>Ga0164243_10002791_pt1 | contig 28420 bp, 21 predicted proteins | sample OricompcompostOP_FD_108781 | JGI IMG/M metagenome (GOLD analysis project Ga0164243, IMG submission 108781) | Organic Plus compost microbial communities from Emeryville, California, USA - Original compost - Organic plus compost (OP) | ecosystem: Engineered > Solid waste > Mixed feedstock >... | reverse complement strand
GGGGCGGGGGCGAAGGTCCCAAGACATCCCATGACTTGCTCCGTAACGTCGAGGTCACGAGCGACCCTCGAGGAGTGATCATGCCCACCACCGCCGTTCCCCCCAGCGCGACCCCGCACGACGTGCCTACCGGCGAGAGCCTGCCGGCCGCCTGGGACGGTTTCGCCCGCGGACCCTGGGTGGAGCACGTGGACGTCCGCGACTTCATTCAACGCAACTACACGCCGTACACCGGTGACGCCTCCTTCCTGACCGGTCCGACCGCCCGCACCACCGCGCTGTGGCAGCGGCTGACCGCCATGTTCCCGGCGGAGCGCGTGCGCGGTGTCCACGACGTCGACGCGACCACGCCGTCCACGATCACCTCGCACGCCCCGGGCTACATCGACCGGGACGCGGAGCTGATCGTCGGGCTGCAGACGGACGCCCCGCTGAAGCGCGCGATCATGCCGAACGGCGGCTGGCGGATGGTCGAGAAGTCGCTGCAGACCTACGGCTACGAGCCCGACCCGACCGTGCGGAAGATCTTCACCACCTACCGCAAGACGCACAACGACGGGGTGTTCGACGTGTACCCGCCGGACGTGCGGGACGCCCGCTCGTCGCACATCATCACCGGGCTGCCGGACGCCTACGGCCGTGGGCGCATCATCGGCGACTACCGCCGCGTGGCGCTCTACGGGGTCGACGCCCTCATCGCCGCCAAGCGGGAGGAACGTGCCGCGCTCGACCGCGAGCTGTCGTCGGAGGATGTCATCCGGGAGCGCGAGGAGCTGGCCGAGCAGGTGCGTGCCCTCGGTGAGCTCAAGGAGATGGCAGCCTCCTACGGCTACGACATCTCCGGCCCGGCGACCACCGCGCGCGAGGCTGTGCAGTGGCTATACTTCGCGTACCTGGCCGCGGTGAAGGAGCAGAACGGCGCCGCGATGTCGCTGGGGCGGACGTCCACCTTCCTCGATGTCTACCTGCAGCGGGACCTCGCCACGGGCCGGCTGACCGAGCAGCGGGCCCAGGAGCTGGTCGACGACCTCGTCATCAAGCTGCGTATCGTGCGCTTCCTGCGGACGCCGGAGTACGACGCGCTGTTCTCCGGCGACCCGACGTGGGTGACGGAGTCCATCGGCGGCCTCGGGGAGGACGGCCGCCCGTTGGTCACCCGCACGTCCTTCCGCTACCTGCAGACGCTCTACAACCTCGGCCCGGCGCCCGAGCCGAACCTCACGGTGCTGTGGAGCAACCGGCTGCCGCGGGGGTTCAAGGACTTCTGCACCCAGGTGTCCGTCGACACCTCGGCCATCCAGTACGAGTCCGACGAGCTCATCCGGGCGGCCTGCGGGGACGACGCGGCGATCGCTTGCTGCGTGTCGCCGATGCGGGTCGGCAAGCAGATGCAGTTCTTCGGCGCGCGGGTCAACCTGGTCAAGGCGCTGCTCTACGCGATCAACGGCGGGCGCGACGAGGTGAGCGGCGTGCAGGTCGCCCCGGCGAGCGCCCCGGTGACCGGTGACGTGCTCGACTTCGACGACATGCTCGCCCGGCTGGACACCACGCTCGACTGGCTGGCCCGCACCTACGTCGACGCGCTCAACTGCGTGCACTACATGCACGACAAGTACGCCTACGAGCGCCTCGAGATGGCCCTGCACGACCGGCGCGTGCTGCGCACCATGGCCTGCGGCATCGCCGGGCTCTCCGTCGTCGCGGACTCGCTGTCGGCCATCCGGTACGCCACCGTGCGGCCGGTGCGCGCCGCCGACGGGCTCGTCGTGGACTACACCGTGGAGGGCGAGTTCCCCACCTACGGCAACGACGACGACCGCGTCGACCGGATCGCCGCGATGCTGGTGCGCACCTTCATGGACAAGCTGCGCCGCTATCCCACGTACCGGGGCGCCGTGCACACCCAGTCGGTGCTGACGATCACGTCGAACGTCGTCTACGGCAAGGCCACCGGCGCCACCCCCGACGGTCGTCCTGCCGGTGCGCCGTTCGCCCCCGGGGCCAACCCGATGAACGGGCGCGACGTGCACGGGATGCTCGCCTCGGCGCTGTCGGTCGCCAAGCTGCCCTTCTCCGAGGCGCAGGACGGCATCTCGCTCACCTCGTCCGTGGTCCCGTCGGGGCTGGGCCGCACGCGCGAGGAGCAGGTGCGCAACCTCGTCGGCCTGCTCGACGCGTACACCGCCGAGTCCGGCTACCACCTCAACGTCAACGTGCTGAACAAGGAGACGCTGCTCGACGCGATGGACCACCCGGAGAAGTACCCGCAGCTCACGATCCGCGTCTCCGGCTATGCGGTGAACTTCGTCCGCCTGACCCGTGAGCAGCAGCTCGACGTGCTGTCGCGGACCTTCCACGGCGCGTTGTGAGCGGGTGGTGACCGTGACCGCGCTCGCGTCCGGTGCACCGGCGGTGCTGCTGGGCACGCCGGTGGTCGGCGGTTCCCACGAGCGGGCCCACGCCGGCACGCAGGGGCTCGTCGCGCGGACCGGTGACGACCGTGGTGCGCACCTGGCGGCCGTCCGCGACGGCAGCGTCGGCTCCGTGCACTCCTGGGAGCTCGTCACGGCGGTGGACGGCCCGGGCACGCGCATGACGGTGTTCCTGTCCGGCTGCCCGCTGCGCTGCCTGTACTGCCACAACCCGGACACCTGGCAGACCCGCCGCGGCACGCCGGTGGAGGCGCAGGAGGTGCTGGCCCGGGTGGCGCGCTACCGCCGCGTGTTCACCGCCACCGGCGGCGGGCTGACGCTGTCCGGCGGGGAGCCGCTCATGCAGCCCGCGTTCGTCGCCCGGCTGCTGCGCGGCGCGCACGCGATGGGTGTGCACACGGCCCTGGACACCTCCGGCTACCTGGGCGCGCGCTGCACCGACGAGATGCTCGACGACGTCGACCTCGTGCTGCTCGACGTGAAGGCCGGCGACGAGGCCGCCTACCGGCGGGTGACCGGCGGTCGGCTCGCCCCGACGCTGGACTTCGGGCGGCGGCTGGCGACGCGGGGCACGGACATGTGGGTGCGCTTCGTGCTGGTGCCCGGGCTTACCGACGCCGTCGACGACGTGGAGCGGGTCGCCGACCACGTGGCCGGCTTCGGGCCGGCGGTGCAGCGGGTAGAGGTGCTCCCGTTCCACCAGATGGGCCGGGACAAGTGGGCGGCCCTGGGCGTGCCGTACGCGCTGGCCGACACCCGGACGCCGGACGCGGCGCTGGTGGAGCGGGTGCGCGTTCAGTTCCGCAGCCGCGGCCTGCTGACGTACTGAGCGACTACGCCACCGTGGGGACGTTCGCGACGCCGTCGGGCAGCAGGCGGTGGCCGAGCACGCGGGCGCTGTACCCCGTGCGGTCCAGGTACGGGCAGATGCCGCCCAGGTGACCGCCCCAGCCGGCGCCGAGCAGCATGCAGAGGTCGATCTGGCGCACGTCGGGGACGACCCCCTCGTCCAGCAGCAGGCCAACCTCGGTCGTGAGCGCGGTGAGCACGCGGTCGAGCAGCGCGGGGCCGTTCGGCGCCCGTCGGCCGCCGTCACGGCCGACGCCGAACACGCGGTGCAGCGCGGGGTCTACGGGGCGGGGCAGCCCGCGAGCGGGCGGCGGCAGCGTCACGGCCAGTCCCTCGGCGACGACACGTTCCAGGCCCGGTGAGCGGGGGAAGCGTTCGCCGAGGTCTGCCCGCAGCGAGGTGAGGACGTGCTGGCCCACGGCAGGTCCCACGAGGTCGAGCAGCGCGAACGGGCGCATCGGCAGGCCGAGCGGGTCGAGGGCGGCGTCGGCGACCTCGACCGGGGTGCCCTGGTCCACCGCCTCCAGCACCAGCCCGAGCAGCAGGACGAGCAGCCGGTTGACGACGAAGCCGGGCCGGTCGGCGACGAGCACCGGCGTCTTGCCCAGGTTCCCGGCGACGGCGACGGCGGTGGCCAGCGCCTGCGGTGACGTGTGCGCGGCATGCGCCACCTCGACCAGCGGCATCGACGCCACCGGGTTGAAGAAGTGCAGGCCGACGACGCGCTCGGGATGCTCCAGCGCCGCCGCCATGGCACCGACGGACAGCGCGGAGGTGTTCGTCGCCAGCACGGCTGTGGGGCCGACGACCGGCTCCAGCTCGGCGAAGACGCGTTTCTTCAGGTCGAGGATCTCCGTGACCGCCTCCACGACCAGGTCGCAGCCGGCCAGGTCCGCCAGGTCCGTGGTCCCGGAGACCGCGGCGACGATGCGGTCCGCCTCCGCAGCCGTCATCCGCCCGGCGGCCACCAGCCGCTGCACACCGGAGCGCACGGCCGTGAGGCCCGCGGTGACGCGGGTCTGGTCCAGGTCGCGCATGACGACGGGGACCGCGAGACGTCGAGCGGCCAGCGTGGCGATCTGCGCGGCCATCAGCCCGGCACCGACGACGCCGACCCGCGTCACCGGCCGGGCCTGGTCGCCGTCCGGTGCCCCGGCCGGGCGCTTGGCGCCTTGCACCAGCCCGAAGGCGTAGACGCTCGCCCGCATCTCGTCGGACATGACGAGGTCGGCCAGTGCCTCGTCCTCGGCGGCGTACGCCTCGGCACGGGGGACGTCCGGACCGGCGGCCACCAGCTCGAGCGCCCGGTACGGGGCGAGGCGCGCCCCGTGCACGGTGGCATCCAGGTGAGCACGGGCCACGTCGACGGCCGCCCGCCAGTCGCCCGGTGCGTCGAGCGGGCGCCGGGTGACCGTCACCTCGCCGCGCAGCACACCGGCCGCCCAGCGCACCGAGGCGTCGAGGAAGCCGTCCCGGTCCAGCACCGTGTCGGCCAGTCCCAGCGGTACCGCCTGTCCGGCGGACAGCGGTGCGTTCGCCGCGGCGCGGGTGAGGATGACGTCCAGCGCCGCCTCGACGCCGACGAGCCGTGGCAGCAGGTGGCACCCGCCCCAACCCGGCACCAGGCCCAGGCTCGTCTCCGGCAGGCCCAGCGCCCGGACGTCCGCCGCGACGGTGCGGTGGTCGCAGTGCAGCGCCAGCTCCAGCCCGCCGCCGAGCGCTGCCCCGTTCACGAAGGCGAACGTCGGCACGTCAAGGTCCGCCAGCAGACCGTAGGCCGCGTGCCCGGCACGAGCCAGGGCCAGCGCGTCCGCACGGTCCGTGACGGCGGCGACCTGTGTGAGGTCGGCGCCGGCCGCGAAGACCGCGGAGCCGCCCGTGACCGCCACGGCGGTCAGCTCACCAGCCCCGACACGCTCGTGCAGGTGGCGGAACGTGTCGGCCAGCGCGGCGATGCCCTGTGGCCCGAAGGTCGTCGGCTGCTCGGACCCCGGGTCCAGCACGACGAGGGCCAGGATCCCGCCGTCGGGCAGCGGGACGTCGCGGACGTCGGCACGGGTCACACGCTCCGGACGCTGCGCTGCGAACGGCATCGGACCTCCTGCGGGGCGTCAGCCGGGCTCTGCCCGGACCGTGCCGCCCAGGCTGTCAGGCGGTGAACGCCTCGGCCAGCCGGGGGGCCACGAGTCCGACCTGCCAGGGGCGGGCGCCCCCGGCCTCCAGGGCGGCGGCGATGCTCTCTGCGTCGAGGCGTGCGGGCGGGGCCCAGCACAGCCGGCGCAGCAGGTCCGGCTGGAGCAGGTTCTCCGCCGGTACCTGGTAGGTCGCCACCAGCTCGGCGACGACCCCGCGCGCGGCGACCAGCCGGGCGGCGGCTGCCGGGTCCTTGTCGGCCCAGGCGCGTGGCGGCGGCGGGGCGTCCGTCTTCGGCCCGCGCACCGAGGGCAGCTCGGACTCGGGGACGGCGAGCCCGCGCTCGACGGCCTGCTGCCACAACGGGGCACGACGGCGGGTGCCCTTGCCGGAGAACTCCGGCAGCGCGGTGAGCTGGGGCACCGACCGGGGCAGCGCCTGCGCGGCCGCGATGATCGCCGCGTCCGGCAGTACCCGGCCCGGGGACACGTCGCGCTGACGGGCGTTCTCGTCGCGGGTACGCCACAGCTCGCGGACGACGGCCAGCCGACGTGCGTCCCGGACGGCGTGCAGCCCGGACACGCGCCGCCACGGTTCCGCGCGGGGAGCCGGCGGTGGGGCGGTCCGGACGGCCTCGAACTCCTGCGCCGCCCACTCCGCCTTGCCGGCCAGCGCCAGCCGCTCGGCCAGCACCTCGCGCAGGTCGACGAGCACCTCCACGTCGAGCGCCGCATAGCGCAGCCACTCCGTCGGCAACGGACGGGTGGACCAGTCGACCGCCGAGTGCTCCTTCGCGAGCCCCAGCCCAAGCGTCTCGGCGACCACGGCAGCCAGGCCGACGCGCTCCATCCCGAGCAGCCGGGCCGCCAGCTCGGTGTCGAAGACCCGGCTCGGGTGCATGCCCTGCTCGGCGAGGCCCGGCAGGTCCTGCGAGGCGGCGTGCAGCACCCACTCCACCCCGACGAGCGCCTCGGACAGCGCCGAGAGGTCGGGCAGGGCGATCGGGTCGATGAGCGCGGTGCCCGCACCCTCGCGGCGCAGCTGCACCAGATAGGTCCGTTGGCCGTAGCGGTAGCCGGAGGCCCGTTCGGCGTCCACCGCCACCGGGCCGGTCCCCGCGCCGAACGCCGCCACCACGCGGTCGAGCTCCGCCGGGGTGTCGACCACCGGCGGGACGCCCTCGGCGGGCTCCGTCAGCGGGACGACCCGGGGCGCCTCGTCCGTGGGGACCTCGGCGGTGGGCTCGGAAGGCATGGATCCACGGTAGGGGACCTCGGCGGTGCATCCGTGCAGGCGGCGTGCGTGCGTCCGGTACCGGGCCGTCCCCGGCCTCCCTCCGTGGACGGGCGGGCCGCTGCTACAGGGCGCCGCCGCGGATCGAGATCGCGACGAGCTCGGCCCGGTCGCCGGTGCCCAGCTTGCGCGAGATGCGCGCCAGGTGGCTCTTCACCGTGAGGGCGGACAGACCGAGCTCCTCACCGATGAGCCGGTTGCTGCGGCCCTCCGCCACCAGACGCAGCACGCTGAGCTCGCGGGAGGTCAGGTCCGGCATGGGCGGGGCCGGCTCCGGCTCGGGCGTCCGGGTCAGGCTTGCCACGGTGGAGCGGGCGACCGCACCACGCAGCCCTCCGCTGAGCAGGACGACGAGCTCGTCGCGGCTCGCCCGCCGGGTCAGCAGGACGACGCGCTGGGCGCCCCGGCGACGCAGCGTGCTGACGAGGGTGGTCCCGTCGCCGTCGGCGACCTCGTTGACCATGAGGCACATCTGCGGCGCGGACGCGGGCCGGGGGCGGCCGGTGGGTGCCGGTCGCGCGGTCGGGACGGCGCGGATCCCGGTCGCCCGACGGGCGGGCAGGACGTCGCGCGGCAGCTGCTCGATGCTCACGCGGGGTACATCGGCACCGCTTCTCGGGGACTTGAGGCGCCTGCGGGTGATGCTCCCTGCCCCGAAGCCCGAGCAGCTGAGCGGCGGCTACACACCGTCGAGCGGCGTGTAGGTCGGATCTCCGTTCCCGCCGCTCTACGGGATCGCGGCCACCGTCCGTCGCCCGGCGTGCGCGCCGGATGTCCGTTCCCGCCGCTCCTGTGACGGATGTGACGGAAGGGACGGCAACCGGGGCGTCGTCGGGCCTCCGGGAAGTGAAGAGCGGCGGAGTCGGACAGGAGGGTGGGGCCGGGATCAGATCAATGCCGGGGAGCCAAGGAGACCACGCCGTCCGGCAGCGGGGGCAAGCCGGCGGCGGTGCACAGCAGCGCCTCCCAGGCGCGCAGATGGGGAGCGAGATCCTCGTCTGCCGCCGTCCAGGAGGCGCGGATCTCCAGCTCGGTCTGCTCGGCGCGCTTCTCGAGCGCCCCGAAGCTCTGCGACAGCACGCGGGTCACCGTCCCGCCGGCCGCCTGCACCGACAGGCCTTGCGAGTCCAGCGCGTCGGCGAACCAGGACCAGGCGACCTCTCCCAGCAGCGGGTCGGCGCCGACCTCGTGCTCCAGCGTCGCGCGCGCCAGGGTCACGAGCCGGAAGCAGCCTTCCCACGCCTCCTGCCCGGCCGGGTCGTACAGCACGACGAAGCGGCCGGACGCCAGCTCGGCGGCCGCCGCCGAACGACGAGCCGTGCGGACCTCGGCGGTGAGAGCGGCGGAGTAGGGGGCGATGCGGGCCGGTCCGGGCACCTCGTCGAGGATGACCTCCGGGCGCGGGGTCACGGTGCGCAGCGAGCGCAACGACCGCACGAACTCGGCGGGGACGTCGTCCGGACCGGGAGCCACGGGGTGGAGCGTACGGTCGAGGGCGGCGACGACCCTGCCCGGCGCGCCGGGTGTGTGCCTGCTGTGACCGGGCCTTCCCGGCCGGAGTGCCCGGGCGGACGCCGCTCGGCACAGGGTGCGGGCGTGGCACCGGGCCCGATGGTCCGGCCCGCGGGCGGTCCGCCGCACTAGGCTGGTCGCAGCCTCCCCGCGCCCGCCGGGCAGCACGTCCGGCATCCCTGAGCGGGAGGACCCTCCACACCGAAGGAGCATCGCCGTGGCTGCATCCGGTACGGCACAGATCGGCGTCACGGGGCTGGCCGTCATGGGCCGGAACCTCGCGAGGAACTTCGCCCGGCACGGCTACACCGTGGCCCTGCACAACCGGTCGGTCGAGCGCACGCGCTCCCTCGTCGCCGAGCACGGCGACGAGGGCACGTTCGTGGCGACCGAGTCGATGGCGGACTTCGTCGCCGCGCTGGAGCGTCCGCGCAAGGTGGTCATCATGGTGAAGGCCGGTGACGCCACCGACGCGGTGATCGACGAGCTCGTGCCGCTGCTGGAGGAGGGCGACATCGTCGTCGACGCCGGCAACTCGCACTTCCCCGACACCCGCCGCCGGGAGGCTGCGCTGCGGGACAAGGGGCTGCACTTCGTCGGCACCGGGGTGTCCGGTGGCGAGGAGGGCGCGCTGCTCGGCCCGTCGATCATGCCCGGCGGCACCCGGGAGTCGTACGCGTCGCTCGGGCCGATCCTCGAGGCCATCTCCGCGAAGGTCGACGGCGTGCCGTGCTGCACGTACGTGGGGCCGGACGGTGCCGGGCACTTCGTGAAGATGGTGCACAACGGCATCGAGTACGCCGACATGCAGCTCATCGCCGAGGCCTACGACCTGCTGCGGCACGGGCTCGGGGCCTCTGCGGCGGAGATCGGGGACGTCTTCGCCGAGTGGAACACCGGCGACCTGGAGTCCTTCCTCATCGAGATCACTGCCGACGTGCTGCACCACGTGGACGCGCGCACCGGGTCGGCCTTCGTCGACATCGTGCTGGACCAGGCCGAGCAGAAGGGCACGGGCCGGTGGACCGTGCAGAACGCCCTCGACCTCGGCGTGCCGATCACCGGCATCGCGGAGGCGACGTTCGCCCGGTCGCTGTCCGGCGGGGTGCCGCAGCGCGAGGCGGCCCGGGCGGCGCTGCCGGCGCACACCACACCGTGGCAGATCGGCGACCGGGACGCCTTCGTCGAGGACGTGCGGCTGGCGCTGTACGCGTCGAAGGTGGTGGCCTACTCGCAGGGCTTCGACCAGATCGCGGCGGCGAGCGCCGAGTTCGGCTGGGACATCGACCGCGGGGCGATGGCGCGCATCTGGCGCGGCGGCTGCATCATCCGCGCACGCTTCCTCAACCGGATCACGGAGGCGTACGAGCGTGACCCGCAGCTCCCGTTGCTGCTCGCCGACCCCTACTTCACCGGGGCGGTCGGCAACGGGGTGGCAGCCTGGCGGCGCGTGGTCGCCGGCGCGGCGGGCGCGGGCGTGCCGACGCCCGCCTTCTCGTCCTCGCTGGCGTACTACGACGGCGTGCGCGCCGAGCGGCTGCCGGCGGCGCTGGTCCAGGCGCAGCGTGACTTCTTCGGTGCGCACACGTACCACCGCACCGACGCCGACGGGGCGTTCCACACGCTGTGGTCAGGCGACCGCAGCGAGCAGCCCGCGTGAGCGGCGCGCACCAGCTCCCGCCGGGACCCGCGCTGCAGCCGGTGATCCTCGGCGCCGACATCGGCGTCTACGCGTTGGCCCGCTCGTTCCACGAGGCCTACGGGGTGACGTCGGTGATCGTCGCCGGGGCGGCGCTCGGACCGGTGGCGCACTCGCGGATCGTCCGGCACGAGCTGGTCGCCGACGGGCACGACCCGGACCAGCTCGTCGCCCGGCTGCTCGACGTAGCCCGGCGGATGCCGGACCGGCGCCTGCTGCTGCTGGCCAACTCCGACTGGCTGGTGCGCGTCGTGGTCCAGCACCGGGACGTGCTCGAGGCGCACTACGTGGTGCCGTTCCTGTCGGCCGACCTGTTGGACCGGATCTCCGACAAGGCGACGTTCGCCCAGATCTGCACCGACCTCGGCATCTCGGTGCCGCGCACGATCGTCCAGGACTTCGACGGTGGCACGGACCCGACGTGGACCGCGCAGCCGGTGGACCTCGACTACCCGCTCATCGCCAAGGCGGCCAGCAGCGCCGACTACCAGGAGGTGGAGTTCGCCGGGAAGAAGAAGGTCTTCCAGATCGCCTCGCCCGACGAGCTGGCCCGGCTGTGGGGCGCCCTGCGGGGAGCCGGCTTCCGCGGCCGGTTCGTCGTGCAGGAGCTCGTTCCCGGCGACGACACCCAGATGCGGTCGATCACCGCGTACGTGGACGGGCAGGGGCGCATCACGCTGCTGTGCTCGGCGCACGTGCTGCTCGAGGAGCACACTCCGTCCGGGCTCGGGAACCCGGCAGCGATGATCACCTCCCGCGACGACGTGATGCTCGACCAGGCCCGGCGGCTCCTCACGGAGACCGGCTACCGGGGGTTTGCCAACTTCGACGTCAAGGTGGACCCACGCACCGGCGAGCACCGGTTCTTCGAGGTCAACCCGCGCATCGGCCGGAACAACTACTACGTGACGGCCGCGGGGGCGAACCCGGCGCTGTTCGTGGTGGCCGACGCTGTGGAGGGCCGAGCCGTCGAGCCGGTCGTCGTCGACCGCGAGGTGCTGTACGCGATCGTCCCGCACCGGCTGCTGCTGCGGTACGTGCGTGACCCGCGGCTCGCCGACCGGGTACGCCGGCTGGTGCGGGACAAGGCGACGGCCCACCCGCTGCGCTACCGGCGTGACCTGTCGCCGCGGCGGCGGCTGTACGTCTGGATGGCGTTGGTCAACCAGGTGCGCAAGTTCCGCCGGTACTACCCGCGGGTCACCGACACGGGGTTCTGACCGGCCCAGGGTTCCGGCCCGCACGGGGTCCTGACGAGCCACGGTTCCGACCAGCGCGGGGTTGTGACCAGCGCGGGGTTGTGACTAGCGCAGGTTCTGGATCGAGGCGGGTTCTGATCGACGCCCGGGCACCGACACGAGCCCGCCCCGGGCCGCCACCGGCACGGAGTCGCCACCCGCACCGGGTCGCCACCCGCACCGGACCGCCGGCGGCTCGCCGGCGGTCCTGCGGTGGCGACGAGGCGCCCCGGACGACGTCGTACGTCCGGGGCACCTCGTCCGCGCGGTCAGGCCGGCCTCAGGCCAGCGCGGTCAGGGTCAGCGTCGCGGAGTAGGTGCCGTCGGCCACGTCGACCGGCACCTTCAGGTCGAGCTCGGCACCGAGCACGGCCGAACCGAGCTCGTGACCGTCCTGCGCCTGGCCGAGGGTCGCGGGGACCGACAGGCCGTCGCCGCCGTCGAAGCCGGACGCCACCGGGGCGCCGGCCTGCGCGCCGCCGCCGGCCTGCGTGACGCCCGGGGTCCAGCCGAGGTACGCGCCGGTGAACGACCGGTCGCCGCTGGTGAAGTCGCCGACCTGCGCGGACAGCGACCAGGCGGCCTTGCCGGCGCGCGTGTCGGTCACCCGCACAGGGTTGATGGAGCCGGTGGCCGCGTAGTGGTCTCCGGCGGCCTCGGCCGTTCCCAGGTCGACCAGGTCGTTCGAGCCGTCGATCGTCCAGACGAACTCGCCCGGGGCGGCCTCCGGCACGGTGACCCGGACGTTCTGGGTGACCTCGTCACCGTCCTCGCTCGGTGTGCCCAGTGTGCTCACGCCGGGGCTGCCGACGAAGCCGCTGGCGGAGAGCCACGAGCCTTCGGCGTCACCGACCGTGGAACGGACCCACTGCGTGACGTCGTTGGCGCCCAGGGCGGCAGCCGGCACCCAGCCGCTGGCCGTGTCGGTGCGGATGGAGCCAGGGAAGTCCTGGTCACCGTAGGTGAGCCGGTCCACGAGCGTCCCGGCAGCGTCGTAGATGTTGATCTCGTCGGCACGGCCCAGGTTGACCGAGTTGTCGCCGAGCACCATCACGTCGGCGCCCAGGCCCCACTCAGCCCGGAAGTCGGCCGCGGAGGCCTCGCTGAACACCACGGACCGACCCGCGGCGACCTGGCCGAAGCCGGACAGGTCGAAGCCACCCGGCGTCCGGCTGTCGTCGTCGTACGACCAGCCGGACATGTCGACCGGGGCATCGCCGATGTTGGTGAGCTCCACGAACTCCGAGCCGTTGTACTCCCACTCGGTGATACGGATCTGGCCGTCCGCCGCGGAAGCCGGGAGGACGACGAACGAGCCGCCGACCGCGACGGCGGCGGCGATCACGGACAGGGACAGCCGTGCGCCGGTGGCCGCACGGGGAACGAAGGTCTCTGCGCTCATGTCGGTTGTCTACGGGGCCACCGTGAGCACCGGGCGAACAATCGGACGACAGCGGATGAAATCCGCAGACGGGACGCATCGGGCGGCGGTTGGCCCGCGGGGACGGATCAAGAGGACGCCGACGCCTGGTGCGCCCGGGGGACGGCGGTGGGCGGGTTGTCGGTGTGACGCCGTCCCCGGTGCGAGGTGTCGCTGCCGGCGTCGGCGGGGCGCGGCGACGCGTGTCGGTGTCGCGCGTCAGCCCAGCTCGCTCGTCCCCGCGTACAGGTGCAGCACGGGGACCTGCAGGGCCTCCCGTGCGCGGGAGGCCCAGTCGCGGTGGAACGTGTCCTCGACGGCGTGCGGGTACGTCACGACGGCGAGCTCGCGGACCTCCCCGGCCGCGACGGCGGTCCGCACCGCGGGCAGCGGGTCGTCGTCCACGACCGCCCCCGTCGCCTCGCGCCCGGCCGCGGCGAGGGCCGCCAGGCTGGCGGCGAGCCGCTCGGCGGCGGTGGCGCGGGCCTCGGGCACCGACGGCTCCTTGCCGAGAGCGCGCTCCCATGCATCCTTGAGATCACCCAGGCTCAGCTCGTCGATGATCGTGGAGATCAGCGGGCGCTCGCTGTCGGCGGGCACCAGGACGCGGTACGCGAGCGTCTCCCCGTCGTGCAGGGCGAGCAGGTGCTCGACGTCGGCCGCGGACAGGCTGTCCTCGGTGAGGACGAGGATGGTGTCGGTCACGTGTCGAGCCTAGTCAGCAAGCCCGGCAGGCGTGGCTGCTCAGGCGGGTGTGCCCGGGTGCAGCCGCCAGCGGCCCAGCAGCACACCGTCGGCATGCAGCAGCGACACCGGGGACGCCGGCCGGGGTGGCGCGAACCAGCCGGGGACGTTCGTGGTCCGGACTGCCGTGCCGCCGACGAGCAGCGGGCTCCACGTCAGGCACAGCTCGTCGACCAGCCCGGCCGCGACGAGTCGGCCGAGCAGCGTGGGGCCGCCCTCCGTGAGGACCCGGGACAGGCCGAGGCCCGTCAGTGCGGCGACGGCCGCCGGCAGGTCGACCTCGCCGGCGCCGGTGCCGGGCACGACGAGCAGGCGATCGGCAGGGAGCACGTCACGCAGCCGACCCAGCCGCGGGCAGCCGGAGCCGGTGAGCACCAGCGGCGGTCGTGAGCCGGTGAGCAGCTCCTCCGGCAGGTCGCCACCAGCGGACACCACCGCCAGCTCGATGCTGTCGGCCAGGCCGCGCGCGCGCCGTCCAGGACGCAAGGGCACGGCGACGGACACGTCGCGGTACCCCTCGGCGCGCGCGGTCCCGGCGCCGATCAGCACGACGTCGGCCAGGGCGCGAAGCACCTCGAAGGCGCGGTAGTCGGCGGGACCGTTGATCGACCCGGAGACCCGGTCGGCACCGGTGGAGGCGCCGTCCAGGGTGGCGACCATGTTGGCCCGTACGTGGGTGCGGCCGTCCGTGGGCAGCCCCTCGGCGTAGAGGTCCAGCAGCTCGGCCTCGTCGTCCACGGGTGGCAGCTGCCGTCCGGCGAGGGCGGAGGGAAGCAGCACGTCGAGGGCCGGGGCGTCGCTCACAGCGTCCACCGTAGGGGGCCGGCGCCGTGCCGGCGGGTCAGGGGACGGCTTCCCGCACCGTGCCGGCCACGGCGTCGGGCGGCGGATGTGGCGCACGCAACGGCGGTGACCGCGGCCCTCGACGTAGGCTGTGCGCTCGTGACGCTCCAGGACTCCCGGTCGGCGGAGCTCGGCGACCCCTCCGGGGACGCGCGGCAGCCGGCCGGCCGGCCCGGGCGGCTCGCCGACCGTCGTCCCGCGGTGCCGCCGGAGCGGCTGCTGGCCGAGCTCGTGCCCCCCCGGCACTTCTCCGAAGCGTCCTTCGACACGTACGTGCCCGATCCGGCACACCCGTCGCAGCGCGCCGCGGTCGAACGGCTCCGGGCCGCCGCGGGACAGGTCGTGGGCGCCAGGTCGGCGAAGGCCCGCTGGTGGAAGGGTCGCTCGTCCGGTCCGGTGGCCCTGTACCTGGACGGCGGTTTCGGCGTGGGCAAGACGCACCTGCTGGCCTCGTTGGCCCACGCCGTGGGTGTCGAGCAGACGGCCTACGGCACCTTCGTGGAGTACACGAACCTGGTCGGAGCACTCGGCTTCCTGCCGACGGTCGAGGCATTGGCGACGCGACGGCTGGTGTGCATCGACGAGTTCGAGCTGGACGACCCGGGCGACACGGTCCTCATGTCCCGCTTGCTGCGCGAGCTCGCCGACCGGGGCGTGGCGCTGGCCGCCACGTCCAACACGTTGCCGGAGTCGCTCGGGGAAGGCCGGTTCGCCGCCGAGGACTTCCTGCGAGAGATCCAGGCCCTCGCGGCGCGCTTCGAGGTGCTGCGGGTAGACGGCGAGGACTACCGGCACCGGGCGGTCGTCACCACGGCCGACGCCCTCGACGCCGAGCGGGTCCGCGAGGTCGCGGCCGGTCGGCCGGACGCGACGCTGGACGACTTCGGCGAGCTGCTGGACCACCTGGCGACCGTGCACCCCAGCCGCTACGGGGCGCTGCTCGACGGGGTGGGGCTCGTCGCGCTGACCGGCGTGCGGCCCGTGACGAGGCAGGACGTGGCGTTGCGGCTCGTCGTGCTGGTGGACCGGCTCTACGACCGCGACGTGCCGGTGCTGGTGGCACGGGACGACGACGCCGGCTTGTTCGGCGAGGACATGCTGCGTGGCGGGTACCGCAAGAAGTACTACCGAGCGTTGTCCCGGCTCGGCTCGCTCGCCGCGGACGGCGCCGCGCTGGTCGGCTGATCCTGCGACGTCTCCGCTGCTCCCGCCGTGACGTCCGTCGCCCCGGTTTCCGCGACGTCCGTCGCCACCGGGCCCCCCGCCGGCGCGCCGCTGGGGTCCACAACCTCTGGGTGCAGGGCCGCCGTACCACCCGCTGTCTCACCGCCGGAGCCGGCGGGCGGCCGCGTGAGCACGACGAGGGAGCGTCCCTCCAGGGCCAGGTCGGCTCCCGCCGCAACGGTCGTCCCGGGCTCGCTGCGCCCCCCGGTGTCGAGGACGACGGACCACCGCTCGCCGTACTCCGCGGCGGGCACGACGAAGCCAGCCTCGTCCGGCTGACCGTTGAACAGCACCAGGAAGCTGTCGTCCACGATCTGCTGCCCGCGGCTGTCGGGCTCGGCGATCGCGTCGCCGTTGAGGAACACCGCCACGGCCCGGGTCTGGGCATCCTCCCAGGCACCGTCCTCCATGTGTGTGCCTGCCGGGGTCAGCCACGCGATGTCGCGCAGGTCCGACTCGCCACCGTGCTCGGCCGAGCCCGCGAAGAACCGGCGCCGACGGAACACCGGGTGCTCGCGCCGCAGGTGCACGAGGCGCCGGGTGACGTCCAGCAGTGCGGCGCGTGGCTCGTCCAGGTCCCAGTGCACCCAGGACAGCTCGTTGTCCTGGCAGTAGGTGTTGTTGTTGCCCTGCTGGGTGCGGCCGAGCTCGTCGCCGTGCAGCAGCATCGGGACGCCCTGAGACAGCAGGAGCGTGGCCAGCAGGTTGCGCTGCTGCCGGGCGCGCAGCGCGAGCACGTCAGGATCGTCGGTCGGACCCTCCACCCCGCAGTTCCATGACCGGTTGAAGCTCTCTCCGTCGGCGTTGCCCTCGCCGTTCGCCTCGTTGTGCTTCTCGTTGTACGAGACGAGGTCGGCGAGCGTGAAGCCGTCGTGCGCGGTGACGAAGTTGATGCTGGCGATGGGGCGGCGGCCGGTGTGCTCGTACAGGTCAGACGACCCGGAGATGCGGCTGGCCAGCTCGGCGAGCGTGGCCGGCTCGGCGCGCCAGAAGTCCCGCACCGTGTCCCGGTAGCGGCCGTTCCACTCCGTCCACAGCGGCGGGAAGCCGCCCACCTGATACCCGCCGTCGCCGACGTCCCACGGCTCGGCGATGAGCTTGACCTGGGAGACCACCGGGTCCTGGTGCACCAGGTCGAAGAAGGCGGACAGCCGGTCGACCTCGTGGAACTGCCGGGCCAGCGTGGCGGCGAGGTCGAAGCGGAAGCCGTCGACGTGCATCTCCTGCGCCCAGTACCGCAGCGAGTCCATGATGAGCTGGAGCACGTTGGGGGAGCGCATGAGCAGCGAGTTCCCCGTACCAGTGGTGTCGAAGTAGTACGACGGGTCGTCGTCGACCAGCCGGTAGTAGCTGGCGTTGTCGATGCCGCGGAAGCTCAGCGTGGGGCCCAGGTGGTTGCCCTCCGCGGTGTGGTTGTACACCACGTCGAGGATCACCTCGATGTCCGCCTCATGCAGCGCCCGCACCATCGCCTTGAACTCCTGCACCTGCTGGCCGGGGGCGGTGGAGGCCGCGTAGGCGTTGTGCGGGGCGAAGAAGCCGATGGTGTTGTAGCCCCAGTAGTTCGACAGCCCGCGCTCGACGAGCGACGGGTCGTTGACGAACTGGTGCACCGGCATGAGCTCGACGGCCGTGATGCCCAGCGACGTGAGGTGCTCGATCACCGCGGGGTGGGCGAGGCCGGCGTACGTGCCGCGCAGCTCGGCCGGGACGGCGGGGTGCAGCTGAGTGAGCCCGCGCACGTGCGCCTCGTAGATCACCGACTCGTGGTACTGGTGCTGCGGCGGGCGGTCGTGCCCCCAGTCGAAGTAGGGGTTGATGACGACCGAGGTCATCGTGTGGCTCGCCGAGTCGTCGTCGTTGCGCTGGTCGGGTGCGTCGAAGCGGTAGGAGTACAGCGACGGGTCGCCGTCGATCTGGCCGTCCACCGCCTTGGCGTACGGGTCGAGCAGCAGCTTGGACGGGTTGCAGCGATGGCCGCGGGCCGGGTCGTAGGGGCCGTGCACCCGGTATCCGTACCGCTGCCCGGGGGCGACCGCCGGCAGGTAGCCGTGCCACACGAAGGCGTCCACCTCGGTCAGGTCGACGCGGGTCTCCGCGCCGTCGGCGTCGACCAGGCAGAGCTCGACCCGCTCGGCGGCCTCCGAGAACAGGGCGAAGTTCGTCCCCGCGCCGTCGTAGGTGGCCCCGAGGGGGTAGGGGCGTCCCGGCCAGATCTCCATGCGCCCAATGTGCCAGGTACCGCCCACATGCGCCGGGCGCGGACCTCGAGGTGTGGAACAGGAGCCCCGGACGCGGGCTGTGGACGGCTCGCCGCACGGCCGCACCCGGTCCCGCGCCGAGGCGCGCCACGGTGGGGCCGCACCGGGTCCCGGGCCGAGGCGCGCCTCGGCGGTCGGGCTGTGGACCGCTCGTGGTCCACGGGCCCGGCCGCAGCGTTGCGGAACGCGCCGGGACCTGTTGCGCTGGGACACGTCCGGTCGGTGGCGCCCGGACCAGGGACGACACGGAGCCGGAGGATGCGATGAGCGAGCGGGTCGTGGTGGTGGGCGCGGGGCTGGCCGGCGCGAAGACGGTCGAGGCGCTGCGCGAGGGCGGGTTCGCGGGCTCGGTGGTGCTCTTCGGGTCGGAGACCGAGGTGCCCTACGAGCGGCCCGCGCTGTCCAAGGGCTACCTCACCGGCGACGACGCTCGCGACTCCGTCTTCTTCCACCCCGCGTCCTGGTACGCCGAGCACGACGTGGACCTGCGCACCGGCACCACCGTCGCGGCGGTGGACCTGGGGGCACGTGACGTGCTGGACGGGTCCGGCATGCGCACCGGCTGGGACCACCTGGTGCTGGCCACGGGCTCGGAGCCCCATCGGCTGCCCGTACCCGGCGCCGACCTGGCCGGCGTCCACGCGCTGCGGACGCTCGACGACTCCGACCGGCTGCGTGCAGCCTTCGGCGCCGGCGGCCGGGTGGTGGTCGTCGGCGGGGGCTGGATCGGGCTGGAGACCGCCGCGGCGGCCCGCCGGGCGGGCTGCGAGGTCTCGGTCGTGCTGCGCGCGCAGCTGCCGCTCGTGTCGGTGCTGGGCCCCGAGGCCGCAGCCGTCTTCGCCGACCTGCACCGTGGTCAGGGTGTGGACCTGCGCAGCCGCGCCGAGGTGGCACGGCTCGTCGCGGCCGGGGACGGCACGCGGGTCGGAGCCGTGGAGCTGGAGGACGGCACGCTGCTCGACGCCGACACGGTGGTGGTGGGCATCGGTGCTGCGCCGCGCACGGACCTCGCCGCGTCCGTCGGGCTCGCGGTGGACGACGGGGTGCTGGTCGACACGCACCTGCGCTCGTCCCATCCACGAGTGCTTGCCGTCGGCGACATCGCGCGCGCACAGCACCGCTTCCTCGGTGCCCACGTGCGCGTCGAGCACTGGGCGAACGCCCTCAACGAGCCGGCGAGCGCCGCGGCGACGATCCTGGGCCGCGACGAGCCGTACGACCGGCTGCCGTATTTCTACACCGACCAGTACGACCTGGGGATGGAGTACATCGGCTGGGTCGGGCCGGGCGGCTACGACGAGGTCGTCGTGCGGGGGGACCTCGAGGGACGCGAGTGCATCGTGTTCTGGCTGCGGGCCGGGCGCGTGCTGGCCGGGATGAACGTCAACGTGTGGGACGTGGTGGACGACATCGAACGGATCATCCGGTCGCGGGCCGTGGTGGACCGGGAACGGTTGGCAGACACCGACGTGCCGTTGGGGAACGTGGCGCGGTAGGGGCGGGCTGGTAGGTGGCCACGGCGAGCCTCGGTGCCTCGACCGGGCCGCCACCGCATCCGGGATGGAGACGACGTCCGCGTCCAGAGTGGTCCACCTGAGTCTCCTTCGACGGCACGTCGGGAGTCCCGCCCGAACGAGGCTGCGCACACGGCGACGACCGTGACGAAGACTGCCGTCCCACGGGCTGTTCTTCTCGATCCATTCCATGTCTGCACGTACCGACGCCGTCCTCTCGATGTCCACGCCGGTGGGCAACGATGTCGTTCCGACCCCCGGGCGGTCGTGCGCGCCTGGCGGGATGTCAGGCGCGCAGCGGGGCCGTGGAGGCGCGTTCGACGAGTCGGGTCGGGAGCCGCAGGTGGGCCTCTCGCTCGCGGCCGGCCAGCAGGTCGAGCAGCAGGCCGAGGGCCTGCGCCCCCATCTCCTGCAGCGGTTGGCTCACCGTGGTGAGCGGCGGGGTGGCCAGCGCCGACTCGGGGACGTTGTCGAAGCCGACCACGGACACATCGGTGGGGACACGCAGCCCGAGGTCCCGGGCGACCTCCATGGTGCGGATCGCCGACAGGTCGTTGGCGGCGAAGACCGCCGTCGGCGGGTCGGGGTGGGTGAGCAGCTCGCGCGCCGGCGCCTCGGCGGTCTCCGGCCGGTAACCGCCGACACGCACCAGCGACTCGTCCACCGGCACGCCGGCGGCCGCCATCGCGGTGCGGAAGCCGGCCTCGCGCAGCCGGGAGGACTCCAGGTCGGGACGTCCGCCGAGCAGGGCGATACGGCGGTGCCCGAGGCGCAGCAGGTGCTCGGTGGCGAGCACCGCGCCGGCGAGGTTGTCCGAGTCGACGGTGGGCTGGTCGGAGGGGCCGGTGTGCGGGTCGACGGCGACCACCGGGACGCCGTTGCTGGCGTCGACGACCGTCGGCGTGACGATGACGGCGCCGTCGATGAGTGTGCCACCGAGGCGGGACAGCGAGCGCCGTTCCCAGCCGACCCCACCGCCGCTGACCCCGGCGGAGTACGCCAGCAGCTCGTACCCGGTGCCGGCGACGGCGGCGGACGCGCCCTTGAGCAGCTCGGTGCTGAACGGCTCGAACTCGGCGACGAGGATGCCGAGCACGTTGGTCCGGTGGCTGCGCAAGCTGCGCGCGCCCAGGCTGGCCTCGTAACCGAGCTGCTCGATGACGCCCTGGACGCGGTCGACGGTGCCCTGTGAGACGCCGTACCGACCGTTGACGACCTTCGAGACCGTGGCGACGGAGACGCCGGCGGCCCTGGCGACGTCCTCCATCTTCACGCGGGGGACGACCTGAGGGCCCGTGCGCGGGACGTCGCGCGCCCCGGGGGCTGTGCGGTGGCCGAGGGCCCGCGGCTCGGTCGGAGCGTCGGCGGCGCGCCGGCGGACCGCGGCCGGCGCGCCGTCCGGAGACCCGGGCAGTCCTCCGCGCGAGACCGCCCCGGCCGGCTGATCGGCGTGCAGCGCTGGATCCACGATGCGATCGTAGCGTTGCGATAACGTTATCGATAACGATTGACCCCCGAATCGACCGGGTGTCAGACTCCCTGTGTTCCGACGGACGGTCAACGACGACTGAGGGGACGAACATGGGGACTATGCGCCGGGCAGGTGCCCTGGTGGCGCTCGTGGCGAGCACCGCACTGGTGACCGCCGCCTGCAGCGGAGGCGGCGGGGGAGGCGGCCCGTCAGGGGATGGGAACGTGACCATCACCTGGTGGCACAACGGGACCGGCGAGCCGCTGCTGGGCCTGTGGCAGGACGTGGCCGACGAGTTCGAGGCCGACCACCCCGGCGTGACCGTGGAGGTCAGCGCCGTGCAGAACGAAGAGCTCCAGAAGACGAAGATCCCCGCGGCCATGCAGGCCGGCAACCCGCCGGACCTCTTCCAGCAGTGGGGCGGCGGTGAGCTGGCCGACCAGGTCGCGGCCGGCAAGGTCATGGACATCACCGACCAGGTGGCCGACGAGCTCGACCTCATCGGCGGGTCGGCGGCCGGGTGGCAGGTGGAGGGCCGCACCTACGGTCTGCCGTTCTCCCTCGGCGTCGAGGGCTTCTGGTATAGCAAGGCGATGTTCGCCCAGGCGGGCATCACCACGCCGCCGACCACCATGGACGAGCTGAACGACGCGGTCCAGAAGCTGAAGGACGCCGGCCTGGTGCCGATCGTCGTCGGGGCGAAGGACGGCTGGCCCGCGGCGCACTACTGGTACAACTTCGCCCTGCGGTCGTGCAGCACCGACACCATGAAGCAGGCCGGCGTCGACTTCACCTTCGACGACCCGTGCTTCGTCGAGGCGGGCGACCGGCTGCAGGAGTTCCTCGACACGAGCCCGTTCCAGGAGGGCTTCCTCGGCACGTCCGCCCAGCAAGGTGCGACGAGCTCGGCGGGCCTGCTCGCGAACGGCAAGGCCGCGATGGAGCTCATGGGTCACTGGAACCCCGGTGTCATGGGCGGCCTGACCGAGGACGGCCAGGGGCTCGGCGACGACCTCGGGTGGTTCCCGTTCCCGGCAGTGGACGGCGGGGCGGGTGACCCGGACGCGGCGCTCGGGGGCGGCGACGGCTTCTCCTGCTCGGCGCAGGCGCCGCCGGAGTGCGTGGAGCTGCTGAAGTACATCGCGAGCGTCGACGTGCAGAAGCGGTTCGCGGAGAGCGGTGCGGGGCTGCCCGTGACGCAGGGCGCGGAGACCAGCGTCACGGACCCGAACATGAAGACGCTGCTCGACTTCCGCAACAACGCGGCGTACGTGCAGCTCTGGCTCGACGTGGCGTACGGCAACACGATCGGCGGGGCGCTCAACGAGGCGGTCGCCAACATGTTCGCCGGTCAGGGCACCGCTCAGGACATCGTCGACGCGATGACCACCGCGGCCGCCGACAGGTGACCTCGATGAGCCGCGAACCCGTCGCCGTGACGGCGGGTCCGGCGGCGGACCCCGCGGGCCGTGCCCCTGCCGGCCGGCCCGCGGGGGCGCCGTCCCGGCCGGTCGTGCGCCCCGGTCGCCGCCGCGCGGACCGGCGGCGGCTGCTCGAGATCGCGCTGTTCGCCGGTCCCGCCGTCCTCGTCTACGTGCTGTTCGTCCTGGTCCCCATCGGCCTGGCGGCGTACTACAGCGTCTTCCGCTGGAACGGGCTGGAGCCGCTCACGGACTTCGTCGGCCTGGACAACTACGTGCGGGCGTTCACCGACCCGGTCTTCCTCGGGGCGCTGGGGCACAACGCGTTCTTCGTGGTGATGTCCCTCGTCGTGCAGCTGCCCGTCGCGCTGGCGGTGGCGCTGCTGCTCAACCGGAAGATGCGCGGTCGTACGGCCTTCCGCACGATCGTCTTCATCCCCTATGTGCTGTCCGAGGTCATCGCCGGCGTCACCTGGCTGCTCATCCTGCAGCCGGACGGGCTGATGGACCGTGTGCTGGAGGGCGTCGGGCTCGGCGGGCTGGTGCAGCTGTGGCTGGCCGACCGGACGGTCGTGCTGTGGACGGTGCTGGCCGTCATCTCGTGGAAGTACATCGGGCTGGCGATCATCCTGTTCCTCGCCGGTCTGCAGGGCGTCCCGGAGGAGCTGCACGAGGCGGCGTCCATCGACGGGGCGAGCTGGTGGCAGGTGCAGCGCCGGATCACCCTCCCGCTGCTCGGCCCGACGATCCGGATCTGGATGTTCCTGTCGATCATCGGGTCGCTGCAGCTCTTCGACATGGTCTGGGTGATGACCGGCGGCGGGCCGGCCAACGCGTCGAACACGATGGCGACGTACATGATCGACCGCGGCTTCCGTCGTTCCCAGTTCGGCTACGGGTCGGCCGTCGCGGTGATCCTGTTCGTCGTCTCGCTCGTCGCCGCCGTCTTCTACCAGCGGTTCGTGCTGCGCCGGGATACCGAGGGCGCGCTCACGGGGAAGGGGCACCGCCGATGACCGCCGCTGCCGCACCGGGCGCCACCACCGACCCGCGCGGTGCGCCGCGTCGCCGGCCGGTGCGCTGGAGCGGGCCGCTGGTCTACGCCCTCGCGCTGGCCGTCGTCGCGGTGACGGCCGTCCCGGTGGTCTACGTGATCCTCGGCGGCTTCCGGTCCAACGGCCAGCTCGCCGCACACCCCGTCGGCTGGCCCTCGCCGTGGATCACCGACAACTACGTCAGGGTGCTCACCTCGTCGGCGTTCTGGTCGCAGGTGCTGGCCTCGACGGTCACCGCCCTCGTCGCGACGGGCGGCGTGGTGGCCCTCGGGGTGGGCGCGGCGTTCGTCCTGGCCCGGTACCAGTTCCGAGGGCGCGAAGGGCTGTACACCTTCTTCACGCTCGGGCTGCTGTTCCCGCTGTCGGTGGCGATCCTGCCGCTGTACCTGCTGCTGCGGAACCTCGGCCTGCTGGGCAGCCTGGCCGGTGTCGCCATCCCGCAGATCGCCTTCGCGCTGCCGGTGACGATCATCATCCTGCGGCCCTTTCTGCAGGCGATCCCGCAGGAGCTGGAGGACGCGGCGTCGATCGACGGCTGCGGGCGGCTGGGCTTCTTCTGGCGGATCCTGCTGCCGCTGTCCGGACCGGGCCTGGTGACGGTCGGCGTGCTGGCCTTCGTCACGAGCTGGAACGCGTACCTGCTGCCGCTGCTCGTGCTCAACGACCCGGCGACGTTCACCCTGCCGCTCGGCGTGCAGGCGTTCTCCACCCAGTACTCGCAGGACACTGCGGCGATCCTCGCGTTCACCTCGCTCGCGATGCTCCCGGCGCTGCTGTTCTTCACGCTCGCCGAGCGTCGCATCGTCGGCGGGCTCACCGGGGCGGTCAAGGGCTGACCAGCCTGACAGACCAGGGCCGACCTGACCGGGGCGATCCGCACCCGGTCACAGCGGCCGACGGCGTGCAGTCCGGGGGCGACGGCACGGGAAAGGACGACATGGTCGGGACGACGGCCTCGGCACGCGTGCGCGCGCTGCTCGCCGAGATGACGCCGGAGGAGAAGCTCGCCCAGCTCGTGGGTTACTGGCTGGACGAGGAGGGCGACCAGGTCGCCCCCATGCAGGGCGTCTTCAGCCACGGCAACCGGTTGGAGGAGGTGACCAAGCACGGGCTGGGCCACCTGACCCGGCCGTACGGGACGCGCCCGGTGGAGGCCGACGAGCGCGCCGCCTGGCTGTGGCAGCAGCAGCGCCGGCTGGTGCGCGACACCCGCCTCGGCATCCCGGCCATCGTGCACGAGGAGTGCCTGACCGGGCTGTCCGCCTGGCGGGCAGCCACCTTCCCGACGCCGCTGGCGTGGGGGGCGACGTTCGACCCGGACCTCGTCGAGGAGATGGCCGGTCTCGTCGGGACGACGATGCACGCACTGGGCATCCACCAGGGGCTCGCGCCGGTGCTCGACGTGGTGCGCGACGCGCGGTGGGGGCGGGTCGAGGAGTGCATCGGCGAGGACCCGTACCTCGTCGGCACGGTGGGCACAGCGTACGTGCGAGGCTTGCAGGGTGCGGGGGTGCACGCCACGCTCAAGCACTTCGTGGGCTACTCGGCCTCCCGTGCCGGGCGGAACTTCGGGCCCGTGGGTGCCGGGCCGCGCGAGCTGTCCGACGTGATGCTGGTGCCGTTCGAGCTGGCCGTGCGCGACGGCGGGGTCCGGTCGGTGATGAACTCCTACGCCGAGGTCGACGGGCTGCCGGTCGCGGCGGACGAGGGCCTGCTCACCGGGGTGCTGCGCGAGCAGTGGGGGTTCGACGGGGTCGTCGTGGCCGACTACTTCGCCGTGGCGTTCCTGCACCTGCTGCACGGCGTGGCGGCGGACCTCTCGGACGCCGCGGCGCAGGCCTTGGCCGCCGGTGTGGACGTCGAGCTGCCCACCGGCGACGCGTACCTGGAGCCGTTGCTGGCGGCCGTGCAGGACGGGCGCGTCGCGCAGGAGCTGGTGGACCGGGCGGTGGAACGGGTGCTCCGCCAGAAGGAGGAGCTCGGTCTGCTCGATGCGACGTTCGACGACGCCCCTCCGGCGGGGGTGGTGCTGGACGGGCCGGAGCACCGTGACGTGGCGCGCCGGATCGCCGAGCGGTCGGTGGTCCTTCTCGCGAACGACGGCACGCTGCCGCTGAGCCGCCCGGCCCGTGTCGCCGTCGTCGGGCCCAACGCGCACCGGTCGGCGGCCCTGTTCGGCTGCTACTCCTTCGCCAACCATGTGCTGCCCCGGCACCCGGACGTGCCGCTGGGGTTCACGGTGCCCACCGTCATGGAGGCGCTGCGCGCCGAGCTGCCGGAGTCGGAGCTGAGCTACGTCGAGGGCTGCGGCGTGGACGACCCCGACCCGTCCGGCATCCCCGGCGCCGCGGCGGTGGCGGCGGAGTCCGACGTGGCGGTCGTCGTCGTCGGGGACCGTGCCGGGCTGTTCGGGCGGGGGACGTCCGGGGAGGGGTGCGACGTCGACGACCTCGACCTGCCGGGCGTGCAGCGCGAGCTGGTCGAGGCAGTGCTCGGCACCGGGACGCCCGTCGTGCTCGTGCTGGTGACCGGACGGCCGTACGCCGTCGGCTGGGCGCTGGAGTCCTGCGCGGCGGTGGTGCAGGCGTTCTTCCCGGGCGAGGAGGGAGCGACGGCGATCGCCGGGGTCCTCTCGGGACGGGTCAACCCCTCGGGGCGGCTGCCGGTGTCGATGCCGCGCTCGGTCGGCGCACAGCCCTACACGTACCTGCACCCGCCGCTGGCCGGCGACACCGACGTGAGCAACCTGGCCACGACGCCGGCGGCACCCTTCGGCCACGGCCTGTCGTACACGACGTTCACCCACGAGGACCTGTCGGCACCGGCCACGGCGGCCACCGACGGCCGGGTGGTGGTGCGGGTCCGGGTGACGAACACCGGCGAGCGGGCGGGGGAGGACGTCGTGCAGCTCTACGGGCGCGACGTCACCGCCTCCGTGACACGTCCGGTGGCGCAGCTGCTCGGGTACCGGCGGGTGGCGCTCGCGGCGGGGGAGTCGGCGGTGGTGGAGCTGGACGTGCCGACGGCCCGGCTGGCGCTCACCGACCGGCGGCTGCGCCGGGTGGTGGAGCCGGGGCAGGTGGAGCTGTGGGTCGGCGGCTGCGACCGGCGCGAGACCGAGACGGCTGTGGAGCTCGTCGGGCCCGTGCACCCGGTCGGACCGCGGGACCCACGTTGGACCGACGCCCGTGTCATGGCCGGCTGACCGCCTCGTCGCCCTGCGGGCACGGCCCGGTCGTCGTACGGTCGGCGGACCCCCGTGAGGAAGCCGCGGGGAGCGCCGGCCGCGGCGGTGCCCCGTCGCGAGGACGGAGACGGGTGCCGTGCTGCCAGGGACCGCGACGACGTGTGGGGACTGCTCAGTCGCGAGCGCGCCCCTCGGCGAGCATGGCCAGCCTGCTGAGGGTCTCGCGGTTGCGCGGCACGAGGACCGCCGAGCGCACCGGCGCCGGCACGAGGGTCCCCGGACCGCGCACGGCGTCCTCCTCCAGCCGGACCACGCTGCCGCCCGAGCCGGCCGCCACCTCGATGCGCACCCGAGCCTCGCCCGCCGGCCAGCCGCGCGCCTGCAGCTCGATGCCGCGCTCGGGGTCCCACGCGCGACAGGTCGTCACGTCGTCCAGGACCAGCGGCCACACGCCCACCGAGTGCGCGAGGCGGGCACCGGGTGCCGGCCAGGCGGGGTCCACGCTGCGGATGCGCGACGTCCCGACCACCCAGGTGGCGTAGGACCAGCCGTCGGCGAGCACGGCGAGGACGGCATCGGGTGGGCAGTGCATGCGCCGGGTGACGGTGACCATCTCCCGAACGTAACCGGGCGGGGACGGACGGCAACTCGGACGGCCGACCGGGCACGGCCGGCGGGCGTCGAACGGCTCGACGGGTCGGCGACGGCCTCGGCGCTGGCGGCCGGGTGGGACGCATGAGGCGAGCCGGCGGCGACCGCGTCGTCGTGCTGGTCGGCGCGTCCAGCGGCATCGGACGGGCCACGGCGCACCGGCTCGCGCGCCGGGGCGACCGGCTGGTGCTGGCCTCGCGGTCGACGGCAGCGCTGGAAGCGACCGCTCGGGAGTGCGCCGCACGCGCGCCCGGCGGCCGGCGGCCCCTGGCGGTGCCGACGGACGTCCGCGACCGCGTCGCGGTGACCGCACTGCTCGACGCGGCATGGGCGGCGCACGGCCGGGTCGACGCGGTGGTCGACCTCGCCGCGGTGATGGTCTACGGGCGGTTCGAGGAGGTGCCGCCGCAGGTCTTCGACGACGTGGTCGCCACGAACCTGCTCGGCGCGGCGAACGTCGCGCGCGAGGTGGTGCGGCGGTTCCGCGCGCAGGGCCACGGTCACCTGGTGCTCGTCGGTTCGTTGCTCGGGGCGATCCCGGCGCCCTGGGTGAGCGCCTACGTGACGAGCAAGTGGGGGCTGCACGGGCTGGCGGACAGCCTGCGCGTCGAGACGCGTGACGCACCGCGCCTGCACGTGTCGCTGGTCATGCCCGGGGGTGTCGACACCCCGATCTACCTGCGGGCGGGCAGCTATGCCGGGCGCGAGGGCCGCCCGCCGGTGCCCGTCGACCCTCCGGAGAAGGTGGCGCGCGGGATGGTGCGGCTGCTGGACCACCCGCGTCCGCGGCTGTCGGTCGGCCGCGCGAACCGGCCGTGGGCGGCTGGCTTCCGGCTGGCGCCCCGGCTGTTCGAGGCGCTGGTGCGCCCGGGCATGACGTACCTGGGGCTGTCCCGCCGCCCGGTCGCGCCGCACCCGGGGGCGGTGCGGGACGCCGCGTACGGCATCGAGGCCGTGCACGGGCGCTGGCCGCGGACCCGTCGGCGCCGGGTGACGCTCCGGGTGGCGGCCGTCGTCGCCGTGCTGGGGGTGCGCCGGGCGGTCCGGCGCACCGTGGACGCGCGGCGGTCCGGCTCAGCTCAGCAGCCGTGACCACGCCGTGCGCAGCAGACGCCGCCGCAGCGGCCCGGTCGGACCGGCGTCGCGCAGCGCGGCGAGCGCCGCGTTCCAGCCGCACGCGCCGTGGACGCCGCCACCGGGGTGCGCCGAGGCGCTCGCCAGGTACAGCCGCTCGACGGGGGTCTCGGCCCGTCCGAGGCCTGGCGTCGGGCGCAGCACGAGCTGTTGGTGCGGTGCGGAGGTACCGCCGCCGATCGCCCCGTGGAACAGGTTCGCGTCCGCACCGTGCAGGTCCGCGGGGCCCTGCACCTGCCGGGCCAGCACCAGGTCGGAGAAGCCCGGGGCGGCCCGCTCGACGGCGGCCTGCAGCCGGTCGGCCGCCGCGCGGGCCTCGCCGTCGGTCCAGCGGCCGGC
>Ga0164243_10002790_pt1 | contig 28442 bp, 28 predicted proteins | sample OricompcompostOP_FD_108781 | JGI IMG/M metagenome (GOLD analysis project Ga0164243, IMG submission 108781) | Organic Plus compost microbial communities from Emeryville, California, USA - Original compost - Organic plus compost (OP) | ecosystem: Engineered > Solid waste > Mixed feedstock >... | reverse complement strand
GTGGGCGGCCGCCGTCCTCGCCGGCGCCACGCTGCTCGACGTGGCCGTGCCGTCGTCCTGGTCGGGCGACGCGTCCGACGTCCTCACCGCCGCCGCCGTCGGGGTGCTCAGCGGGATCGCGCTCGGGGGTCGGCGATGAGCGTCTGGCGGAGCAGACAGGGCGCGGCCGCGGCCCTCGTCGTCGGAGTGATGGTGGTCTGGCGCGCGGTGCTGCTGTCGGGCTCCTACTTCAACCAGGACGACTTCTACCTCAGCGGCCGCGCCTACGACGTGGACCTGGACCGCGACTTCCTGTTCGCGGACACCGCGGGACACGTCAACCCGCTCCAACAGCTCACCTACTGGCTGGTGGCCAACCACGCGCCGTACGACTGGGCGGTCGTCGGCACCTTCGTGCTGACCCTGCAGACGCTCACGACCATCGTGCTGTGGCACGTGCTGAGCCGGATCCTGCCGGGGCGCTGGGCGCGCGTGCCGCTGCTCGCGGCGTTCGCCTGGGCGCCGATCACGCTCGTCACCACGCTCTGGTGGAGCGCGGCGATGGGGCTGTGGCCACACCTGCTCTGCTCGCTGCTCGCCGTGCTGTTCCTGCTGCGGCTGCGCGACGGGGCCGGGCCGGCGTGGCTCAACGGCAGCGTGGTCGTGGCCGCCTCGGTGGTCGGCCTGCTCTGGCACGAGCGGGCGGTGCTGATCGCGCCGGTCGTGCTCGGCGTGGCCGTGCTGACGACGGACAGCCCGGTCGGCTGGCGGCGCCCGCTCGCGGCGCTGCGCCGGCACTGGGTGCTCTGGACGGTGCACGGGGCGCTGCTCGCCGGCTACCTGGTCGCGCACGGGCGGCTGACCGACGTCGAGGGTGGCAGCGTCTCGGCGCGGGAGTCGGCACGGATCGGCTGGTCGTTCGTCGGCGAGAACGTGCTCCCGGGAGTGCTCGGCGGCCCCTGGACCGCACGTCTCGAGGGCGGTGCGGTACAGCCGCCGGTCTGGGGGACCGTGGTCGCGATCGCGGTCGCGGTGCTGCTGGTCGGGCTGCTGCTGTGGCGCGGCGGCCCGGCCCGGCGCTGGGCAGTGGCGTTCTTCGCGGCGTACGTGCTGGCCGACCTCACGCTGGTGCTCGCCGGTCGCGGCGGGTTCGGCCGGCTGATCGGCCTCGACCCCCGCTACTCGGCGGACGTGATCCAGGCGGCCGTCCTCTGCGCCGCCCTGGGGCTGCGCCGCAGCCGGCCCGCCTTCGGCTTCGCCCGGCTGCGGCGGAGCTGGCCGCGCGGGCGCACCATCGGCGTCGTGGGCACCACCGCGGTCTACCTGGTGGCGTGTGGCTTCGGCACGGCGGCGCTGGTGCCGCACTTCCAGAACAAGGCCGACCGCGCCTACGTCACCGAGATCCGGGAACGACTCGCCCAGGATCCCCGGCAGACCCTGGTCGACGACCTGGTGCCCGCCGAGATCGTGCTCCCTCTCGTCGGCGACGACTCGCTGCTGTCCCGGGTGCTCGCCCCGCTGCCGGAGTCGCCGGTCTTCGGCCAGCCGACCTACTTCCTCCGCACCGTCGCCGAGGACGGCGAGCTCGTCGCCGCCGAGATCGACGGGGGGATCGAGTCCGAGCACGCGCGCCGCGACGACGCCTGCGGCTACCGGGTGACCGACGACGGCGCCGTCGTGCGGTTCCCGGTCGACCTCGGGGGCGACCTGCTGCTCCAGGTCGGCTACTTCACCAACGAGGAGGCCGTCGTCGAGGTGGCCGTCGGGCCGTGGAGGACCGAGTTCCTGGCCCGGCCGGGACCGAACGACGTCTGGGTCCCGGTCCCCGACCTCGGCACCGGCTTCGACCGGGTCCGGCTCTCCGTGTCGGGCTCGACGACGGTGTGCGTCCCGAGCGTCCTGGCCGGACGGGCGGCCCGGCCGTGACCGCGCGACGGATCCCGCCCGCCGACCTCGCCTGGACCGTCCTGCTGACCTTCGTGGTCCTCGGCCCGCTGCTGGTGGGCCGCGGGTTCTGGCTGTTCGGCGACATGGTGTTCGTGCCCGAGCAGCCCTGGAAGGACACCTGGCTCGGGCTCGACGGCACGCTCCCGCGGGCGGTGCCGATGGACGCCGTCGTCTCGGTGCTGACCCAGGTGCTGCCCGGCGAGGTGGTCCAGCGGCTGCTGCTGGTCGCCGCGTTCGTCGCCGGCGGGCTCGGTGCGGGGCGCCTCGTCGCCGACCACCGGGTCCCGGCCCGGCTCGCCGCGATCTCGCTGATGCTCTGGAACCCCTGGGTCCACGAGCGGCTGCTGATGGGCCAGTGGGCGATCCTCGCCGGCTACCTGCTGCTGCCCTGGGTCGCGGTCGCGGCGACGCGGCTGCGCGACGACGTCCGCTGCGGCGCCCCCGCGGCAGCCGTGGCCCTGGTGCTGTCGGCGGTGTGCAGCCCGTCGAGCGGGGTGATGGCCGCGTTCGTCGCGGTCGTGCTGGCCGCTCGCCGAGAGGTCCGGCAGCTGGCGGTCCTGGCCGGCCTCGTCGTGGCCGCCAACCTGTCCTGGCTGGTCCCCTCGCTGCTCGCCGACGCCCGCACCGACGCGAGCCGGGAGGTGTTCGAGGCGTTCGCGGCCCGCGGCGAGTCGGGCCTCGGTGCGCTGCCGAGCCTGCTCTCGCTCGGGGGCACCTGGAAGACCTCGATCGTGGCCGACGAGCGCACGTACGCCGTGGTCGTGCTGCTCTCCTGCGCGCTCACCGCGGTCGCGCTCCTGGGGCTGCGCGGGCGGGCGGACCCGCGGCTCGCGGCGGTCGCGGCGGTCTCGCTCCTGCTGGCGGCGCTCCCGACCCTTCCCGGCGGCGTCCGCCTGCTCGCGGCCCTCGGGGACGCCGCACCGGCACTGGCGTTCCTGCGCGACTCGCACCGGTTCCTCGCCCCCGCCGTGCTCCTCCTGCTGCCCGGGATCGCCGGGGCGGTCACCGGGGCGCTGGACCGGGTGCGTCCGGGCCGGGAGGCGATGGCCGCGGTCGCCGGCCTGCTCGTGGTGGCACCGGTGCTGCTGCTGCCGAGCCTGGCCTGGGGCGAGCTCGGCGGTCTCGAGCGGGCGAGCTACCCCGGCGACTGGCGGGACGTCGCCGACCGGATCCGGGGCGAGGACCCGGCGCGCACGGTGGTGCTGCCGTGGGCCGGGAGCTACCGCGGCTTCGACTGGAACGACGACCGGGCGGTGCTCGACCCGGCGCCCCGCTTCCTGCCGGGTGAGGTGCTCGTCGACGACCGGGTGGTCGTGGAGGGCACGACGATCCGCGCGGAGGACCCGGTGGCCGAGGAGGTGACCGGCGCGTTGACCGCCGACGACCCCGCGGCGGCGCTGCGCGGCCGCGGCGTCCGCTGGGTGCTGGTCGAGAAGGGGATGCCGTCGGGCCCGGTGCCGCAGGGGGAGGTCGCGGTGGACGGGGACGAGATGACGCTGGTCGATCTCGGCGCTCCCGACGAGCCCGCCCGACGTACGGCGGGGGACATACGTCCCCTCCTCGTCGGCATCGGTCATGTCGTGTCGGCGGCGACGTTACTGGCGGGTCTGGTTCTGCTACGTTGCCCCCACAGGAGGGGAAGCGTCGGGTGACGCGATCCGCTGTCGGTCTTTGGGAGGGGACCTCAGCATGAACATCCTCATCGCAACCATCGTCGGTGGTCTCGTGGCCACCGGGGTGACGTTCGGGGCGGTCCAGGCCATCCAGGGCCCGGACCAGAAACCGGTGAAGGCCGACACGCTCTTCCAGTACTCGGACGAGTAGTCGCCCCTGTTCGCTCCGCGGGCATGGGGACCGCGGGTTCGCATTTGGGTTTGGGAGGGTCCGAATGCTGCAACTCGTCATCCCTGCGTACAACGAGCAGGGTCGACTGCCACGCACGCTGCGTGAGCTGCGCCGCCACGTCCTCGGCACGCGCGGGCTGAACCGCCCCGTCGAGGTCGTGGTGGTCGACAACGCGAGCACCGACGCGACCGCGGAGGTGGCCCGCGCGGCGGACGGCCCCGGGCTGCGCGTGCGGGTCGTCGCCTGCCCCACGCGTGGCAAGGGGGCCGCCGTCCGCGCGGGCATCGCGGTCACCGACGCCCCGGTCGTGGGGTTCATGGACGCCGACGGGGCGACGCACCTGGACGCGCTCGAGGAGGCCTGCCGCCGGCTCGCCCTCGGCGCCGACGTGGTGATCGGCTCGCGCGGCGCCGAGGGAGCGCTCACGGAGGCCCGGCACAGCCGGCTCCGCGAGCACGGCGCCAGCGTCTACCGCGCCTGCACCGCCCGGATCGTGCCCGGCATCACCGACACGCAGTGCGGCTTCAAGGTGATGGCCGGCGACCTGGGCCGCGCGGTGTTCGCCGAGCTGCGGACCACGGGCTTCGCCTTCGACGTCGAGGTGCTGGCCCGGGCCCGGGCCCTCGGGGCGCGGATCGAGGAGTTCCCGGTGACCTGGACCGACGTGCCCGGCTCGACGTTCGTCCCGCTGCGGCACGGCGCCGGCTCGTTCGTCGACCTCGGCCGGATCGCGTGGTACGCCCGCCGCGCCCGGGTCGCGCAGCCGCTCCCGGCGCCGGTCGCGCTGCCGGTGCCGGTCGCGCCGGTCGCTCACGCCGCGGTGGCGGAGGCCTGAGATGTCCGTGTCCCCCGCCACGCCCACCGGCGCTCCGCTGGCCGGCCTCCGGGGTGTCGTCGTCAACTGGCGCGACCCCTGGCACAGCCTGGCCGGCGGTTCCGAGCGCTACGCCTGGGAGCTCGCCCGGGCGCTGGTCGAGGCGGGGATACGGGTCGAGCTCCTCACCGCCCGCGAGCCCGGCCAGCAGCGCACCGATCGGCGCGAGGGCATCGAGGTGCGCCGGGCGGGGGGACCGTTCACGTTCTACGCCCACGCCGCGCTGGCGCTGCTGCGCCGCCGCCGCGGTCTCGACGTGGTCCTCGACCCGGAGTGCGGGATCCCCGCGTTCTCACCGCTCTTCGTCCGGCGGGACACCGCGGTCGTGCTGGTGCTCCACCACGTGCACCAGGAGCAGTTCCGGACGTACTTCCCGCCGCCGCTCGCGTGGCTGGGCCGCACCCTCGAGCGCGTCGTGATGCCGCGGGTGTACCGGCGCCGCGCGACGGTGGCCGTCTCGGAGTCGACCCGCACCGAGATGCGCGAGCAGCTCGGCTGGACCGGTCCGGTGGGGATCCTCGGCAACGGCGCCGAGGTCCCCGACGAGCCCGACGGCCTCGTGACGGACAAGGACCCCGACCGGTTGGTGGTCCTCGGCCGGCTGGTCCCGCACAAGCGGGTCGACCTGGTGCTCCACACGGTGCACGCCCTGGCCGCGGAGCGCCCCGGGCTCCGGCTCGACGTCTGCGGCCAGGGACCCGACCGGCCCCGGCTGGAGGCGCTCGCGCACGACCTGGGGCTCGCGGACCGGGTGTGCTTCCACGGCTTCCTGCCCGAGGCGGACAAGCGGGCGCTGCTCCGCCGGGCGGTGCTGCACGTGTGCGCCTCCGACGTCGAGGGCTGGGGACAGGCCGTCATCGACGCGGCGGGGTACGGCGTGCCGACGGTCGCGCGCGACGTCCCCGGCCTGCGCGACTCGGTGCGCGCCGGGAGCACGGGGTGGCTCGTGCCCGACAGCGACGACCTCGACGTCGTGCGGGACCGGATCACCGCACAGGTGCGCGCGGCGCTCGACGACCTGGCGGAGCCGGAGACGCTGGCCCTCAGCGTCAAGGCCTGCCACACCTGGGCCAGCACCTTCAGCTGGCCGCAGATGCGGGACCAGGCCAGAGCCCTGGTCGCCGAGGAGCTCGGCCGAGTCCGAGCCGGACACACCCACATGGAGAGGTAAGACCCGTCATGCGCCGAATTCTCAGTCCCGCCCTCATCGGCCTGGGCGTGTTCCTGGTCGTCGCGGGGGTGCTGGTGAAGGTCTACGCCGTACCCACGCTGGAGGTCGTCCCGAGCAACTACGACGAGGTCACCTACCTCGAGGCCGAGGACGCGACGATCTTCAACACCGACCCGGACGTGCTCGCGCCCGAGACGGTCGACCTGGAGATCTCCTCGCACACCGTGGCCGGTCACTTCCCCGACGCCCTCGACGGCGTCGTCGTGTGGGCCAACAACGTGACCATCACGCCGGTCGGCTGGGATGCCCCGTTCCAGCAGTCCCGCGAGCTGGCGCCCTTCGACGAGGTCACCGGTGCCGCCGCGGACTACGGGGTCGGCTTCGAGGAGATCGAGAACGACGAGGGCGAGATCGTGCGGGTCGACGTGACCCGCGAGGGCCAGATCTACAAGTTCCCGTTCGGCACGGAGAAGAAGGACTACCTGCAGTGGGACTCCGAGCTCGGCAAGGCGACCACCGCGAAGTACGAGGGTGAGGAGAAGCTCGAGGGCACCACGGTCTACAAGTTCGTCCAGACCATCGAGCCCACGGTGATCGACACCGTGTCCGTGCCCGGCGCGATCTTCGACGCCGACGAGCCGACCGTCCGGGCGGACATGGTCTACTCGATGGTCCGCACCCTGTACGTCGAGCCGACCACCGGCGCGCCGCTCAACCGCGTCGAGGAGCGCAACCAGGTGCTGCGCTACCAGGGCGAGGAAGTGCCCGCCTTCGTCGGCACGGTGCAGTACACCGAGGAGTCGCAGGCCGACAGCTACGACCGGGTGAAGACCCGCGCCACGCTGCTCCGGCTCGCGCACTGGGTCTTCCCGATCGGCTTCGTGGTCCTCGGCCTGCTGAGCATCGGGGCCGGGATCCTGCTCCGGCGCCGCCGCGAGGACGCCCCTCGTGACGAGGACGACCGGCACCTCGTGCCGGCCTAGGGGGCCTGACCGGGCAGCTCGGCGACGACCCGCTCCAGCAGCGCCCGCAGGCCGGCCGGGTCCCACCGGCCGGCGCGGGCGCGCAGGGTGAGCGTGGTCCGACCGCGCAGGGTCACCGCACCCAGCGACAGGCCGGTGCCCCCGGCCGTGACCGGGTGGAACGCGAGCGCGGAGACCCCTGGGGCGGTCACGTCCCCCAGCTGCGAGACGAGGAGCGTCGAGCCCAGGCGCCGGGAGAGCAGCCGCATCCCGCCGCGCAGCAGCCCGGCCCCGGCGGCGCTGCGCGCGCCCGGCCGCGGCTCGAGCGGGGCGGTGGCGAGCAGCTCGGCGACCTCGTCGGCCGACCGCCCCTCCAGGTCGGTGAGCCGCAGCAGCCCGCTGTGGTCGCCGACCGGGTCCTCGGTGTCCTGGCGCCCGGCGCCGACGGCCACCGCGACGTGCCGGGTACGTCGGCCGAGCGCGGCGTTGTGCGCCACGACGCCGGCCACCGCGGCGTGCACGAGCACCGCGGTGCGCCAGGCGCCGGGGACGGTCGTCTCGGCGAACGCGTCGCCGCCTGCGGCCACCGTGCCCGGTGACACGACGGGGGCGGGCGGCCGGAGGGTCGCCTCGGCCAGCCGGCGCGCGACCGCCCGGCGGGGGCCGCCGCGCACCGGTCGCTCGGCGACGCCGCGCACGCGGGTGGTGGCCGGTCGTCCGGTCACCTCCGAGAGCACCCCGAGCAGGCCGAGCCCGTCGACGAAGGCGTGCTGGGCGGAGATCACCAGCGTGCGTCCGGCCACGCCCAGGAGGACCGGGGGACCGCCGTCCACCAGGCGGGACCGCAGCAGCTCGAGGGAGTCGTCGGTGCGCAGCTCGGCGACCCCCGGCCAGCGCTTGCGCGTGTACAGGTCCCCGAGGCGGGTCAGGAGGGCGCCGGTGTCCGGCGGGCCCTCGAGCTCCGCGGTGAGCAGGATCCGCCACCCGATCCCCGGGTCGGCCACCCAGTCCGGCGACGTGTCGGCGCTCAGGGCTTCACCGCCTGCGCCACCAGGCTGATGCCCGGGAGCCGTCCCACCGGCAGCACCCGCTCGGCCCCGACCACGGCCCGCAGCGCGGCGTTGAGCGCCGGGTGCACCGGCTCCATCTCGCTCGCGCTCGTGACCCGGCGCCGGCGCCGCGCCCGGGCGACCGGGCGGAGCAGCACGTTCCAGGACGTCAGGTCGACCAGCCGCAGCCCGGCGCCGTCGAGCAGCCCGGCCAGCTGGTCGCGCTCGTAGCGGCGCACGTGCCCCAGGGCCACGTCGTGGCCGCTCCACAGCTTCATGCTGCACGGCACCGCCACCAGGGCGCGCCCGCCGGGCCGGAGCACGCGGGCCGCCTCGGCGGCGACCGCCGCGTCGTCGTCGACGTGCTCCCAGACGTCGGTCGACATCACCAGGTCGACCGACGCGTCCCGGACCGGCAGCCGCCGGGCGTCCGCCCGGGCCACGGCCAGCCCGCGGCGGGCCGCCAGCGCGGCGGCGACGGGGGAGTGCTCCAGCCCCACGACCCGCCAGCCGAGGTCGCGCAGCACGGCGGTGTTGCCCCCGCCGCCGCAGCCCACGTCGAGGGCGCGGCCGGGCGGGAGCGGGGCGACCAGCCGGCGGACCAGCGCGCGCCGGGCGGCGTACCACCAGTGGCGGTCCTCCAGCTCCGCCGAGCGGCGGATCTCCCCCTCGTCCACCCGCGCAGACTAGCCGCGGGGGAGCACCAGGTCGGCGGCGACGATCGCGGTTCCCGGGGTGAGCCGCCCGCGGGTCCTCGACCAGCCTCCCCACACCCGGTCGTGCTCCTCGGGCCACTCGGGCTCGACCAGCCGCACGATCGCGAAGCCGGCGCCGGCGAGCAGGTCCACCCAGTCGCCCAGCGTGCGGTGGTGCTCGACGTACAGCACCTGCCCGGTGTCCTCGTCGACCTCGACGTACGGCGTCCGGTCCCAGTAGGACTGGCTGGCCACCAGGCCCGCCTCGGTCGGGTCGTCGGGGAACATCCACCGGGTGGGGTGGGTGATCGAGAACGCGAAGCGCCCGCCGGGCCGCAGCACGCGGGCCGCCTCGGCGACCGCCACGTCGATGTCGGCGACGAACTGCAGCGCCCCGAACGAGGAGAACACGATGTCGAAGCTCTCGTCGGCGAACGGGAGCTGGGTGGCGGTGCCGAGCACCGAGGGGACCCGCACGCCCGTCTCCTCGTCGATCCGCCGGGAGTGCTGGAGCTGCCGGTGGGACAGGTCGAGCCCGTACGCGCGCCCGCCCTGGGTGCGCACCCAGCGGGAGCACTGGCCGGCGCCGGAGCCCACCTCGAGCACGTCGCGGTCGGCCACCGCGCCGAGGACCCCGGCCTCCTCCTCGGTCAGCCCCTCGGGGCCCCAGAGGAACCCGGTGTCGCCGAGGAAGGGGCCGTGGGTGGCCTGGTACTCGTCCGCGTACCGGTCCCAGTCGGGACCGTTGGCCCGCCGGGACTCGGCCTCGTCGACCGGTCGACGCTCCACACGCACGCGGGGGACCCTATCCCGCGCATTGGACGCGCCCGAAGCCCGCAGCGTAAACTCGGGGGTTGCGCCTGCGGTCTGCCTGAGTTCCAGACGGAGCGGACTCTCGCTCGCTATCTCTCGGTAGTGAAACAGACCTCTCGCGTGCCCGCACGACATCTGCCCACCAAGGATCCCACTCCCACATGACGAGCACCATCTCCACTCCCCAGGACCTCGACGCGCCCCAGGTGGCGGTCAACGACATCGGGTCCGAGGCGGAGTTCCTCGCCGCGATCGACGAGACCATCAAGTACTTCAACGACGGTGACATCGTGGATGGCACCATCGTGAAGGTCGACCGGGACGAGGTCCTGCTCGACATCGGCTACAAGACCGAGGGCGTCATCCCGTCGCGGGAGCTCTCCATCAAGCACGACGTCGACCCCCACGAGGTCGTCGAGGTCGGCGACAAGGTCGAGGCCCTGGTCCTCCAGAAGGAGGACAAGGAGGGCCGGCTGATCCTCTCCAAGAAGCGCGCCCAGTACGAGCGCGCCTGGGGCACCATCGAGCAGGTCAAGGAGGAGGACGGCGTCGTCGAGGGCACCGTCATCGAGGTCGTCAAGGGCGGCCTGATCATCGACATCGGGCTGCGCGGCTTCCTGCCGGCCTCGCTGGTCGAGATGCGCCGGGTGCGCGACCTCCAGCCGTACGTCGGCCAGACGCTCGAGGCGAAGATCATCGAGCTCGACAAGAACCGCAACAACGTCGTGCTGTCCCGTCGCGCCTGGCTGGAGCAGACCCAGTCCGAGGTCCGCCACGGCTTCCTGACCCAGCTGCAGAAGGGCCAGATCCGCAAGGGCGTCGTCTCCTCGATCGTGAACTTCGGTGCGTTCGTGGACCTCGGCGGCGTCGACGGCCTGGTGCACGTCTCCGAGCTGTCCTGGAAGCACATCGACCACCCGAGCGAGGTCGTCTCGGTCGGTGACGAGGTCACCGTCGAGGTGCTGGACGTCGACATGGACCGCGAGCGGGTCTCGCTGTCGCTCAAGGCGACGCAGGAGGACCCCTGGCAGCACTTCGCCCGCACCCACCAGATCGGCCAGATCGTGCCGGGCAAGGTCACCAAGCTGGTGCCGTTCGGCTCGTTCGTCCGGGTCGAGGAGGGCATCGAGGGCCTGGTGCACATCTCCGAGCTGGCCGAGCGCCACGTGGAGATCCCCGAGCAGGTCGTCCAGGTCAACGACGACGTGATGGTCAAGATCATCGACATCGACCTGGAGCGGCGCCGGATCTCGCTGTCCCTCAAGCAGGCCAACGAGACCGCCACCGCGGCGGACGTCGAGGAGTTCGACCCGACCCTCTACGGCATGACCGCGACCTACGACGAGAACGGCAACTACGTCTACCCCGAGGGCTTCGACCCCGAGACCGGCGAGTGGCTCGAGGGCTACGAGGAGCAGCGCGCGGCCTGGGAGGAGCAGTACGCCAAGGCGCACGCCCGCTGGGAGGCGCACGTCCGCCAGCAGGCCGAGGCCCGCAAGGCCAGCGTCGAGGCCGGCGAGGCCACGTCGTACTCCTCCGGCGCCGAGGACTCCGGCGCCGAGGGCGACAGCGGCTCGCTCGCCTCCGACGAGGCGCTGCAGGCGCTCCGCGAGAAGCTCACCGGCGGGGGTTCCTGAGGAAGGCGCGCTAGCGCCTGTCTCGAAGGGGGGTTCCTGAGGAAGGCCCCAGCGCTCAAATAGCCGCTGACCCGTCACCCACGTGGTGACGGGTCAGCGGCTATTTGGCGGCGGGAGAGAGCGCGGGAGGGGGTCAGATCCGGGCGGCGGGGGCGCGGAACGTGGGGTCGTCGAAGTGGGACGTGGGCGGCTGCGGCCGGCCCCGGTCCTCGAAGACGTCGCGGAGGGTGGCGGCGATCGTCAGCGCCACCACGGCCAGGAGGATGATCAGGAGAGCCATGGCAGTAAGTCTGCGCCGATAAAGATCCTGCCACCAGTGGCAGAAACGACATACCCCATTGATTTTCTGCCATGCCGGGTGAAGACTGCCGCCATGCGAACGGTGGCGGTGATCGTCCAGGACGGCGCGGAGCCCTTCGGGCTGGGCTCGCTCGTGGAGGTGTGGGGGGAGCCCTACCACCCCGAGGACGACAACCCGGTCTTCGACTTCCGGGTGTGCACGCCCCGGCCGGGCCGGCTGCAGAGCCGCTCGGACTTCGACATCGTCGTGGACCGGGACCTCTCGGCCACCGAGGACGCCGACCTGGTCTGCATCGCGCCGAAGTTCAAGTTCGAGGACCACGACCCGGCGGTGCTGGACGCCGTCCGCGCGGCCCACGACCGCGGGGCGATCATCTACGCGCACTGCTCGGGGGTCTTCGAGCTCGGCGCGGCGGGTCTGCTCGACGGCAGGGAGTGCACCACCCACTGGCGCTACACCAACCGGCTCGCGGAGCGCTACCCCGAGGCGGTCGTGAAGCCCGACGTGCTCTACTGCCACGACGGCAACGTGCTCACCGGCGCCGGCTCGGCGGCCGGCATCGACGCCTCGCTGCACCTGATGCGCGAGCGGTTCGGCGCCAAGGTCGCCACCACCACCGCGCGGCGGATCGTGGTGGCGCCGCACCGCGACGGGGGACAGGCGCAGTTCATCGCCCGCCCGGTCCCGGACTGCCACGCCGAGACGCTCGGCCCGCTGCTCAGCTGGGTGCTCGAGCACCTCGACGAGGACCTCTCGGTCGAGGCGCTGGCCAAGCGGGCCCACATGTCCCCGCGGACGTTCGCGCGCCGGTTCCGCGACGAGACCGGTACCACGCCGCACAGCTGGGTCATCGCCCGTCGGCTCGAGGCCGCCGAGGAGCTGCTCGAGCGCACCGACGCGTCGGTCGACTGGATCGCCGCCGAGGTGGGGTTCGGCAACGCGGCCGCACTGCGTCACCACTTCACCCGGGCCCGCGGCGTCAGCCCGCAGGCGTACCGGCGTCAGTTCGCCTGCTGAAGGGACCCGGTGAGGCGACCGGCGACCTCGTCACCCCAGCTCGTCCCGCCGCACCTTCCCGGTGAGCGTGCGGGGGAGAGCCTCGCGGAAGACCCAGGTCTTCGGCCGCTTCGGGGGCGCCAGCCGCTCGCGGGCGTACGCCGTCAGCTCGGTTTCCGTGGCGGTGCCGACGACCGCGGCGCACACGCGCTGGCCCCAGTCGGGGTCGTCGACGGCGTACACCGCGACGTCCGCGACGCCCGGGTGCTCACCGAGCACCTGCTCGACCTCGAGCGGGTAGACGTTGACCCCGCCGCTGATGATGAGGTCCTCCCGGCGTCCGTCCAGGTAGAGGTAGCCGTCGTCGTCGAGGCGGCCGACGTCACCGACCGTGAAGCTGTCCCCGCGCCAGGCGGCGTCGGTCTTCTCCGGGTCGTTGTAGTAGGCGAACCGGGCGTGGTCGGGGACCGCGCACCAGATCACCCCGTCGGCGTCGACCGACAGCCGGCGGCCCGGGCGGGCCCGGCCCACGGTGCCGGGGCGGGCCAGCCACTCCTCGCTCGGACAGGCGGTGAACTGGCCCTCGGTCGACCCGTAGAACTCCCAGGTCGAGCCCGGTGGGAAGGTCTCGATCAGCCGGCGCTTCACGTCCGCCGGGCAGGGCGCCCCGGCGTGCGCGACCAGCCGGAAGCAGGAGAGGTCCGGCGTCCCCGCCTCGTCCCAGTACGCGAACAGCCGCTGGAGGTGGGTGGGCACGCAGAACATCGACGTCGGCCGCTCGGCCTCGATCGCCGCGGTGATCCGCGCCGGGTCGAACGGGCCCGGGATCACCACCCGCCCGCCGGCGAGCGCCGTCCCCATCGCGAAGCGCAGCGGCGCGGAGTGGTAGAGCGGGCTCAGGACCAGGTTCACGTCGTCGGCGCAGAACCCCCACAGGTCGCGCTCCTCGGCGACCAGGGCGGTCGCCTGCTCCTCGGTGAGCAGGCCGCTGTAGACGCCCTTCGGCGTGCCCGTGGTGCCGCTGGTGACGTGCATCGGCCGGGCCCGCGGGAGCCCGGAGGTCCGGGGGAGCGCGGCGAGCGCGGTCTCGTCCTCGACGACCAGGTCGGGCTCCAGGGAGGCCAGGATCCGCTCCCGCTCGTACGGCGTGAGGCGCGGGTCGAGCGGGATCGGGAACATGCCCTCGACGAGCAACCCGGTCACGACGGCCAGGTAGTTGTGGGAGCCGGGCACCAGCAGCGCGACCCGCGCGCCCTCAGCCAGCTCCGACCCAGCCACGGGAGTCGAGGGTAGGGGACGTACGGTGAGCGTCGTGCGGGTAGGACTCACCGGCGGCGTGGCGTCGGGCAAGAGCACGGTCTCGAAGATCCTCGAGGAGCTCGGAGCGGTCATCATCGACGCCGACGTGCTGGCCCGCGAGGTCGTCGCCAGGGGCACCCCCGGCCTGGACAAGGTGGTCGCGGAGTTCGGACCCGAGCTGCTCACGCCGGGCGGGGAGCTGGACCGGGCGGCGATGGGCCGGCTGGTCTTCGCCGACGAGGACGCCCGCCGACGGCTGGAGGCGATCGTCCACCCCCTGGTCTACGAGCGGATCGTGGAGATGGAGGCGGCGGCCGGCCCCGACGACGTCGTCGTGCACGACATCCCGCTGCTCGCCGAGTCCGGACGGGCGGACACGTTCGACGCCGTGATCGTGGTCGACGCCGACCCCGAGCTGCAGGTCGAGCGGATGATGACCGAGCGGGGCTGGACCCGGGAGGAGGCCGAGGCGCGGATGCTCGCGCAGGCGTCCCGCGAGGACCGGCTCGCCATCGCCACCCACGTCATCGACAACTCCGGCAGCCTCGACGACCTGCGCCGCCGGGTCGAGGAGGTCTTCGCCGAGCTCGAGGCGACCGCCGCGTGACCCGGTCCCGGCTGGCCGGGAGCGGGCTGGTGCTCCTCGGCATCGCGTTCCTCGCCTTCAACCTGCGCCCGGCGGCGGTGAGCGTCGGGCCGGTGCTCGACGACATCCGCAGCGGGCTGGACATGTCCGGCACCGAGGCCGGCATCCTCACCGCGCTGCCGGTGCTGGCGTTCGCGGTCTTCGGTGCGGCCGCGCCCCGGCTGGCCGCGCACCTGGGCCCGCACCGGCTCACGCTCGCCGCGCTCGGCGCGGTGGCGGTCGGCCTGCTCGGACGGAGCCGGGTCGACGACGTACCGGTCTTCCTCGCCCTGAGCCTGCTCGCGCTGGCCGGCATGGCGACGGCCAACGTCGTGCTGCCCTCGCTGGTGCGCCGGCACTTCCCGCACCGCGTGGGCACGGTGACCGCCGTCTACACGACGATGCTGGGCGTCGGGCTCACCGCGGCCTCCGTGCTCACGGTGCCGATCAGCGAGCACTCCGACCGCGGCTGGCGCACCGGCCTGGCCGTCTGGGCGGTGACCGGCGCGATCGCGATGCTGCCCTGGCTGGGTCTGGTGCGGCACGACCGGCCGACCGCGGAGGACCTGGCGGCGGCGCACCCGCCGGTGAGCCTGCGGCAGGTGGCCCGCACCCGGCTGGGCCGGCTGATGGCGGCGTTCTTCGCGCTGCAGTCGCTGCAGGCGTACGCCGTGTTCGGCTGGCTGGCCGCGCTCTACCGCGACGCCGGCTTCTCGGGGACGACGGCGGGCCTGCTCCTCGGCGTCATCACCGGTGTCAGCATCCCGCTGGGGTACGTCGTCCCGTCCCTGGCGGGGCGGCTGCGCGACGTGACGCCGCTCGTGATCGGGCTGTTCGCGTGCTACCCCGCCGGCTACCTCGGCCTGCTCCTCGCCCCGAGGGCCGGCGCCTGGGTGTGGGCGGTCCTGGTCGGCATCGCGCTGTGCACGTTCCCGCTGATCCTCGTGCTGATCCCGCTGCGGGCGCGGACGCCGAACGGCACCGCGGCCCTCTCCGGGTTCACCCAGTCGCTGGGCTACCTGGTGGCCTCCGTCGGGCCGTTCGCCGTCGGCGTGCTGCACGACGCCACCGACGGCTGGACCCTTCCGATGCTGCTGTTGCTCGCCCTGGCGCTGCCGCTGCTGCCGGTCGGTCTCGCGGTCGCGAAGCCGGTCTACATCGAGGACGAGATCACAGCTCGAGCGTCATGAAGGTGCTCAGCGGGTCGGGCCGGTAGTCGGCGAACGGCGGGCACTCGACGAAGCCGTGCCGCGCGTACAGCGCCCGGGCCGGGGCGAAGAACTCGTCGCTCCCGGTCTCCAGGCTGAGCCGTCGGTAGCCGGCCGCCCGGGCGTGCTCGACCACGGTCGCGAGCAGCCGGCCGGCGATGCCCTGCCGGGTCCGGCCGGCCGCCGTCCGCATCGACTTCACCTCGGCGTGGGTGGCGTCGAGCTCCTTGAGCGCCGCGCACCCGACGACCTCGTTCCCGTCGCGCGCGGTCCAGAAGACCACGCCGGGAGCCCGCAGGCCCTCGAGGTCGAGGGCGTGCGTGCTCTCCGGCGGTCCGAGCGCGCGCAGCTGCGAGACGTGGTCCTCGAGGAACGCGACCGTCTCCGGGCTGGTCAGGTCGTCGACGGCGATCCGCACACGAGAAGGATCGCGGGTCCGCCGTCAGGCCGCGAGGTCGGGGTCACCCAGGCGGCGCAGCTTCTGCAGCGCCTCCCGCTCGAGCTGGCGCACCCGCTCGGCGGAGATGCCGTGCTTGGCGCCGATGTCGGCGAGCTTGTGCTGGCGCCCGTCGACCAGGCCGTAGCGGGACCGGATGATGTCCGCCGCGCGGTCGTCGAGCTGGCCGACGAGCCGGTTGAGCCGGTCGCGGGACTCCACGTCGAGCACGGTCAGGTCCGGGCCGGGCGCGGTCTCCTGGGCCATCAGGTCGCCCAGCGAGGTGTCGCCGTCCTCGTCGACCGGGGTGTCGAGGCTGACGTGCTCGCGGCCCCACGACATCAGGTCGAGCACCCGGTCGAGGTCCATGCCGAGCTCCTCGGCGATCTCGTGCGGCTCCGGCTCGCGGCCGAGCTGGCGCTCCAGCGTGCGCCGGGCGCCGCCGACCTGGTTGAGCTCCTCGACCACGTGGACCGGCAGCCGGACCACGCGGGCCTGCTGGGCGATGCCGCGGGTGATCGCCTGACGCACCCACCAGGTGGCGTACGTCGAGAACTTGTAGCCCTTGGTGTAGTCGAACTTCTCGACCGCGCGGATCAGGCCGGTGTTGCCCTCCTGGATCAGGTCGAGCATCGGCATCTGGGCGCGGCCGTACTTGCGGGCGATCGACACCACGAGCCGCAGGTTGGCGGTGATGAACGTGTCGACGGCCCGACGGCCCTCCTCGGCGAGCCACTCGAGCTCCTCCTTGGTCGCCCGCATCGGGGCGCCGCCCTTCTTGCGGCCGACGCGGCCCTCCTTGAGCAGGTGCTCGGCCAGCAGGCCGGCCTCGATCGTCTTGGAGAGCTCCACCTCCTGGGCAGCGTCGAGCAGGGGGTTGCGAGCGATCTCGTCGAGGTACAGCCCGACGCTGTCGCGGCCCTCGATCTCGCGCGTGGCCGAACCCGTCTTGGTCGTACGGGTCGTGGTCCGTGCCGCCATGGGGACCCCCTCCTTCTGGTGCCGCGGGTCGTGGTTCACCCGCATCTGTCCCAACGCCCAGGCGGGTCGAGGGATTCCCCCGTACCCGACTGCGGCCTTCGCCATGAATGACGAGCGGCGACCGGGCAGAGTTGCCCCGGCGCAGGGTTCTCAGACAGTTCTCAGGCCGGGCCCCGGATCGGGCCGCACCGCGGCTGTCCGGGCGCGGTCCCAGGCCTGACTCGGGCCGGTCTCAGGCGTCGGCCAGCCCCATCCGGTCGAGGATCCAGGCGAGGCTGAAGGCCCGGTCGTGCCAGGACTTGTACCGCCCGGAGACCCCGCCGTGGCCGGCCGACATCTCGGTGCGCAGGAGCACGTCGGCGTCCGGCGCGGCGGCGCGCAGCCGGGCCACCCACTTGGCCGGCTCGACGTACAGCACCCGGGTGTCGTGGAGGGAGGTCTCGGCCAGGATCGGCGGGTAGTCGCGGGGGCCCACGTTGTCGTACGGCGCGTAGCCGGCGAGGTAGTCGTAGACCTCGGGGTCCGAGCCGGGGTCGCCCCACTCGTCGTACTCGGTGACCGTCAGCGGCAGGCTCGCGTCGAGCATCGACGTGAGCGGGTCGACGAACGGCACGCTGGTGACGATGCCGCCGAAGCACTCGGGCGCCTGGTTGGCCACCGCGCCCATCAACAGGCCGCCGGCGCTGCCGCCCTCGGCGACCAGCCGGTCGGCCGTGGTCCAGCCGGTGTCGACCAGGTGCCGGGCGCAGGCGATGAAGTCGGAGAAGGTGTTCTGCTTGCGCAGCAGCTTGCCGTCGTCGTACCAGTGCCGGCCCATCTCGCCGCCGCCGCGGACGTGGGCGATCGCGAACGCCGCGCCGCGGTCGAGCAGCGAGAGCCGGGGGATCGAGAAGTACGGGTCCATGGAGACCTCGTAGGCGCCGTACCCGTAGAGCAGCAGTGGCACCGGCCGGGTGCCGCCGCCGTCGTCCTCGCGGGAGCCACGCCGGCACACCACCGAGATCGGCACCTTGACGCCGTCGTCGGCGGTGGCCCAGAGCCGGTGCTCCTCGTAGTCGCCGGGGTCGTACTCGCCCCACCGTGGCGAGGGCAGCACCGGCGCCCGCTTGAGCAGGGTGAGGCTCCGGTCCCGCACGTCGTAGTCGTAGATCGAGGAGGGCACCGCCAGGGTGGTGTAGCCGATCCGGACGGTGGGCTGCTCGAAGTCGGGGTTGCCGGCCGAGCCGACGGTGTAGATCTCCTCGTCGAACTCGACCAGGTAGTCGTCACCCACGCCCCGGTCGCCGAGCTCGAGGATGCGCAGCTGGGTCAGCCCGCGGCTGCGCTGGTGGACGACCAGGTGCCCCGCGAACGCGTCCACGTCCTCGATCCGGACGGCGGGGTCGTGCGGGATCAGGGGCTCCCACCCGGCGCTCCCGGTGGGCTCGACCGGGGCGACGCCGAGCTCGAAGTCCGGACCGGTGGCGTTGTGCACCACCAGGAACCGGTCCTCGCCCCCGATGACCGCGTGCTCGAGCGAGTACTCGACGCCCTCGACCCGCTCGGCGAAGCAGCGGAACCCGAGCTCGGGACGCCGGGTGTCGAGGACGTGGTACTCCGAGGTGGTCTTGGAGCCGGCCGCGATCATGATGAACCGCTCGGTGCGGCTGCGCCCGACGCCCAGCCAGAAGCGGCCGTCGGGCTCGTGGTGGACGAGCTCGTCCTCGGCCTGGGGAGTGCCGAGCCGGTGTCGCCAGATCTTGTCGGGACGCCAGGTCTCGTCGACCGTGCTGTAGTAGAGCTCCTGCCCACTGGGGTCCCAGGTGACCCCGCCGAGCACCCCGGTGATCTCGTCGTCGAGCAGCCGGCCGGTGGTGAGGTCCTTGACCCGCACGGTGTAGCGCTCGTCGCCGACCAGGTCGGTCGAGTAGGCGAGCAGGGTGGTGTCCGGGCTGACGCTGGTGCCGCCGAGGCTGAAGAACTCCGAGCCCTCGGCGAGCTCGTTGAGGTCGAGCATCACCTGCTCGCCGGGGAGCGCGGGCTCGTCGGGGGCGCAGTGCTCGGCCGGCTTCGGCGGGGTCCAGTCGTCGGGGTCCTCGACCGGGACGCGGCAGCTGGCGCCGTACTCGCGGCCCTCGAAGGTGCGGCCGTAGTACCAGTACCCCTGGCGACGGACCGGGACCGACAGGTCGGTCTCGAGGGTGCGCGCCTTGATCTCCTCGAAGATCTGGGTGCGCAGGTCCGCGAGGTGGGCGGTGCGGTGCTCGGTCCAGGCGTTCTCGGCGTCGAGGTACGCGCGCACCTCGGGGGAGTCCTTGTCGCGCAGCCAGTCGTACTCGTCGACTCGGGTGCGGCCGTGGTGCTCGGCGGTGACGGGACGGCGCTCCGCGATCGGTGGTTGCATGCCGCGACCCTACGCAGCGGTCCTGCCCACCGGCGCACCTGCCTGTGCACGCACCTGTGCAGGATCCTGTGCATTTCGGGCTCGATCTGTGGAGTCCCGGGCCTTTGTTGTGGACGATCCTGTGGGACCAGAAGTTTGTGAAGAAAGTTCTGCTCTACCCCTTGCGCGGGGGTTCCCCGGCCCCGTAGAACTCTCCCTACCGATTCGGAGCGGACCGCAAGGAAAGCGAAGGATCGGGGATCGGATGGGACCGAAGATCCGCACCGCGAGGCGACTCGCGGCGTCGGCCCGGTGACGGGGTCGGCGGGGTCGGAGGACTCGTCATGATCGGCCGGGCGTCACATCACCGGCCACCTCGAGGGCCCCCTGCTGCTCATACCAGCAAGGGGCCCTCAACCTTTTTCCCTCGCCCGGTTTGCACACTGGTGTCGTGCAGCTGATCCGCGTGGGGCGCTCCGCCGTGCTGGCCGAGGTCGCCGACGCGGCCGCGGCCCACTCGCTGGCGGTGTTCGCGCGCCGGGCCGGGGTGCCCGCGGGCGAGGTCGTGCCGGCCGCTCGCAGCGTGCTCTTCGACGACGTGAGCGACCCCGGGCGGATCGAGGAGCTGCTGGCCGGGTGGTCGCCGGAGCAGCCACCGACCGGTGCGGTGGTCGAGCTGCCCGTCGTCTACGACGGCGAGGACCTGACCGACGTCGCCGAGCGCTGGGGCACCGACCCGGACGGGGTCGTCGAGCGGCACACGTCGCTCGAGTTCGTGTCGGCCTTCTGCGGGTTCGCGCCCGGCTTCGCCTACCTGTCCGGACTCCCCTCGGAGCTCGCCGTGCCGCGGCTCGACTCCCCGCGCACCCGGGTCCCGGCCGGTGCGGTGGGCATCGCGGGGACGTGGTGCGCGGCGTACCCCACCGCCTCGCCGGGCGGCTGGCGGCTGCTCGGGCGCACCGAGGTCGCGCTGTGGGACCCCGGCCGCGAGCAGCCGGCGCTGCTGCCGCCGGGCACCCGGGTGAGGTTCCGGCCGGCATGACCGTGCTCACCGTCGAGGAGGCCCCCGGCCCGGTCACCGTGCAGGACCGGGGCCGCCGGGGCCTGGCGCACTTGGGCGTGCCGCGCGCGGGCGCGCTCGACGAGCCCGCGGCGGCCCTGGCCAACCGGCTGGTGGGCAACGACGAGGACCTCGCCGTGCTCGAGGTGACCCTCGGCGGCCTGACCGTGCGCGCGGGAGGCCCGGTCTGGGTCGCGGTGACCGGTGCGGCCTGCTCGGTCTCGGTCGACGGGCGGCCCGCGCCCCACGCCGAGGCGGTCTACGTCCCCGAGCGGGGCCTGCTGCGGCTGGGCCCGGCGGAGCAGGGGGTGCGGGCCTACCTCGCCGTCGGCGGCGGCATCGACGTCGACCCGGTGCTGGGCTCGCGGTCCACGGACACGCTGGCGTGGGTCGGCCCCCCGGCGGTGGTCGCCGGCACCGAGCTGCCGGTGGGCGCGCACGACGGCACCCCGGCGGCGTACGACGCGCCCCGACCGCCGCGCCCCGGCCCGCTGCGCGTCGACCCCGGCCCGCGGCGCGACTGGTTCGGGCCCGACGCGCTGGACCGGCTCTGCGGGACGACGTACACCGTGCGGCCGGAGTCGAACCGGATCGGGCTGCGCCTGGACGGACCGCCGCTGCCCCGGGTCCGCGACGAGGAGCTGCCCAGCGAGGGGATGGTGCTCGGTGCGGTGCAGGTGCCGCCCGACGGTCGGCCGGTGGTGTTCCTCCACGACCACCCGACGACCGGGGGCTACCCGGTGCTCGCGGTGGTTCGCGCCGACGACCTCTGGCGGTGCGCGCAGCTGCGCCCGGGGGACCGGGTCGAGTTCAGACGCGCCTGACGAACTCGGCCGAGGCCTCGACCACCTCGAACCCCATCTGCACGTTGATCCGGACCATGTGGTCGTTGGTCTCGGCGTTCTGGGTGACGATGCGCCTCATGGCCGGGAAGCGGGTCTGCAGGGCACGGAGGTTGGCGGCCTTCGTGGCCAGGCCGAGCTTCCTGCCGCGGTGCTCCCGGTGCACGAACGTGCCCCACTGCCAGACGTCGGTGCTGTCGTCGAGCGGCGCCGAGAGGGTGGACTGGGCGGCCACGGTGCCGTCGGGCGCGATCGCCAGGGTCTCGAGGACGGTCCGCCCCATCGCCGCGATCATCGCCTGCCGCTCGGCGAACCGCTCCGGGGTCATCTGCTCCTCCTCGAAGTCGACCTCCCCGGTCGGCGCGTCCACGGCGAGCTGCCCGAGGAGCGTGCACAGCGGCGCCACCAGCTCCTCGGGGATCTCGTCGCCGAACGTCTCGATCCGGTAGCCCGGGTGCCGGGCCGCGGCCTCGTCGACCCACTGCTGGACGACGGCGTCGTCGACCGGCAGCTCGAGGTACCGGACCACCTCGACGTTGGAGTGCACGAAGCCGAGGGACTTCAGGAACAGGCTGTAGGGGTGCGTCGGCACCTCCTCCACCGGGACCTTGGCCTCGGCGAGGATCTCCTTGCGGCCGTCGTCGTCGGCGATCGCGGTCAGGTGCTCGACCATCGCCCGTCCGTACCCGCGCCGCCGCCGGTCGGGGTCGACCTTCACCTCGAGCCAGCCCTTGTCGGTGTTGTCGAGGAGGAACAGGTGGAGCGTGCCGAACGCGACCATCTCGCCGTCGACGAACCCGGCGCGGACCTCCTGGTGCTCACCGCTGTCCGGGGACCGCAGCGCGCCCCGGAAGCTCTCGAGGCTCCAGATCGGCGCGTCCTCGCGGCCGAGCAGGTCGGCGCGGGCGGCGATGTCGTACGCCGTGCGCAGCTGCGCGTCGTCGGCGAGGTCGAGGGGGCGGATGTCCACGAGCCGCCACGCTAGGGCGCCTCGATCTGCTCCGGCGAGTGGTTTTCGGGCAGCCAGGGGCGCAGCGCGGGGTCGTCCACCGAGTACGACCGGACCGGACCGGGGCCGGTCTCGGCGGTCTCGAAGCGCACCGTCACCACGCCGCGGCCCGAGCCCCAGACCCAGCCCCGGCCCATCTCGTCGTGGACCACGTCCATGCCCGGCGCCCAGCCCGTGCGGCGCACCGTCGGAGCCTGGACCTCGGGCACCTCCAGCTCCTCCTCGGGCTCGAGCTCGCCGAAGAGGTCGTCCTGGATCCAGTCGGCGAGCCCGGACACGCCGACGCCCAGCAGCCGCACCCCGCCCGAGGTGTCGAGGTCGGCCAGCAGCTGCCGGGCCAGCCGGGCGACGGTCGTGGCGCTGTCGGTGGGGGAGGCGAGGGTGGTCGAGCGGCTCAGGGTGGTGAAGTCGTGCAGCCGCACCTTGATCGTCACCGTGCGGCCCGACAGCCCGTGCTTGCGCAGCCGCCCCGCCACCTCGGCGGCCTGGCGGGTGAGCAGGCCCTCCATGAGCCGGCGGTCGGTCAGGTCGGTCTCGTAGGTGCCCTCGACGCTGACCGACTTGGCCTCCCGCTCGGCGACCACCGGCCGGTCGTCCTGGGCCCGGGCGAGCGCGAACAGCCCGGTGCCGTGCGCCTTGCCGACCAGCCGCACCAGCTCCTCGAGGCTCACCGACTCGAGGTCGGCCACGGTCTGGATGCCGGCCTTGCGCAGCCGCTCGGCGGTCGCCGGGCCGACGCCGGGGATCACCGACACGTGCATGGGGCGGAGCAGCTCCTGCTCGGTGCCCGGCGCCACCACGACCAGCCCGTCGGGCTTGTCGAGGTCGCTGGCCACCTTGGCGATGAACTTCGAGGTGCCGATGCCGACCGACGCGGTGAGCCCGCCGGTCACCTCGACCACCCGCGCGCGGAGGTCCTCCGCGAACGCGGTCACCTCGGGCACCCCCAGCCCGGGCAGCCCGGCCTGCTCCAGGTCGACGAAGGCCTCGTCCAGCGACAGCGGCTCCACGAGCGGGGAGACCGAGCGGAGCAGCTCCATCACCCGGCGGCTGGTGTCGCGGTAGGCGTGGAACCGGCCCGAGAGGAACGCCGCGTGCGGGCAGCGGGAGCGGGCCTCCCGGGTCGACATGGCCGAGCGCACGCCGTACCTGCGCGCCTCGTAGGAGGCGGTGGAGACCACGCCGCGGCCGCCCACGCCCCCGACGACCACCGGCTTGCCCCGCAGCGAGGGCTTGTCGCGCTGCTCGACCGCGGCGAAGAAGGCGTCCAGGTCCAGGTGGAGGACCGAGGCCTGCTGTCGCACGCTGCGCAACGTACACGCGGCCATCCACAGGCCGCGGAACTCGTGGTTAGCCGCTCACCCCCGATCGGGCAGGGAAGGGCATGACCGAGACCCACCCGCCGTCCCAGCCGACGACCCTGGTCGCCCGCGGCCCCGAGGACCTGCTCGCCATGGTGCCGATCGTGCTCGGCTTCACCCCGACCGACTCGGTGGTGATGCTGACCTTCGGCACCCCGCACCCCTTCCACGCCCGGATCGACCTGCCGGACCGCACCGACGAGCTGGCCGAGATGGCCGAGGCGCTGTTCGAGCCGGCGCGGCGGCACCGCGTCGAGGCCGTGGTGCTCGTGGTCTACAGCACGCACGCCGGCCGGGCCCGGCGCGCCTGGCGGGCCCTGCGCCGGGCCTTCGACGACTCCGGGATCCGGGTGCTCGAGGTGCTGCGCGCGGACGGCCGCCGCTGGTACCCGATGCTCCACGGGGACCGCAGGCTGCGCGAGGACGGCGTCCCGTACGACGTCTCCGCCCACCGGTTCGCCGCCCAGTCGGTCCTGGACGGCCGGGTCACCCGCGGCTCTCGGGAGGAGGTGGCGGCGCTGCTCGACACCGACCCCGAGCGGGCCGCCGCGGTCGAGGAGCTGGCGGCGGGGCTGCCGGACCCCCAGGAGGCCGAGACCGAGCGCCACTGGGTCGACCGCCGGGTCCGCCGCTACCTCGCCGACGGCGTCCCGCCCTCCGACGCCGACGTCGCCCGGCTGCTCCGGCTGGTCCGGCTCGCCGGGCTGCGCGACGCGGCGCTGGCCTCGCTCACCCGCGCGAGCGCCCCGCGTCACGTGGACCTGTGGGTCGACGTGCTGCGGCGCACCCCCACGCCGTACGTGCCGCGGGTCGCGGGGATGCTGGCGCTGGCCGCCTGGCAGGACGGCCACGGCGCCCTCGCGTGGTGCGCGGTCGACCGGTGCACCGAGGTCGATCCGGACGACCGGCTGGCCGGGTACGTCGCCACCGCGCTGACCCGCGCGCTGCCGCCGAGCACCTGGCGCCCGGGGCCCGGACTGAGCGCCTGAGCCCGGTCCGGACCCGGGCCGGACCGGGCTCGGACCCGATGACGATCGTGGCGTTCGGCTCTAGTGTCTGGCCATGGGCGAAGAGGTCGAGGTCCAGGAGTTCACCCGGGCGGACCGCACCCGGCACCGGGAGAAGGTCCGGCGATGCCTCGACGTGTTCGCGCGGATGCTGCGGGAGTCGGCGTTCGACACCGACGACCCGATGACCGGTCTGGAGGTCGAGCTCAACCTCGTCGACGAGGCAGGGGACCCGGCCCTCAAGAACGCCGAGGTGCTGGACGCGATCGCCGACCCGGACTTCCAGACCGAGCTCGGCCAGTTCAACATCGAGATCAACGTGCCGCCGGCGAAGCTGCGCGAGGACGGCCTGCAGACCTTCGAGCGCAACCTGCGGCGGAGCCTCAACGACGCCGAGGAGAAGTCCGCGCAGGTCGGTGCGCACCTGCTGATGATCGGCATCATGCCCACGCTGGCCGAGGGGCACATGGACGTGAAGCACCTCAGCGGCAACCCGCGGTACCGGCTGCTCAGCGAGCAGATCCTCAACGCCCGCGGCGAGGACATCCGCATCGACATCAGCGGTCGCGAGCGGCTGCGCACCACCGCGGACTCGATCGTCCCCGAGGCGGCCTGCACCAGCACCCAGTTCCACGTGCAGACCTCGCCGGACATGTTCGCGTCGTACTGGAACGCCTCCCAGGCGATCGCCTCGGTCCAGCTCGCGGTGAGCGCGAACTCGCCGTACCTGCTCGGCAAGGAGCTGTGGCGCGAGACGCGGATCCCGCTCTTCGAGCAGGCGACCGACACCCGCAGCGAGGAGCTCAAGGCCCAGGGGGTCCGGCCGCGGGTGTGGTTCGGCGAGCGGTGGATCACCTCGGTCTTCGACCTGTTCGAGGAGAACGTGCGCTACTTCCCGGCACTGCTGCCGGTCTCCGACGAGGAGGACCCGGTGCGGGTGCTCGAGGCGGGCGGGACGCCGAACCTGTCCGAGCTGCGGCTCCACAACGGCACCATCTACCGCTGGAACCGGCCGGTCTACGACATCAGCGGGGGAGTCCCGCACCTGCGCGTGGAGAACCGGCTGCTGGCCGCCGGTCCGACCGTCGCCGACACGATGGCGAACGCCGCGTTCTACTTCGGGCTGGTCCGGGCGCTCGCCGAGAGCGAGCGGCCGCTGTGGTCGCAGATGTCCTTCAGCGCCGCGGAGGAGAACTTCCACACCGCGGCGCAGCAGGGGATCGAGGCGCAGATCTACTGGCCGGGGATCGGGCAGGTCTCCGCGACCGAGCTCGTGCTGCGCCGGCTGCTGCCGGCCGCCCGCCAGGGCCTGGAGGCGTGGGGCGTGGGCTCCGAGACCAGCGACCGGTTGCTCGGCATCATCGAGGCGCGCTGCCTGAAGGGCACGAACGGCGCGGAGTGGTTCGTCCGGCGGATGGCGCTGCGCGAGGACATGGACCGGTTCGACGCGCTGCGGGCCACCCTGCTGGAGTACCTCGACCACATGCACAGCAACGAGCCCGTGCACAGCTGGGACTGACCCGCCGCCCCGCCGTTCACTCGTCGTACGGCGGCGGGTCCCCGGCCGGGAGCCGGAACCGGGTCCAGGTCCGGCCGGCCCCGGTGCGCGGGTCGCGCCAGCCCCGCCGGTCGACCACGACCATCGGCAGGTCGAGGCCCAGCTCTCTGGCCGCGGCGGCGGTCGCGGCCAGCCAGCGCAGGTCGACGTCCTGGGTGTCCAGCGGGCCGGGGCGGCTGAGCCACACCACCGGTGGGCCCGGGGCCCGGCGGACCCGCCGGACCATCGCCTCCACGACGTCGACGCGCAGCGCCGGGTCGAGGTCCGCGTCGTCGGCCGGTCGGAACGTCGCGGTGGTGCCCCCGGGCACGCCGACGTGCAGCGCGGGCGGGTAGACCCGTCGGCGCTCGCGCCAGGCGTGGTCCCGGACCGCTGCGCGCAGGCGTGAGCCGAGCGGCTCGGGCACGGGCTCGGCGATGGGCACGGTCACGGCAGCACCTTGCCGCAGCGGCGCCCTCGTCGTGACGACCCTCCACAGGGGGTACCGTCCGAACCATGGCGACGGTGGTGGTCGGGTACGTGCCCAAGCCCGAGGGGGAGGCCGCGCTGCGCGCGGCGATCGACGAGGCCCGGCGCCGGGAGGCCACGCTGATCGTGGTCAACGCCCGGCGGTCGGCGTCCGATCCCGAGCCGGACCTCAGCGGCGTGCGCGAGATGCTCACCGAGTCGGGCGTCCCGTTCGACCTGCGCGAGGTCGTGCAGGGGCTGGACGCCTCCGAAGACCTGATCGCGGTCGCGGAGGACACCGACGCGGAGCTCATCGTCATCGGTCTGCGCCGGCGGACGCCGGTCGGCAAGCTGATCCTGGGCTCCAACGCCCAGCGGGTGCTGCTCGACGCCCCCTGCCCGGTGCTGGCGGTCAAGGCCTCCTGACCGGGCCGGGCTGACCGGGCCGGGGCTGACCGGGCCGGGCTACGCCGCCCGTCGCTTCGGCGGGCGCCCGGGCGGCCGGAGCTCCGCCACGACCGCGCCCTGCACGAACGCCTCGCCGCCCCAGATTCCCCACGGCTCTTCCAGCCGGATCGCCCGGCCGAGGCACTGCTGGCGGAAGGGGCACCGCGCACACGCGGCCTTCGCGGCGGCGACGTCGTCGGGCCGGCGGGAGAAGAAGACCTCGGGGTCGAGGTCGTGGCAGGGCAGGTCGTCCTCGTAGTGCCAGGAGGGAACGGGCAAAGGCGTCCTTTCCGAGACGGCTCCAGGGTCGGTCAGCGACGCTAGGCCCCCACTAGGAACGTTTCGTTCCTAGCTCCGGGGGAATGTGGGGGCCATGGCCGAGACCGCTAGTTGTAGTTCCCACACAGGTTGTGAACGGCAGGCTGTAGACGAATAGCGAGGACCTCCAGTACGGAGGGGGTTACCACACCAACCCTCAACTGGAGGTCCTCGTGACTCACGCTAACGCCCCCCTCACCCCTGAGGGGCGTCGCCGGCTCGCGGCACTCATCGTCGACAGTGGCTGGCCCGTGCGTCGGGCAGCCGAGCGGTTCCAGGTCTCGCCGGCCACGGCAGCCAAGTGGGCTGCCCGCTACCGCGATGGCTTGTCGATGAGCGACCGCTCTTCACGGCCCCATCACTCGCCGCGGCGCTGCTCGCAACGGCTCGAGCGTCGCATCGTCAGGCTGCGCTACTGCCGACGCTGGGGACCGCACCGGATCAGCTACCACCTCGGCGTCCCGCGCTCGACGGTCTACAGGGTCCTAACGCGCTACCGGATGCCGCTGCTGGCCCACATCGATCAGGCCACCGGGCTTCCGGTCCGCAAGCCCAAGCCGAAGCGCTACGAAGCATCAGCTCCAGGCGAGCTGGTGCACATCGACATCAAGAAGCTCGGCAAGATCCCCGACGGCGGCGGCTGGCGAGCCTTCGGCCGGGACTCCGACCAGCATCGACGCAACGGCGTCGCGCAGCACCGAGCCAAGCGCGCCGGGGCACCCGCATCGCGCGGCTACGTCTTCCTCCATCACGCCGTGGACGACTACTCCCGGCTGGCCTACTCCGAGCAGCTGCTCGATGAGCGCAAGGAGACCGCGGCGGCATTCTGGGTGCGCGCCCGAGCTTTCTTCGCCGAAGCCGGCATCGCGGTCCGCGCCGTCATGACCGACAACGGCGCTTGCTACCGCTCGCACGACTTCGCTACCGCGCTCGGCCCAGGGGTGAAGCACCGGCGGACACGGCCCTACCGGCCCCAGACCAACGGCAAGGTCGAGCGCTTCAACCGCACCATGGTCAGCGAGTGGGCCTACGCAACGACCTACCTGTCAAACGCCGCTCGCGCAGCGACCTACTCCGACTGGCTCCACTACTACAATCACCACCGACCCCACACCGGCATCGGCGGCCTCGTTCCCGCAGCCCGCGTTCACAACGTCACGGGGAACTACACCTAGTCGACGCCGCCGGCCGCCACGACGGCTACGCCGTCGAG
>Ga0164243_10002789_pt1 | contig 28443 bp, 24 predicted proteins | sample OricompcompostOP_FD_108781 | JGI IMG/M metagenome (GOLD analysis project Ga0164243, IMG submission 108781) | Organic Plus compost microbial communities from Emeryville, California, USA - Original compost - Organic plus compost (OP) | ecosystem: Engineered > Solid waste > Mixed feedstock >... | reverse complement strand
TCCTTCTCCAGCGCCGGGATCTTGCCGTAGCGCAGCTCGGCGGCCCGGCCGAGGTCGGCGTCGCGCTCGGCGCGGTCGGCCTCGCCGCGCAGCTGCTCCAGCTGCTCCTTGAGTTCGCGGACCTTCTCGATCGAGCCCTTCTCGTTCTGCCAGCGCGCCGTGAGGCCGGACAGCTGCTCGCGCTTCTCGGCCAGCTCGGCGCGCAGCGCCTCCAGCCGCTCCTTCGACGCCGCGTCGTCTTCCTTGGACAGCGCCATCTCCTCGATCTCGAGGCGGCGCACGGCGCGCTCGACCTCGTCGATCTCGACCGGCCGGGAGTCGATCTCCATGCGCAGCCGGGACGCGGCCTCGTCGACCAGGTCGATCGCCTTGTCTGGGAGGAAGCGCGCGGTGATGTAGCGGTCCGACAGCGTGGCCGCCGACACCAGCGCGGCGTCGGTGATGCGGACACCGTGGTGCACCTCGTAGCGCTCCTTGAGGCCGCGCAGGATGCCGATGGTGTCCTCGACCGACGGCTCGCCGACCAGTACCTGCTGGAAGCGCCGCTCCAGGGCCGCGTCCTTCTCGATGTGCTGGCGGTACTCGTCCAGGGTGGTGGCGCCGACCATGCGCAGCTCGCCACGGGCGAGCATCGGCTTGATCATGTTGCCCGCGTCCATGGACGAGTCGGTGCCCGACGCGCCCGCGCCGACGATCGTGTGCAGTTCGTCGATGAACGTGACGACCTGACCCGCCGACTCGGTGATCTCCTTGAGGACGGCCTTGAGCCGCTCCTCGAACTCACCGCGGTACTTCGCGCCCGCCACCATCGAACCCAGGTCGAGCGCGACGACGCGCTTGCCGCGCAGCGACTCCGGCACGTCGCCCGCCACGATCCGCTGGGCCAGGCCCTCGACGATCGCGGTCTTGCCGACGCCCGGCTCACCGATCAGCACCGGGTTGTTCTTGGTGCGCCGCGACAGCACCTGGACCACGCGGCGGATCTCCGCGTCACGGCCGATCACCGGGTCCAGCTCGCCCTTGCGGGCGCGGTCGGTCAGGTCGACCCCGTACTTGTCCAGCGCCTTGAACGTGCCCTCCGGGTCGGGGCTGGTGATCCGCGCCGAGCCACGCACCTTGGTGAACGCCTCCTGCAGGGCGTCGGGGGTGGCGCCGTGCCGCTTGAGCAGGTCGGCCACCGCGGCGCCCTCGGCGGCGAGGCCGACCATGAGGTGCTCGGTGGAGACGTACTCGTCGCCGAGTTCGGTCGCGAGCTTCTGCGCGTGCGTCAGCGACTTCACCGCGGGCGGGTCGAACTGCGGGGTCGACACGGTGGCGCCGGTGGCCGAGGGCAGCCCCTGCGTGATCGGCTCGAGCTCCTTGTGCACCTGCGTCGGGTCGGCGCCGACCGCGGTGAGCAGCGGGGCGGCCAGACCGTCACTCTGCGCCAGCAGAGCTCCGAGCAAGTGCGCGGCGGTGACGCTGGGGTTGCCCGCAACGGTCGCCGCCTGCGCCGCCGACGAGATCGCCTGCTGGGTCTTCGTCGTCGGGTTGAAAGCGTCCATCCCACACTCCATGTTGCATGCCTGCCGGAGACCTTCCTCCAGGTCCCTCGCTACATACAACGTCAATAAACTTGAGTGTGTTCCGCTCAACCCTGAACTTTTTCCGCTTCCCGCGGCGCCCGAGCTTCGGCCTGGCGCAGCGCGAAGGCCGCCTCCCTGCCGGGAGACGGCCTTCGCGTGGGGAATCCGGATCAGCGAGCCGGGTGTGACAGCTCCACGTCGCGCGACAGCGGTGCGCCCGCGGTGACCGCCAGCGGCGAGGCCACCGGGGCGTACCCGCTGGTGACCAGCGTGTAGTCGCCCGCGGGGAGGTCGCCGAAGGAGTACCGGCCCTCCTCGTCGGTGAGCGTCGTCGCCACCACTTCGCCCGCCGGGTCGAGCAGCGTCACCTGCGCGGCCTCGACCGGCCGGTCGTCCCGGCCCGCCCGGACCACGCCGTGCAGCCGCGCGGTGGGCGCGAGCTCCACGTCGTGCGTGTCCTGCTCGCCCTCGACGGTGGTCAGCGGCGTCGCGACGGGGTGGTGGCCCGCGGCGGACACGGTCAGCGTGTGCAGACCGCCGCTGACGTCGTCGAAGTGGTACCAGCCGTCGCCACCGGTAACCGACGAGGCCACCACCTCACCGCGCTCGTCGGTGAGCACCAGCGTCGCGCCGCCGACCGGGTGACCGTTCGACGTGCGGACCACGCCGCCCAGACCACCGGCCCCGGTCATCTGGATGTCCCGGCGCTCCGGCTCGCCGTTGACGGTGACCATCACCGCGCTCGGCTGGAACCGGCCTGCCGACGAGATCAGCAGGTAGCTGGCGTTGGCCGGGGCGGCGAGCTGGTAGCTGCCGTCCGCCGCGGTCATTGCGCGGGCGACCTGCTGGCCCGACGTGTCGGTGAGGGTCAGCGCGACCCCGGGCAGCGGACGGCCGGAGGGTCCGGTGACCACGCCGTGCACCGCCGAGCCGGTGACCGGCGCCGCGGTGGTGACCGCGGTCTGGCCTGCCGGCGAGGCGGCCGGGGCGTCGTCGTCGGTCAGGTCGAGCGTGCGGCGCAGCGGCACCTCCTTGATGGCCAGCACGGCGATCAGCGTGACCACCGCGACGATGCCGCCCGCGAAGAACACCGAGCCGATGCTGTCGCCGTACGCGGCGCGCACGATCGACTGGAATGGCTCCGGCAGCGCACCCAGGTTCAGGCTGCCGCTCCCCGCGCCGCCCGCCGCGGCCGGGTCGATGCCCATCGCCGACAGCGCGCTCGACACGTGGCTGCTGACCTTCGCCGCGAGCAGCGCGCCCAGCGCCGAGACACCGGCCGAGCCACCCAGCGTGCGGAAGAACGTGACCACCGAGGACGACGACCCCATGTCCTTCAGTGCGACCGTGTTCTGCACGACCAGCACGAGGTTCTGCATCAGGGCGCCGACACCCAGACCCAGCATCGCCAGGTAGGTGCCCATCAGCACCAGGTTGGTCTGGTGGTCGATCGTGCTCAGCAGGAACAGGCTCGCGACCAGCAGGATCGCGCCGCCGACCATCCACGGCTTCGTCTTGCCGGTGCGGGAGATGACCTGCCCGGCGATGGTCGAGGACACGAACAGACCCAGCATCAGCGGGATCGTCATCAGGCCGGCGTGGGTCGGCGAGTAACCGCGGGCCAGCTGGTAGTACTGCCCGAGGAACACCGCGCCACCGAACATCGCGGTGCCGACGGCCAGCGTGCCGAGAACCGACAGGGTGAAGGTGCGGTTGCGGAACAGCCGCAGCGGCACCACCGGCTCCGGGACCTTCGACTCGACCAGGACCGCCAGCGCCAGCGCCAGCACACCGCCGGCGACGTAGAACAGCGTCGACCACGACCACCAGGCGAAGCTGCCACCGGCCAGCGACACCCAGATCAGCAGCAGCGACACACCACCGACGAGCAGGGTCGCGCCGAGCCAGTCGATCTTCACCTTGCGCTTGATGATCGGCAGGTGCAGCGTCTTGCCGAGCACGATGAACGCGGCCACGGCGACCGGGACGGTGACCCAGAAGTTCCAGCGCCAGCCGAGCGGGGAGTCGACGATCACGCCACCGAGCAGCGGACCCGCGACGGTCCCCAGCGCGAACACCGCGCCGATGAAACCGGTGTACTTGCCACGGTCGCGGGGCGAGATCATCGCCGCGATCACGACCTGGACCAGCGCCTGCATGCCACCGAGGCCGAGGCCCTGGACGGCGCGGAAGGCGATCAGCTCCGGCATGGACTGGGAGATGCCGCCGAGCACCGAGCCGACCGTGAAGATCACGATCGACAGCTGGTAGAGCAGCTTCTTGCTGAACAGGTCCGACAGCTTCCCCCAGATCGGGGTGCTCGCCGTGGACGCCAGCAGGGTGGCGGTGACCACCCAGGTGTACTGGCTCTGCGAGCCGTTCAGGTCGGCCAGGATCGTCGGGAGTGCGTTCGAGACGATCGTGGACGACAGCACGGCGACCAGCAGCGCCAGCAGCAGGCCGACGAACGCGCGCGCGACCTGGCGTGGCGTCATCGCCTCCTCGTTCGCTGTCGTGCTCACTTCGGTGATCACTTCCCCTTCTGCGCCGGTTCCGGCGTGCAATTCGCGGGCGCGTGCCCGAGGGCCTCGCGCAGTCCTTGGTTCATGAGGGTCAACCGGGCGGTGAGGATCTCGACTTCGTCGTCGGTCCAGTCCGCGAGTGCTCGGCGCACGAACGCGATGTGCATGACCTTCCACTGCTCGAGCTTGGCGTGACCCGCGTCGGTCAGCCGGATCAGGCTCGCGCGCCCGTCCTCGGGTGCCGGCCTGCGCTCGACGAGGCCGGCCGCGGTCAGCTGGCCGATCTGCCTGCTGATCACCGAGATGTCGACCATCTTGCGCTTGGCCATCTCGGACGGGCGGCTTTCCCCGTGCACCTGGAGATCGGACAGCAGCATGGCGGCCGCCGGGTGCAGCGATTCGTGTTCGCGCTGCCAGGACTGGGTGACCCAGGCGTGCTGGAGCTGGCCCGCGGTGCGCAGCTCGCGCATCAGCTGGACGGCCTTCTCGTCGTGGTCCCCCACGGCCCCACCTCCTGGTTGTTTGTCACATACAACTATAGAGTTGGTAGTTGTATGCCGCAACTATCAAAGTTGGTGACGTATCCCACTACGCGAGAGGTCCGTGGTAGCCACCCGGACGGAGCAACTTGGCGGAAATCAGCCGCCCCGCGATTACTCTCCGACTCAGTGCGCCCGTAATCCGCGGGGGCAACCGACTGGATAGGGTGGATTATTCATGATCTTTTTTCGCGCCCTCGAAGCTCGGCGCGTTCATGAATAATCAGCGTCGAGCATGAACGCACCCCGGAGCAGCCCCGAGCCCATGACCACCGCAGAGCCCGTCAGCCCAGTACCCCGGTCCGTGCACCGGGAGGCTCCGCCTGCCGTCGCCGCGATGGTTCGCCTGATCAGGGAGTCCTGGGCGAAAGCCGAGCCCTACCTGCCCGAGATCACGCAGTTCTTCTACGGGATGTTGTTCACGCTCGCGCCGGCCACGCGGGACTTCTTCCCGATCAACATGGAAGTCCAGCACAACCGCATGGTGCGGGCGCTGGTGCACGTCGTGCAGATGGTCGACCAGCCCGACGACCTGGTGCCGTTCCTGCGGCAGCTCGGCCGCGACCACCGCAAGTTCGGCGTGGTGTCCAGTCACTACGAGGCTGTCGGCACCGCGCTGCTGGCCGCGATGAAGACGCATCTGGGCCCGGACTGGACCGAGGAGGTCGAGCGGGCCTGGGCCGAGGCGTTCACCATCATCGCCCGGCAGATGCAGGAGGCCGCCGCCTCCGACACGAACCCGCCGAACTGGTCGGCGCGCGTCGCCGAGCACCGCAGGCTGAGCTGGGACCTGGCGATGGTCCGGCTGGAACCGGAGCAGCACGTGCCGTTCCGGGCGGGCCAGTACCTCAGCGTCGAGGTGCCGCAGCGGCCGCGGTTGTGGCGCTACCTGTCGCCTGCCAACGCGCCGCGGCCGGACGGTTCGCTCGAGTTCCACATCCGCGGTGTCGATGGCGGCTGGGTGTCCCGAGCCATCGTGAGTCACACCCAGGAGGGCGACGTGTGGCGGTTCGGCCCGCCGCTCGGCACGCTCGCCGTCGACCGGGACAGCGGGCGCGACGTGCTGATGGTCGCGGGCGGCACCGGGGTCGCGCCGATGCAGGCGATGCTCGACGAGCTGGGCCAGTGGGGCGAGAACCCGAAGGTGCATCTGTTCTACGGCGGGCGCACGCGCGACGACCTGTACGCGCTGGAGATGCTGCGGATGATCGCGTCGTGCAACCCGTGGCTCACGGTCACGCCCGTGGTCGAGAACGGGCCCGGCCCTGCGGGCGGGGAACAGGGCACATTGGCCGACGTGGTGACCCGGTACGGCGCGTGGCCCGGGCACGACGTTCTGGTGTCCGGCTCGCCCGCGATGATCCGGGCGACGGTGTCGCGGATGCTTGTGGCGGGCACCGCGCTCGATCAGATCAGGTACGACCCGTTCACCATCGACTAGCCTGCCGCGATGGACATCCCCGTCGCCGACGGCGCCATCCGCGGATACCTGGCCGAGCCGCAGCGCGAGGTTTCGGGCGATCCGCCGTGGCCCGCCGTGGTGATCGTGCACGACGCGGTGGGCCTTTCGCGGGATGCCAAGAACATCACCGACCGCTTCGCCACCGCGGGGTACCTCGCGCTCTCGCCCGACCTGTACGCCCGCGGCGGGATCGTGCGGTGCGTCAAGTCGGTCTTCCAGCAGCTCACCGCGGGCACCGGCCGCGCGTTCGACGACCTCGACGCGGCGCGCTCACTGCTGGCGGCCCGCCCGGACTGCACCGGACGGGTCGGCGTGGTCGGCTTCTGCATGGGCGGCGGGTTCGCGCTGGTGGCCGCCACGCGCGGGTTCGACGCCTCGGCGCCGTACTACGGGCAGCTGCCGCGTGATCTGTCCATCCTGGACGGTGCCTGTCCGGTGGTGGCGTCGTACGGCAGGAAGGACCCGTCGCTGCGCGGCGCCGCGGCCGAACTGGAGCGGGAGCTGACCGCGCGCGGCGTGCCGCACGACGTCAAGGAGTACCCCAGCGCGGGGCACAGCTTCGCCAACCAGTTCTCCGGACCGGTGAACGCGCTGCTCAAGATCGCGGGGATGAGCTACGACCGCGAGGCGAGCGAGGACGCCTGGCGGCGCGTGATGAGCTTCTTCGCCACCCACCTGCGGGACTGAGAGCGACAACACCCCCGCTCGCCGCGAGCTACCTGCGGCGGCGTGGTTTCCACACCACGAGCGCCGTTTCCTGCTTCATCGGCACCAGGTCCTTGCGGTAGGAGCGGTGCACGGCTGCGGCTGCCTGCTCCGCGGCGGCGTAGGCCACGGCCAGTTCCTCAGTGAGCTCGGCGACCCTGGCCTGCAGCGCCTCGACCTGGTTCTCCAGCTCGATGATGCGCTTGATGCCCGCCAGGTTCACGCCCTCCTGCTGGGACAGGCGCTGCACCTCACGCAGCAACGCGATGTCCCGCATGGAGTAGCGACGGCCGCCGCCCGCCGTCCGGCCCGGCGACACCAGACCCATGCGGTCGTAGGAACGCAGGGTCTGGGCGTGCAGACCGGACAGTTGCGCGGCCACCGAGATCACGAACACCGGGGTTTCCTCGTCGGCCCCGTGCGGCAACCCGCCGAACACCTCGATCAACTCCTCTCGCGGAGCAGCTTCGTGATCTCCGGGCGCGGGTCGTGCTTGTCAGCGGCCTTCGCGTAGGCCTCGAGCGCCTCCCGTTCCGCGGAATCCAACCGCGACGGCACGGCCACCTGCAACGTCACCCGCAGATCGCCCTGCGTGCCGTCCCGCTTCTTGATGCCCTTGCCACGCACCCGCAGGACACGGCCGGACGCGGTGCCCGCGGGCACCTTGACCGAGACCTTGCCTTCGAGCGTCGGCACCGTGATCGTCGCACCCAGCGCCAGTTCCGGGTAGCTCACCGGCACGGTGATCGTCAGATCATTACCCGAACGGCCGAACACCGGGTCCGGGTTGACGTGCACCCGCACGTACAGGTCGCCGTTCGCGGCGCCGCCGCGGCCCGGCTCGCCCTGACCCGCGAGGCGAATGCGCTGGTTGTCGTCCACCCCGGCAGGCACCCGCACCGTCAGCGTGCGGGTCTGGGTGCTCACACCCTCGCCACCGCACTCGGGGCACGGGTCGTCGATGATGCGGCCCCGGCCGCGGCAGTCCCGGCACGGCTCGGAGAACGCGAACGCGCCCTGGCTCCGGCTGACCAGTCCCGACCCCTGGCAGGTCGGGCAGGTGCGCGGCGAGGTGCCCGGCTTCGCCCCGTTGCCGTGGCACGTCGAACACGTCGCCGGGCTCGACAGCCGCAGCGGCAGGGTCGCGCCCTTGACCGCCTCGGCGAAGTCGATCCGCACGTCGGTCTCGACGTCCGCGCCGCGCTGACCGCGAGCGGCCGTCGGACCCTGCTGCCCAGCACGCCTGCCGAACAGGCCGCCGAGGATGTCGCCGAGCCCGCCGAAACCGCCCTGGGCGCCGCCCGCCGTCTGGCCGAAGATGTCGCCCAGGTCGAAGCCGCCCGCGCCGCCACCGGCGCCGGGGAACCCGAACCCGCCGGGGCCGCCGCCCGAACCGAACAGCTGCCGCGCCTCGTCGTACTCCTTGCGCTTGGCCGGGTCGGACAGCACCCCGTAGGCCTCCGAGACCGCTTTGAACTTCTGCTCGGCCTCGGTGTTGCCCGGGTTGGCGTCCGGGTGGTTGGCCCGCGCCAGCTTGCGGTAGGCCTTCTTGATCTCGTCCTGTGACGCGTCGGAGGAGACGCCCAGCTCACGGTAGAAGTCCTTGCCGATCCACTCCCGTGCACTCACCGGACGTCTCCTCCCTTCGCCACGATCTTCTTACTGCTGCTGTGTGTTCTCATCCGACTGCTCGACCGGTAGCTCACCCGCCGCCGGGGCCTCGCCCGGCTCGTGGTCGGTGACGGCCACCAGCGCGGCGCGCAGCACCCGGTCGCCGAAGCGGTAACCCCGGCGCATCACCGTGGTGACCGTCGGTCCGGACACGTCCGGCGACGTGCTGTGCTGCACCGCCTCGTGCACGCTCGGGTCGAAGGGCTCGCCCTCCGCGCCGAAGGGCTCGAGCCCGGAGCGCTCCAGCGTCGCGACGAGCTTGTCCGCGACTGCCTTGAACGCACCGGTGAGGTCGCCGTGCTGCTCGGCCCGCTCGAGGTCGTCGAGCAGCGGGAGCAGCTCGTTGGCCACCGACGCCTTCGCGGCGTTGACCACTGCCTCCCGGTCGCGCTCGACGCGACGGCGGTAGTTCGCGAACTCTGCTTGCAGGCGCTGCAGGTCCGCGGTGCGCTCGGCGAGCTCCTTTTCCACATCGGACGGAGCGGCGACCGCTTCGTCCACAGTGGACTCACCGAGCGACGGGCCCGCAGCCGCCCCGGAGCCCGCTTCGGCCTCACCGGACCCGGCGGTCTCCACAGACTCCGCCGACTTCGCGGACTCGGCGGCCTCCTGCGGCGTGCGCACCTGACCCGTCTCCGGGTCGATCTTGCGGCGGTCACGCACGACCACGGGCTCGCTGACCGGTTCCTGCTCTTCCGTGTCGTTCGAGTGGCGTCCCGTCACTTCTTGTCGTCCTCATCCACGATCTCGGCGTCGACCACGTCGTCGTCCTTGGCGGACGAGCTCGCGCCGGCCTCGCCACCCGCGGCTCCGGCCGCACCGTCGCCACCGGCCTGCTGCGCGTTGGAGTACAGGGCGGTGCCCAGCTCCTGCGACGCGGTGTTCAGCTTCTCGATGGCTTCCTTGATCTTGGCCGTGTCGGTGCCCTTGAGCGACTCGTTGGCCTCGTCGATTGCGGCCTTGACCTTGCCCTTGAGGTCCTCGGGCAGCTTGTCGTCGTTGTCCTTGACGAACTTCTCGGTCTGGTAGACCAGCGTTTCGGCCTGGTTGCGGGTCTCGGCCTCCTCGCGGCGCTTGCGGTCCTCCTCCGCGTGCGCCTCGGCGTCCTTGACCATCCGCTCGATGTCATCCTTCGGCAGCGCGGAGCCACCGGTGATGGTCATCGACTGTTCCTTGTTGGTGCCCAGGTCCTTCGCCGTGACGTGCACGATGCCGTTGGCGTCGATGTCGAAGGTGACCTCGATCTGCGGCACACCGCGCGGTGCCGGCGGGATGCCGGTCAGCTCGAACATGCCGAGCTTCTTGTTGTGCGCGGCGATCTCGCGCTCACCCTGGAACACCTGGATCTGCACGGACGGCTGGTTGTCATCGGCCGTGGAGAAGATCTCGGACCGCTTCGTGGGGATGGTCGTGTTCCGCTCGATCAGCTTGGTGAACACGCCGCCCTTGGTCTCGATGCCCAGCGACAGCGGGGTCACGTCGAGCAGCAGGACGTCCTTGACCTCGCCCTTGAGCACACCGGCCTGCAGTGCCGCGCCGACCGCGACGACCTCGTCCGGGTTCACGCCCTTGTTCGGCTCCTTGCCGCCGGTCAGCTCCTTGACCAGGTCGGAGACGGCCGGCATGCGGGTGGAACCACCGACGAGCACCACGTGGTCGATCTCGCCGACCGAGATGCCGGCGTCGCGGATGACGTTGTTGAACGGCGCCTTGGTGCGGTCCAGCAGGTCCGAGGTGATCCGCTGGAACTCGGCGCGCGACAGCGTCTCGTCCAGGAACAGCGGGTTCTTGTCCGCGTCGACCGTGATGTAGGGCAGGTTGATGTTGGCGCTGCTCGAGCTGGACAGCTCGATCTTCGCCTTCTCCGCCGCCTCGCGGATGCGCTGCAGCGCCATCCGGTCCTTGGTCAGGTCGATGCCGTGGCTGGCCTTGAACTTGTCCACCAGCCAGTCGACGATCCGCTGGTCCCAGTCGTCACCGCCGAGGTGGTTGTCACCACTGGTGGCGCGGACCTCGACGACACCCTCGCCGATCTCCAGCAGCGACACGTCGAACGTGCCACCACCGAGGTCGAACACCAGGATGGTCTGTTCCTTCTCGCCCTTGTCCAGGCCGTAGGCCAGCGCGGCCGCGGTGGGCTCGTTGACGATGCGCAGCACGTTGAGGCCCGCGATCTGGCCGGCCTCCTTGGTGGCCTGCCGCTGCGCGTCCTCGAAGTAGGCGGGCACGGTGATGACCGCGTCGGTGATGTCCTCACCGAGATAGGCCTCGGCGTCCCGCTTCAGCTTCATCAGCACGCGCGCGCTGATCTCCTGCGACGTGTAGGCCTTGCCGTCGATCTCGGTCTTCCAGTCGGTACCGATGTGCCGCTTCACGGACCGGATCGTCCGGTCGACGTTCGTCACGGCCTGGTTCTTCGCCGGCTGACCCGTCAGCACCTCGCCGTTCTTGGCGAATGCGACGATGGACGGGGTGGTGCGGGACCCTTCCGAGTTGGCGATGACCGTCGGCTCGCCGCCCTCCAGGACAGCGACGACCGAGTTGGTCGTGCCGAGGTCGATGCCGACCGCTCGCGCCATGGTGTGTTCCCTCCTGCTTGGTGCCTTGGGTGTCGCAGCCTCAGTGAGCTGCGGGTTCGCGCCCGGGTTGAGCGTTGTGCACTCAAGTTCTATCTCGGGCGCGCCCGTGGCGTCAATCAGACTTGAGTGCTGCTCGCTCAACCTTTCTGACAGGGTAACGAGCGGGTCCGCGGGCTTGTTCCCGGACCACCCGAAATCAGGTGCCCCGCTTCGTGTGACCGCGCGCACGCCGAGTTGACGACGCCGGTGTGACCGTCCGCGTCGTGCGTCAGCAACGTGCTGCCCTCGATCCGCGCGGCCAGGCTGCGCGCCCAGCGCAACGGCGTGGCCGGGTCGTGCGGGCCGCCGACCACCAGGATCGCGGGCGCGCCCCGGACCGGTTCGTCGTGCGGTGGGTTCGCCGCGGGCACGGGCCAGCCGAGGCAGCCCGTCGCGAAGTCCCAGAACTCGGTGTAACGCCAGCTGTGCGGTGCGGCTTCCCGCGCCCGCCCGGCCGTGCGGCGCAGATCCGCCGGGCCGGTGAACGGCGAGGGGAAGTCCTGGCAGCCGACCGCGCGGTAGGCCGGGTACTCGGCCGAACCGAACGGCATCGCCGCGGTCAGCGCGCTCGCGTCCGCCGGCGCCGCGCGGATGGCGTCGGCCAGCTGTGGCCACGACTGCGGCAGGTAGAGGTGCGCGTAGACCCCCGCGGCCAGCTCCTCCGGCGTGGCCTGCCTGCCGAGCTGCTGGGACGGAGCGCCGGTGGTCATCAGCGCGTCGTAGCGGGCCAGCAGGTCGTCGCCGCACGCGCCGGGACCGGCGCACCACGTGGTGAAGCGCAGCAATGCGTCCTCGGTGGCCGCCGCGGCGTCGATGACGCTGCGGCGCATCGGCAGGGCGTGGTCGACCGCGCCGTCCAGCACCATCGCGCGGACGTGGTCCGGGTGGCGGGCAGCGTAGAGCGCGCCGATCTCGGTGCCGTACGAGGCGCCCAGCCACGAGATGCGTTCCTCGCCGAGCGCGATCCGGATGCGTTCGACGTCCTCGGCGACGGTGCCGGTGTCGATGCCGCGCGTGCCGGTGCAGGTGAGCCCGGCTCGGACGTTGTGCGCGACCAGGCGCGCGTAACCGGCGTCGTCGGCGGGGAAGCGGCTCACGGCCGGGTCGTGCAGCGGCCCGCACTCGACTGCGGGTGTGCTGCCGCCGACGCCGCGCGGGTCGAAGCCGACGATGTCGAAGCGCCGGTTGAGCTCGGTGAACTCCGGGGTGGCCAGGCCGAGCCCGCCATAACCGACCACGTCGGCGCCCGAGCCGCCCGGCCCGCCTGGGTTGACCAGCAGCGAGCCGATCCGGTGCGCGGGGTCCAGCGCGGGCAACCGCGCCAGCCGCAGTGTCGCCCCGGGCACCGGCAGCTGCGCGCACTCCAGGCGCTTGGCCGTCTGCGGCGTGGCGCAGTCCTGCCAGACCAGCGCGGGCACCTCCGGTGCCGGTAGCGGGGTGACGAGCAGGGCAGCGGCGAGCAGGGCTGCTCCGATCACGCCCCCACCACCGCCACGTCGCCGCTGCTCGTGCTGACGTCGAGCACGTGCTCGGCTGCCGGGTCCTCCACGACGTCCACCCGCCGGGCACCGCTGCGGGTCTCGCCCGTCACCCGGTAGCGGTCGGCGGGCACGTGGATGCGGACGTCGCCGCTGGACGTCTCCGCCCGGACGTCCTGCGGGACGGCGAGGAAGACCTCGATGTCGCCGGACTTGGTACTGGTGGTGACCGCCCCGGTGACGTCGCGGACCGCGATGTCACCCGAGGCGGCGCGCAGGTCGACCGATGCGGCCCCGGAGACCACGAAGTCACCGGAGCGCACCTCGCCGTCGACGGTGGCGCCGCGCGGCACGACCACCTCGTAGTCCACCGAGCAGTCGTCACCGCACCCGGCGAGGACGAGCTGCCCGCGCGCCACGGTGAAGGCCCGGTCCGGCTGGTCACCGTGGTAGCGGAAGGCCTGGTGCACCGACGTGGTCGTGGTGTCCTCGACCCGGATGTGGACGTCACCGGATCCGTTGTCGACGTGCACCGACGAGATCCGCTCGGTGACCTCCTCCCGCGTCTCGGCCCGCTCGTGGCTCAGCGGCCACCAGTCCCAGCCGAGCGCGACCGCTGCTCCGGCGACGATCAGTGCCACCCCGCCGATCGCGAGTGCCGGCCTGCCCATTGCATCCTCCCCAGTCCACCTTCTGTGCGTGATCACGCTAGGGCGGTGTGTGCCCGTGCGGTATCCGGGAAGCCCCCGGTTCGACCCGGGGGTGGTCCCCAGCGGCACTAGGGTGATCACCGGTCAGTTCGCCAACGAGGAGGAATCGATGCCACAGCCACCGAACCCGTACGACTTCCTGCCCTCGGTGCCGGCCTTCACCGTGCGCAGCGACGACGTCGCCGACGGGGAGACGCTCGCAGCTGCGCAGTTGAGCGGCATCTTCGGCGTGCCCGGCGGGCAGGACACCTCACCGCACCTGGCGTGGGAGGGCTTCCCGGCCGAGACCAAGAGCTTCGCCGTCACCTGCTACGACCCCGACGCCCCGACGGGCAGCGGGTTCTGGCACTGGGCGGTCTACAACATCCCGGCCACGGTGACCTCGCTGCCGACGGGCGCCGGTGACGGCTCGGGCCTGCCGTCCGGGGCGGTGACGCTGACCAACGACGGCGGGGTCAAGCAGTACCTGGGCGCCGCGCCGCCGCCCGGGCACGGTCCGCACCGTTACATCTTCGCGGTGCACGCGCTGGGCGTGGAGTCGCTGGACCTGCCAGACACCGCGACGCCCGCGTTCCTCGGTTTCAACATGTTCGGGGCCACCCTCGGGCGGGCGACGATCACGCCGGTCTACGAGAACAAGGGCTGAACCGGGCTTTCACCCGCCCGGGATGAGGTGCCGCGCGGTGGCGTCGCGGGATGGTCGGCGCCACCGCGGGAGGCACCATGACCACGACCAGCACCGTGCGCACCGCCGGGGTGCTCGGCACCGCCTGCGTGTCGACGTTCGTCGTCAACGCCAACACCTCGGCCGTCAGCATCCTGCTGCCCTCGATCAGCGCGGACCTGGACGCCTCGCTCGCTGTGCTGCAGTGGGCAGTCACCGGGTACCTGCTGGTCGGCGCGGCCACGATCGTCACCTCCGGCGCGCTGGGTGACGTCTTCGGGCGCCGCCGCATCTTCCTGCTCGGCCTCGCGCTGTTCGTCGTGTCGTGCGTGTTGATCGCGCTGGCGCCGGGCGCGTGGATGGTGGTCGTCGGCCGGGTGATCCAGGGCGCGGCCGGTGCCGCGATCCTCGCGTCCGGGCTGAGCCTGCTGTCGGTGGTCACCGAGGGGCCCGCGCAGATGCGCTCGGTCGCCTACTGGGGTGCGGCGGCGGCCGCCGGTGCCGCGGCCGGTCCGGTGCTCGGTGGGGTCCTGAACGAGGCGACCGGCTGGGCCGGGCTGTTCTGGATCGACGCCGCGGTCGCCGCGGTGTGCATCCCGTGGGCGATGCGGACCGTGCCCGAATCCCGCGACCCGAACCGGCCGCGGTCGATCGACGTCGCGGGCACGGTGCTCGTGGCCTGCGTGCTGGCGCCGTTCGTCTTCGCCATGACCAAGGGGTCGGACTGGGGCTGGTTGTCCGTGCCGACGCTGGTGTGCCTGATCATCACCGTGCTCGCGGCCGTCGCGTTCCCGGTGGTGGAGCGGCGGGTGACCGCGCCGCTGGTGGATCTGCGCCTGTTGCGCAACCCGGTGCTGGTCAGCGCGACGTTGGCGATCCTGATCGGCGCGGGCGCGATCGCCGGGCTGTCGTTCATCATCAGCCTGTACTTCCAGGACCCCGCGACGTTCGGCATGAGCAGCCTCGAGGCTGGCCTTGCGTGCCTGCCCGTCGCGGCCATGGTCATCCTGGTCGCCCCGGTCGTCACGCCGCTGGCGCACAAGTTCGGTTCCCGGCCGGTGATCGTGGCCGGGTTCGCCCTGATGACCGCGGGTTTCGCGGTGCTGGCCGTGGTGCAGGCTTCCTGGTCGTACTGGGCGTTCCTGCCCGCGCTGCTCGGGGTGGCGATCGGGCTCGGTCTGTCCAACGGGCCCGCCTCGGCGATCTCCACGAGTGCGGTGCCCGACGACCAGGTCGGTGCCGCGTCCGGGGTGTCCAACATGGCCCGGTACGTCGGTGGCGCGGTGCTGACCGCGGTGGTGGCCGGGATCTACGCGTCGGTGTCGGCGACGCGGACCGCGACCGGCGACGCGCCCGCCGCCGCGCTCGCCGACGGGTTCGGCCGCTCGTCGCTGGCCATGGCGATCTTCTCCGGCTCCGGGATCCTGCTCGGGTTGCTGGCGGGACACCGTGCGCGCCGGGCGGCCGCCGCGGATCGCGCGCTCGCCGCGGCGTCGGTCGCGCACACGGTGCCCGTGCGGGTCACCGTGGCTTGAGCAGGTATTCCACGGTCGGCCGCAGCTCCTCGGCCGTCGGCGGCTCGTCGTCGATCAGGCCCTGGATCAGCAGCCCGTCGATGCCGGCCAGGAAGACCCGCAGCGCCACCAGGTCGTCGGCCTTGACCATCGAGGTCAGCACGTCCAGCCAGCGCCGGGCGGCGGGCCGCAGCTCGGGGCGGCGCGCGGCCAGCAGGTAAAGCTCGTACTCGGCCATCGTCCGGCCCCGGCGCGGCCCCAGCGCCTCGGCCAGCAGCGTCGCCACCTCGGAGGCGCCCCTGCTGCCGCGCGAGCGGGCCCGGTCGATCGTCCAGTAGACCTCGGTGGCCATGTCGCGCGCGCACGAGATCAGCGTGGCGATCAGCAGGTCGTCGAGGGTCTCGAAGTGGTAGGTGGTGGACGTGGTCGGCACGCCCGCTTCCGCGGCCACCGTCCGGTGGGTCACGCCCGCGACCCCGTCGCGCTCGATCACCCGCAGCGTGGCGTCGATGATCTCCTGCCGCCGCTTCTCGCCGCGCGCCTTGCGGCCGTCGCGCTGGGGCTTCACGCCGAACCCACCTCGATGAGCACCACGCCACCGATCACCAGGGCCAACCCGGCCACGATCGTGGGGTTCACCGGCTCGCCGAGGAAGAGCACCCCGATGAGCGCGACCGCCGCGACACCGATCGCGGCCCAGATCGCGTAGGCCACGCCGACCGGCATGCCACGTTTCAGCACGCTCGCGAGTGCGGCGAACGCGACGAGGTACCCACCGACGACGAACAACGAGGGCACGAGCTTGGAGAATCCCTCGGACAACTTCATCGAAACAGTGGCGGTGACCTCGGCCGCGATGGCCAGTCCGAGCAGGAGGTAGGCGATCACGTCAACCAAATTACCGGTACGATCGTCCCGATATCCAGCGAGTCCTACGCCACACTCGTGGGACTCGAGTCGCGCTGATCAGTTACTCATGGGTAAATCACAATAGGCGTCCCGCCACTCCCACCACATCACGGACGAAAGGCCCCGATCATGGGTGCACTGCAGATCACGCTCGGCGTGGTCGGCGTCGCCGTAAGCATCGTCGCTTGGATCATGTTCGGCACCGGCGTGTACCGGATGATCCGGATCATCCGGCTCGGACAACCGGACGCGACGCGCAACGGCCCGTTCGGGCCGCGCATCACGACGCTGATCAAGGAGTTCGCGGCCCACACGCGGATGAACAAGTTCCGCCACGTCGGCCCGTGGCACTGGATGGTCATGTGGGGCTTCCTGATCGGCTCGCTGGCCTGGTTCGAGGCCTACGGCGAGACGTTCGACCCGCACTTCCACTGGCCGATCATCGGCAACTGGAGCATCTGGCTGCTGCTCACCGAGCTGCTCGGCCTGGGCACCGTCGTCGGTGGTCTCGCGCTCGTGCTCATCCGCCAGCGCAACCACCCGCGCCGTGCCGACCGGCAGTCCCGCTTCGCCGGGTCGAACTTCAAGCAGGCCTACTTCGTCGAGACCGTGGTCATCGTCGAAGGCCTCGGCATCCTCGGCGTGAAGGCGTTCAAGATCGCCAGCGGCATCGAGGACCCGGCGCTGTGGACGAGCTTCGTCACCAAGCCGCTGGCCGAGATCCTGCCCGCCAGCACGGCCGCGGTCGCCATCACCGCGCTGGTCAAGCTGCTGTCCGGCATGGTCTGGCTCTACGTGGTCGGCCAGACCCTCACCATGGGTGTGGCGTGGCACCGCTTCAGCGCGTTCTTCAACATCTACTTCAAGCGGGAGGCCGACGGCGGCACCGCGCTGGGCGCCCTCAAGCCGATGATGAGCGGCGGCAAACCGCTCGACTTCGAGGAGGCCGACCCGGAGAAGGACGTCTTCGGTGCCGGCCAGGTCGAGGACTTCAGCTGGAAGGGCTGGCTCGACTTCACCACCTGCACCGAGTGCGGCCGCTGCCAGTCGCAGTGCCCGGCCTGGAACACCGGCAAGCCGCTGTCGCCGAAGCTGGTCATCACCCAGCTGCGCGACCACGCCTACGCCAAGGCGCCCTACCTGCTGGCGGGCGGCAAGAAGGACGTCACCGGTGAGGAGGTCGGCCTGACCGGCGACAACCCCTACGAGGGCATCGACGTGCTCGCGCTGGCCGAGGCCGACCGCCCGCTGGTCGGCGACGACGGCGGTGTGATCGACCCCGACGTCCTGTGGTCGTGCACCACCTGCGGTGCCTGCGTCGAGCAGTGCCCGGTGGACATCGAGCACGTCGACCACATCGTCGACATGCGCCGCTACCAGGTCATGATCGAGTCGAACTTCCCGACCGAGCTCAACGGGATGTTCAAGAACCTGGAGAACAAGGGCAACCCGTGGGGCCAGAACGCCAAGGACCGGATGGCCTGGGCCGAGGACCTGGACTTCGAGGTCCCGGTGTTCGACGGCGAGCTGGGCGACACCGAGTACCTGTTCTGGGTCGGCTGCGCGGGCGCGTTCGAGGACCGCGCGAAGAAGACCACCCGAGCGGTCGCCGAGCTGCTGCACATCGCGGGCGTCAAGTACACGGTGCTCGGCCCGGAGGAGTCCTGCACCGGTGACCCGGCCCGCCGTGCAGGTAACGAGTTCCTGTTCCAGATGCTCGCGCAGCAGAACGTCGAGGTGCTCAACTCGGTGTTCGAGGGCCGCGAGCAGGGCAACCGCAAGATCGTCGCGACCTGCGCGCACTGCTTCAACACGCTCACCAACGAGTACCCGGAGCTGGGCGGCCAGTTCGAGGTCGTGCACCACACCCAGCTGCTCAACCGCCTGGTGCGGGAGAAGCGGCTGGTGCCGGTCGCGCCCATCGCCGACGACGTCACCTACCACGACCCGTGCTACCTCGGCCGACACAACAAGGTGTACGAGGCTCCGCGCGAGCTGGTCGGCGCGTCCGGTGCGCAGTTCCGCGAGATGCCGCGGCACGGCGACCGGTCGATGTGCTGCGGCGCCGGTGGCGCCCGGATGTGGATGGAGGAGAAGATCGGCAAGCGGATCAATGTCGAGCGCGTGGACGAGGCGCTCGGCACCGCGCCGTCGAAGATCGCGACCGGTTGCCCGTTCTGCCGCGTCATGCTCACCGACGGTGTCACCGCGCGCCAGAACGACGGCAAGGCGAGCGAGAAGGTCGAGGTCGTGGACGTGTCGCAGCTGCTGCTGTCGGCGGTGAAGCGGCGTCCGCAGCCGGAGCCCGCCCCGGGCACCGAGTCGCTGCCCGCCACCGAGTCCGACCCGCTCGACGCCGACGCGGCCACGGACAAGGTGTCCACCGGAACGGCGCTGCCGACCGAGGACAAGTAACAGCGGTCGCTGCCGAAGGCCACCCCGTCCACGCGGCGGGGTGGCCTTCGCCGTTTCCGGGGTGGGGGCTCGACAACCGGGTTATCCTGTTCGTCACGCTGCCGACGCTGCCCGCGAGACGAAGCTGACGCGCGCGAACGGGGCCGAGAATGGGGATACCCGGCGAGACCGGAGCGGCTGGAGAGCCGCGAGTGGTGCGCGCCGGTGCCCGGTTCCCGTCCGTGAAACAGCTGCGGAAGCTGACCGGCGAAAACGCCGACCCCGAGGGCCCGGTGCCACAAGCACCGGTCCCACCACCCACCGAGACCACGAAAACCCAACGGGCCGCAGGCGCGCGGTTCCCCACCGAGAGACAGCTCGCTCGGTATACCGAACCCGCCGCCGACGAGCCCGTGCCCGAACCGGATCCCGAACCGTTGCCGGACCCCGAAGCGCGCGAGGAGTTCAAGCCCTCGCCGCGTCCCCGTTCCGAGGCCGAACCCGACGCCGGGCCGGAACCCGAGCCCGTGCCCGTCGCCGGGGCGGAGCCGCGACGGGACGAGCCGCTCGACCCCGAAGAGGAGAACCGGCTGCGCGTGCGGCCCTACGTTCTCACCAAGGGGCGCACCCATTCGGCCTACGAGCTGGCCCTGGAGACGCTGGTGTCGGTGCGCGCCGACGCCAAGTGGACCGGGCAGGCGCTGAACCCCGAGTACCAGCCGGTGCGCGCCATCGTCGACAGTCCCCGCTCGCTGGCCGAGGTCGCCGCCCGGATGTCGATCCCGCTCGGGGTGGCCCGGGTGCTGCTGTCCGACATGGCCGAACTGGGGTTGCTGCACATCCACGGCATCGCGCGCACCGCCGAGGGCCGCCCGCCGCTGGAACTGATGAAGCGCGTGCTGGACGGCCTGCAGCGGCTCTGACCGACTCGTACGATTCCCGGGTGAGCGAGGAACCGCAGCGCCAGGAAGCCGGCGGCGAGAGCACCCTCACCGTGTTGTTGGCGGGCGGGGTCAACCTGGTCATCGCGATCCTGAAGGCGATAGCCGGGGTCGTCACGGGCTCCGGGGCGTTGCTGTCGGAGGCGGCCCACTCGGTGGCGGACACCTTCACCGAGGTCCTGCTACTCACCGCGTTGCGCCGGTCCGCCCGCCCCGCCGATCTGATGCACCCCTTCGGGTACGGCAAGGAGCGCTACTTCTGGTCGTTGCTCGCCGCGGTGTCGATCTTCGTGTCGGGCGCGACGTTCGCGCTGTACGAGGGCTTTTCGACGATCTTCGGTGAGCCGTCCGAGCAGACCAGCCCGCTCGTCGGGTACCTCGTCCTCGCGGTGGCCTTCGTGCTGGAGGCGGTGTCGTGGACGCAGGCGTTCCGCCAGGTGCGGCGGGGTGCCGCCGAGCAGAACCGGTCCATCCGGCGGTTCCTGCGCTACATCGACGATCCCGCGCCGAAGTCGGTGTTCCTGGAGGACTCGGCGGCGCTCATCGGTTTGGTGCTGGCCTTCGCCGGCCTGTTGCTGCACCACCTGACCGGATCGGCGGTGTACGACGGGATCGCGTCGGTCCTGATCGGTCTGTTGCTCGCCGCGGTGGCCTACAGCCTGGGCCGGACGAACCTGCGGTTGCTGATCGGGCGGCAGGCGGACCTGTCGATCGTGCGCGGCGTGCGGGAGCACCTGACGGCCGCCCCGGAGGTCGACGCGGTGGTCGACCTGCAGACGATGCTGCTCGGCACCGACCAGATCCTGGTGTGCGCACGCGTGGACTTCGACGACTCGCTGGGGGCCGCCGAAGTCGAGCGCGCGTGCGTCCGGCTGGCCGGTGAACTGCACGACGAGTTCTCCGACGTGACCGAGGTGTTCATCGAACCGGTGCCGCGCACGGACGCCGAACTGCGCGCCACGGTGCTGGCCCGCTACGGCGACGTCGCGTCGCGCTACGGGCACTGACACCCGCTGACACCCGCTGACCGCTCAGGACGTGTGTCCCTCCAGCAGGTCGATCAGGTGCTGGGGGACCTCGTCGCCGAACAGGCTATCGAGGAGGGCGGCTTCGTCGACGGGCGTTTCGGCGCGGGTGAACATGGCCTGCTCGTATTCGGCGAGCGCGGTCTCGACGTCACCCGGGTGCGCGGCGAGCGCCGCGGCGAGCTCCGCGCCGTCCAGCATCGCGAGGTTGGCGCCTTCACCGTTCGGGGCGGCGAGGTGGGCGGCGTCGCCGACGAGGGTCACGCCCGGCACGCGGTCCCACCGGCACCCGGCGGGCAGGGCGTAGTGCGGGCGCAGGACCGGCGCGGTGTCACTGTCGGTGATCAGGGCGGTGAGTTCCGGGGCCCAGCCGTCGAACTCCTGCGCGATCCGCGCGGTGGCCGCCTCCGGATCGGTGAAGTCGACGGCGTCGAACCAGTCCAGCGGCTTGGTGAGCGACACGTAGGCGTGCAGGGTGCCGCCGCTTTCCCGGTGCGCGGTGATCGCCTTGTCCGGCGTCGGCCCGTTGCTCACCATCGACCCACCGCCCACGGTTCGCGCCGCGACGGGGTGGCGGGTGTCGGCGTCGTGCAGGTAGGTCTCGACGAACGCCGTGCCGACGTAGCCGGGTGCGGCTTCGGTGAGCAGCGGCCGGACCCGTGACCAGGCACCGTCCGCGCCGACCAGCAGGCCGGTGACGGCGGTGCTGCCGTCCGCGAACGTCACCTCGTGGCGGCCGTCGCCGAGGGGGCGGGTGCCGCTGACCTTGTGGCCCCATCGGACGGTGCCCGCCGGAAGCGCGTCGATCAGCATCCGGCGCAGGTCGCCGCGTTGCACCTCGGGACGGCCGCCCGAGCCGTCGTCGGCCTTGTCGAACAGCACCGTCCCCTGGTGGTCGAGGATCCGCATCGCCTGGCGGCCCTCCAGGACGAGGCCGCGGAACACGTCCACCAGGCCGGCCGCCTCGATGGCGAGCTGCCCGTTGTAGTCGTGGATGTCGAGCATCCCGCCCTGCGCGCGCGAGGCCGGGGACGGCTCGGTTTCGTAGACGGCGGAGGAGATTCCGTGGACGTGCAGCACGCGGGCCAGGGTGAGTCCGCCGAGCCCGGCGCCGATGATCGTGACGGGAGTGTGCAAGGTGACTCCTTCGTGAACCCCGGTGTTTCCGGGTCACTCGGAGCCTCCCGCCGTTCGCTGGCACCGCGCTGGTAGCCGCCGCACACGGACCTGGCACCGGCGCTCGACCGCGCGCCTTGCGTGAAGGTGTGAATCGGTGGTTCACTTCTTCTGTGCCGTACCGCCGCACCCCGCAGGTCCAGGCTCGTCTCGACGCCCAGCGCGAGGCGATCCTCACCGCTGCCGGTGCGCTGCTCGCCGAGCGCGGCTACGGGGGGTGCGCCGTCAGCGCCGTCGCCGAGCGGGCGGGTGTCGCCACCGGCACGGTCTACAAGCACTTCCCCGGCAAGGCCGAGCTCGTCGTCGAGTTGTTCCAGCGCATCGTGGGGCACGAGGTGGCCGCGGTGCGCACGGCCGCGGAAACGCCCGGCGATCCGGTCGACCGCGTCGTGGCGGTCGTCGAGACGTTCGCCGAACGGGCGCTCAAGGTGCCGCGGCAGGCCTACGCCCTGCTCGCCGAACCGGTCGACGCTCCGGTCGAGGCCGAGCGGATCGTGTTCCGGCGGGTGTTCCGCGACGAGATCGCCCGCCACGTCCGCGCCGGGGTGCGCGAGGGCCGCTTGCCGCCGCAGGACGCCGACCTCACCGCCGCCGCGCTCGTCGGCGGCGCCGCCGAGGTGCTGGTCGGCCCGCTGACCACCAAGGGCGCCGATGCGGTCGGCGCCCTCCGCACGTTCATCGTCCGCGCTCTGGGAGGTCGCTATGCCTGACACGCACGAGGTCCGCAACCAGGTCCCGCCGCTCGTCGACTTCGACGTCGCCGACGACGCCGCCCTGCTGGACGGTCTGCGCCGGGAAGGCGGTGGCTGGGCCGAGGACGAGGTGCACGAGCTGGGCAGGCTCGCGGGCAGCGCGCGCGGCCAGGAGTGGGGCCGGGTCGCCAACGAGAACCCGCCGGTGCTGCACACGCACGACCGCTACGGCCACCGCGTCGACGAGGTCGAGTACCACCCGTACTACCACCAGCTGATGACCGTCGCGGTCGAACACGGCCTGCACGCGGCGCCGTGGGTGTCCGACCGGGCGGGCGCACACGTCGCCCGCGCCGCGAAGATCCTGGTGTGGAACCAGGCCGAGCCCGGGCACATCTGCCCGATCTCGATGACCTACGCGGCCGTCCCGACGCTGCGGCACAACCCGGACCTGGCCGCGGTGTACGAGCCGCTGCTGGCCGCGCGGGAGTACGACTTCGGCCTGCGCGTGCCCACCGGCAAGCGCGGGCTGATCGCGGGCATGTCGATGACCGAGAAGCAGGGCGGTTCGGACGTCCGGGCCAACACCACCACGGCGGTGCCGTCCGGTGACGGCACCTACCGGCTGACCGGGCACAAGTGGTTCACCTCGGCACCGATGTCGGATGTGTTCCTCACGCTCGCGCAGGCCCCCGGCGGCCTGTCCTGCTTCCTGCTGCCGCGCGTGCTGCCGGACGGCTCGCGCAACCGGATCCTCTTCCAGCGCCTCAAGGACAAGCTGGGCAACAAGGCGAACGCCTCGTCGGAGATCGAGTACGACGGCGCCACCGGCTGGCTCGTCGGCGAGGAGGGCCGCGGCGTCCCCACGATCATCGAGATGGTCAACAACACCCGGCTCGACTGCGTGCTCGGCAGCACGTCGCTGATGCGCCAGGGCGTCGTGCAGGCGGTGCACCACGCGCGGCACCGCTCGGCGTTCGGCGCGAAACTGGTGGACCAGCCCGCGATGGCGAACGTGCTGGCCGACCTGGTGGTGGAGTCCGAGGCCGCCACCACGGTGGCGCTGCGCCTGGCGGGCGCGACCGCCGATCCCGCGCAACAGGCGTTCCGCCGCCTGGCGCTGGCGGTCACGAAGTACTGGGTGTGCAAGCGGGGCGCCGCGCACACGGCGGAGGCGCTGGAATGCCTCGGCGGCAACGGTTACGTCGAGGACTCCGGCATGCCGCGCCTCTACCGCGAAGCGCCGCTGCTGTCCATCTGGGAGGGTTCCGGCAACGTCGCCGCGCTGGATTCGTTGCGCGCCATGGGTAAGCAGCCGGAATCGGTGGAGGCGTTCTTCGCCGAGCTGGATCTCGCCGCGGGCGCGGACGCCCGGTTGGACGACGCGGTCGCCCGGTTGCGCAAGGAACTGTCCGATCTGGAGGATCTGCAGTTCCGGGCGCGTCGGCTGGCCGAGGTGATGGCCCTGGTGCTGCAGGGTTCCCTGCTGGTGCGTTTCGCCCCGGCCGCCGTGGCGGACGCGTTCTGCGCGTCGCGCCTCGGCGGCGACTGGGGCATCGCGTTCGGCACGTTGCCCGCCGCGGTGGACACCAGGGCCATCATCGAGCGGGCCTTCGTCAGCTGACGTCCTCGATCGCGGTGCCCTTCGTCTCGCGTACGAACCTCAGCGCGAACGGGATGCTCAGCAGCGCGAACGCGGCGTAGATCCAGTAGGTGACCGACAGGTTCCAGTCGGCCATGCTCGGGAAGCTGACCGTGACCGCCCAGTTGGCCACCCAGTTCGCGGCGGTGCCGACGGCGAGCGCGGCGCCGCGGATGCGCAGCGGGAAGATCTCGCCGAGCATGACCCACAGGATCACGCCCCAGGACATCGCGAACGAGATGACGAACAGGTTCGCGAACACCAGCGCGATCGGGCCCCACGCGCCGGGCAGCGTCAGTTCGCCGTGCAGGGTCTGCGCGTTGTTGAACGCGATAGCGGCCACGCCGAGCCCGACCAGCATGCCCACCGAACCGATCAGCAGCAGCGGTTTGCGGCCGACCTTGTCGATGAAGGCGATCGCGATGAACGTGCCGATGATGTTGATGACCGGGCTGACCATGGAGATCAGCAGCGAGTCGGTGTTCAGCCCGACCGAGTGCCACAGCGTGTCGCTGTAGTAGAAGATCACGTTGATGCCGACGAACTGCTGGAACACGGCCAGCGCGATGCCGACCCACACGATCGGCAGCAGGCCGAACCTGCCACCCACCAGGTCGCGCACCCGAGAGCGCTTCTCCGTCGTGAGGCTGCGGCGGATGTCGGCGAGCTTCGCGTCGACGGCTTCGGCGTCACCGCCCTCGACCTCGCGCAGCACTCCGCGGGCCCGCTCGACCTTGCCGCTTGCCAGCAGGAAGTGCGGTGATTCCGGGATGATCGAGGCGAGCACGAAGTAGATCACGGCGGGCACGGCGGCGGCGCCGAGCATCCACTGCCACGGCTCGATGCCGCCGAGGCTGCCGTTGAGGTCGTGGCTGCCGTCGGCGCCGACCGGGGCCAGCGCCTTGATCCCCCAGTTGACCAGCGCGGACACGCCGATGCCGAGCACGATCGCGAGCTGCTGCAGCGACGCGAGCCTGCCGCGGTAGGCGGGTGGTGCGACCTCGGCGATGTAGGCGGGCCCGATCACCGAGGCCACCCCGATCGCGATGCCACCGACCACCCGCCAGATCGCCAGGTCCCACACGCTGAACGGGAACATCGCTCCGAGGGCGCTGACCAGGAACAGGACCGCCGCGAGCTGCATGGTTCTGATCCGGCCGATCCGGTCGGACAGCAGACCGCCGAACCACGCGCCGACGGCCGAGCCGATCAGCGCGCTGGACACGGTCAGCCCGGTCACCCCGTCACCGACCTCGAAGTGCTGTTGGATGCCGAGAACGGCACCGTTGATGTTCGAGCTGTCGTACCCGAACAGGAAACCGCCGACGGCTGCTGCGCCGGCGATGAACACGACATGGGCGAGATGTTGTTGACCGGCTCGCTCCCCGGTCGTCGTCGAACTCACGACCCGTGCTCCTTCGCCTGTGGATGTACTCCACTTCGGGGAACCCCGCGAATGGTCCAGTCCATGCCGGACCGCCGCGGTGACTTGGTTCACCCCGTGCAGGCGTTTGACACGGGTGTCCACGTGGAACACTTCGCGCCCGGGCGGTATGTCACCACCCGGGCGCGAAGAGGTCGATCAGTTCCGGTTCGCTGGAATGGCCCCGAAAACGCCGGGTCCGTCCGTTCCGTTCTCGCCGGAGAAGCTCCCGCAGCCGGCGGCGTAGCCGTCCCGCTTGGTGCCGTCCGGCCCGAGCACCTCGTCGGCCCACGCGATGATCGTGTCGAACGTGAAGCCGGCGTTGCGCTGGAGGTTGAGGTCGTGGCCCGCGTGCGGGATCGCGGCACCGCGGATGCACGCCTCGGGGGAGAAGTGCTCGGCGGCGGCCCGCTGCACGGCCTGGCTGGAGTTGCAGTCCGCGCCGTTCGCACCGCAGAAGAACAGGTCGTGTTCGCCGTTGGCCAGGAACGACGGGATCTTGATGTTCTGCACGATCCCGGTGGGCAGCGGCACCTTGATCTCGTCGCTCGTGGTGGGCCAGTGCTGGCCGAGCGGCAGTTCACTGAAGCGGTTGATGAAGGTGGCGCCCTCGCCCGCGGTCACGGTGTCGCGCAGGACGTTCTGGTCGTAGTCGAGCATCCCCGGTTCGACGTTGGACAGGTCGTAGAGGAAGTCCTGCTCCCGGCCGCCCGGTTCGCCGGTGAGGTAGGTGGCGTCGAGCCCGACGAGCGGTGCGGTCTTGGGGTCGAGAATCGCGGGCTGGAAGCCGGAGAAGAAGCGGGCCAGCGGCACTGCCTGGATGTTCGGGCCGTAGCCGGTGCCGATGACGGCATCGGCGTCGTTGTACTCGGCGGATTCGCGCCAGGCCGTGATCGTGCCGTAGGAGTGGCCGACCAGCGCGACGCGCGGGAACGCATCGCCGCCGATCCGGCCCTCGCGCAACTGACCGATGAGCTGGTGGGTCACCTCCGCCTGGGCGTCCAGGGTGACGAGCGGGCCGAGGGGACGGGCGGACTTGCCGTAGCCGAGACGGTCGATCGCGAACACGGCGTAGCCGGAGTCCATCGCCTTGCGGGCGAACGAGTAGGTGTCCGGGTGGTACCCGGGGTCCCAGTATTCGCTGTTGTAGGTGATGCCGTGCAGCGCCAGCATCACGGTCTTCGGGGTCTGTCCCTGCGGGGTGCACAGCCTGCCGTTGATCGTCAGTTCCCCGGGCTGGGTCAGGTGCGCCACCGGGACCGGGACGAGCTGGTGGTCGAGCACGGCGCTCGGAACCGTCGTGGTGATCTCGCGGCGCCCGGTGACATGGAGCTCTGTGGTTCCTGCGCGTGTGCGGCGGCCGGGGACACCAGACCGAGAGCGGCGGCCAGGCACGTGGCGGCCGAGACGGCCAGCCGTCGCGCGGTGAACCGCCGTGGCGGCGGGTGCGGTCGGGACATGGTTCTCCTTTCGCGGGGGCCGACGCTGGCCCGGAAGCGACGCACCGTGAGGTGTCTCACGTGACGGGAAGAGGTATACCGATCGCTCACTGTGATGTAAAACCACGCTCATTTGGAATGAATGATCGTTCACTTGACGATCGGCTAGGGCGGTAGCACTGTGAACGGGTGCGGCGATCACAAGATCTGAATGCGCTCACCGGCGAGGAGGCGGTCCGGGCGGCACGGGCGCGCTGGCGGATGACGCAGCTGGTGGAGGCGGCCACACGCCTGTTGCAGAAGTCGGGCTTCGAGAGCATGTCGATGCAGCAGCTGGCCGACGAGGCGTCGGTGAGCATCGGGTTGATCTACCGGTACTTCAGCAACAAGGAAGAGGTACTGGTCGCGATCATCCAGGACGTGCTGTCGGCGTTCGCGGAGAAGGTGCCCGCCGCCATCATGGGCGCGGGCCCGGATCCGGTCGAGCAGGTGGCCGCGGGGTTCCGGGCGTACTGCGAGATCATCGACGACCGTCGTCACGCCGCGGTGCTGACCTACCAGGAGAGTCGCACCCTCAGCGACGGTTCGCTGAAGGAGATCCAGGGCGAGGAGATCGCGACCACCAAGCTGTTGGAGAACCCGTTGGCGGCCGGTGTCGCGAGCGGCGCGTTCGTCGAGATCGACACCGAGAGCGTCGCGTACAACCTGGTGCTGCTGGCGCACGCGTGGGCGTTGAAGCACTGGTACTTCGCGGGCCAGAAGGACCTCGACGGTTATGTGCGCGAGCAGACGGCCTTCGTGCTGCGGTCGATCCTCGCGCCGCAGCGGCACGAGGAGTACGCGCACCTGCTGCGGCCCGGGCGCGGGTGACGATGGCGCGCGCCGGTTTCGACGTCGACGCCTTCCTGGCGCAGCCGCTGACCGCACGCGTCGCGACGAACGGCCCCACCGTTCGTCCCGCCTGGTACCTGTGGGAGGGCCGGGCGTTCTGGGTGCTGAGCGGTCCGTGGGCGAGGCTCCTCGGGCGCGTCGAGGCGGACCCGGCGTTGGCGATCACGGTCGACGTGTGCGACCTCGCCACCGGTGACGTGCGGCAGGTGATCGCGCGGGGGCGCGCCGAGGTGCTCCCGTTCGACGTCCCCCGAGGGCGCCGCAAGCTCGCCCGGTACCTGGGCCCGGACGAGTCCCGGTGGGACGAGCGTTTCCGCGGCTACCTCCACGACGACCCCGCCGAGCGGGGCACGGTGTGGATCCGCCTGCGGCCAACCTCGCTGACCGCGAAGGATCTGAGCTACCAGGTGTGAAGGCACCCCACCGGAGATGATCAAGAGAGGACGAAGGCCCAGGTCCGGAG
>Ga0164243_10002788_pt1 | contig 28456 bp, 33 predicted proteins | sample OricompcompostOP_FD_108781 | JGI IMG/M metagenome (GOLD analysis project Ga0164243, IMG submission 108781) | Organic Plus compost microbial communities from Emeryville, California, USA - Original compost - Organic plus compost (OP) | ecosystem: Engineered > Solid waste > Mixed feedstock >... | reverse complement strand
GGCCGCACACGATCAACCCGTACCTGTTCATCAACCTGCACACCGCGGTCCGCACCTGCCGGGTCGACCCAACCTGGATCAGCACCACGATCGGGTTCTCCGCACAAGCCATCCGCGAAGACCGAATCCTCCACGAAGCAATCACCACCGGAGACGTCCGACGCCTGTCCGACCTTTTCGGACTCACCATCGGCGGCGCCGAGCGATACACCCACACCCACCAGCCCGCCACAACCGACTGACGCTTGGGTTCGTGAACCCAAGGCCTCAACTACACTCAACACCCGGAGCCTCCGTTCGGTTCGTCGCGGAAATCGCTTCAGAAATCGCGAACCCATAAACGTCTCAGAGACCTCCCAGCACGCTCGCGAGTGCAGGGAACCCGATGAAAATCAGGAATCCGCCGAACAGCATCACCACGGGAAGGCTCATTCGTTCGGTGGCGGCCTGGGCTTCGCCTTCGGCGTCGGTGAGCTCGCGCGTGCGCAGCGCGGCGGCCTTGGCCGCGAGGCTGGCGCGCACGCGGGCGCCTTCGGTGCCGGCGAGGCTGACCGAGGCGGCGAGCTCGGACAGCTGGTGCACGTCGAGTTCGGTACCGAGCTGGCCGAGGGTGGACCACGGCGTGGCGCGGGTCAGCTTGGCGGTGACGAGTGCGCGGCGCAGCTGTTGGAAGGCCCAGCCTTTGCCGATACCGACCGCGTCTGACAGGGCACCGTCGACTCCCGCGCCGCCGGCCAGCAGGACTCGGATCAGGTTGAGGTAGGCCGACAGCGCATGCCGGAAGGTGGAGCGGCGCCGCTCGGCTTCCTGCCGGACGCTGATGTCCGGGAGCAGGAACCCGCCGAGCGCGAAGAGGAGGCTGGCGACCGCGGGGACTTCCCAGCCGAGACCGACATCGGCCACGACGAGCAGGAGGTGCATCAGGATCGGCAGCAGTAGCCCGGTCAGCGCCAACGTGGCCTTCTCGGCCAGGTGGTGTTCGATGCTCTTGCCGGTAACCGCGAGGTCGTTGCGGAGTTTGCGGTTGGGCAACCCGAGCGCGGCCAACGGTTTGATGAACGGGCGGCCCACGCGCAGGGCCCAGCCGTCGGAGTCCGCGGTGAGGATCGGCGGTGGCGCGGGGGTCGCGTGCAGCCGGTCGACCAGCGCTCGCAGCGGCGGCCGGGGCGGGAACACGTAGACCACCAGCGCCCACAATCCGACGCCGAGCCCGGCGCCCCACAGCAATGCGCTGATCATGACGACGTTCCCTTCCCGGTGAGCAGGTCATCGACGTCCACGTCGGCATCGTGGGGCCGGATCGTGGCCAGTTCCGTGAGGAAGCGCTCTGGCTCGCGGAGCCGCGCAATCCTTGCCAGCCAAGCAAAAGAGGCAGCGAACAGCGCGCCGACGAGCAGCAGCATGATCTGGCCGAACGCGGAATCGTACGGGGCGAGGTAGCCGCGGTTGAGCAGCACCAGACCCATCGCGAAGGACAGTGTGGTGATCACGATGACGCGCACGCTGGTCCGGGTGCGGGCGCGGCCGGCTTCGACCCGCATCCGCATGGACGCCTGCTCGCGGGCCTCGCTGGCCAGTTCGCCGAGCAGGTCGGCGAGCTGGCGGGCCTGGTGCTCGGCAGCCAGCACGAGCGCGGAGATCACCAGGTCCGCCGTGGGGTCGCGCAGCTGGTCGGCGAGGTGACGCAGCGACGGCGCGAGACGTTCGCCGCGTTCCAGCCGGACGGCCAGCTCGGTGATCTCCTCGCGGATCGCCTCGGGGCAGGCCGGGGCGGTGGCGAGGATGGCCTGTTCCAGACCGGCCGCGGCGACCAGGGTATCGCGCAGCATCTCTGTCCAGCCGGCGATCGCCTCGATGCGTTCGAGGTGACGCTTGTGGTCGACGTTCGAGCCAAGGATCCGCGGCAGGCCGACGACCGCAAGGACGGTCAGGATGGCGGCGACCACCCAGTCGGTGACCGCGCCGACGGCCAGGCCGGCGAGCACGGCCACGACGAGCCACCCGACCCGCCTGCGGTCGTGCCGTGCGGCCAGCCAGGCGCTCAGCCGCGAGGGCGTCGCCGCGCGGGCGGGCCGGCCGCGCAGTCCGGCGACGATGAGCAGGACACCGACGGCCGCGCCGGCGCCGAGCAGGCCGAACAGGGCGGCGGTCGTGGTCATGGCGTCCACCACCCTTCGCGTCGCTCGAACAGGTCCGGGTCGTAGCCCGCCTCGACGAGCACGTCGACGGTGTCGGTGCGCAGCGGTGCGCCCGGTACGGCGCGCAGGTCCGGGCCGGGGCGCCAGACCTCGTTGCTGATGATCTGGGCGCCGTCGGCGCCGACGACTTCGCGGATGGAGGACACGACGCGCTTGCTGGGATCGTCGCGGGGCTTTTCCAGGTGCACCACGAAGTGCAGTGCCGCGGCGACCAGGAGGTTGGTCGCTTCCATCGGCAGCCGTTCGGGGCCTTGGACGGCGTAGGCGGCGAGCTTGGTGAACGCGCCCTGGCTGCTGGAGGAGTGGAGGGTGCCCATGCTGCCGTCGTTGCCCATGGACATGGCGTTGGTGAGCGGGATGACCTCCGGGCCGCGGACCTCGCCGACGATGACCCGGTCCGGCGACATGCGCAGGGACTGCCACACCAGGTCCGACAGGGAGATCTCGCCTTGGCCCTCGATGTTGGGTTCGCGGGCCTGCAGCGCCACCACGTCCGGGTGGGCGTCGGCGTCCTCGCCGAGGCCGAGCTCGAAGACGTCCTCGATGGTGATCAGTCGCTCCCACGGCGGGATGGCCGAGGCCAGGCCGCGCAGCAGCGTGGTCTTACCGATCGCCGTGCCGCCGGTGACCAAAATGTTGCGCTTGGCCCGCACCAGGGCTTTCAGGAAGCTCTCCAGGGCGAGGTCGATGGTGCCGTTCTCGCGCAGCTCGGCCAGGGTGACCTTCGCGAACCGGTGTCGCCGGATCGACACCGACGGCCGCGTGGTGACCGCCATGACGGCCGAGACGCGCTCGCCACCGGGCAGCTGGAAGTTCACGATCGGACTACCGCGGTCGAAGCGGCGCTCTTCCACACCGGAGTGGGTGGCCAAGTCACGGATGAGGTCGATCAGCTCGGTGTCCGAGCCGACGACAGGAGGCAAACGGTTGCGGCGGCCGTCGGCGTACTTGACGAAGACGCGGTCACCGTTGATGTTGATGTTCTCGATGTCGGTATCGGCCAGCAGCGGTTCCAGGCCGGCCAGACCGAAGACCTCGTCGAGGACCTGACGGATCAGTCGCTGCTCGACCTCAGGCGCCACCAGCATCCCGCCGGTGGCGGAGTTGCGAAGTTCAGCCTGCGCGTGCGCCTCGGCCGCGTCGGTCAGGATCGCCTCGGCCAACCGGCGACGTTGCGGGGCGTCCATCGATGGGCGGCCGGCGGTCTCGTCGGCCCGGATACGTTGGCTGAGCTGCGTGGACAACTCGTCGCGCAGGTGCTGGCGTAGCCGTTCCACCGCGGCGGCCTCACCGGCGGGCCTGTGAGGCAGCTCCGCCGGTCCAGGCAAGGGCTGGGCAGCGACCGGGTTCGGGCCAGTGCCGTTGTTCGAGGTGGTCAGGCGCGGGTCGCCGAGTCCGGGCCGGGTCATGACGTCGCTCCGTTACGGGTCTGCGGCCCGAGCGGTTGCAGGGCCGCACCCGAGACCGGTTGACCCGGAACGGCCACCCGCAGGTGCGGTGCACGAGCGCCGTTGCTCCCAGCCGGCGCATGCCAGTGCGCGTGAATGTTGAGCGCGATCTTGGCGGCGGCGCGGCCGAGCGCGGACTTGTCGGGCCCGCGTCGACCGGTGCCCTGGCCGCACAGCACGGCGGCGCCCTTGTCGTCCCGCGGCACGCGACCCATCACCGGGATGCGCAGCGCCTGGGAGACCTCCGCGGTCGGGTAGCCGTCGCCGACCAGGACGAAGCACGGGCGGCGCGACCACTGCTGGGCGGCCTGCAGCTTGAGCGCGACGTGCGCGAGCTCGTCGTCGTGGGGACGGGCGACCAGCAGCATCGCGTCCGCGCTGCGGATGATCGGGAACGCGGGTGAGTCGGGATCAACCCGGCCGCAGTCGGCGATGACCGTGGTCTCCGGCTGATCGGCAGCCCGCCGCAGCGGCGAGGACGGCCCCGAGGCCAGCACCGCCAGGGCGGCGCGAGCTTGTTCGGCGCCGACCGGACCGAGCACCACCCGCAGGCCACCGGGGAGAAGCTGGGTGTGCTGAGCGAGCAAAGTCGGGTCGGCGCCGCCGCGGCCTCGCGCCGCCGCGGCCAAGCTCACCAGGCCCGGTGAGTCGGGCAGCCGGAAGCGGGCCATGAGGTCACCGCCGGCTGGGTCGGCTTCGACCACGATCGGATCTTCCTGTCCCGGCCAGCGGGCGCCGAGCGCGGTCGCCAGGGTGGTCGCGCCGGGCGATCCTTTGAGTGAGCAGACGGCGATGAGCATCAGCGGCCTCCTCCCGCGATCGCGACCAGGCTGAGTTGCCCTGCTGGGGCTGAGGCCAGCGCGCGAGCGTCCGATTCGGACAGTTGCAGTGACACCACCGTGGTCTGCTCGGTATCGCGCGTGGCAATACCGGTCACCACCGCGGTCCACGACGACGTCTGTCCGGAGCCGGTCGACGTCCCTGTCGTCGTGCCCTGCCCTGGCGTGATGAGGACCGCGACGGTGGTGCCGAGCGACAGGTCGGGCGGGAACTGTCCCGGCTTGAGCCCCACAGCGGCGATTGCCTTGCCCTGCGCGGGAATCTGCGGTGTCCCGAGGACAGATCGGGTCATGAGCGAGCCAGCGGGCAGGCTGAACGCGACCGGTTGTCCTACCACTGTGGACGCAGCCGATGCTGGCAGCACGTCCATACCGGAGTCCGCCGCCATGCTGACCTGCTTGAGATCCTGCGCGGTGAGGATCTGGCCTACGGCAACGGGACGGGCCAGCGCGAGAACGCTTTCCCGCTCGCCCAGCTGCATTCCGGCGAACACACCGCCGGCCGCGCACACCAGAACCAACAGGACACCGAGTAGCAGGTAGGGCACGCTGCGGCGCCGACCGCTGCCGCTCAAGCGCGAAGGAGTCTTGCCGTCACGGCCAGCCCACGCGTTCGGCGACGCCGGCTTCTGCGTCGTCGTGTCCGTGCTGGTCGAACCTGCGGTAGTGGTCACCACCGACCTCCTTCAGGCATGACGCCATCGCGACGCGTCGACTCGGGTGTTCGACGTGCCTTGCTCTCAACAGGGTTGTTTCGTTGTGCACGCCCGCCCTCGTGAGGCGGGAGGCTTCGGTTCAGCCGGTCGCGATTCCCTGGCTCTCCGCCACACGGAACGCCACCGACGCCGAGGTCGTCATATTCGGGAACGTGCCGCCCTGGCCCGCGCCCGACCACGTCACGGTCCAGTTCACCGTGGCGGTCACCGGGAACGCGTCGGCGCGCTGCCCGGCCGAGGACGTCTTGTACGTGTAGCCGCAATCCGGCGAGGCGCTCTTCGGATCACCACCAGCGGGGAACGGCGAGCCAGGACCGGTGCAGGTCACCGAGCCACCGTCACCCATCGACCACGTCACCGAGGTCGGCCTCGCGACCGCGGTCACCGACACGCCCGGCACGGACGCGGTAGCCGAGACATCGCCCCAGCTGCTGCGGTCCAGCCACAACCAGGTCGGCAGGCTAACCAGCTGGTCACCAGCAGGGTTCGCCGCGATCTTCGGAGCAGGCAGCCGCAACTGGTTCCGCGCCTGCGCCGCGAGCTCAGCCGGCGACGGCAACGGCACCGGGCCAGGCTGGCCGTCCGCGATCCACACCGGCGGCCGGTACAGCGCATCCGCGAAACCGGGCCCAGTGCACTTGTAGACGTACCAGGCACCCGACGGCGGCTGGGCCTGTGCGAACCGCGGCTGCGCGACCGCGAACTGCGCGGTGGCCGGCTCGCGCTGCGGCCGGTACACCGCGGGCACCGCGGTGACGGCACCCGACTTGGGCGGCACGTGGAAGGCCGCCGGCTGCGCGCCTCCCGGCGGCGGGCCCTGATAGTCACTGCGTTCATAGCCGCACTGGGCCAGATTGTTGTTGCCGCCGATGATCGTGTCGCCGTTGGCGTTGGCCTGCCCCGTGCCGGGATTGGTCTGGCCAGGGTTGCTGGGCTTGCCGTTTCCGTCGCCCTGGTTACCGGTTCCAGGCCGAGGGTTCTTGCCTGCGCCGAGCTCGCAACCAGGGTTGGGGTACTGGCTGCAGTCGGTGAATCCCCAGCCGCCGTCCGCGAACGCGGGTACCGCGGTCGCCACGAGCACGGCCGCAGACAGGCCGGCAACGACTCCTAAACGTTTCAACACGAGCCCACCGCCTCTACTGCGAAGCGGGTGACCCTCCACGTGCCGTCCTGCTGCTTCTTGACTTCCGCGGTGATCGAGCGTCGCCCGCCCGGTGTGTCGTTGACCAACTGGCCGTTCTTGTACTTGAGCCAGCCGCTGTCGTCTCCGCAGTCCGAGATCATGACCGTGGTGGGGTTGTCCGGTGGTTCCACCTTGGACACTTCGGGGTTCGTCTTCGGCTCGCCCTTCGTCACCACACCATTGAGGTGGTCCGTGTACAGGCTGCGATTGATCACCCCGAGCGCGTCGCCGGTGGCGTACTTCGCGAGCTCGGGCGACTGCCAGTCTCCGGTCTCACCGGCCTTGGCCATCTGCCGCCACATGCCTGTGTAGGCAGCCGTCGCCTGCTGACGCGCCGCGTCCGCCGGAGAGACCGACGACGGCGGAGGGCTGGTCGTTGGTGGCGGCGTTGCCGCCCCAGTCGTGCCCCCAGGCGTCGAAGACGGATTCGAACTACAGGCCGCCAACGTCAGCGCAACGAGTCCAACAAGAGCCAGTCCCACCCTGCGCCGGCCGTTGCGGCCGTGTACGTTGCCCCCGACCACGTGCACCCCCTCGGATCTGCGAAAATTCCTTTCGATCTAGTGTGGTACTCCTCACGTCTACCTGCCGCCCCCTAGGAGACCGCAATGTCCCTATGAAGGGACACAGGTGTCGGAACAGCGAAAACTGGTCAAAGTTCACCCGAATGGGCTAATGACAGCGTGTCCAAATGGCGCTGCGTAGTAGGTTCACTACACCGGAAAGCCGTAACTAGGGGGCTACAGGGGGTAGATCGTTGACGAACTCTGTCACTCGTGCGAACCGACGAGCGGCACGAGATTCACGGTGACGCCGGTCAGCATCGCCGGTTGGGGCCTGGTAGGGCTCGTACTTGCCAGCATCCTGCGCATCGCCGTCCAACGGAGTTCGATCCTCCCAGCGACGTGCGATCGGCTGGCGCCACCAACCGTTCTGGAAGTAGTCACCGCCGCCCTGTTCTCGGCGCTGGCCTGGCGCATCGGCGCGGAACCTGACCTGTTCGCTTACTCCTGGCTCGCCGCTGCCGGTGTCTTGCTCGCCGCGGTGGACTGGAACTCCCGCATGCTGCCCACCAAGCTGATCTGGCCCAGCGGAATCATCCTGGCCGCGCTGTTCAGCCTCGCCGTCGTCCTCAATCGCGATGCGTACCCGCTCATTCGCTCCGCGGCCGGCATGCTCGCGCTACTCGCGTTCTACGGAGCGCTCTATTTCCTTCAGCCTGGCCAGCTCGGCGGGGGAGACCTCCGACTCGGCGCCCTTCTGGGCCTTGCTCTCGGGTGGGCAGGCTGGTCGGCGGTTCTGGGCGGCACGCTGTTCGGTTGGTTCAGCGCTGCCGTCGCTCTGCTCGTGCTGCGTATCGCTCGGCGATCGAGGACTGGCCGTGACGTGCCGCTAGGCCCGTTCCTGATCATCGGAGCCTTCGCGGCGGTGCTCATCCAACCGACGAATTGACGGCGTCCACGGGCGGTCTGTCGACCGCCGCTTGGTAACGCATCTCCAGCGCTGGAGCCGGGCGTGTCACTCGGAATAGTCCGTGGCGCCTGTGGCGAGGGCATCGTGCGCACGGGCCAGTCGCTGCGCCATGTCGGGCCGCAACATGGCCTTCGCCTCGGCAAGTTCGACGAACGCGAACTCGCTGATCTCTGGATCGCAGATGCTGATGGTCTCCACCTGCGTGGCAGACAGCGTTCCTCCATCGAAGATGAACACCAATTGGTCATCCCACGGGCCGTGAGGTCCGATCCAGTCCAGAAGTAGGACGCGGCCAGCGAGCACGGTGAGCCCGAGTTCCTCGGCCAGTTCGCGCTCGCCCGCCGCCTTCGGCGGTTCATTGCTTTCCGCCATGCCGCCAGGCAGGTCCCAATTCTCCTTGTAGGTGGGGTTCACCAACAGGATGCGTCCGGCTTCGTCACGGATCAGCAGGTCGGCGGCCACACGCTTGCGAGCCTGCTTGGCGTTGCCCTCCGCCAGGTAGGCGAAGCGGGCCTCGTCGTCGGTCATACCGGCCACGATGACACTGGTAGCCCGAGATATCACCGTGAGAGGGGTACCGCGCACCCGCCTCCGGTCAACTGCTTCAAGTGGGCGCCAGTTATCACAAATCGCCCCGTGGTGTCTCGCTTTTTTGCGGCCAGTACCCAGAGTATTGCGCGGTTTCACCCATTCGGCACAACCGTGCTCGATCGGGATTTCCGCAGGTCATGACACCTGCCGCCCCGTGCACGCCCCATGGCCGCCACGCCCGCGCTCTGGTTCGTGTCGGGCCGCGGACGTTTAGCTGCATTGGCGGGTTCGCAGCGGCTCTACCAGCACCGTTGCCGCTAGAGCCCGCCGGTCGCCCGGCTTGGCCGAGCGAACGACTAAACGCTCGACGCTATGGGAGTAGCAGAAGTTCGGGACATAAGTAAATCGGGACTCGCTGAGTATCGGAGTAGATGATGAAACTCTCCCAGCGATTCGCGGAACTTTCGGTTCCGCGATGCCCACAAGCAAAGCTCGCTGTGCCGCGTTTCCTCGTGCAGCCGGTGTGGGTACGGAGTTGGGCCACCGCACGAGGCGGTGACGCACGATGAACGACCGCGGACCTTGGGCGGTGACGTGCCGCGATGTCGCCGGCCGCTCTCGGAGCCTGACGGTGATCGTGCGCGGCTCGGAGGTCGTAGTGGTGGCGCCCGCGGGTGAGGCAGCCTCGCTCGACGCTGCCGAGGCCGAGCAGTTCCGCTCCGTCTTCACCAAGGCCAAGGAGGTGGCCGCCACCCCGGCCCCCGGTGGACTTGGCGCCTCCGAGGAGACCGGCACGGCGAGCACGGTGAAGCAGTACAGCGGCGGTCATCCCCCAGCCGTCGCGGGGCGCCCTGCTTCACCGCCATGTCGCGGCGGAATCACGACCCCGATACCTGGTTCCGCCGCGATCCCCGCCCTGCGAGGTGAGATCGCATGATCCCACTTGCCCCGGTGATCACCGCGATCGCCGCCGTGGTGTTCGTCAGTTGCCTGCTGTGCCGCGCCTTCCGGCAGCGCCGTCGTTCCGATGCGACTTCCACTGGCAGGCACCGACCTGCCAAGTTGCCGCGCGTCGGAAGGCATTGGCGCGAGCCGGACCAAAACCCGTCGCCGGTACTCGTGCACGCGCTGAAGACGGTTGGCACACACGGCCTGGGTTTCATTCGAGAAAGCGAAGCCGCATGAGGTGGCCTACATCAAGGCGTCGCATAAACCCGGCACTTCCCAGGCAGTTCCGAGCATTGCCTGACGTTGCCTGACCTGAATTGCCTCGCCCGCCTGTCGTCCGGCGCGATCTCGCGCGGTGTCACCACCGCCTCCTCGATCACGGCGGAGCTGGGGTTTTCCCGTTGAGGCACTCCGGCTCCGCCGCACCATCCCTTGCAGTAAGGAGCACAACCATGACCACCGCCACAGCAGCTGACGTTCAGCAGCGTGAAGCGGTTCACGAAAGTTCGCAGTCGCAGTACACCAAGTTTCTCAGCTGGCCGACCACCATCGAGCCGTCGACCGGCGAAGTTCGGCTGCGTCTGGGCGACACTGTGGACGCGCTGGTCATGCGGGCCGGGCTCGGCGACGAGGTAAACCATCAACTCGTCCAAGCGATTCTCACGGCCCCGATCATCGTCGTGCCCGGCGTACCAGGCACGAAGCCCGACGACTGGATCTTCCTGACTCAGCCCCGCACGCGCATGCGGGAGTCCACCATCGCCGACCTGGTGTCCATACAGGTCGGTTGGTATGAGTCTGATACGACGATCCCGTTGCCCGCCTTCGGTTGCACTGAAGGCGGACTGCGCTGGCTGGCGTGGCCCGAGGCCGGTCTGGAGTTGCCGACCTGGGGTGTCGTCGTCGGTGCTGTCCGGCGCACCTTGTCACGGGCGTGGTGAGCATGTCGACTGCCCAGGCCGAGCACCGGCACCCCGAACACGTCGTCGTGATCGCCTCCGGCGGACTGGATTCGACGGTCCTGGCCTACTGGCTGGCGGCCCGACACGCCCGCTTAACGTTGCTGTCGTTCGACTATGGACAGCGGCATCGTATTGAGCTCGATCATGCCGCCGAGATCGCGCAACTGCTCGACAGTCCACACCGCATCATCGACTTGACCAGCCTGGGCGCGTTGCTGACCGGATGCGCGCTGACTGACGCCTCGGTGGCAGTACCGGACGGGCACTACACCGATGAGTCGATGGCTGCCACGGTGGTGCCCAACCGCAACGCGATCATGCTCGATGTCGCCGTGTCGGTCGCCATCGCCGTCCGGGCCGACGCGGTGGCGTTCGGCGCACACGCCGGAGACCACACGATCTACTCCGACTGCAGGCCCGAGTTCGTCGAGCGGTTCGCCCGCAGCGCGCAGGCCGCCAACGAGGGCCTACTCGTGCCGGACTTCCAGGTGCTCGCACCTTTCCTGACCCTGTCCAAGACCGACGTCGTACGGCTCGGGGAAGCACTGGAAGTGCCGTTCGCGCGAACGTGGTCGTGCTATCGCGGTCAGGACGTGCACTGCGGCACCTGCGGGACCTGTACGGAACGGCGGGAAGCCTTCCGTGGCAACGACATCACCGACCCCACCGTGTACCGGGCCGCGTAGAGGGCGTGACGACCGTGGACGTAGACGCTTCCGGAGCCGGGCCTGAGCGGGGCCGTCTTTCCTCGGGTCACAGCTCGCGCGTGTTGGGTTGCGAGCCTGACGTCAGTGATCGGGGGATCGTGCCTGCCGCCCAAGCGGCGCCGACGCTAGCGCACCGCCGCGCCGCGCCGCCACCCCGCGGCCCGCAAGCGCACTCGCTGATGCCGATGCTGGATGAGAAGCACCTGCGAACGGCCTTGCGGCAGTGCGGCAGGCGCACTTCGGCGCCCGGCGTGGACCGGATGTCCCTGGCGGAGTTGCGTCGGCGCTCCGGCGAACTGCTGCCTCGGCTGGCACACCAACTGGCCGATGGCGCCTGGCGACCAGGTCCGCTGCGGGAGGTGCAGTTTCCTACCTACACCGGCAAGTCGATGGTGGTCTGCGTCCCCACATTGCTTGACCGGCTCGTACACCGCGCACTGCGCAACGCCATCGAACCGATTCTCGAAGCCCGCGTGCTGCGCGACTGGGTGTCGGGTTACCGACCTCGCCGCAACCGCATCACCGCGCTGCGGCACGCCGCGGCCCACGCCGAAGCCGGCTTCCGTGCGGTGGCCGACGTGGACGTGGCCTCGGTGTCCGAGGGCGTCACAGTCGACCAGGTCGTGGACTGGTGTGCCCAGCACGTCCACGACGGCACCTTCCTCGGCCGTGTGCGCACCGCATTGACCGCGATGCCGCATCCAATCGCTCCTGGGTCGGGACTCGCACCGATGCTGATCAACCTGCGCCTGTCGAGGCCGGACGCGCTGCTGGACGGATTGCGGGTGGTGCGGTTCGCCGACAACTACGCGGTCTTCTCCGCCGACGAGGCAGAAGCACGGGACGCCTTCGCGGTCATCAGTGCCGCGCTCGCCGAGTTCGGGCTCCGTCCCAACGAGTCCAAGAGCCGGGTGCGGCCACGCGCGAACGTCGAAGACCTCTTCCTGATCGGGGGCTGACTGAGGTGAACATCGAGTGGACCGAGGTGCCTGGCGGGACTTGCGCGTTCGGCGACGACGCCCGACCGGTCGAGATCGGTACCTTGCTGTGGACACGCACTCCAATCACCTACGCCCAACTGCACGGCGGACGCACCGGCACATGCGGCCTGCACCCGGTCACTGGCCTCAAGCACGCTCAGGCCGTTCAGGTCGCGCACGCTCTGGGCGGCAGGCTGCCGACCTCGGCGGAATGGGAGTGGATGGCGGCCGGGCCCACGGGCCGCCGTTGGCCGTGGGGCGATCAGGAGTGGATCCCGGAGCTGGCGAACCTGAATGGCTCAGGGCTGGACGCCACGAGCCCGGTCGACGCCCACCCTGCCGGCGCCACCCCTGAAGGACTGTTGGACGTAGCGGGCAACGTGTGGGAGTGGACCGCCCGCTCGACGATGGGCAACGGGGCGGTCCTGCGCGGCGGGTCCTACGCCTCGCACCCGCTGTACGCACGGTCAACGTTCCTCAACGCCGCGCCCGCCGAGCTGGCCTCGGAGGGCATCGGGCTTCGGGTGGTGCGCCGACCATGACGCTCGCCGCCTCCATCAAGCCCGAGCAGGGCTTGGTCATCGTCTCTTGCAGCCGCGAGAAGCTCGTCACCACCGACCCGACTCCGGCGCTGGAGCTCTACCAGGGCGCGCTGGTGCCTCACCTACGCGAGCACCTGGCCCCCGACTACCAAGCACGGATCAGGATCCTCTCCGCGGAACACGGTCTGCTGCACCCCGAGGACCTGGTCGGGACCTACGACCACAAGCTGCGCAGCCGCGACGAGGCCGAAGCCCTCCGGGCTCGGGTGACCTCGCGCCTGGCCACCGACCTGCGCGGCAAGGCGCTGCGGCAGGTGCTGGTGGTCCTTGAGCCGCTCTACGTGATCGCCGCCGAGTGCCTATTCGACCACGTGCCGCCGCTGAAGTTGACGCTGTTGCCGGAACCGAACGACTGGCTGAGCGCAAGCGCAGTGCTGTCCCGGTGGGGCTGGCTATGACCGACAACTCCGTGCCGCTGCAGGAGGAGTTGCTGCGGCACGGCAACAACCACAGCTCCAGCACCCATGCCTGGGAGGCCCTCGCCGACGGGATCAGCTGGCACCAGCCCACCCCGTCGGCCTGCTGGCTGGCGCCTTCCCGCACCGTCTCGGTGGTCATCCCCGCCCACCAGGTCGGCTACAGCCTGCCCACCGTGCTCGACGCCCTGGACGCCCAACACCACCACTACGAGTTCGAGGTCATCGTCGTCGACGACGCCAGCACCGACGACACCGCCCAAGTCGCCGCTCAGCACCGGGTGGTCGATCGGCTGGTGCGGCTGCCACAGCGGATGGGCGCGGCCACCGCCCGCAACGTCGGCACAGCGCTGGCGAAAGGGCAGACGGTGCTCTACCTCGACGGCGACATGGTGATCCCTCCACACGTGATCACTGACGTCGCATCCCGCGCCACCGACACCAGCGTGCTGGTCGGGTTCCGCCACAACCTGCGCTACGAGGTCCACTCCCAGGAGCCGGCCATCCTGGGGCGCATCCCGAACCTCGCGGCCGACCACCGCGTCGTGTGGCGGCCACCGCCGAACACCGTGCTGCCCTACAGCGGGATCACGCTGCCCGAGCCGCTGGACGGCCGGCCACTCGACGACACCCACGACTTCATCGACCTCGGGTACGGGCAGTCCTACTACGACTGGGACCTGCCCCGCATGGTCGTCACCGCCCTGGTCGCGGTACCGCGCGCCGCCGTGCTGGACGTAGGGGGCTTCGACGCGGAGTTCGGCCGCCTCGGGTGGGGCATGGAGGACACCTACCTCGGAGCGTGCCTGATCGCCGCCGGACTGCTGGTCATCCCGCTGCGCCAGGTCGTCGGCTTCCACCTCGACCCACCGGACGCCGCCGAGCAGTGGCAGCACAAGCTCGCCGGCTGGCCGCGCACCCTCGCCCGCTACCGCGAGCTGCTTGACCTGCCCGCCCCGCGAGGCCGCACCCAGGACTTCATCGCCACCTTGAACACTCTGCTCACCCACTGCGAGGTACGCCCATGATCACTTCGACCGCGACTACCGGCCGCGCTTCGGCGCGCCGGAGGGTCGGCTGCGGCACGCGCGGCGGGACCGGTGTCGTCTACGACCCACTCACCGGCCTGACCCACCGAACCGGCGAGCCGACCCTGACCGGGCGCGCCACCCTGGCCAACGAGAGCATCGCGGCCTTGCCCGAGGTACACCCCGGTGGGCTGGGCGACGTGATGCCGGTCAGCGTGTGCTGGTCGCCGATCGTGCGCTGCAACCTGGCCTGCCCGCACTGCCTGGACGACAAGTCCGTCCCGGAGCTCGGCCGCGGCGGGCGCGCCGAGGTCGCGGCCAGGATCGCGGCCTCCGGGGTGCTCGGCGTGGACGTCTCAGGCGGTGAACCGCTGCTCATCCGGGACCTGCCCACCCTGCTCGATGTGCTGGTCGACGGCGGCTGCGCGGTCAGCGTCACCACCAACGGTACCCACCTGCCCCGCCGCGCCGAAGCCCTCGCCCGCCGGGTGGACGCGATCAGGGTCAGCCTCGACGGCCCGGACCCGCAGCGGCACGACCGCTGGCGCGGTGAGGGAAGTTTCGCCAAGGCCGTCTCCGGCATCCGCGCCGCCCTTGCCCACGGCATCCCCACCCAGATCCAGGCTGTGCTCATGCGCTCCACCGCCGCTGGTCTGCCCGCGTTGGTCGAGCTGGCCGACCGGCTCGGCGTCCACGGCGTGACTGTCCTGCAGTACCTGCCCTTCGGCGAAGGCGCCTCCCTTGCCAATGTCGAACAGGTGCCCGATGAGGAGGCCCTCGACCTGGTCGGCGCGCTCGGCCCCGCCCCGGTTCCGGTTCGGTTGCGCACCCGCGCTGACGCGGCCGGATTCACCGTTGTGCGCGCCGACGGGCAGGTCTGGCGCAACGCCCCGGACAGCACCGCCATCGCCGCCCTGCGCCCGCTGACCGGGCCGGTCAGCCTGGCCGTGACCGGACGGGACGGTTCGGCATGACCCGCACCGCACAGCGTGTGTTCGAGCACCAGCGCATCTGGCGGGTCACCCCCGAGGCCCTGAGCGATGCCTGCCTGCTGCTGTTCGCCACCATCAGCCGCGACCACCCGAAGGTCGACCACCTCATCGGCATCGCCAACGGCGGCGTCGCTCCCGCCCGCGTCCTCGCTGGCCGTCTCGGAGTGAAGCCCCGGACCGTGCAGGCCCGGCACAACGCCGACGACGGCCTCTACCGCCAAGCCACCGGCAGAGTCACCGTCGACTTCGACGCCTTCCGCCGCACCCTCGGCCGCCGCAAGCTCGACGGCACCATCCTCGTCGTCGACGACATATGCGGCAGCGGCGCCACCCTGCGCAAGCTCCGCAATGTGCTCACCCCGGTCCTCGCCCCGGACGCCCGAGTCATCACCGCAACGCTGTGCCTGAACACCGGGGCCGAGACCTGCCCGGACTACTCGGTGTGGACCGTGTCGGACTGGGTCAGCTTCCCGTGGGAGAAGCGCCCCGACCAGCCGACCACCGACATGCCGATCCCGGACCGGGTGACCAGCCATGCTTGACGCCATCAAGCCGCTGACCGTGGCATTCGTCCTGGCGTCCTACACCCGTGACGCGCCGGCTGGGATGGAACGTGCCACCGCCGCACTGGCCCGCGGACTGCGACAGCTCGGGCACCGCGCCCTGACCATCACCGCCGTCGAACCCGATCCGACCAAGGACGAAGTGGATGAGGACTTGGTGGTGCTCGGCTCAGTCGGCGTCACCTTCCCCGCCGACGACGACGAACTGCGCGAGGCGATCAGCACCCACGGCCAAGACAAGATCATCGCCGCCGACCTACGCGCCCTCTTCCGCCACCACCGCGTCGACATCGCCGTCTACGTCGACGCCCTGTGGGGACTCGGGCGCCTTGCCCCAGCCTGCTTTGGCGTGCGGACGGTGCTTGCGGTGCATGTCGTCGGCCACGACCAGGACCTCGTGCCCGGTCTGGAACGTGCCGACGCGGTGATCGCGCCGTCGACCACGGTCCTCGGCCAAGCCCACGACCGGGGTTACGACAGCACCTGCTGGCAGACCGTGCCCAACGCGCTGCTCGTCGACCATGGCGCGCCCGACGCCCGCCAGCGCGAGGTGCTGCGGCAGGGCGGGCCGGTACGGGTGCTGGCCCGGCTCGGCCCGGAGAAGAACGTCCGCGCCCTGCTCGACGTCGGCCGCCTCGTCGACCGCGGCATCGAGGTCGTCCTCGCCGAGGCCGGGTTCGAGCACGCTGCCGGTGCACAGACGGCCGAATATCGTCGCTGCGCCCACTCTGCCGCCCACCTGCTGATGGGCAGCATCCGCGACGGCGGCCTGCCGTGGGATCAGGTCCAGCCGTGGCTGGCCGACGCCGCCGTGGTCATCGTGCCCTCGATCAAGGAGACCTTCGGGCTGATCGCCCTGGAGGCCATGAGCATGGGCACCCCGGTTGTCGCCTTCGACGTGGACAACCTGCCCGCCCTCATCGGCACCGGGGAGGGAGCGGGCGGGATCGTGGTGCCCCGCACCCACGGCGAGTTCGGGCTGTGGGGTGCCGCCGAAGTCCTCCTCGACGATCCGGTACGCTACGCAGCGCTATCACGGGCTGCGTACTACCGCTCGCGGGACTATCTGCCCACCACAGTCGCCCATGACTTCCTCAAGGCGGTGCGGTGATGAACGATGTCCCTCTTCTGCTGGTCGACGGCCACAACCTGCTCTGGCGCGGAGCCTTCGGCTTCCCCGCCGCGATCCACTCTCGCGACAAGACCCGCGACCTGACCGCCGAGTTCGCCTTCTTCGCGCTACTGCGCGTAGCCATCCGCGAGGAGTTCGCCGCGCCGCCCGAGGTGATCGTGGTGTTCGACGGCCAGCACGGCGCGGCCGAACGCCAAGCCACCGACAGCGACTACAAGGCCAACCGCGTCCTCGACGAAGCCGCGCTCAAACCCATCCGCGCCATCCCGCACGTCCAGGAAGCGCTGACCGCCTACGAGCTGGCGTGGATCGAGATCGAGACGGCCGAAGCCGACGACGTGATCGCCACCCTCGTTGCCCACGTCCGCCGCGACGACCCCGAGCGCCGGGTGTGGATCATGTCCGGTGACCGCGACTTCTACCAGCTCATCGATGACCACGTCCGGGTGCTCAACACCGCCATGAAGCGAGGACGCCGCCACATCGAGCCCGATACCGTGTTCGACCGCTACCGGGTCCAGCCGACCCAGTGGGCGGACTTCCGGGCCCTCACCGGCGACCCGGCCGACAACATTCCCGGCGTGCGCGGTGTCGGGACGGGCACCGCCGCCAAGCTCCTGGCCGGCGGCCTCACCCTCGACCAGCTCGCCGACGCCGGGCGGCTCATCGGCACTAAGGGCAAGGCCGTCGTCGAAGCCTGGGACCGGGTCCTCGGCTGGCGCGACCTGATCAGGATGCGCACCGATCTCGACCTGCCCCTGCTACCTGTCGGCCGCAGCAGCCGGACTCTGCCCACGCCCGCCGAGGTCATCGACAAGCTCGGGCTGTGGTGACTCCGGTGACCGCGACCGCGTTCATCCCGCCCGGCTCGGTGTTGACCGTGATGGCCCACCCCGACGACGCCGAACTCTGGGCAGGCGGCACGCTCGCTCTCTGCGCCGCCGCCGGAGCTGACGTCACCATCGCCGTCCCACGCCACCCGGAGCCCCGCGCCAGCGAGGCCGTCGCCGGGGCCGCCCTACTCGGCGCCGGGCTCCACGAGATCAACGAGCCCACCGCGGCGGCCGTACGCGAGCTGCTGCTGGACACCCGCCCTGAAGTCGTCCTCACCCACCCCCTGCGCGATGTGCACCCTGACCACCGACGCATTGCCGAAGCCGTGCTGGAGGCACTTCCCGAGGTCGTCATCGCCACCGGACACCCTCAGCGGGTCTACGCCGCCGACACCTACAACGGCCTCACGCTCGACGGCCCTATCCCGGCTCACACCATCATCGACATCACCAGCACCTGGACCACCAAGCAACGCGCACTGGCTGCCCATGTCTCCCAGCCGATCGCCGAGCACTTCGGGCCGATGGCCAAAACCCTCGGCCGGCTATGGGGCGCACGCATTAGCGCTTCCCACGCGGAGAACTTCGTCCCGCTTCCCGTCCTCGGACGCCTGCCCGCCGCGGCAGCCCTGTGACCTCGACTGGCCTCGCGATCATGTGCCGGACGGTAAACCGGTCGGCGATTCGTCGCTGGTGCTCACGGCCACGGCTGACAGGATCTGCGCCCAGTCGAAGGCGGCAAGCCCATCTTCGGCGCGTGTGGTGACCGCATCGGGGTCAAGCATGACCACTCCGCACTGTGTGAGGCGTTCTACGCTGTCGGCGTACGCGGGATGCTTGCGCAGCAAGGCTTTCACGCACGGTGCGGCGATGATCGGTATCTCGGCGCCGAGCAACTCGTTCAACACACCCAGAGCCACACAGTCGCTGATACCCCCAGCCCACTTGTTGAGGGAGTTGAACGTCAGCGGAGCGACAATGACGATGTCTGCTGTCGGCAGCGAGTCCTGTTGGCCTGGCGGACGTGCAGTCACCCGCGTCAGGCATCCGGTTTCGGTAGCGAGTGCTTCGAGGTCGATCCACGAGGCCGCAGTGGGAGTGGCGATCAACGACACCCGCCATCCCTGTTTGGACAGCAGGGCAACGAACTCGTCGATCCGTAGCACCGGCGGCGCGGCCGTTACTACGAGGTAGGCAGAGCCGCGGTTCTGGCTCACGCCGCTACTCCGGTACGGATCGCTAGTTCGCGCAGGCCGGGCACGTCACGACGCCGTTCACGTGCCATCAGGTCTCGGATGAGGTTGTGGGCCGTACGGCTGGTGTAAACGATCTCGGGGGCGATCCGATCGGTTTCCAGCAAGTGCAGCACCGCAAGGGCATCTTCGTCGATCTGTGTGTGTGCCCAGGCGCTGTCGAGGTGGAACTGGGCTCGCCGTCCACGCAATCCCGTGGGCATACGCATGAGATCGAGTCGTTCGCTGGTGGCGAGCAGTTGATACGGGTCGTCCAAGGCCACAGCCGCCGACATGCGGTGAATGGTGACATTAGTGGGGCCGAACGCCGTATAGCCGATATTGGTGTCGCGTCCGAGCCGGTCTGCCAGTCGTTGTGCTGTGTCCAGCCTCCCGCGGGCAGTGGCAAGGTCGTTTCGCCGTGCTGCGATGATCGCCGCGATCAACGTCAGCGCGCCCGCCCAACTGATGCGGCGAGGATCATCGCCGGTCATGCTCGCAGCTGCACCGACCGCGAGTTCCTCCGCAACAGCGGCTTGGTCAAGCTTGAGCAAGGCGCAAGTCATCTGGTACGCCGCAGCAGCCTGTCCAAACGGATCGTCAGCGTCGTCGGCAGCCGCTTTCGCACGTTCGGCGGCAACCCGTGCCGCCGCGCCGTCACCTGTTTTGGTTGCCAGCTTCGCTTCCACCACTGCGGCACTGCATCGCAGGATCAGAGCTTGGCGTCGTTCTTGTCCCTGACTGGTGGACATCAACGCAGTGATGGCGTCTGCCACAGTGGACAGCGCGCCGGCTACCTCGGCGTACCGAGCGGCTTGATATGTCTCGTGCAACCGCGTCACCGCCGCCGTTGTCGAGGGCAGACCTTGCAAAGCAGCTCCATCGGAGCTGGCTTCGGCGACGGTGCCAGCGGGGAGCCAACGGTGTGCAAGGACCGTGCCCGTTAGCAGAGCTGTATCCCGCATGACGTCACGTCGACTGATCGTGGCGTCAGCAGGCGCGGCGCCGGATGTCGAGGGATTGAGCAGCGCGTCGAGCTCGGCGAGCGAGAGCTTGAGTTCCGATGCGATTCTCGGTCGACGCCACGGTTGCGGCGTGAGCGTGCCACGTTCCCACCGACCGACCGTTGAGGCTTCCACGCCGAGCTTCTGGGCAAGTGATTCCTGTGTGAAGCCCATCGCCTCGCGTCTAGCAGCGAGTTCCTGTCGCCGGTCCAACGTGTACCACCTCAGATGTTCGATGTACGAGTAAGTCAGAGGCCGCCGACTCAAAACGCCGACCACGACCACGGTCGTTCGATCTCGCCTCGCAGGCACGCCACCCGGTGTCGTACCTGTTCGTAGGCTTCCGGGCTGGTCGCGGCTTTGCCGAGGACGAAGGCGGTCCACCGTAGTTCTCTGATCGTCGCCAGGGTGCGGTAGCCAGGCCCGGCGGTCATGTCGTACCCGCCGTAGGCGTCCACAAAAGCCTGATAATCCGAGTCCGTGATCCGGGCGAAGTCGGTGTAGTCGACCGCCAACGAGACCAGGTCCCATTCGGGAGGTCCGATCCCGACATGGTCGAGATCCAGCAGCACGGGTGCGCCGCCCGCCCTGGGCGCAACAACGTTGCCCTGCCAGGCATCGCCATGGATGACGCACCGAGGCAGTCCTGGAACCAGCACCAAGTACTCGCTGCGCAGCTGCTCTGCGAGATCTCGAAGCCAGGCCCGGTCATCCTCGGGCAGGACGGTTCCGTCGTCGATTGATTCGCGCAGCCCTTCAAAAGGGTCGACCGCGGGGAACGAAGTCGACTTCGGTATCTCCAGGGCGTGGAGACGTCCGAGGACCTCGCCCAGTTCGGCCGGCGTGGCGTGGCGATGATCAGGAAGCTCTACCCACCATGTGACGGGTCGGTTCCCAACAACCGTGGGCTGGTCGATGTCGTCGACGGCGCGCACAACGGGGATCCCGGCCTCAGCCAGCCAACGCGACGCCTGGATTTGACGGGCGGCGACAAGCTGCGAGCCTGGAGGGCCCACACGAGCAACGACACCACCGGTCATCTGGTAGATGACGTTCGTGCCGTCACGGATCAACGTCGCTTTCGCGGTTGGCACACCGGCTTTCTTGCCCGCTGCCGCTAGCACGTCACGCGGATCTCCCGAGAGGACCAGCTCGGTGTCCACATCAGACATTGGTCATGGCCGATGTCGCGAAGTCCGAGAGCTCGGCCACTTCTGGTATTGACAGGTGAGGTTCACACGCTCGTACCAGTTTGGACAGTTCCTCGCTCATCCGCCGCGAGTGCAACATCGACGCATCGGCGATGGCTTGCCGTCCAATGTCGACGGCCTCCCACGGGTCGCCGATCGTCATGTTCAAAGTCGCCAACCGCGTCCTGGAGAATGCCCGTGAGCGAGGGTAAGCGTCGCTGTGCAAGCGGATCGCCGTTTCGAGGCGTCCGGCGGCGTCACCCGGCCGCTTGTCGGTCATAGCGAGTGGAGTGAGTGCTCGCGCGCTGCTGCCCGCATGTTCAGCCTCGTCGTAGTAGATCAGCCAGGGCGGGTCCGTCTCCGCTTGACGCCCGACGAAATGCTCGTCGGCGCGGTCGACCTCAGCTCGCGCTTCGTCGTGGCGGCCCAGCATCGCCAGCAATCGAGCGCGGACGACGCCGATCATCGCCCTCGCGGTGGCGGTCAGCCGGTCAGCCCGGACTTGGGCGAACTCGATCAACGACAGGGCGTCGTCCAAGTTGCCCAAATAGATGGCTTGGCGCGCCATGTCGGCGAGCGTCGCGGCGCGTAGTTCCCACGACCCGCCCTGTTCTGCGCACCATAGGCCGAAACGGAAGCATCGTGCTGCGGCGTCCTGGTTTCCGACGTCGAACGCTGAGAAGGCCACAACCCCCGCCAGGTTCCCGACGGCCTCGAACATCCCTGCTTCGACGCTGGTGCCGGCCTGAGAGCTCAGCAGGCGGCTGGCCCACCGCAGGTGGGCGAGTCCTGCCTCACCGGCCATGCCGCCGCCGTAGAGGTTCTCGCTGGCGGCCAGCGTGCGCGTCATCAGCCTTACCTGCTCGACCTCGGCCCACCCGACACGCCGAGGAGGCTGCACGTCCAAGGTCAACGGCTTGAGGAACTCGGCTGGGCTGGCTCCCACGTCAACATGTGCAGTCGGGTCGTATCCGGCCACGCCAGTGGAAGCGGAGCCTGGCAGCGCCAGGGAGGTTCCGTGGGATTGCCCTGGGACTTCTTGTCCGGTGCTCAACTGTGACGGACTTGTCGGGGCGTCAGCCGAGACCGGTCCGAGCAGGGCGTCCAATTCATCGAGGGAAACATCAAGCGCTGTCGCGATGCGGGGCCTGCGCCATGGCTGAGGAGTCAGGGCACCGCGCTCCCACCGGCCAACGGTCGAGAACTCCACACCGACGGCAGCAGCGAGGCTCTCCTGGGTGAAGCCCATCGCCTCGCGTCGAGCTGCGAACGCTTCACGCCTGTTTCCCACGCGTTTACCTCACTCCACCCGCTCACACGTCCGCTACGCCTGGGCTTAAAGACGATGCTTGCCTTGCCCCGGCATAGGGGTTACACGTCCTGTTCGATGCGCTCGAAGATGTCGATGTCCGTCGCCCTCTGCCAGTCCGGCAAGTCGTCCCAGTCCGCGACGTAGGACGCCTTCGGCTCGGGGAAGTGCTTGAAGATCTGGCCAATCCAGCACAGCGCGACGAAACGGCCTTTCTGGTCTCGGGTGAGCTTGGCGGTGGCGCCATCGGTAGCCTTGATGAAGGCGAAGACCTGGTCGTATACAGCGGTCGCGGCGTCGCGCTCCCAGTCCGGGGTCTGGTCCCACGGCGTGATGTATCCGGGCTTGGGCTCGCCGGGGTAGTGCTTGGTGACTCCAGCGATCCACGCCTCGCGGAACACGCGGCCTCGGTCATCCTGCATCCTGTTGTCCTCCATCAAGCGGCATGGCTGCCGATAAGGCTGTTGATCTCGGCATCGAGTTGTTGGATCTGCTGGTTGGTGAGCAAGGGTGCCAAGTGCGGCTGTAGGCCACGCAGCTTGCGCACGACGACTCCAGAGCCCGTCTGGCGAGCGGTGGCCAGGACGGCGGAGGCGTAGTTGACGATCTGGTCGGGATCGCGCCGGTGCACGCCGATCATCGCCAGATCAGTGAGGACGCCTGCTTTTCGCCGAGCGGTCAGGTTGCCGGCCAGTGCGTCGGTCAAAGCGGCCTCGGCGAGATCAGGGCGACCAAGGGTGACGTAACAGGTGCCGCGTTCCTCGGCGAGACGGGAGCCGTCGAACCGGAGCCAGCCGCCGTTGTGCACCGGCTCCTGCAGGTGCTGGACCTCGGCGGCGGTGTCGAGTGCACGCTGACAGGCATCGAGGTCTCCGAGTCCGGCAAAAGTCTCGGCCTGTACGACGGCGATCCAATGCCGAGTCGAGAGACCGGGGTTGCCGCGGCGGGCCAGGTCTGCAGCCAGTTCCAGGATCGGGGCGGCTTCGTTGAACCGGCGTTCGTAGACGGCGATGAAGGCGTGTCTGGTCAGCGCGCAGGCCCAGAGGTCAGGGGTATTGGCTTCTTTGCTCGCTGTCGCGGCGAGGGTGTAGCAGTGGGCGGCGTCGGTGTAGCGATCACCGTCGAAGAAGATCTCGCCCGCCAACTGGAAGAGATCGGCGGACAACTCGCAGAGTCGCTGCCGGGTAGCCGGTGACTGTGGTCGACGCAAGCCTTCGGACAGTACGTCGAGCTGGGCGCGGACCAGGGGAAGTACCTGGCTCTTGGTCGATGCGAAGGCATATACACGCCACAGATGGCTGTTGAGCTGCTCAAACTCAGCGACTGCCGTCGAGTCCACGGCACCAGTTCGAGCCGCCGCAGCGAGCCTTTCCGCGTCGCAGACAGCCGACTCGGCCGCTGGCAACGCCAGCAAGGCGCCGGTCATGCTGAACAGGCGTAGCAGGTCGCGACGGTTCATGTCGTCTGTCTCCGCGAGGTCTGGCTGAACAGGGAGGACATCCGCTCCCGCGATCTGGGCTAGGGCGACGGCCGAGGTGCCGTTCGGCCCGGACGGTGTCGGTGCGAGCAACGTGCCCAGCTCTTCGAGGGTGAGACCGAGTGCCTTCGCGATGCGGGGCCGCCGGTACGGCTGCGGCGTCAGATCACCGCGTTCCCACCGGCCGACGGTGGAGAACTCCACACCGACGGCTGCTGCGAGGCTCTCCTGGGTGTAGCCCATCAGCTCACGCCGCGCGGCGAACGCCTCTCGCCGGTCGCCCATGAACATCACCTCGCTCCGTCGGTCCAATGCCACGATAACCAGCTACCGGTCAAGCCTGATCACCCGCTCGGCGAGCAGCACCCGTTCGGACTACTGCCGTAAAAATGGCGTTTGCGCAGGTCAAGTCGGGTGCCGCCTCATTGCCGCCTCATTGGCGCCGCGTCTCCGCTCTGGCCGTCGTTGATCATCCCCACTTGACTGGGGTCGCTGCGGTCTGGGCGAGTTTCCGTCTTCGGCGGCAGCCCGAGTACCTAGAAGCACGTTCACCAGAACGCACCGCTGGGGATGCCGGGCGACGAGACCACCCTCCACGTCTATGGGGAGTTCCCGTTCCCGCGGACGTGCTGGCGGGGACGCTCGACGCACCGCATTGAGGTCTCGGACCAAGTCGTAATTCGAGGGCGTGACCGATGAGGAGATCGTCACCAATGCAGTTGTCGTGTCTGAAATCGAAACCCTTGGCATCGTGGCTCTAGCCCAACTCGGTCTCTACGGTCTGGCGGTACAACAGCTCATACAGGTGTGCGCCCTTGATGAGGACCGAGGCTTCGACGGGGCGCTCGTTGTCGCTGTAGATGACACGCAACTGCCGGATCACCGGCGTCCCATCTGGAAGGTCCAGTGTCTCGGCTTCCTCCACCGTCGGGGATCGTGCCGAAATCCGGTCGACGAAGGTCCGCTGAGGAAACCCGAGGTCGGCGAGGGCTTGGGGCGCGCCGCCGCGGATCTTCGCGGCCTTGGCCAGGCTGCTGTTGTCGGCGATCTCGGAGGGGTAGTAGGACGCGGACAACTCCACGGGCTGGTCGTCGTGGAGGAGGATTCTGGTGCGGAGGATCGCGGTAGCGCCCGGCGTCAGCTGCAATCCGGCGACGATGTCCGCCGGTGGAACGACGTTGTCGACCTTGAGCAACTGGTAGCGGAACCGGCCTGGTTCGGGCGTGATGTAGGCGGAGGCGTCGATGACGAACGGCTGCCGGTCGCGGACGTAGACGCCTTTGCCGACACGGCTGTCGAGGAAGCCTTCGTCCTTCAGGGCCTTCAGCGCGTGCTGGATGGTGGCGTTCGCTGCGCCGTACCGCTCCACGAGTTGCGCGGTGGACGGCAGTTGCGTACCAGGGCTCAGCTCGCCACGCATGATGAGATCGCGCAGTTCCGCTGCGATTTGCTGGTGCCGGGGCCGGCTGTCACGGGCGCGAGGCAAAGTCGGCTCCTGGAGACGTCGTTAGAGCGATCATGGCGTCAGCTCGTATCGCAGCCGTCGTCCGTCGGCCACCATCGTCATCAGGCTGGCTTCGACAGGCCGTTCGTCTCCGGTGAGGAGCACACGGGCGAGCAGCAGCACGCAGGACGGGTCGTTCAGTTCCAGCGTGGTCCGTTCGTGCGGCGTGGCAAGCCGCGCGCTGACGTCTTCACGTACGCGGCGTGGCCGATGTCCGAGGTCAGCCAGGAGAGCGACGGCTCCGCCAGGGATCTTGCGGGGCTCGGCCAGCCGGGTGCCCCGAGCGATGTTCACCGGGTAGTACGAGTCGACGAGCTCGACTGGGTGGTCGTTGAACAGCATGAGGCGGCGCCGCACGACCACCGGCTCGCCTGCAGCCAGGCCGAGCATGTCCGCCACCATCGCGGAGGCGGACACCTCCTCCACACCCAGCAGCTTCTGGGTTCCCGTACCTCCGTGCTCTGCCGCCTCGGCGCTCCAGGCGTCGCCGCGGTGGCCGCTCACGTACGGCATCGACACGCTCGTCCACGGGCCGGCATCGGTCATCGCTCGCCCTCCTTGCGTCTCCTGGTGGGGGGTGCTCCCACCGTTGACCTTAGTCGTAAGGCAGCAAGGCTGCCCTCGACAGCGAGACCTCAACCTTGTTACCTTTCTGATATCGCAGTAAGGTTCACCGGTAGCGAAGGTACTACAGATCGTCACGGCTCGGTTCGGCCCCCGGACTTTCCGTCGCTGCGTCGTTCGTGCCGGTACGAGCAGTTCCGCCGCCAGCGCACATCGGTCCGAGTGCTGTTCGGCATGACCGACGAAGGAGGGCTACATGAAGGCCGCTGAGGAGAAGTGTGTGGCGGACGGCCAGATCACCATCTCGCAGTCGTTCGGTTTCAGCGCCAGCCATGAGCTGAGACTGTTGCCGGCCAGTCACAAGTGCAGCCGCAACCACGGCCACAACTACACGGTGACCGCATCGGCGCTCGTGCACAATGACGGCCCCGGTGACCTGACGCCTCTTGGGGACTATCTGGCCGCGACGTTTGACCACCGATTGCTCAACGAGCAGGTCACCTTCCACCCGACGAGCGAGCTTCTCGCTTCTCACCTTGCCGAGTGGTTCCGGGACAACGTTGAGTCCGCGGTGCCGATCACGCTCGTCGCGATGGTTGTTTCGGAGACCGCGACCACGTCGGCACGCTGTGACGGTGTCACCGGCGAGGTCACGATCTCGAAGACCTTCAAGACCGGCCACGGTGACGTCACGCTGGTGCTGGGGGCGGACGGGCTGGACGAGGTTGGGTTCATCACCGATTTCGGCGACCTGAAGCCGTTCGGGGCTTACCTCCAGGCCCCTGCCGCCGACGCGGGGCTACGTGCCGCCGGCCCTGCGCTGGTCGCCCACCTGGCTGGCTGGTTCGTCGACAACGTCGAGCCGGAGATCCGCGGTCGACTCGTATCCGTACGGGTCGACTCGGGGACCACCACTGGCCTGTGGGAACGAGGCGATGCCTCGTGAACACGCTGACCTTGGCTCCCGAACGGGTAGAGGGTTCTGCAATTCTCACGGAGAAGTTCGAGTCGTTCCAGGGCGAAGGCCCCTGGACAGGGCAGCGCTGCGTGTTCGTCAGATTCTCCCGCTGTAACCTCCGGTGCGGCTACTGCGACACCCCGGAGAGCTGGGACTGGAGCAGGTACAACCCGGTCGAGGTCAGCGACCGAGTCCCCGTCGCCGAGCTGGTGTCGTGGGTGCGCGAGCGCGGCGTGGACATGATGGTGATCACCGGCGGGGAGCCGATGTTGCAGCAGCCCGCCATGACCGCCCTCGCCCGCGGCCTGGCCGACATCCGGGTGCAGGTCGAAACCAACGGCACGGTCGCACCCACACCGGAACTCACCTCCTTGGTCGATCTCTGGGTGGTGAGTCCGAAACTCGCGAACTCTGGCATGACCTACTCCACCCGCATCAAGCCCGAAGCCCTCTCGGCGTTGGTCGCGACAGACCGCGCAGTGTTCAAGTTCGTTGTCACCGAGCCCGACCGCGACCTCGACGAGATCGCCCAGCTCGTCGAGGAACACCACCTGGCTCCGGTGTGGGTGATGCCGGAAGGCACCACCCAGGAGAAGGTTCTGGCCGGCATGGACGCGCTCTACGGCCGGGCCACTGAACGCGGATGGAACGTCTCCACCCGCCTGCACATCCTGACCGGAGCGCGGTGACACCGACTCCCAGACCGAGCACTGGATCGCGGTGCTCGCGGTCACTGTCGCTGCGCCCGGCATGTCGTCCCCGCACCTGCGGGCCGTGGCGCTATCAGGAGCCGCCGCCGCTGACGTCCTTGACCCATTCACCACTCCCGGAAGCGAGGCGAAGTCCGTGACCAACACCCTCGACAGGCTTGCTCCCAGCGAAAGCCAGGACCTGGTGTCGCCGGGCCCGGTCGACACTGAGCGCGTTGCCGATCTTGTCGGCCAGCTCCTCGCCGCGATCGGCGAGGACCCTGGACGGGAGGGTCTGTCGGACACGCCGGCCAGGGTCGCCGCGTGGTGGCGCGGATTCTTCTCCCCGGAGCCGTCGGCCGCCCCGACCTGCTTCCCCGAGCAACATCTGAGCGGCCAGTTGGTGGTGATCGGCGGCATGAGCGTCTGGTCGCTGTGTGAGCACCACCTGCTACCCATGAACCTGGACGTCGCCATCGGTTACGTACCGGACGGCGAAGTAATGGGCCTGTCGAAGTTCGGTCGAATCGCACAGCAATACGCGGGCCGCCTTCAGGTGCAGGAGCGCTTCACCCGGCAGGTAGCCGACGAGATCGCCGTCGTGATCGGCAGTACCGACGTGGCCGTCGCGGTTCGTGGCACGCATCTGTGCATGAGCGCGCGGGGCGTGCGGATGGAGGCAGCTCGTACCACCACACTGCAGGCCCGCGGCCGATTCGAGAGTGATCCTGTGCTCTCCCAACAGTTCCTCGCCCTCGCCACGGACAGGTGGAGGGTCGCCTGATGGCCAAGAGCATCGCCTTCTCCGCGATCGCCCCGCCCGACTACCTGAACGTCTTCGTCGCGCAGGAGCCCGCCAGCGTCCACCACGTGGCGGCCCAGCGTGTTCTGACCGACGCTGCCTACCGCGCGTTCTTCCACCGCGAGGCGCAGCGGGGTGCGGAGATCATTGTCGACAACGGGGTCTTCGATCTCGGC
>Ga0164243_10002787_pt1 | contig 28460 bp, 19 predicted proteins | sample OricompcompostOP_FD_108781 | JGI IMG/M metagenome (GOLD analysis project Ga0164243, IMG submission 108781) | Organic Plus compost microbial communities from Emeryville, California, USA - Original compost - Organic plus compost (OP) | ecosystem: Engineered > Solid waste > Mixed feedstock >... | reverse complement strand
CGTTTCAGTTCATCGAGTTTGAATAAGCCTTTTTCGTTGAAGTAGTCGAAAGAGAAATAGACTTTTGTTTTATCGGAACCGCCGGAGATGCCCGCCTGATAATCCTGCTGCAACCCGTCGTGGATCAGCAGGTCCGCGTAGTTCGTCCATACGTTGTTTTTGATATTTTCCAGTTCGAAGGCGTTGAAGATCTTGGGATCATCCGCTTCGCTGGCCCATCTGCCGGTAGTGCGGTTCGCTTCTCTTTTCAGCGCTACGTATTGCGGACCGGTCATCATATCCGGGTAACCGTTTACCTGCGACACGCCTACATAGGAGCTCACGTTGAGCTTAGGCTTACCGCTGGCACCGCGTTTGGTGGTCACCATGATTACGCCGTTTGCACCGCGGGAACCGTAGATGGCGGTGGTGGAAGCATCTTTCAATACCTCCATGGATTGGATATCGTTCGGGTTGATGTCTTCAATGCTGTTGTACTGCACCCCGTCCACAATGTAGAGAGGGCCGTTGTTCGCCGTGATGGACCTGTTACCGCGCACGGTTACATTTATTTTTGCGCCGGCAGCGCCGCTGCTGCGGGTGATGTCCACCCCGGTCACTTTACCCTGTATCGCCTCCATCACGTTGGTACTCGGTACTTTCTTGATCTCGTCGCCTTTGATGGAAGCTACGGCGCCGGTGAGGTCGCGTTTCTTCACGGTACCATAACCGATCACCACCAGCTCGTCCAATTTTTTATTGCTCTGTTCCAGGCGCACCGTCATAGTGCCCGGCGCAGCAGGAAGGGTAAGGGAAGCGTATCCCAGGTAAGAGAACACCAGTTCATTTTTGCCGTCTGGCATAGTGAGGGAGAAGTTGCCCGCGGGATCGGTCTGAGCGCCGCCGGTACCACCTTTTACCTGCACGGTTACTCCCGGCAAAGCCTCGCCGGTGGTTGCATCCGTCACCTTCCCTTTAACGGTGCGTGACTGAGCCAGCGCCCATTGGCTAAAGCAGCATAGCAGTAAGCAAATCAGGTGAATTTTTTTCATAACGTCTTGCGTGAAAGTTTTTGGCTAATAAAGTTTTAAGCGAATAGGTCTGCGTTGTTCAAAAAACGTGGTTCGTATTGCTGTAAATGGTCTAAAAATTTAGCTGTCGTATGATACAAGTCTACACAACTATTTACTAAATGAGAACTTTATTTACGCAATCGTTCCCGGAAAATTCACTACATTCACGAAGGGAAAAAACACTTGAAAGCCCATGCTGTAAAAGAAATGAAGTATAAAGCAACTACGATCAAAGACATTGCAAAGGCGTTGAATCTCTCCACGTCCACGGTTTCGAGGGCCCTGCGCGACAGCCATGAGATCAGTGCCGCCACCAAGCAGGTAGTGCTGGAATACGCCGCCAGGCTTAACTTCCAGCCGAATCCTATTGCGTTGTCTTTAAAAGAAAGAAAGAGCCATTCGATAGGTGTTATTGTAGCAGAAATTGCCAATAGTTTCTTTTCTCAAATCATCAACGGAATAGAATCTGTTGCCAACGAACAAGGCTATACCGTCATCATTTCTCAAAGCCACGAAAACTTTGAGAAGGAAGTAAGGACCCTGCAATACCTGGCCTCCCGGAGTATTGACGGGCTGCTGATTTCCGTTTCCAGCGCCACGAACGACCTGCAGCAGCTAAAGTCCCTGCACCAATCTGGCCTGCCTATTGTATTTTTTGACCGCACCGTGGAAGATATCAATACCCACAAAGTAGTGGTGGATAATTACCAGGGCGCCTACAACGCTACCCTGCACCTGCTGGAACAGGGTTACCGCCGCATCGCCTGCGTGGCCAATTCCGAACATTTAAATATTACAAGGGAAAGAGTGGGCGGATACATGGCCGCCCTGCAACAATATAAGCTGAAGCCGGACCCGAAGATGATAAAGTATTGCTTCCACGGGGGCATGCTGCTCAACGAGGTGGAAACGGCCGTAAATGAACTTATTAAGCTAAAACCTAAGCCAGAGGCTATCTTCGCCACGTCGGACAAATTGACCACCGGCTGTATGCGGATATTGAAACGCCATAAGATAGCCGTACCGAAAACCATTGCCCTCACGGGATTTTCCAATTCTGAACTGATAGAACTCCTCCATGCGCCCCTCACGGTGGTGCAACAACCAGCTTTTGAAATGGGCCAGGTAGCAACGGAGTTATTGCTGCAGCTGATTGAGAGCAAGCGCCCGGTGAAAGATTTCAAAACCATTAAGCTACAGACAAGGCTGGTTTCTCCCGAAAACAAATAAAAAAAAATTCCCTGGCAGACGTCAGGGAATGTTCATTTAGCCTTTCTTATTACTATTTAGTGATTCTAAACCAATCGACATCCGCAAAGCCGGCATCATTTGTTTTTGCCGTGCGGCTGCAGCACAGCCCCAGCTTGGCTCCTATCCATTTGCCGGGTTTAGCTGTGAATTCATTTCCTGCCACGTGGAAAGTAGTACCGTCAGTACTGTAACTGAAGTTACACTTTCCTCCCCTGGTAACCCGCACGCGGAAATATATATCCGTTGCCGTTAGTTTGGTTACCTGCTCCGCCTGTTCCTTCCTGCCCTTATCCGCCTGTGTACAACGGAGGGTGGTAAGGTACAAACCATCTGTTTTATTTTCAACTGCCAGGCCTGCATAATCGAGCCCCAGTACGATGAACGACATCCGGTCGCCCGGCAGCCGCGGTGTAAACGTAAACTTTACCGTGGCGGTAAACTCCTCTGCCGGGAATTTTTGCGCCAGCACATTGGGCACGTCCCAGAGGCTGTTGGCGGAATCCGGCGCAGGTGCGGCAAAGAGGCGTAAGCTGCCTTTCGCGGAGGAAGGGAAAGCCCAGCCTGCAAAAGGATTGGCCTGCCATTGCCATTGTTTACCGATCGTATTGCCATTGAATTCGTCCGATTCTGCCGGCGTGGTCACCGGCCAGGTTTTGCCTACATCCGGTTTGCGCCAGACGAGTACCGGCTCGCCTTTTCCGTCCTTGTCCTTATCCTCTCCTATCACCGGCCAGTCGTTTACCCAGGTCATCGGCTGCAGGTGTACCACCCTGCCGTATGCATCCAGGTCCTGGAAGTGCAGGAACCAGTCGGCCCCTTTCTGGGTAGTCACCCAGGCGCCCTGGTGCGGGCCGTTTACGGGCGATTTCCCCTGGTCCATTACGATCTTGCTTTCGTAAGGGCCATAAATATTTTTGGAACGCATCACCAGCTGCCACCCGGTGGACACCCCGCCTGCAGGCGCAAAGATATAGTAATAGCCGTTGCGCTTGTAGAACTTGGGCCCTTCCAGCGTAGGGTGCGCGTCATGACCGTCAAACACCATCACTCCTTCATCGATCGCTTTGGTACCATCGGCATTCAGTTGTTTTACCACCAGGATGCTTTTGATACCCGCCCTGCTGCCGGCATAGGCATGCACGAGGTACGCCTTGCCATCGTCGTCCCAGAGCGGACAAGGGTCTATCAGTCCTTTACCTCCTGCCACCAGCTGCGGTTCGCTCCACGGGCCATTGATATTTTTGGCTTTGGTCAGATAGATACCGAAGTCAGGGTCCGGGTAATAGATATAAAATTCATTGTTATGATACCGGATGGCCGGCGCCCAAACGCCGTTGCCATGCTGGGTTCTGGCAAAATGCTCATATGGCGGCTGACGCAGCAGGGCATGCCCCGCAATACGCCAGTTGACCAGGTCTTTGGAATGCAGGATGGGCAATCCCGGGATGGCATCAAAGCTGGAAGCGATCATATAGTAATCCTCTCCTACGCGGATGGCATCCGGGTCGGAATAATCCGCGTACAATACCGGATTTTTATAGGTACCGTTTCCGTTATCCGCTACCCAAACTTTTGATACCTCGTTCCCTGACTGGGCGAAGGCCGGTGAAGCGGCCAGCAATCCGATCAGGCATCCTGCCAGTTTTCTCATAGTTGAAATTTCCAATCTCCGTAAATATATTCCTGTGTGTACTTTGCTGCTTCTTTTTTACTTAACTGCCTGGCCCAGCTTACCCTCGCTGCGGGATTAGCGCCCGGGCCATAGCTCTTGTACTCCGCATAACGCGCCGTAGCTTCGTTGCTGGCCTTGCCCCAGTTGTTCCATCCCGCCGGCAGAATGTGTTCCCCTAAGTAACAGTTGATATACGTTACGCTGGAAAACGGCCTCCATGGCCTGCCAAGGAATACCTTGGCCACTCCTGAATCAGCGGTAATCCTGCAATCCCTGAACACATACCCGGCGGCCTGGCGCTCCGGCGTGCTGGCGGCGGTGATAAAGGAATTGCGGTTGCTGTGTATCCGGCATTTATAAAACAATGCCGCGGCTGCGCCAAAAATAAAATCTGTGCTTCCTTCAATGTAGCATTCGCGGTAGTATTCCCTGCCGGGCGTAACGCCTGCCAGGAGCGTATCCTGGAAAGCGATCATGCGGCAATGCAGGAACGTCGCGCGGTCCCCTTTCACTGCCAGCGCCACCGCCTGTCCGGCGTTCGCGCCTGCCGTATTCTGAAAGGTCAGGTGCTCGGCCCGGAAGTCGGCAGCATTCACTGCAAACGTATAGGAAGTGGACGTCCGCAGGGTATCTCCGTTGGGCGTTACTTTCCCGGAATGGTCATCATACGTTATGATGGTGCTGAACTCATCTTCGCCGATCAGTGTCACATGATCCTTGGAAGAATCGAGATGTACTTTTTCTTTATATACACCTTTTTTAATGTAGATGATATAAGGTTGATCATTGTTAAGCGGAACAGCATCAAGTGCGGACTGTATCGTGGTATAATCGCCGCTGCCATCTTTCGCCACCGTTTTCTTTACCGTTTGCGCAAACAGCGATACGCCTGCAAGCAGCAGTACATAGGTCAGCCATACTTTTTTCATATCGTGAAACAATTCCGGGATCAAATTAGTAAATGAGCCGCAGATGCGCCAGGATTATTTACGCAATCGTTCCCGGCGGCCACCTGGCCAGACAAGCCACAACCCTTTACCATAGCCGGCTTGCTAGAATTTCGCCTGTTCCGCCAGCGCAATGGGGTTAGGCAGGAGGAGGTGCTTACCTTCCGTTTTCACCAGCCCGTCGGCGATCAGCTCATGCAGTACCCGGAAGGTCGTTTCGTAGGTAGCGCCGATGCATTCGGAGAGGTCCTGTTTGGTGAGGGGCAGGTTAATATAGCCTTCGGCGGTAGTGCCAAACTTGCGGTAGATCAGCAGCAGCACATTTGCCAGGCGTGTTTTGACGGGCATATGCGCCAGTCCGTGCATGTATTTTTCCGCGTCCTGTAATTCTTTTGCATAAAAGAGCATGAGCTGGTAGAGCAGCTCGTTGTTGACCCGGAGGGAGGCGGTAAAAAATTCGAGGTCCACATAGCAGACTTTCACAGGCCCCATGGCGGTAGCCGTAACGGGATAAATATTTTCCGGGCCGCCGATGCCGCGGTGCCCTACGATCTCTCCTTTCTGCGCAAAACGCACGATCAGGTCTTTTTCCGTACCCCAGTGCTTATGCACTTTCACCACCCCTTCCACCACGAAGAACATACCTTTTACGGGGTCGCCTTCCCGGAAGAGGGTATCGTTTTTCTTATACCCGAAGTTTTTCTTGTGCGCTTGGATGGCGGACAGCCACTCCCGCATGGAGAGCCGGCAGAGCAGGCAGCTGGCGCCGTCGCAGGACTTTTTATCTGGTTTCATAATGCGTATCGTGCAAAGATAACTTTTGCGTGGCAAGTTGGGAGAAATGTCCGGGCAGGTCCACCACGTTGCCGATGACGATGATGGCCGGACTACCGATGCCGGCCTCCCGGGCCACTTCGGTAATATTATATATGTGTCCGCTCACCACTTTTTCCTCAGGGGTGGTCCCCTGCTGGATAATCATCACCGGCGTATAGGCTTTACCGTAGGAGGTAAATAATTGGGTGATGGGAAAAAGATGATGCATCCCCATGAGAATTACAACGGTCGCGGACGATTGTGCCGCCAGCACTAACTCCGGTGAGAGCTGGCCGCCTGAGGTAGTCCCGGTTGTTACCCAAAAGCTGTCAGCTGTCCCCCTGCTCGTCAGGGGGATCATTTGCGCGGCGGGTACTGCCAGGGCGCTGCTGATGCCGGGGATGACCTGTACGGGGATGTCATGGCGGGCGGCAGTCTCAATTTCTTCCGTGGCGCGGCCGAAGATAAACGGGTCCCCGCCTTTAAGCCGGGCTACATGGCCGTATTCATATGCGCTGCTGACAATAAGCTCATTGATTTCGGCCTGCGTGCGGCTATGCTGACTGCACCGCTTGCCTACATATTTAATAATCGCATCCGGGGCGGCGTGTTCCAGGAGGGCCTCGTTGACGAGGGCATCATATAATACCACCCTGGCGCTGCGGAGTACCCGTACCGCCTTCAGGGTGATCAGCTCCGGGTCGCCGGGTCCTGCGCCTATCAGGGAGAGCATTTTGGCTGATTCATTCATATTACATTAAATTATATTTATACATTTTACCAGAAAACCTATTCAAATTTAAAAACAAAATCCTTATTTTTATATCACAAATCATACGCCTGCCCGCAATTTTACATTCCTCAAGATAAAATCTATTATATAAAATATTTTATAATATATTTTAACTCCCGATTCAAAATCTAATTCCAATGAAAGTAATTGTAATAGGGAACGGCATGGTAGGCTACAAATTCTGTGAGAAACTCCGTTCAATAGCTGATACCGGGATTGAACTGATTGTATTTGGCGAAGAACCCCGCCCGGCGTACGACCGGGTACACCTCACCTCCTACCTGGATGGCAAAACCGCTGAAGATCTCCTGCTGGCCGACTTACAATGGTACCAGGACAATAATATATTATTACATACAGGCGACCCCGTTACCCGGATCGACCGGCACCGCAAAACCGTACATACGCTGGACGGGAAGGCGGAAACCTACGACTACCTCGTACTGGCCACCGGCTCCGCTGCCTTCGTACCGCCCATCCCCGGCATTGATAAAAAAGGAGTATTCGTGTACCGCACCATCGAGGACCTGGACGCGATCCGCGCTTATGCCGCCAACGCCACATCCGGTATCGTAATCGGGGGCGGACTCCTTGGATTGGAAGCAGCCAAAGCCCTGCTCGACCTTAAAGTGCCGGAGTCCTTTGTAGTGGAATTTTCCTCCCGGCTCATGCCCAGGCAGATCGATGAACAGGGTTCTGCCATATTAGAAAATAAACTTAAAGAACTGGGAATCAACATTCTTACAAACCGTAATTCAAGCGAGGTGTTAGGTGAAAATGAAGTAACCGGCCTGGCTTTTACGGACGGCAGTTCCGTATCGGCGGACATGATTATCGTATCCGCCGGCATCAAACCGAGAGACGAACTGGCCCTGCAAGCCGGCCTTACTTTGGGCCCGAGAGGCGGCATCGTAGTGAACGACCAGATGCAAACCTCCGACCCGGAGATTTTCGCTATCGGGGAATGCGCCCTTCACCGGCAAATGATATACGGCCTCGTAGCCCCGGGTTATGAAATGGCGGCCGTAGCGGCGGCAACCATCATGGGAGAAGAAAAAGCCTTCACCGGCTTTGATATGAGCACCAAACTCAAACTCATCGGCGTGGACGTGGCGAGCTTCGGCGATCCGTTTCCTTTGCCGCATACCTGCCATAGTATCGTATTTGAAGACCGCTTTGCGGGAGTATATAAAAGACTCAATATCACCCAGGACGGCGCACGGCTGCTGGGCGGCATCCTGATCGGGGATGCGGCCGACTATAACATGCTGCTGCAAACAACGAAAAACAGCCTGCCCCTGCCGGCCAACCCTTCCGAACTGCTGACCGGCGCTAAAAAAGACGGGGACGCTAACTCCGCTGCCGTTACCGGCCTGCCGGACGATGCCGTCATCTGCAGCTGCGAAAGCGTTAGCAAAGGCCGTATATGCGGCGCCGTTACCGCAGGCCTGGAAACCTTCGACGACGTGAAAAAGGCCACCAAAGCCGGCTCCTGCTGCGGCGGCTGCGCGCCCATGGTAAAGGACCTCATCACCGCCACCATGAAAGCCGAAGGCCGCTATATCCGCAACGTCATCTGCGAACACTTTGCCTACTCCCGCCAGGAAATGCTGGACCTCATCAAGGTAAAAGCCCTCCGCAGCTTCGACGAAGTGATAGACGCCTACGGCCAGGGCGACGGCTGCGAGATCTGCAAACCGGTGGTAGCCTCCATCCTCGCCAGCCTGTGGAATGAGCTGATCCTCGACAAAGGCAACGATACCGCACAGGATTCCAATGACCGCTACCTCGCCAACATCCAGAAAGGCGGCACCTACTCCGTAGTGCCACGCATCCCCGGCGGTGAGATCACCCCGGAAAAACTCATCGTCATCGGGCAGGTAGCTACTAAATATAACCTCTATACGAAAATCACCGGCGGGCAGCGGATCGACCTCTTCGGCGCGCACCTGAGCGACCTCCCCTACATCTGGGAAGAGCTGATTGCCGCAGGCTTTGAAAGCGGCCATGCCTACGGGAAAGCGCTGCGCACCGTCAAAAGCTGCGTAGGCTCCACCTGGTGCCGGTTCGGACTGCACGACAGCGTCAGCTTTGCCATCCGGATAGAAGAGCGGTACCGCGGCCTCCGCGCCCCGCATAAAATAAAATCCGCCGTATCCGGCTGTATCCGCGAATGCGCCGAAGCGCAGTCGAAAGACTTCGGCATCATCGCCACGGAAAAAGGCTGGAACCTCTACGTATGCGGCAACGGCGGCTCCAAACCGCAACACGCCAAACTGCTGGCTTCCGATATCGACAGCGAAACCTGTATTAAATATATCGACCGGTTCCTGATGTTCTACATCAAAACCGCCGACCCGCTCACCCGCACCGCTACCTGGCTCAATAAGCTGGAAGGCGGGATGGACTACCTCCACAACGTAGTGGTAAACGACAGCCTGGGCATTGCCGCCGAACTCGAGGCCGCCATGCAAACCCTGGTCGACAACTACAAATGCGAATGGAAAGAGGTAGTGGAAAGCCCTGAATTACGGAAACGCTTCTCGCACTTCATCAATGCGCCGGAAGAAAAAGACCCTACTGTAAAATTTGAAAAAATGCGCGACCAGAAACGCGCCGCTGAATGGAAATAATTCAATCAACTAAATCCTACCGCTATGTCTGTAATCGAAACAAGTATCACCTGGTATTACGCCTGCAACACAACCGATGTACCCACCAACGGCGGGGTATGCGTTAAGCTGGCAGACGAGCAGATCGCACTCTATTACTTTGCGCGCCGCAATGAGTGGTACGCCACGCAGAACATGTGTCCGCACCGCCAGCAGATGGCGCTCAGCCGCAGCATGACCGGCACCGTAAAGGACGAGCCAAAGGTAGCCTGTCCCTTTCACAAGAAAACATTCTCCCTGCTGGATGGCCGCTGCATCTCCGACGATGCTGAGTCGTCCATCACCGTGTACCCCGTGAAAGTAATTGACGAGCGGGTGTACATCGGTATCAACGCAGCGTTTATGGAAGTATAGCGTCACATAAAAGGCGAAACCCGGCAGCGGGCAGGCTGGCCGGGCTTCTGACTCAAAAATGATTGGCTCACTTTTAAAATCGATCTAAGTTACATGAAAAAACTGTTTCTTAGCGGGGCTTCGTTTGTCTTGTCCGGATTATTTCTACGGCCGGCATATGCGCAGTTATCCATCAACGCACAATTACGGACGCGCTCCGAATTCCGTGACGGACAAGGAGCCCCACTTCCCGCCAACGCCAAACCGGCGTTCTTCACCTCCCAGCGCAGCAGGTTAGGCTTTGGCTTTAACGCCTACCGCCTGCAGCTGGGCCTCACCGTCCAGGATGTACGGGTATGGGGCCAGGACGCCTCTACCATCAACCGCACCACCACGGCCGACAATAACGGCTTTCTCCTCCACGAAGCCTGGGCGGCGGTCATGCTTACGGATACCACTGTAAAAAATTACAGCCTGAGCGTAAAGGCCGGCCGGCAGGAATTGGTGTACGACGATAGCCGCCTCCTCGGCAACCTCGACTGGCTGCAACAGGGCCGCCGCCACGATGCGGTATTGCTCCGGTACCAGTCCCCACGCTGGCAGCTGCATCTCGGCGCCGCTTTCAATCAAAACAAGGAAAACGGCAGCGGCACCATCTACAACCCAGCGCCTCCCGGCAACTACCCGGCCAACACGAACGGGGGCAGCATGTACAAAAGCCTGGAATTCCTCCATGCCAGCCGGAAGACGGGTAATCAAACGCTCTCCTTCCTCGTCCTGGCCGATCAATTTTCCCGCTCCCATACCGATACGGTCAACAACCTGCCGGTAAAAACCTGGGAAGCTACTACCTACAGCCGCATTACCGCCGGGCTGTACTGGAACCGCAGCTCCAGACTGCTGGAAGCCACTGCTGCAGGCTACTTCCAAGCGGCCACGAACCCCTCCTGCCTGTTGTCCGCCGCAGCGCTTTTTAAGCTGAGCGGCGCCTTCAGCCTGGGGCCCGGGGTGGATTATACCAGTCCCTGGTTTGACCCCCTGTACGGTACCCCGCATAAGTTCTGGGGCAATATGGACTACTTCTACGTTGCCAGCCCCTTCGGCCACCAGGGCCTGCAGGATTACTACCTGAAGTCGCGCTGGAAGCCCGCTTCCAAATGGCTCATCAGTACCGACCTGCACCAGTTCCTCAGCGCCGGCAGCATTCCCGGCTACCAGCGGAACCTGGGCACAGAGGCCGACATCACGGCTACGTATAGCCTTACCCGTATTATCAGCATTGAAGGAGGGTATAGCCATTACTGGAATACCAATACCCTCGCCTCTCCCACTGTCAAGAACATCGCCAACGCCGGCAGCAACAGCAACTGGGCCTACCTGATGCTCACCGTGAAACCGGAGATCTTTATTAAATAACCTGCAAACCAAAGTCTATGTCTGCTCAACTCGATAAAATAAAATTATTCAGTCTGAACTCCGTTCAGATGCGCACGTTCCATATCACGTGGCTGATGTTCTTCGTCTGCTTCTTTGGCTGGTTTGGCCTGGCGCCGCTGATGCCTACCATCCGGGAAGACCTCGGCCTCACTAAATCCCAGGTGGGCAATATTATGATCGCCTCTGTCAGCGGCACCATTATCGCCCGGCTGATCATAGGCCGCCTCTGCGACCTCTGGGGACCCCGCAAAACGGCCGTACGGCTCCTGGTAGCCGGCTCCCTGCCCGTGTTCCTCGTGGGCCTGGCGCACAGCTACACTACCTTCCTGCTCTTCCGTTTAGCCATCAGCGTTATTGGCGCTTCCTTCGTGGTAACACAGTTCCACACCGGGCTGATGTTCGCTCCTTCCATCAAGGGCACTGCCAACGCCATCACCGGCGGCTGGGGCAACCTCGGCGGAGGGATCACCAATATGGTTATGCCCCTGATCTTCGCGGCTATTGTGGGGTTTGGGTTTACCAAAGGGGAAGCCTGGCGTTATGCCATGATCGTACCCGGACTGATGATGCTGATCGTTGCCTGGCTGTACTACCGTTTTACCAGGGATACGCCGGAAGGCAACTTCGATGAAATCAGCCAGCGCAAAGTTGCCGGCCCTACTGACTGGAGCATCCTCAAGGACTGGCGCATCTGGGCGCTGACGCTGGCTTACGGCATGTGCTTCGGGATGGAGATCACGTTTGACAATGTGGCCTCCCTGCACTTCGTAGATACGTTTGGGTTAGACCAGGCCAAAGCCGGTTTCCTGGCGGGGATATTCGGATTCATGAACATATTTGCCAGGGCGCTGGGCGGCATCGTGTCCGACAAGGTGGGCGCCAGGCACGGCATGCGGGGCAAAGGCCGCCTCCTCGGCTTCATGCTGCTGGGCGAAGGTTTGGGCCTGCTCTGGTTTGCCCATGCCGGCACGCTCGGACTGGCCATCGCCTGTATGCTGAGCTTTGCCCTGTTCCTGAAAATGGCCAACGGCGCCACTTTCGGCATCGTGCCTTTTATCAATGAAAAGAATGCCGGCATGGTCAGCGGCATCGTTGGCGCTGGCGGCAACCTGGGCGGAATGATGTTCGGCTTCCTCTTTAAATCAGAAAGCATTACCTACATACAGGCCTTCCAATACCTGGGCGTGATCGTCATCATCGTTTCCGTCATCATCATGGTAACCAGGTTTGTAAAACCGGCACCGGCCAGCGGCCTCCCATCCGCGGCCGTAGCATCCTGAAACTTTTAAATCCAGCGTTCCATGGACACCTCCATTAAATCCACCTGTTGTTACTGCGGCGTAGGCTGCGGCATCATCGTGACGAAAGATAAACGGGGAAATGTACAGGTACAGGGCGATCCCGATCACCCTGTCAACCGGGGTATGCTTTGCTCCAAGGGCATGAACCTGCACTATACCGTGATGGATACCTCCGACAGGCTCCTCTACCCGGAAATGCGATACCACCGGAGCATGCCACGGCAGCGGGTTACATGGGACCAGGCGCTGGAACGCACCGCTGCCGTATTTGGCAGCATCATAAAAAAATACGGCCCGGAAGCCGTTGCCTTTTACGCCTCCGGGCAATGCCTGACGGAAGAATATTACGTGGTTAATAAGCTCATCAAAGGATACATCGGGAGCAATAATATAGACACCAACTCCCGGTTATGCATGAGCAGCGCAGTAGCAGCCTATAAACTGGCATTGGGCGAGGATAGCGTTCCCGGTAATTATGACGACATCGCGGAAGCGGATTGCATCTTCGTTGCCGGCGCTAACCCCGCCTGGTGCCATCCTATCCTCTGGCGCCGCGTGGAAGCCGCCAGGGCCGCCAACCCCGCCCTTAAAATTATTGTGAGCGATCCGCGGGTAACGCAAACCTGCGCCATGGCGGATATTCACCTGCAACTAAATCCCGGAACGGATATTACGCTGCACCATGCTATTGGCAGGGCGATTATCATGCAGGGATACACGAACCAGTCCTTCATTGCCGCGCATACGAACGGCTATGAAGCTTACCGGAAGCAGGTCATGGAGCGTACGGTGGAAGAGGCGGCCGTCATCTGCGGCGTAAATGCGGCGGACATCTATGCCGCCGCGCGGTACATCGGCGAAGCAACCGGCTTCATGTCTTTCTGGACCATGGGCCTGAACCAAAGCGTGGTAGGGGTCAACAAGAACCTCAGCCTCATCAACCTGCACCTGATCACAGGCCAGATCGGTAAACCCGGCAGCGGCCCTTTCTCCCTTACCGGGCAACCCAATGCCATGGGGGGCCGGGAGGTGGGTGGCCTTAGCAATTTGCTGCCGGCCCATCGCATATTGAATAATGAAGCGCACCGCCGGGAGGTGGCCGCGTTCTGGGGCGTCCCTGACATCTCCCCTAAACCCGGATTAACCGCCACCGAAATGTTTGAAGCCCTGGAAGACGGCCGCCTCAAAAGCATCTGGATTATGTGCACCAACCCCCTGGTGAGCCTGCCCAATGCCCGGCAGGCGGAAGCGGCGCTGCAAAAGGCGAAATACGTGGTAGTACAGGAAATTTCCAGCAAGCCGGAAACCCTGGAATATGCGGACGTGGTACTGCCGGCAGCGGCCTGGACGGAGAAGGAAGGCACCATGACCAACGCCGAACGCCGCATCAGTTACCTCGCCCGCATTACCGAAGCCCCGGGGGAAGCCCTCCCCGATGCGGAAATTATTTGCCGCTTCGCTAAAAAAATGGGCTATAACGGGTTCGACTATACGACAACAGAAGAGATATATAAAGAACATACCCGCCTGACCAGCGGTACCAATACAGATATCAGTGGCCTCAACTACAGCATATTACAGGAGCATCGCAGTATCCAATGGCCCTACCGCAACGGCAAAGGCACCAGCAGACTGTTTACAGACCACCAGTTCTATACCTCCGACCGTAAAGCGATGATCCATGCTGTGGCGGATGAAAATAATTCCGTACCCGTAAGTCCGGAATTTCCGCTGATCCTTACCACCGGCCGCATCCGCGACCAGTGGCATACCATGAGCAAAACCGGCAAGGTCAACAAACTCCGGCAACATATCCGCGAGGCTTTCCTGGAAATACACCCGGAAGATGCCGCCGAAAGGGGTATCCGCAACGGGGATATCGTGGAAGTACTCAGTGTAACCGGCAACGTTAGGGTGAAGGCCACCCTCACGGATACCATCAAACAGGGCGTCGTGTTTTTGCCTATGCACTGGGGCAAGATCCTGCAGCAGGACCTCCACCGGGCCAACAACCTGACCTCCCGGCTGCTGGACCCCATTTCAAAACAACCGGACTTTAAATACAACGCGGTGGCTGTCCGCAAATACCAGCAGCCAAAACGAAAAATCATCGTCGTGGGCGCAGGCGCGGGCGCCAGGGGCTTTGTACGCTCCTACCGCGAGCTGAATACCACCGATGAAATCGTGATCTTCAGCAAGGAAGATCTGCCCTTTTACAACAGGGTAATGCTCCCGGACTATATTTCCGATACCCTGCAATGGCCGCAACTGGTGACCATGAACAGGGAGGAAGAGCAGCAGTATAATATCACGCTGCGCCGCGGCGTCTATATCACGCATATTGACCGGGAGCGCAAAACTGTGACCGATAACCATGGTGAGGTACATTCCTTTGACGTGCTGTTGCTGGCTACGGGCAGCCGTGCCGCCAGGCTCAAAGATGTACCGGATATACGGGGCATCTTCACCATGCGTACCCGCCCCGATGCTGACCGATTTAAATCTTATGTAAGTCCTGGTAAAGGCCGCGTTATGATCACCGGCGGCGGGCTGCTCGGCATTGAGCTGGCAGCCTCGCTCCGGGAAATGGGTATAGCCGTTGGGGTTATACAGCGTACCTCCCGCCTGATGGACCGGCAGCTGGATCACACGGCAGCGCAGCTGCTCCATGAAGAGCTGACGGACAGAGGCATTGAAACCTATTTCAACGATGAGATTTCCCGCTTCGATGGGGACGACCATGTGACGGGACTCTATATGAAAAGCGGCAGGTATATTCCCTGCCAGGCCGTGGTGATGACCATTGGCACCCAACCTAACATTGAACTGGCCGTAGCCGCAGGCTTGCAATGCGAGCGGGGCGTAACGGTGAATGAATACTTACAGACCAGTGATCCGGACATTTTTGCCATCGGGGAGATTGCCTCCTTCAGGGGCGTGCTGTACGGCATCACCGCTGCCGCGGAGCAACAAGCCGCCGTGGTGGCCAGCTACCTCTGCGGCGATACCGGCAGCTATTACAAAGGCTCGCTGTTTATGAACATCCTGAAAATGCACGGAACGGACATCTGTTCCCTCGGGATGGTGGTCACCCCGGATGACCCGGCCTATGAGGAAATCATTTTCATGGATAAGGCCAAACGTTATTATAAGAAATGCATCGTGCACCAGGACAAGCTGGTGGGCGCTATCCTCATTGGCGACAAATCGGAGTTCCTCGAGTTCAGGGATTTGATACAGCAGGGCACGGAGCTGAGCGAAAAGCGGCTGCAACTGCTGCGTTCCGGCAACAAGGGCCATACCGTTCTCGGGAAGCTGGTATGCAGCTGCGGCAATGTGGGCGAAGGCAATATCCGCGCGGAAATCGACAAAGGCTGCGACAACCTGCCGGCCCTCTGCCAGGCCAGCGGCGCGGGTATGGGCTGCGGCAGCTGCCGGTCCGAGGTGAAGGCCATCCTCGAAAAATCATTACAAGAAAGATCAATACTCGTATAGATGTTGAAAGCAGAGCAGACCATACAAATCAATTTCACCGGGGGCATTGCGCCGGCGGGGCAGTTGATGAAACTCGTAGAGCTGGCGGCGGAGCATCAGTGCCGGGAGCTGCGCTTCGGGCAGCGGCAGCAGCTGATACTGGACGTACCCGTCAACCGCTACGAATCATTTGTAACCCAGTGCCACCTGGCGCGCATCCCCGTGGCGGCAGGCCCCAACATCGTCAGCTCCTACCTGACCAGCGGCCTGCTGATGCATACCGGCTGGCTGACGGAGGGAGTGTACAAGGAAATATTTGACCAGTTTGATTACCATCCCGCCCTGAAGATCAACATCTGCGAACAGTCCCAAACCTTTGTGCCTTTGTTTACCGGGCATATCAACTGGGTATCCTCCCCGCATGCGCACTACTGGTACCTCTACCTGCGGCTGCCCGGCACGCAGGAGCTGACGGCCTGGCCTATGCTGGTGTACAGCAACCATATAGCGGCGCTGAGCAAAGCGGCGGAGCAGTATATTTTACATACAAACTCACTGGAAGGAATATACGAAAATGTGACGGCCGGCAAGGCATTCAGCTCCCGGGAGAAGGAACAGGAGCTGGCCCTCCCTCCTTTCCACCTGCCTTACTACGAAGGTTTTAACCAGCAGAATAACGGCTACTGGCTGGGCATATACAAGCGCAATGAATATTTTTCGGTTCCTTTCCTGAGAGATATGTGCGCCATTTGCCAGCAAACGATGACCGGGGCGGTGTACATCACCCCCTGGAAATCGGTCGTAATCCAGCATATCAGTAAAACGCACCGCCACCTGTGGGACTATATCCTGGGCAAGCACGGCGTAAATGTGCGGCATGCGGCCAATGAACTGAACTGGTGCGTGGAGGATGACTGTGAGGACGGGCTGGTGCTGAAACGCCATATCATCCGCTATTTTGACAGTATGGACATCCGGACCTACGGCCTCTGTTTCAGCGTGCGGATCCGGAAGTCCGAAAGCCTGTTTGGCTCTATTGTTATAAGAAGGCAGCAGCGCCACCGGGAGAGTAAGCTCAAGTACCTGCAACGGTACGACATCCTGCATACCGCCGGTTTCAATGCCAACTCCTCCCAATTGGTACTGTACCGGGAGGGGGTCAGTAAAGAGCACCTGGGCCCTTATGTGGCGGCGTTGTGCAAAGCCTATTACGATCAGCAGAGCGAAAAGGACCTCCTGGGGGATTACATCCGGGAGCAGCAGGCGGCGGTGCTGCCGGCGCCGGAGAAAACGGCTTATCAGTGCTGCGATTGCCTGACGGTATATGATGAAACCTATGGGGATCCGGCGCAGGGAGTGCAGCCAGGGACGGCCTTTGCGGAGCTGCCGGCGGATTACCGGTGTTCGGTTTGCGAGGGCGCGGTAGAGAACTTCCGTGAGGTGGCGCTGGCTGCCACCTAAAGTGCGGTTAGTTTGGCCGTTGTGACCTGCCTCCCCGTAACCAGTACATTGATGAAACACAGATGCCCAATCACCGCAACCGCCTCCCATGTCCCCAAAATCCCCTACATTTGAATTTCGCAAAACGGAGGCAGTCATGACCAGATCAACGCTGGAAGATTTTTACAGGGAAGCTACCGGCAAGGTGCCGGAAGGCATCAACAAGGAACTGGGGCATTTCAACATCTTTAAGATAGCCGACACCGTAGCCAGGTACAAGGCTACCGGTACCATGCCCTACAACCGCCGTTCCTATTATAAAATCAGCATGATCAGCGGCCGTAACAGGGCCGAGTACGCCGATAAGGTGATTGAAATAGAGCAGAACGCCCTGCTCTTCGCCTCTCCGAAGATCCCATACCATTATGTGCCATTAGACGAAAACCAGGCCGGCTATTTCTGTATTTTCACCGAGGAATTTATGGTGCCCACCAAAAGCGGCGTGGTGCTGGACGAGCTGCCCATCTTCCGCTCCGGCGGCGTCCCCATCTTCCAGGTACACGAAGAAGAGGCGGAGGAAATCACCGGCATCTTCCGGAAAATGTACCGGGAAATCGGGTCCGATTACACCTATAAATACGACCTGCTGCGCAATTACCTTATGGAGGTGATCCACTTCGGGCAAAAGCTGCAGCCGTTGAACGTTACACAGCCTGCCCATACCGCCGCAACGCGCATTACCTCCCTGTTTATTGAACTGCTGGAACGCCAGTTCCCCGTAGAACCGCCGCAACAGCGCCTGCAGCTGCGCGCGGCCAAGGATTTTGCGGACCGGCTGGCCGTGCATGTCAACCATCTCAACAAGGTATTAAAGGAAAACACCGGTAAAACCACTACGGAGCTGATCAGCAACCGCATTGTACAGGAAGCTAAAATCCTGCTGAAGCAAACGAACCTGAGCGTATCCGAGATTGCCTATGGACTTGGCTTTGAGGAGGTCGCTCATTTCTCCAACTTTTTCAGGAAGCAAACCAACCTTTCCCCGGCCGCGTACCGCTAAACGCCATTATTTGAATTTTGCAAATGATAGATTGATTACCGTAACAGTCCCGGTTACGCAATGACCGAACTTTGTACAGTCGATTCGCTGAACAAACAGTACGATAATTCACCAACAAAATTTCAAAACATGGCAACCAGTAACAAAATTGCACTCGTAACAGGCGGTAGCCGCGGACTCGGCAGGAACATGGCGCTTGCCCTGGCCCAAAAAGGCTTCCAGGTAGTCATCACCTACAACAGCCGGCAGGATGAAGCCGCAAACGTGGTAGCTGCCATTGCAGCTGCCGGCAGCAAAGGCGCTGCCCTGCAGCTGAACGCCGGCGACGTGAAGTCGTTCCAGGGCTTCTTTACACAATTGAAAAATACCTTACAGGAAACCTTTGGCGCGTCTACCTTCGATTTCCTCGTCAATAACGCCGGCACCGGCCTCACCACTCCTTTCACTTCCGTGACGGAAGCGCAGTTCGACGACCTGATGAACATCCACCTGAAAGGCGTGTTCTTCTTCACGCAACAGGCGCTGAGTTTAATGAACGACGGCGGCCGTATCATCAACATCTCCTCCGGCCTGGCGCGCTTTGCCCTCCCTGGCAGCAGCGCTTATGCGATGATGAAAGGCGGCGTGGAAGTGCTGACCCGTTACCTTGCCCGCGAGCTGGGGCAGCGCGGCATTACCGCGAATGTGGTAGCGCCTGGCGCTATTGCTACAGACTTCAATGGCGGCATGGTAAGGGATAACCCGGAAATGCATGCGCGGGTTGCGGCTAATACAGCGTTGGGGCGTGTAGGTATGCCGGATGATATTGGCGGCATCGTGGCTTTCCTCTGTACGGAAGAAGCGCGTTGGATTACGGCGCAGCGGATTGAGGCTTCAGGCGGGATGTTTATTTAGCGGCCCGCTGCAACGGCCATGCAGCCCGGGGTATCCTTTCGCAGCCGAAGGGCCTTTAGCATTTCAGCGGCTGTTACTATAGGACCTCTTACCACACTGCCGGCGCCCCTCCAAACCCGGCGCTGGCAGTGCTTATCTGGCGCGGTGCTTAAACGTTTAAGCAAAATGATGGTTGGAATGTAATTTATTACTAAATTACTGTCATAATCGGACAAAAGGATTCCACCAAAATTCAATATTAAGCCTTTGCCAGTCGCCAATACAGCAGAAGAGCAAGCACTATTATCACAGGTAGCCGGGGGTGACGCCGCTGCGTTTACGGCTATTTTTCACCAGTACAGTAAACTGGTATATGACGCTGCCATGGTGTACCTGAAAGATCCCAACCTGGCCACCGAAACCGTCCAGGAAATATTCATGAAGGTCTGGCTCCGCAGGGCAGCGCTGCCTACCGTGGGCAACTTCCGCGATTACCTCTTTATACTCACCCGCAACCATATTTATGACGGCTTCCGCAGGCAGCTGGTCAAACTGAAAGTTTACGATATTCACCAGCAGCAGCAACCCACCATCCGGGAAGATGCAGATCACCTGCTGCTGCAAAAGGAATACGACGGCATCCTCCATGCCGCCGTATCCGCACTGCCGCCGGAAAGGCGCAAGGTATATCAGGCGCGCCAGGCAGGCTACAGCAATGAAGAGATTTCCCGGCAGCTGAATATTTCAGTGCATACCGTGAAGAAGCAAATGAGCCTGGCCATGCAATCTATCCGGACGTTTGTGAGCGCCCGCGTGAAAAACGATGCGGTGCCAATTTTATTGATACTGCTAACGTTCAGGAGGTAATTAAAAAAATTTTTCCCCCGCATACTCCCTTCCCTTCCTTCGTTCGTCTTTACCCTAAATACCCTTTCCCAAACAACCAAAACACTTATGAAGGAAGTACAGCTACTACTGGAAAAATACAAACAAGGCAGCATCACTGCCGCGGAGCTGGAGCGCCTTCAGGAGTTAAGCCAGCAACCGGAAGTGGCAGCGCTGATCAAGGCGGACATCGATACGCTGCTGCGCCAGGGCGCGCCGGACAGTGGCTGGCAACCGGCCGATCATCCGGAAATTGTAGCCCATATCCTGGCACAGCCCACCCTCAAGGCTACACGCCCGTCCCGCAACAGGTGGCTGCTGGCGGCAGCATGCCTCGCAGCCCTGGCCATCGGCGGCGGCGCTTACCTCTACCAGCACCAACGGCAGCCGGTGGTGATCGCCAAACAGGTCAAACCCATACAGCCGGGTAGCAATAAAGCCATGCTGGTACTGGCGGATGGCAGCACTCTCCCACTCGACAGCGCCCACCTCGGGGAAATAGCACAACAGGGCGATGCACGCATCCATAATAACGGGGAAGGCATCACCTACCAGGCCAATGGCAAAGCCGCCGGCATCGTATATAACGCTATCGTTACGCCGCGGGGCGGCCAGTATCAGCTCGGCCTGCCGGACGGAAGCCGCGTCTGGCTCAACGCAGCCAGCAGCATCCGCTTCCCGACAACCTTTGCCGGTAAGGAAAGAAGAGTGGAAATATCCGGGGAAGCCTACTTCCAGGTAGCGCCCAACGCCGCCCAACCCTTTATCGTAGCCGTAAAAGGCAACGAGGCTATGGAAGTGCAGGTACTGGGCACCAGCTTCAATATCATGGCCTATGCGGACGAAGCAGCCATCACCACCACGCTGGAAAGCGGCGCCGTTCAGCTGTCCCGCGGCGGCGCCAAAGCGATGCTCCAACCCGGCCAGGCAGGCACGCTCGCCGGCAATGCCAGCTTCAGCGTAGGCCCCGCCGATATGGAACAGGCGCTGGCCTGGAAAGACGGCAAGTTCCGCTTCCGCAATACCAGCATCCAAACCATCATGCGGCAGATTGCCCGTTGGTACGATGTGGAGGTGACGTACAGCGGCGACCTCTCAGATGTACGCCTGACCGGCGTCATCTCCCGCCGCGCCGATGCGGACGACCTGCTCCACATCCTCTCCGCTACACAGCGGGTTAGCTTTGAAACTGATCACCATCAAATAAAAGTGAAACCATTTTACCCGGCGCAATAAAAACACCTGTACAAACATACAGGTGCAATAAAACGCACTGCAGTAAAAGGATCACAGCAACGCCACTTATGAATTAAAAAAACTGACAGGTTATGAAAACGTGAATGCTAACAAACTGATTGCAAAAAAACCGGAAGCACGCCAATGCTCCCGGTTATAACATGGCAATCCAAATTCCATTTGCTGAAACAAAATTGAACTTTTAAGCCACAAAACAAAAGTATGGAACTCCTTTGTACCTGCAAAGTCCGCAGAAAGGGCAGGCCTTTGCTCCAAAAATTATTGCTAATTATGCGATTAACGGCAATACTGACCATAGTATTTACACTTAATCTGAGCGCCAACTCCTTCTCCCAATCGGTTACCATCAAGGGTAAGCGACTGGCCTTGTACGACGTTTTCAACAGCATCAGCCACCAAACTGGCTACGAATTCGTCTACGACGAACGCCTGCTGCAGCAGGCGGCGCCGGTAACTTTAAATATGCAAAGCGCTACCGTGCCGCAGGTACTCAATGCCTGCCTCAACAACCGCCTGTTCACCTACAACATCGTGGATAAAACCATCGTGGTTTCCGCAAGGCCACGGGTAAAAGATACCCCCCTCGCCAGCCCGAACATCGCGATACAGGGCAAGGTAACCGGCCCTGACGGGCAGCCCCTCGTAGGCGTATCCATCCAGGTGAAAGGCACCAGCAGAGGTACGGTAACCAACGTCCAGGGCGCATTCACCATCGACGCCAAACCCGGCGATGTGCTGATCATCAGCTTCATCGGGTATGCGCAGCAACAGGTGACGGTGGGCAACGACGCCAACCTCGCCATCACCCTGCAAACGCAGGACAGCCAGCTCAATGCCGTAGTCGTAACAGCCCTCGGCGTTAAGCGTGCGGAAAAATCCATCACCTACTCCACCCAGCAGCTGAACGGCCTGGAATTGACCAAAGCCAAAGATCCTAACCTGATCAATACCCTCAACGGTAAGGTGGCCGGCCTGACCATCAGCTCCAGCGCCTCCGGCGTGGGCGGCTCCGCCAAGGTGATCCTGCGCGGCAGTAAATCCGGCCTCGGCTCCAACCAGGCCCTGTATGTAATCGACGGGGTGCCCATGAACAACTCCCTCACCAACCAGCCTACCAGCATCTACGGCGGTACCTCTTCCTACGATGGCGGAGATCCTATCTCCAACCTCAACCCGGAAGACATCGAAAGTATCAACGTGCTGAAAGGCGCTTCAGCAGCGGCTTTGTACGGTAGCCAGGGTGCGAATGGGGTCATCCTCGTCACTACCAAATCGGGCAAATCCGGTAAGCCGGCCGTCAACGTGTACAGCGGGTTTAATATCTCCCAGGCTGCTTACCTGCCCAAATTTCAAAATAACTACGCGCAAACGAAAGACAGCTCCACACAAAGCTGGGGCGCGAAGATCAACAACCCCGTTAACCGGGATAACCTGGACCAGTTCTTCCAAACCGGCCAGATCTTCACCAACGCCATCAGCCTGAGCGGCGGCAGCGAAAAGGCGCAAACTTATTTCTCCTACGCAAACACCTCCGGCCGCGGTATTGAGCCCGGCAACGATATAGGCCGCCATAACCTCGATTTCAAGGAAACAGGCCACTTCTTCGACGATAAGCTCACCGCCACCGCCGATGTGAACTACATGACCCAGAAGATTGACAATACGCCGCTCTCCGGCTTCTATTTCAATCCGCTCACTGGGCTGTACCTCTTCCCGCGTAGCCTGGACATCTCCCAATACAAAAACAATTTCGAAGTGGCAGACCCGGGCCGCAACTTCCTGCCCGTTCAAAACTGGCCGCTGAATGAAGACGTACAGCAAAATCCCTGGTGGATCATTCACCGCAACCCGAACTCTCTCCGCAGGAACCGTTTACTGGCCAACGCCAGCCTGAAATACCAGGCCAACTCCTGGCTTAACATCCAGGCCCGCGGAAGCATCGACCGCATCAACGACCTGTACGAACAAAAGATCTACGCCGGCACCCAGCAGGTACTCGCCAGCGCCAATGGCAGCTACTACTACAGCAATACCACTACCACGCAGCAGTATGGCGACGTGCTCGCCAACTTCAGCTTCCCCGGTAAAAAAATCAGCATCAACGGCCTGGCCGGCGCCAGCATCCGCGATGTGAAAATCCAGGGGGATGTTATCAGCTCCGGGAAAGATGGGCTGTACCTGCCGAATATTTTCACCATCCAAAACGTGAAAACGCTGGACGCCCGCATCTCCGGCACCGCGCAGGAAAAGCACAGCCAATGGCAGTCCGTTTTTGCAAGCGCCAATATCTCGTATAACGATTGGGTGTTCCTCGATTTAACGGCGCGTAACGACTGGGCTTCCGACCTCGCATTCACGCCGCAGCTCTCCTACTTCTACCCTTCCGTGGGGCTGAACGTCATCCTCAGCCAGGCTTTACACCTGCCGGAGGCCATCAGCTTTGCGAAGGTCCGCGGTTCCTACGCCATCGTCGGTAACAGTCCGCTCGCCTACCAGAGCAATACGCCCGGCGCTAAACTGGGCAGCAGCGGCAACATCGTGGTAAGTACCGCCAATCCGTTCAATACCCTGAAACCGGAAAAGACAAAATCCCTGGAACTCGGTACTGAATGGCGCTTCATCGATAATCGTTTAAGCGTGGACGTTACCTACTATAAAACCAATACCACCAACCAGACCATGGAAATCGCCGCCGCCTGGGCTACGCTGAACAACACGGTATTTATCAATGCCGGTAATATTCAGAACCAGGGCGTGGAAGCCATCGTGCGGTACGATGTATTTGATAAAGGTAAATTCCGGTGGAACACCGCGCTGAACTTCAGCACCAACGAAAACAAGATCATCGAGCTCTCCCCGCAGGTGGACCGCTTTACCCTCAGCGGCGCTTCCGGCGCCAACTACGCGTCACAGTTTAAAGTAGGCGGCTCCTTCGGAGATATCTATGGCACCGTACTCAGCAGGGATGCGCAGGGCCGTATCCTCGTGAAAGACGGCAAGCCGGTGAAACAGGGCGGCGACATGGTGTACCTCGGTAACGCCAATACCCGCTGGCAGCTGGGCTGGAACAACAACCTGACCTTCGGTAATTTCACTTTCTCCTTCCTCATCGACGGTAAGTTTGGCGGCAAGGTGATGTCGCTCACCCAAGCCATGATGGACAGCTACGGCGTTTCCAAAGCCAGCGGCGATGCCCGCGATGCCGGCGGCGTGAAGATCAACGGGGTGGACGAAGCAGGCAACCCGGTTACCACCATCGATGCCGCCAACTGGTACTCCGTGATCGGCGGCCGCGAAGGCGTTTCCGGCGAATACATGTACAGCGCCACTACCGTACGTTTAAGGGAAGCTGCGCTCGGCTACTTCGTTCCGCTGAAAAATACTTTTGTGAAGTCCCTCAAGTTCTCCCTCACGGGCCGCAACCTGCTGTACTTCTCCAAAAAAGCGCCGTTCGACCCGGAGCAAACCATGTCTACAGCCAACGGCCTTGGCGGGGTGGATGCGTTTATGCTGCCTGCAACCCGCTCCTATGGCCTGACACTGAATGCAACCTTCTAATGGTATCACTGAAAAACAGAACACGATGAAACTGATCAATCAATTGCGCGGATATAAAGTATGGGTGGCTGCTGCACTGCTCGCGGGTAGCATGAACGCCTGTACGAAAAATTTCGAGTCTTATAATACGGATAATACCGGCGTTACCGGCGGGCAACTGGCGTACGACTTCAACGTACTGGGCCTGTACCTCAAATCCGCCGAAATGTCTATCTACAACTTTTCCGGCGGAGGCGATCCCAACTCCTTCCAGGTGCAGCAAAACCTGAATGCGGATTGCTATTCCGGCTACTTCATGTCCGCCACGCCATTCGGCAGCGGCCTCAACAACCTGAACTACTCCCTCGTGACCGGCTGGAACGGGGAAGCCTATAAAGTAGGTTACCTGAACGTGATTTCGCCGCTTACCAAGCTGCGGAGTACCGGTATTGAAAAAACGTTCCCGGCGGTATGGGCAGTGGCGCTCATCACCAAAGTATCAGCCATGAGCCGCGTGACGGATATCTATGGCCCTATTCCGTATAGCCGTGTAGGTGAGAGCAACACCAGCATCCCGTTTGATAGTCAGCAGGATGTTTACAAACGCTTTTTCCTGGAGCTGGATACCGCCGCCGGTTACCTGCGCCAGCAAATCAGCAGCGGTAAATCTCTCCCCTTCAACTTTGCCCAATTTGACGTCATCTACAACGGCAATTTCACCCAATGGCTGAAATATGCCAACAGTCTGCGTTTGCGCCTGGCTACCCATATTAATTATGCGGACAAGGCGCTGGCAAAGGCAGAAGGCGAAAAAGCCCTGGACCCTGCCAACGGCGGACTCATCACCGCTAACGCGGATAATATGACCGTGAAGATCACCGGCGCATTTACCAACCCGCTGGTCTTCATTGCTACCGACTGGGCGGATACCCGCATCAACGCTTCCCTGGCCTGTTACCTGAATGGCTATAAGGACCCGCGCATCGGCAGGTACATGGATAAGTCCACCGATCCCTCCTTCCCGAACCAATACATCGGCATTCGCATCGGCAGCATTACCAGCGCCAATGCCAAGGATGATTATGTGAAATATTCCAACCTGAATGTCAACGACGGCGCTACGCCTTCCTTCAGCAAACAAACGCCGGTGCAGCTCATGACCGCTGCAGAGGTGTACTTCCTCCGCGCGGAAGCTGCGCTGAATGGCTGGGCGAATGCCGGCGGCACGCAGCAGGCCTACGAAGATGGTATTGCCGCCTCCTTTGCGCAATGGAATGTTAGCAATCCTGCCTATAAGGACGACAACACCAGCGTACCCGCGCCTTATGTGGACCCGAAGAACAGCGCCAACAATGCCGGCAGCCCTTCCACCATTACTATCAAATGGAATGAAGCCGCCACTCCCGAACAAAAACTGGAAAGGATCATCACCCAAAAATGGCTGGCCATGTTCCCCGAAGGGCAGGAAGCCTGGACGGAATTCCGCCGCACCGGTTATCCTAAACTATTTCCTGTAGTACACAACAACAGCGGTGGTACCATTTCCACGGAGTTGCAGATCCGCAGGTTACCGTTCCCGCAGAATGAATACAATACCAATCCCCAGGCAGTGCAGGCAGCCATACAGCTGCTGAGCACTCCTGCGGATAATGGCGGCACCAGGTTGTGGTGGGATCAAAAGCCGAGATAATATGATCAGTTGCTTCTTTTTGAGAATAGAAATATAACGAGTGTTAAACGGCGCCTCCTTTTCCAGGAGGCGCATTTCATTTAAGGGCATTCCAGGGCCCGGCAAAAACTTTCCCTGTAACTTTTATAAGGGACGCCCGTTTTAACAGCAAACTCCCAAACCAAAATCATTGCTGTTATGCGTACTGTTAAAGCTATCTTGTTGCTCAATGCATTATTATTCACCGCTTTTGGCTGTAAGAAGGACGAGGACCCCGGGCTGAGGGTAATATGCGTGGAGCCGGGCATTTCCTGCGTTCCCGTTAAATATGTAGGTACCAGTTGCCAGGACCTGATCCAGTTTGTAGACCCCAGGGACCAGGAAGTATTCAAAACCCATACCGATTCCATCAGTACCATATGGCTGGGCTACCGGGATAACCCGGAGGTGATACCGCATACCATGGGCGTTGTACCCCTGCCGGATTCCGTTAAGGATGGGCAGGTATTTTACATGGTGCTGCAAAGCATGGACACGTCCAACATCCACCCGGCCCATTGTATGAGCGCTTCCTTTGTGCTGAAGTACGCTTCGCTGAGCAAAACGCCCTGCGCGCCAGGCGCCCAGGTGAAGTTCTAAGGGACCACGGTAATAAACAGGTAGGTAGCCAGTATCACCAGCTGCACAATGCCCTGCAATACATTCGTACGGCCGGCGCCAAAGGAAATATTGATGGTAAAAAGAGAAAGCAACAGCAGCAGGGTGGATTTGCCGTCAATCCCCAGCGTTACCTCAAACCCCATGATATAGCAAACGATGGCCACCGCCGGGATGGTGAGGCCAATGCTGGCCAGCGCGGAGCCCAGGGCCAGGTTCAAGCTGGTCTGCAGGCGGTTGCGGGAAGCGGCGCGGATGGCAGCCAGGCCTTCCGGCAGCAGGATCACCGCTGCGATAATGATACCTACCAGGCTCTTGGGAGCCCCTAAGTCTACAACAATACCCTCGATAGTAGGCGACAATTTCTTTGAGAGCAATACCACCACTACCAGCGACGCTACCAGCAGCAACAGGCTGAATACCGTAGTAGCCGCGGATGGTGGGGATGCATGAGCATCTTCGTCGCCTTTGGCCGCATCTTCCGGCAGGAAATAATCCCGGTGTAAACCCGTTTGCACGGCTACAAATCCCCCGTACAACACCAGGGAAATGACCGCCACAAAAATCAGCTGACTGCTGGAATATACCGGCCCCGCCGTGGTAGTGGTATAATTAGGCAGCACCAGCGTCAAAACGGATATAGCCGTCAGCGTTGTCATCGCCGCGCTGACGCCCTGCTTGATATACGCCTGCTCCTTGTACTTATACCCGCCTATTAGTAACGATAACCCGATGATGCCCGTCAATATCAGCATGATGGCGGCAAACACGGTATCCCGCGCGAGCGTGGCGCCACCGGCGCTTTTGGCCAGCATCATGGACACGATGAGGGAAACCTCAATCACCGTGATGGCCAACGCCAGGATCAGCGTCCCGAATGGCTCGCCCACTTTATGCGCCACCACTTCCGCGTGATGCACCGCCGCCAGCACAGTAGTTATCAGGGATGCGCCCATCACCAGGGCAAAGAAACCGCTCTTGTACTGCGCCGCCAAAGCCAGTATCACCAGCCCCACTAAAGGGCAGATGATGGACCACAAAGGCAGGGTAATTTTCCAGCGTCTATATAAAAAATGATTATACTCCATGCGGGTAAAATAATTAAATCCACATGAAGCTACATTAAAATAAAATTAAAATACGGCGCAATCCGCTTAAAGGATGCATCAGCCTTGCCGCTGATGCATCCTGTTATTTTTATAGTAAGCTGCGTTGCTTCAGATAGCTGCTCATTAGCACATCGCGGTTTCCGAAGCGGCCATCTGCCGCCTTAAATTGATGAGTGCATAACGCACACGGCCCAACGCCGTATTGATGCTGATGCCTACCGTCTG
>Ga0164243_10002785_pt1 | contig 28466 bp, 21 predicted proteins | sample OricompcompostOP_FD_108781 | JGI IMG/M metagenome (GOLD analysis project Ga0164243, IMG submission 108781) | Organic Plus compost microbial communities from Emeryville, California, USA - Original compost - Organic plus compost (OP) | ecosystem: Engineered > Solid waste > Mixed feedstock >... | reverse complement strand
GACCACGCCACCAACTACTGGGTGACGCCCGTGTTCGCGCAGCCCTGAGGCCCCCGCGCCCGACGCCCGGACGCCTCGCGGGCTTGGAGAGGGGCTCCGAGCCCTCTTCTTCCGCCCACGCAGGCGAGGGCCTTCCCATCACCGGGGCCCCCCCCCGCGTCTCGCTCGGGGCCCTCGCGACACACATGCCCGACGCGTTCCAGGGAAGGTCCGCGACGCCGCCGAGCGCGCCCTTGTCGACGCCTCCAGGTCGCGTGTGTGCGACCTCCTGCCCGGCCGCACGCACCACGAGCTCTTCGAGCCCCCGGCGATGGTCGCAACCGTCGAGCCCGTCCTCGAGACATGCGAGCCCGTGCCGCCCCCCCCATCAGGTGAGCGTGGCATGCACGCATCAAGGCGTGGGATGGCGGTCAGCGTCTCGCGGTCGGCCGCAGGCCGTCGAAGAGCAGGGTGAGCGCCCTCTGGCGGAGTGATTCGCTCCACGCATCAGCGAGCGCCTCCTGGCAGAGGGCCGCGAGCAGGGCGATCAGCTCGGCGGGGCGCAGGTCGTCGCGGACGGTGCCCGCTTTCTGGGCGCGGTCGAGCAGCAAGTCGAGGCCGGGCCGGAGGCGGGCCAACGCGTCGCCGACGCGAACCCGGACCCCGGTTTCGGCGAGCCGGGAGAACACGGCCCTGTTTCGGGCGCTGATCGCCATGACGCGCGAGCAGAAGTCGAACAGGGCGGTGACCGCGTCCTGATTGCCGACCATCGCGTCGACCTCCGTGATGAGCCGGTCGAGCAGGTGCATCACCACGGCCTGGAGCAGCTCGGGCTTGGTTGGGAAGTGCCGGAAAACGGTGCCAATCGCGACGCCCGCGCGCGCGGCCACGGCCTCCGTCGAGGCGGACGCGCCCTGCTCGGCGAACACCGTCTCCGCCGCATCCAGGATGCGCTCGCGATTGCGGCGGGCATCCGCACGAACGGGTCGCTCTCCCGCACCGCCGCCCGCGGGCGGACCACCTCCTCGCGCCATCACCCCTCCCTCCTTGCAAAAATGAGTGGGACTCACTATATGTCGAGCCGCACTCATTTTATCCCAGGAGGCACGACCGTGTCACAGTCCACAACGGAGTCCGCGGGTCCTCTCGCCATCTACCAGCGCATGCAGGAGGCCCTCCTCGGAGAAGAGGCGACGCTCCTCCCGGCGGAGCTGTTGGCCGAGGATGTCGTGGTCGAGACCCCGTTCTCCCCTCCAGGAATGCGTCGTCATGAGGGCCGCGAGGCGTGGCTGGCGTTCTACCGCGCCAGAAGCGCGGTCCTGCCGGTGCGTTTCGAGCAATTCCGCGAGCTGTCGACGCATGAGACCCGCGACCCCGAGGTCCTCGTCGTCGAATACGAGCTGGCGGGGACAGTCACCACCACGGGGCTGCGCGCCGTGGCGACCCTCATCGGCGTGCTGCGGGTCCGCGACGGCTTGATCCAGCACTGGCGCGAGTACCAGGACGTCCTGGCGATCAGCGAGGCGCTGAAGCTCACGCCCCAGGACCTGGGCGGAGCCGACATCTCCCGCCCGTAGGCGAGAGCTGCCGCCCCTGAACGCCAGAACCTACGGCGAGATGAATGAAGCGACGCCCTGGAGCCGATCCACGTACGTCCCGGAGCGCGTGTTGAACGACGTCAGCCCATAGCCAGCTGGCGCCAGGTCATGCTCGAAGCTCGTCTCTCCACCAGGAGCTCGGCCATTCGAGCGTCGTGAAGCGGGCCATTGCTTCCGGCAACGCGAACGAGGACCTCGGAAAGCCTTCGCCCGCTCCGCCTTCCGCATGCACGTCGCGGCTCGCGGAGTCGGGGCCGCGCCGGGAGCAGCGCCGGGCCGGACCAGGCGCCCGCCCCCGTCGACTCAGAGTGACTGCAAGAACTTGAGCAGTGCCGCCCGCTGGGAGCCGCTCAGGACGCGGAAGGCCTCCTTGGAGGACTCCGCCTCTCCACCGTGCCACAGGATGGCCTCGGAGAGGCTGCGCGCGCGACCGTCATGCAGATAGGCCTCCCCACCGCTGACGCCAGCCGTCAGGCCAATGCCCCAGAGGGGAGGCGTGCGCCACTCCGCGCCCGTGGCGTCCTCCTCCGGGAGGTTGTCCGCCAGCCCCGGTCCCATGTCATGCAACAGCATGTCGGTGTAGGGATGAATCACCTGGCCGCGCAGCTCGGCGTAGGGGTGATACGGGCTGGTCGTCAACGTCGCGACGTGGCACCGCGCACAGCCCAGGCTCGCGAAGAGCCCCTCCCCCTGGAGCGCCTGCGAATCACCGAGACCGCGGCGCGCGGGGACCCCGAGCAGGGCGATGTAGCGCACCATCCTATCCAGGTCCGCGTCGGCCAGCTCGGTGCTCGCTCCGGCACAGCTCTGTGCCGAGCCACAATCCGGAACGGGGAAGACCGAGGTGGTGACGCCCATGTCGACATTGAGCGCGTTCGCGACTTGGTGCCTGAGCCTCGCCTTGCCCGCCTTCCAGCCGAAGCGACCCAGGCGCGACTGGCCCGTCTGGGGATCGACCACCGTCTGCATGCGCCCGGAGATGCCATCGCCATTGGCATCGTTGGCATCCGCGAGGCTGGCAATCGTGCCCTCGTCGAGCGCCTCCAGCAGGCCCAGCCCGACCAGGGGCGGCGTGATGCGGGCCGAATGGTGCGTGGGAACGGGCCCTGTGAAGTCGTAGACGGGGCGCCGCAGCTGATAGCCCGTGCCATCGCCGAACGTGCCGTTCGTCACCGTCCAGCCCGAGATGCTCACGTTGCCCTCGGGGCTACCCGTCGTGCTCTGCGGCTGAAGGACCCACCCCAGCGCCGGATGCGCCGTCACGGCGGTGCCGACCGCGCCCACCCTGACGGTGTAGCGGAGGGGAGGCGCGACGACGACGTGGCCAAAGAGGTTGCTTCCACTGGCACCCCCGCCGCTCACCGTGAAGCTCACCGGGGACGTGGTGCTCAGCCCTCCCGCGGAGTTGCCGATGGTGAAGTGGTACTGGACGGCCGTGCCCGCCGGGACGTCCTTGAGCAGGTGGGTGTTCGTGTTGGAGCTGTCATGCGCCATCCGGAAGCTCTGCTGGGCGCCTCCGTTGAGCCGATAGTGCACGTCCGCCCAGGGGGCGTCATTCACATAGAACCGCAAGGCATACAGGGACGTCGCCGGGTCGGGAGGGAGCGCGCGGCCATTGTGGGTGTGGCAGGCAACGCAGCTGCGCGCGATATAGGCGGGCCCGAGCTTGTTCTGCTGCGCGGTGAAGCTCGGGTTGCCGGCCTCCGAGTGGGAGCCATCGCCGAAATCGGTGTGATGCAGCCGCCGTCCCTCGACGAACGGCTGGGCGTTCCCCGGCGCCGTGTTCGTCGCCAGCTGCTTGAACAGGTGCGCCGGCTCGTTCGAGTAGTTGTAGCCGAGCGTCGTACGTCCCCCCAGCCAGGCGGTCTCCGGCAGGGGAAACGAGTCCAGGTTCGAGCCCCTTCCTTCCCAGGGCACCATGCCGCCCTGGCCCACGATGTAGAGGAACGCCGTCCCGTAGTAGTTGGCGCGCCCCACGACGGGAGGGAGCAGGAAGGGGCTGATTTCAATCTCCATGCGGTCGCCCACCTGGAGTCGCCGGTTCTCCTTCGCGTTGTAGTTGATGGTGGCCGTGTAGTGCAGTGGGTCCACCTGCGCCATGTCCACGTTGAACCAATATTGAGAGAGCACCGCCTGGCCTTGATAGAACGCGCGGAAGTCCGGCGTGTCCAGGGGCCAGAGCGAGGTGAGGTTGACGGTGATGTCACTCCCCCCCTTGGCGACCCGGTCGATGATTTCGATGCCGTGGGTGCGGTATTCGAAGTACAGCGGCAGGTAGTGCTCGTAGCTCTGGAACTGCGCTTCCCGGGCGTGGCGATCTCTCGACCGGTCCCCGAGGCGGGTGATGAGCGCCGTCGGCGTATCCACCACGAGCGCGGGCTCGAGCGGGGTGCTGGCGTCGAAGAGCGGGACCACCGAGCCCAGGGGCGCCAGCCGGGAGGAAGCGGCGGGCCGCGCTTCGTCGCGCGGGCCCTCGGGCGCATCCCCGCAAGCGCCGATGAACAGCCCCATGATGGCCAGACTCCAAGCCGCCACTCGCGCGCCGGATGGTTCTCTCATGCCCTGGAGCCTATTTCTCTGACAGAGAAGAAATCCCAACAATTCCAGCTCAACGATTCACATCCAGGGCGCCTGTGTGAAATGAGACAGTCGAGCAGCCCACGCGGGGAGGCCTCCTCCATGTGCCCCAAGCCCTGACATCCTCCTTCCGCGCGCGCGCCCCGTCGAACGCCGCACGTCAGCGCGCGAGCTCCAGCACGAACCCGGTCACTGGGGGGACGGGAGTCACGGGGCCATCGCCAAAGTCCGTGTCCCCCCAGAAGTATCCCACGACCCTGCTCCGGCCCTGCTTGTCGATGTCGACATCGCTGACCCAGCTGCCGGTGGAGGGAAACCCGCGCGCCCAGCGGAGTCGTCCATTCCGGCTCTCGAAGCTGGCGGCGAAGAGGCTGCTGTTGCTCCCTCCTGGCGGCACGGGGGGGAGTGGAACTCCGGAGATCGAGTCTCCCTGCGCGTACTCACCGACCACCACCACCTCGCCCTTCGACGACACGTCGATGGACCGACCGTTGCTCGCGAAGCCCCGCCCCCAGGACTCCGTGCCCGAGGTCGAGTAGGCCAGGACGAAGGCGCCCCACCCGTTCGAGCTCGTCAGGGTCTGCCCCGCGAAGGAGAAGGGCTCGCGGAAGAAGCCCGTCAGCGCCACCCGGTTGCCATGCATGGCCAGGCGCCGGACGTTGCCCAGGGGGCCCTGGACGCGCCGGCTCCAGACGAGGCCGCCGCCGGGGGTGAACCGCATGAGAAAGAAGTCGCCATAGTAGCTGCCCTCTCCGCTGAAGGCGGTGGTGATGGTGCCCCCCAGGTACACGGTCCCGTCGTCATCCACCGCCAGCCCGGGTGCCTCGCTTCCTTTCTCGTCTGGAAAGATGTGGCTCCAGCGAGGGGTACCGTCGGCGGAGAACTGGGCGACGAAGGCCGTGTCCAGGGGCGAGGCGAGCGGGCCCTGCCCGAAATCCACGACGCCGTTGTAGACCCCCGCGATGGTGATGTCACCGGAGCGACTGGCCACGACCTGATAGGTCTGGAAGAAGCCCTGGCCGGGGATGGCGCGAACCCAGCGGAAGCCGCCCGACCGGTCGAGCCCGACGATGAAACGCGCGTCGGAGATGGGGCCACCTCCGAAGTCGATGTCGGGCCGGAACGACTTCTCCACCACCAGGGCGAGGTTCCCCCGCACGTCGAGGGAAGGCCCCATCACTGGCGCGCCATGGGTCGCGAAGGCCCGAGCCCATTTGACGGCGCCCTGGGGCTTGTAGCCCACCAGCGCGATGCCACTCCCGCCCCCCGGCACGGAGACCGGACCGGCTCCGAAGTCGGCGGTTCCCGTGAGGTAGGCCAGGAGGACCCGGCCGCCGTCCCGGCCATGCTCGATTGCAATCGGCGCGGCCTGGAACCGCTGCAACGCCACGCTCGACCCAGGAGGTGTGTGGCCAGGCCCCCCGGCGGCGTCCGTGGACTCCTCCTCCAGGGCCTCCTGGAGACGCGCTTCCGCCAGCGGCTCGCCCGGCGGCTCGTCCGTGTTCGGAGGAACTCCGCCACAGCCCCATCCCAACAATGCGATACAGCAGAAGACCTCCAGGCCGGCCCCATGGTGTGCCATGACATTCTCCTCCGAGTGGACCTTCGAGGAGACAGGGGCTCGAGACCTTTGGCAATGGCCCCAGATGACAATGGTTTGTCGCATGACAGGGATTCACGCCTGCCAGCCCCGAGGGTGCGGCGCCCATGTCGGTCGGACAGGGCTCCGACGCCGGCATTCGACAGCACGGTCCTCCCACTGGGGCCCGCAATGCTCACCTCGCGAGCCCCAGGAACACCCCTCTCAGCCAAGGCGCCACAAGCGCTCGGCCTCCTCGGCGATGACGTCGGGGAACTCCTCCTGGAAGAACAACTTCCCCCCGGGCACGAAGCGGATGCCCTGGGAACGGGGGAACGTGCGGTCGAGGTAGTGGGCATCCTCGGGCGGGAAGATGTCATCGCCATCCCCCCACACGATTCGCACCGGGACCTGGCTGCGCCGGAGCAGGGCCTCCATCCCGGCCAGCGGGTTGGGCTCCAGCGCCACGTGGAACGCGTGGTATTGCGCCCTGCGCAGGGGCGAGCTCACCAGCGGCGCCACGTAGGCCTCGATGGTCTCGTCCGCGAAGCGGCTGGGGTCCCGGAAGACAGCCGCGCCGAACGTCGAGCGCGCCAGCGCCTTGTCGGTCAGCCACTGCGCGGTCGAATCCGCGAGCGTCCCGGCACGCGCCAGCTCGATGATCGGCTTGACCTTGGGGGGCGGGCTGTTGGGCTCGGTGTCGCAGTTGGTCAGCAGCAGCGTCCGGACACGCTCGGGGTGACGGGCCACGAGCAGCTGCGCGACCATGCCGCCGCTGTCGCTGGCGACGATGTCCGCCTTTGAAATGGCGAGTGCATCCAACAAGGCCACCAGCATGGCGGCCTGGGCATCGGCCGTCAGCGACTGGTGTTCGGGGACCCGCGAGTATCCCAGGCCCATGAAATCAGGGGCGATGCAGCGCCGGTGCGCGGACAGACGCTCCATCGCGCCCCGCCACTGAAAGCCGTTGAGCGGCGCGCCGTGCAGGAACAGGGCCGCGTCCCCCTCGCCGCGTTCGACATAGGCAATCTGGCCGAACGGCAGGTCGGCGAAACGCCGCGCCGCGCGGAAGGCCTCCGCGGCGCTCCGTGGCGACGAGGCCGAGCCCACCGCTCCGTGGCCCGTGTCCACGCGTGACACACACGCACCCACGACACCGGCGGTGAACGCGGCGCCGGTCAAGTACAAGAACTGTCTGCGTCTCATGGTGATTCTCCCAGCTGCGGGGTCCATCCGCGAGCACGCTCGCACCGCGGCCGCCGTCGCGCGCGCACGGATGGCTGGTTCCGAGCACGGACGGATGATCTTCCGCGCTTGCGCGAAACAGGAGGCACGGAGATGGTTGAGGCGATGACCGACAGACCCGCATGCTACCCGAGCCCTCCGGCCGCGCTGCTCTCGAGCACCGGCGCGGAGCGCTTGCCGCTGCTCGACGTGCTCACCTCCCCGGTGCCCTCCGGCGTGTTCCAGTCCCCGCTGGACAACCGGCATGTCCTCTGTCTCCACCTGGGAGATCCCGTCCCGGTCTCCTATCGGGTGGGCGACCGCGAGCGGCAGGGGACCCGGCTCCATGGCCAGTTCTGCGTCGTGCCCGCCGGCTCGAGCACGCGCTGGACGGTCTCGCGGCCCGCGCGCTCACTGCTGCTGCGCCTGAGGCCGTCGCTCATGGAGGACGCGTCGGACGCCATGGGCCTGGGCACCCGGGGCGCCGACCTGGCCCCCTCGATTCACATCCGGGACGCCCAGGTCGAGCACATCGGCTGGATGATGCAGGCGGAGGACCATGACGGCTATCCGGGAGGCCGGCTGTTCGCGGACAGCCTCGCCACCGCCCTTGCCACGCGCCTCCTCGCCCTGCAGTCACGCAAGGGCGCCTCGGCCCCCGAGCCATCCCGCGCGCTGCCCGCCTGGCGCCTGCGCCACGTGCTCGAGTACATCGAGGCGCACCTGGATGAAGACCTCACGCTCGCGCAGCTCGCGGGTGTGGCGGGCTTCAGCCTGTCGCACTTCAAGCCGCTCTTCAAGAAGGCCACGGGCGTGCCGGTCCATCGCTTCGTGCTCGGACGGCGCGTGGAGCGCGCGCGGATGCGCTTGCTCGAAGGTCGCATGAGCCTGACGGAGATCGCCCTGGAGGCGGGCTTCGCGCACTCGAGCCACATGGCCCGCTGCATGCGTCGCGTGTTGGGGGTGAGTCCGTCGCAGCTCGCACGCTCGGCGCAATGACCCTTCGGGCAAGGCCGGCTCCGGCGGGGTGCGAGGTCGTGCGCCCCGTCGCCGCCCCCAGCTGAGACCGGCCGTCACGCGCCCCGCCTCCAGCGGGGCGCGCGTCAAGGTGCGCTCGTGGCCTGGATGACCAGGGCGTCCAGCTCGATGACATCGCCTGGGCCGCCTTCGGCGCCAGTCACTTCCACGGACACCCGCTCCGTTCCCTCGGGGGCCGTCAGCTCGCGAGCGGCCCGAACCCACTGCCCGGAGAGCACGGGGCTGGAGAAGGTCTCCGCCCGCAGTTCCCGGCCCCCGGAGTCACGCCAGAGGACCCGCATCTCGGCGACCAGGGAGCGCCCGGGCGTCCCCCGTGCCCAGAAGGAAGCGCGGTGAGTCCCTGGCGAGGCGGCGAACCCCGGCCAGTTGTCGAGGCTCACCCCCCAGCCATACGGCTCGGTCACCTCCACGCGCAGGACGGCATCGCCCTCTCTCGCGGTCGTGGACGCGCTCGAGACGGTGACCGCGTACCACGCCGTCCAGGCGCCAAGCCCCGTCTCCAGGGAAGCCGTCTCGGCATCGAGCAGGTTGGAGGTCGGGGAATGGTCGATGATGGCGGGCTCGCAGGCGCACACCGCCGCCGCCAGCCCCAGCAGGCTCCAGCGCCCCCGGCTCATCGCGCGCCCTCCGGGCCCTCGCAGGACAGCGTCCCACGGGCGCGCTGGACCTCCGCCGCGTAGCGGCCACGCCGGAACTGTCGTTCGTGCAGGGCCCAGTGGGCGCAGGCGCGCCGCGCGTCCTTGAGCTGGTACGTCAGCAACGAGCCCAGCTCGAAGCTGAGGCGCTCCCGTGTCGCCACCGGCTGCCTGCGCATCGCCTCCTCGAGATACCGCGCCGCCTGCTCGAACTCGTGCCGCCCGCGAAGGACCTCCAGCTCTCGCAAGACCTCCTCCGCGCTGGGGGCCCGAGCCGACGTGGCGGGAACGCGCGGGGAAGCCACCTTCGGGCTGGGCGTCACCAGCGGCTGGGACGGTCCCGACACGGCGGGCGCGGGCTCGCGAAGGACGGGCTGGGCGGGTTCGGCCACCGGCTCGGGAACCGGCCACGCCAAGGTCTGCCCCACCTCCACGGGAACCACCTCGCCACCGGGACGGCGAAAGGCGATGGCACCTTCGTGCAGGGTGACCGTGCCTCCCCGCCCCTGCTCGTCCACCGTGAAGCGCGTGCCCATGACCTCGATGGCGCCGCCCGACACCAGCACGACGGCCGGGGGCGCGCCTCTCTGGCGGTGCGCCACCGAGAACTCCGCCCGCCCCCGGACCAGCCGCACCCCGGTGGGTTCACGACGCACGACGAGCGGCCCCTGGTTCCGGAGGGTGATGCCCCGGGTCGAGTCCAGCAGCGCGGCCTCGCCCCCTTCAATCACCACCCCCGCGGCGTCTTCCCGCGCCATGAGGTCGGCGCTGGCCCGCGCGACCTCGAGTCCTCCCAGCGCGCGCGGGGGGGGCGTCCGCATCAAGAACACCACGAGGGCCAGCGCCGCCGCCGACGCCGCGAGCCCCCAGGACACGGGGCGTCGGTGCCAGGCGGGCTTCGGCGCGCGCGCGTCCCGCAGCCGCGACCACAGTCGGGCCCGGACGGCGGGCGGCATCCCTTGCTCGCGGCGGACCAGGTCTTCACGCCGGAGCCCCGCGCGAAGGTCACGGGGAGCCATCATCCACCTCCCATCCCCAGGCCGTCAGACGGCCCTGGGCGCGGCTGATCAACTTCGACACGTAGCCCTCTGACAGCGAGAGGAGCTGGGCAATCTCGCGCTGGCTCAGGTCGTCCAGCAGCTTCAAGGTCATCACCACCCGCTCCTGCCCTGGCAAGCGGTCCAACGTCGCCGTGGCGCTGCTCACCGCCTCTCGCCTCGCGAGGGCCGACTCCGGCGTGGACTCCGTCTGCGCGGGGTGCACCGGAAACAAGAAGTGGGCGATGCGCTGGCGGAAGGTCTTCTCGCGCCGCAGGGCCGAGAACGCCACGTTCTGCGTGACGCGAAAGAGCCAGCCCCTCACATCCTCCTCGCGCAGCCAGGCCTGGTGCTCCCAGGCCTTGAGGAAGACGTCATGTGTGACGTCTTCGGCCCAGCCCGAACGGCCGGCCGCATACCGCATGGCCCAGACGTAGACGTCCTCGGCGTGCGCCTCGTAGAGCGTGTCGAAGGACACCGGCCGGGCAGGCGGAGCGGGCGGGGCCTTGGAGTGGAGAGCACGCGACATCCATCACCTGCGGACCTACGATTGGCGCCGGAGAAACTTTCCTCGAAAGGCTACGGCCCCCACGAAAGCTGGGCGCCCGTCTCGAGCCTCGCGCCTCCCCGCGACCACAGGGTCTCGCCCTCGCGCACATGCGTCACGGGCCGTAGCAGCCCCAGGGCCACGCGCAGCTCCGCCGCGAGACGCCCGGTGAGCCGCCACCGGAGCTTCATCCGGGCCCAGCCCGCGGGAGAGAGCTGGGTCCCGGTCCGGCCCGACATCCACGCGTCCTCGAGCCGGAAGGCGTGGAGGACGAGGCCCGCGCCCGCGCCCGGCTCCAGTTGCAGGCGCTCCGCCAGGGGGAGCCGATAGCCGAGGAAGGCGCCACCTTGCGCGTCGAACGCGGTCAGCGCCGCCTCGCGGGTGCGACCGAGCCCCGCCTCCACCTCCAGGCCGAAGGCCCCCAGGCCCCGCCGGACGGAGAGCAGGAGGTGCGGAGCGACTCCGGAGCCCTGCCAGAGCGTCCCCAGCCCCAGGCTCAAGTCCAGGTCGGGGGGCACGGGGGCGGCGGCCACCGCCACCGGAGGCTGGAGCACGACTTCGGGAGGAGGTGGCTCCGGCTCCGGCCGCACCGCCCGCGTCATCTCGGCGAGCTTCTGGGCGACCTCCAGATGAAGCTCCGCGATGGAACCCCGTCCCACCTGGACGCCCTGCTCGACGCGCTGCTCCGGCCCGGCGGCCTCGAGCCACAGCCCTTCCGGCGTGCGGCTCGCCCGCAGCCGAAGCTGGGCCGGACCGCGAGGTGAGACGACCGCGAAGCCCTCCTGAATCAGCCGCAGGGCCACCTTGCGCTCCAGCTCCACGCCATCCCACCGCCGATAGTCCTGTTCGGGAAGAGCGCGAAGGTCGAACGACACCGACACCACCGGGGCCTGGGTCAGGACGGCGAGGGAGAGCGCGCAGAGCAAGGCAGTCATGCGGTGATGGCGAGAGTACCGTCGCCCGGGGCCCGCCGGGCAGGAAAGTATTTCCGGCCCCGCGCGTAGCCAGGGCCATGACGCTCCCTCGCTCCGTGGGCATCCTGCTGCTTTGCGCTGGCGTGGTCGCTTGTGATGGCACCGCCAAGTACAACCATCACCCCGGCGGAGACGAACCCGATCCCCCCACCTCGTCCGACTCCGTCCATCCCGCGCCAGCGAGGTTCTCCTGCGACGCGAGCGCCGCCCCCGCGGAGCTTCCGTTCCCCCGGCTGTCCCGGACGCAGCTGATGAACTCGCTGCGCTTCGCCATCGCCCGTGCGCTGCCGGACGAGGCCGACGCCCTCTGGACGAAGCTCACCCCCACCCTCGCCCGCTACCCCACGGACCGGCGCACGCCCGCGCCCGGTGACTTGAAGGGCGGCTTCAGCCGGCTGGACCAGTCCATCCAGCAGACCCAGGTCGACGTCATGTATGACCTGGGCAGGGCCGTGGCCCAGGAGCTCACCAGCACCGACGCGCGCCGCAACGCGCTGCTGGGAAGCTGCGCGAGCGACAGCCAGACGACCAACGACCGGGCCTGCCTGGAGAACTTCATCCGGGGATGGGGCTCCCGTGTCCTGCGCTACCCACTGCCACCCGCGGAGGTCACCGCCTTCGCCGACGTCGCCGGGGCCACCCCGGTGGACCGGGCGGCGGTGGCGGACGTCATCACCACCCTCCTGAACTCGCCCTGGTTCCTCTACCGGGTCGAGCATGGCACCACGGCGGACCAGCCGGTGAGCCCCCTCTCCGCGTTCGAGCTGGCCGCGAAGCTGTCCTACCAGCTCTGGCAGACGCCTCCGGACGACTCGCTGTGGGCCGCCGCGGTCGATGGCTCGCTCCTGACCGAGGGCGGCTTCAACGCCCAGCTCGACCGGATGATGCGGAGCCCCCAGCTGCGCAGCTCGCTGGACGAGTTCGTCAGCGAGTGGCTGCGGCTCGACGAGCTGCCGTCGCTCGTGGCGCTCCGGAACGACCCAATCTACCAGGCCTTCGTCGGAGCGGAGATGCCCACGGACGCCGCGCGCGCCGCGATGTTCGAGGACGTCCAGCTCTCCGCCTGGAACACCGTCGTGTCCGGCGGGTCGGTGAGCGACTTCCTCCATGACCGGAGGTCCTACACGGCGGACCCGTTCCTGGCCGCCATCTACGGCGTCCCCGTCTGGGATGGCGAGGGTCCGGCGCCGGTCATCCCGTCCCAGAACCGCAGCGGCCTGCTGACGCGCGCGGCGTTGCTGGCCACGGGGACCGCGTCGACGCGCCCCATCCACAAGGGCTACCTGGTGCGCAACGCCCTGCTCTGCCAGCAGGTCGGGGCCCCGCCGCCCAATGCCAGCGACCGGCCTCCCGCGCCGACGGAGAACATGACGACGCGACAGGTGGTGAGCCAGCTCACCTCCGGAGGCAGCTGCGGGGGCTGCCACAACAACACCATCAATCCGCCCGGCTTCGTGCTGGAGGGGTTCGACGCGCTCGGACGGGAGCGCGACGTCGAGCGGCTGTACGACCGGCAGGGCCGCGAGACCGCCACGCCGCCCGTGGACACGTCAGCGGACGTGTGGCTCTACGACTCCGAGCAGCGCGTCATCTCCAACGCCGCGCAGCTGTCGCGGATGATCGACGACAGCCAGCTCTTCCAGTCCTGCGTCGCGCAACACTACTTCCGCTTCGCGCACGCTCGCGTGGAGTCCACCACCCGCGACGGCTGCCTGCTCTCGGAGCTGGAGTCGGTCGCGCGCAGCGGCGCGCCCATGGCCGACCTGCTGAAGACGGTCGCCCGTCATCCCACGTTCAAGCAGAGGAGCTTCCAGTGAGCAATACACCTGTCTTCCGATGGGACCGCCGCATGTTCCTGCGCGGCGCGGGCGGAGCCGTGCTGGCGTTGCCGCTGCTCCCATCGCTGTTGAGCCCCCGCGAAGCGAAAGCCCAGGCCGCCCAGCGACCGAAGTGCTTCGTGCACTTCCGGACCCCACATGGCGCCGTCTTCGGCGCGAACATGTGGCCGGGGGACTCGGCGCTGACGCAGACCCTGTTCTACGCGGCCCACGACGTCCGGCGGGGAGACCTGGTCGCGACGCCCGACTCGAGCGGTGACGCGGTCATCAGCCGGGTGCTGACCGCGCGGTCGTCCGTGCTCACGCCCACGCTCGTCTCGAAGATGAACATCCTGCGGGGGCTCGATTACCCCCTGTACATGGGCCACAACTTCGGCGCCCCGCTGGGCTACTACGACTTCGACAAGCAGCGGCCCGGCTCCCCCCGTGCGACCATCGACCAGGTGATGGCGTACTCACCGGCCTTCTACCCGAGCGTCGCCTCCGTCCGGAAGCGGAGCGTCGCCATCGCCGGCTCGGGCACCTCGAGCGGCAGCTGGGGCTACAGCACCCCCGGGGTTCGCTCCTCCGGGGTCGCGTCGAGTTCCATCAGCGGCACCGAGAGCTCGCTCGCCCTGTTCGACACGTTGCTGGCTGGCGCCAGCAGCCCCGGCACCGCCCGGACGCCCGTGGTGGACAAGGTCCTCGAGAGCTACCGGCGGCTGCGCAACGGCAACGGCCGGCTCTCGGCCGAGGACAGGATGCGGCTGGACCAGCACATCGACGCGGTCGCGGAGCTGCAGCGCCGGCTGGAGACCACCACCACCGGCTGCCAGGTGCCGGCCCGCCCCACCACCGACAACCTGTCGCTGCGCAACTCCGGCTCCTTCGCGGGTGACCCCGCGAAGAACGTCGAGTACTTCCGGCTCATCAACGAAGTGCTCGCCGTGGCGATGAACTGCGGCGTCTGCCGCATCGCCACCATCAGCATCGACGAGAACAACCAGAACCTGACCTTCACCACCCGCGCGCCCCAGGGCGAGGACTGGCACAACAACGTCGTGCATCCCTCCACGGTGGCCGGGCCGAACCAGGACCTGGTGGTCCAGTTCAACCAGGTCTTCTTCTCGCAAGTGTTCCTCGACCTCGTCTCCCGCTTCGAGCGGTTCTCGAACGGCGTGGGGGGGACCCTGCTGGATGATTCGCTGCTCGCGTGGGCACAGGAGAATGGCAACACGCCCCACTTCTCCTTCTCCGTCCCCGTCGTGACCGCCGGGAGCGCGGGAGGCGCCCTCAAGACGGGCAACTACTGCGACTACCGGAACATCACGCGCAAGGTGAGCGGCGACTCGAGCACGGGCAGCGAGGGCAACTTCCTGTGGTCGGGCCTCCTCTACAACCAGTGGCTCGGCACGGCGCTCCAGGCCATGGGCATTCCGAAGTCGGAGTGGAGCGAGACCGACCACCCCGGCTATGGCTGGAAGGCGTCCTACCAGTCGACCTACGAGTACTTCTTCACCAACAAGGGCTTCACCTCGGCGCAGGCCTATCCGGCGTCGATGTGGCAGAAGACCGGAGAGCTGCTGCCGTTCCTGGCGGCCTGACAGCCTCGGGGTCCCCTCGATGGCCGACCATCCGGGGACCTTCCCTTCCCGGGGCCATGGCGGTGGTGCCGGCCCCGGTCTGGCCGCCGCCAAGGGGCGCGGCGCGCGCAATGCCCGGACGGGTGAAGCCAGGCGAGCGCGAGGGAAGGCGGGGGGAGGCCGCCAGGGAAGCCTCCCCCCGTCATCGCCATGGAGCCGGCTGGAGGCCCGGCTCCGGGCCGCGCTTCAGCTCCCGCTCAGCGCGTCGACGAGCTGCTGGGCCGACTTGGGGTCGTCGCAGGGGTTGCTCAGCGGGAACCACCGGCAGCCGGCCGGCGGCTGGCCCTGCGGGAACCACTCCGTGTTGCCACCGAACGCGCTGACGTAGGCATTGAGGTGCTGGTAGCCGAGCTGCGCCATGAACGACGAATCGGCGGTCCAGGCCACGCCGGTGTTCTTGCTGTCGGTGTAGGGCGCCAGCGGGCCGTCGAACGCGGGGACCTGCTCGAACTGCACGTACTGGTGGTTCGCGGCGATCGCCTGCCGAGCGCCAATCATCTTCCCGACAGGGTCATCGGGCAGGACGTTGAGGCCGTAGATGTTCGTCGGGTTGGTGAGCGCATTCATCGTGGCCGCGTTCCAGGCGTGCGGCACCACGTCCTTGGCGTTCCAGAGGAAGGTGGCATTGGCCTTGCCGGCACCGAACACGCTCTTGAAGTGGTCGAGGAACGCCTGGTTGCCGATGGACGGACCCGCGGTCGCCAGCAGATTCACGTGCTGCCAGTGGCTCAGGTTCGTGTCCTGCGTGTTCAGCGCCGAGTCCGGGTCCATGAGCGCGAGCATCAGCATCGGGGACAGGGCGCCCCCCAGGCTGTGCCCGGTGAACCAGAGCGTGGTGGACTGCTTGTTCGGGATGTTCGCCAGGAACGTCCGGATGTCGTTGAGCGGCCACTGCATCTTGAAGAGGAGCCGCATGAGGCCCTCCCAGTCGCCGTTGGTCACCTGCAAGGGCGAGGTGGTGTTGGTCCCCGTCTTGAGCTGCCAGTCCGTCGGGTCGACGTCGAGGTCCTCGGTGTTCATGTCGTAGGACGACAGCGCGTTGGTCCCGGCCACGGCCACCACGTAGACCGGGAGCGGGTTGTTGCCGCCATCCAGCTGCTGCGCGACGAACATCCCGTTGCTCACCTGCGGGATGGGCAGGTCATCCAGCGTATAGCTCGGCCCCCAGACCACGTTCCATTTCGAGTAGGGGGCATTCAGGCTGTTGATCTGACCCTGCAGGTCCTTCGTGTTCCATGGGCCAATCAGGTTGCCCACGGTGGCCTGGCTCGCCAGCCACGAGAGCGCAAACACTTGCTTCTGCATCGACGAGGGATTGAACATGGAGTCTCCGATGAGAGTCGGGTTGCGGGCCAAAGCCAATCCTGCAAATGAATCCCAGGAACTGGCGCCCACGGATAAACCTTGCATGCGCTGTGCCTCTATCGCAGACAGATGAACGCCGAGAGGGTGTTGCTCTGTGTGGCCGAGCCGGGACTGGCGCCTGGCCCCAGCTCCCGAGGTGTCAGTCCTCTTGTCTGACGCGTCAATTCACATCCATGACATGTCAGTCCCGCACCGCGGTGAAGTCGCCATGGACGAGGACGAGCCCCCCTCGTGAGCGGCGGCTTCGACGGTCGACCCGGGGCAGCGCCGCGTCCGCGCAGGCGGCCTCGACCGGACGAGCACTCCCATCCAATCCAGCAGGTCCCCAAGGACATACAGACTTGATTGGTTGATACGCGGCTCCGCGAACGCGAGGACGGACGCGTGAGGAGGTCGGCCAGGGGCTGCCCCATCATGACGACTGTCTGGTTCTGGACAGCGTCCGCTGGGTGGCGCACACAGGCGCGCCGCCGCGAGAAGTCCCAGCCACTCCAGCCCGGACTTCCGTCAGACCCAGGGGTATCCTGAATCCAAATGACACCTGGTTACCTGGCTATCGGTCCTGCCCTGGCCCTCCTGTCCGGAGCGGCCCACCCGCTCGACTCCAACGGCTGCGCGTCTCCGGAGCCCGCGCCGTCCTGGGTGGCGAGGTTCTCTCCCTCCGCCTCCGACTGCTCCCTGGACTCGACCGTCCCTGGCCCTCAGTGGCTGCCCACGACGGTGCTGCGCATCCCGGTGGTGGTCCATGTCGTCGCGGACAGTGCGTGCGCGAATGGCAACGTCTCCGACGCGTTGGTCCACAGCCAGCTCACGGTCCTCAATGAGGACTTCCGCGCGCTGACCGGCACGCCGGGGGGCGGTGGGGTGGATAGCAAGATTGAGTTCTTCCTTGCCACCGAGGACCCCTCGGGCAACCCGACCACGGGCATCCAGCGCTACTGCAACACGACGTGGTACCAGGACACGGGCAGCTACTGGCTCAGCATCGCCTGGGACCCGACGCGCTACCTGAACATCTACACCCACAGCGCCGGCGGCTCGCGTGGGTACGTGCCCTTCCTCCCCGCGGAGCCCACGGGCGCCGTCGGTCAGCCGCAGGACCGGGTGGTCATCAACTCGCTGGCGTTCGGGCGGGTGGGACCCTTCCCGCCGTACCACAACGGGCGGACCGTCACCCACGAGGTGGGCCACTACCTGGGCCTGTTCCACACGTACTACTCGGGGTGCGGCACGGCCACCGCGCCGGACTGCTACACCACCGGAGACCGCATCTGCGACACCCCGCCCAACGCCACCTCCCACAAGGGGTGCACCGCGGGAATCACGAGCTGCGGCGGCGTCCCCGTCCCCATCCAGAACTACATGGAGCTGACGGACGACGCCTGCATGACGGGCTTCACCGCGGAGCAGGTGCAGCGCATGCGCTGCACCCTGGCCACCTACCGCCCGACCCTGGCGCGGTAGCCGCGAGCACTCCAGACGCCGCGTCGTGCCCGCCCCCTCGTGGGCTCCGAGCCCATCGAGGCCCCACGCCGGTCGCGCCTGGGGCCCCTCCACCGCCCGCTGGCCTCCGGTGGGCCTCTCCACGCGCTGGCGCCGCGCCGCGAACACCTCTGGCTGCCACCACGGGCCCGCGGCGCGGGCCCCCTGCTCTCCACACCGGCTCCAGCCCCCGAACCGAGGCGCCGAGCCGCGGCTGGCCTCCTGGAGCCGCCGGGGGGCGAGGAGGCCGGTGCGGTACTCCCACACCGGTCTCGCGCTCCCTCCGCGCGGAGACCTCAGCCGCCGAGCACCACGTTCTCCAGCACGCCCAGCGCGTCGGGGACGAGCACGGCGGTTGAGTAGTAGGTGCTGACCAGGTACTCGGTGATGGCCCGGTCGGTGATGGCCATGCGCTTCACCGTGAGGCTCGGCTCCACCTCGTCGGGGATGCCGGCATTGTGCAGGCCAACGACGCCCTGGTCGTCCTCGCCGATGCGCATCGCGATGATGGAGGTGGTGTTCTCCCGGCTGATGGGGAGCTTGTCGCAGGGGAGGATGGGCACCCCGCGCCACGCCTGCAGCTTCTGCCCGTTCACGTCCACCACCGTCGGGTAGAGGCCGCGCTTGTTGCACTCCCGGCCGAACGCCGCGATGGCGCGCGGGTGGGCCAGGAAGTAGCGCGTCTTGCGGCGGCGAGACACCAGCTCGTCCATGTCGTCCGGAGTGGGCGGGCCGGAGCGGGTGTTGATGCGCTGCTTGAGGTCGGCGTTGTGCAGCAGGCCGAACTCCGGGTTGTTGATGAGCTCGTGCTCCTTGCGCTCCTTCAGCGCCTCGATGGTCAACCGCAGCTGCTCCTGCGTCTGGCTCATCGGGTCGTTGAAGATGTCGGAGACGCGGGTGTGCACGCGCAGGATGGTCTGCGCCACGCTCAGCTCGTACTCGCGCGGCTTCAGCTCGTAGTCCACGAAGCCACCGGGGATGACCGGCTCGCCGTGGTGGCCCGCGGTGAGGGGAATCGCCGCCTGGCCCGCCTTGTCCTGGGGCTTCCTCAGCCGCTCCCGGTAGCGCTCCACGTGCGCCTTCAGCGCCGGGGACTGGAGGATGAGGGACTCGAACGCGTCCTGCGGCAGCGCCATCACCGTGCAGGCCGTCACGGCCTTGACGGTGAAGGGCCACAGGTCGTTCGACTCCACCACCGCCTGGTCGCCGAAGTGGTCGCCGTCCGCCAGCGTGTCCAGCACGACGGGGTCGCCGTACTTGCCCGAGGTCAGCTTCTGGGCCTTGCCATGGGCCAGGAGGAAGACGTGCTCGGCGGGCTTGCCCGCCTCCACGATGCTCTCCCCTGCCTTGAACTGCCGCTGGGTGAAGCGGCTCGCGAGGGTGCGGACGAGCAGGTCATCCACGTCCTCGAAGCCCCGCATCAGCGGCAGCTTGAGCAGCTCCTGGGGGATGACCTCCACCTTGACGCCGATGTTGCTGAAGTTCAGGCGGTCGTCACCCACGGCGTACGTCAGCCGGCGGTTGACGCGGTACGTGCCGCCCGACACCTGCACCCACGGCAGCACGCGCAGCAGCCACCGGGGCGAGATGCCCTGCATCATCGGCTGCGTCTTGGTCGTCGTCGCGAGCTGGCGCGCCCCGGCCGTGCTCAGGCTGGAGGCCTCTTGCCCGGCCATGTCCTTGTCTGGAGTCACCATGAGAGAACCTTCCGATTCCGTGAGGACCTGGGACTACGCGCGGCCCAGCTCCACGCTCTCCAGGATGCCCAGCGCGTCCGGCGTGAGGACCGCCGCGGAGAAGTACGTGGTGACCAGGTAGCTCATGATGGCCTTCTCGTTGATGCCCATGAACCGGACGTTGAGGCTGGGCTCGATCTCATCCGGGATGCCGGCCTGGTGCAGGCCGACCACGCCCTGGTTCTTCTCCCCCACGCGCATCAGCATGATGGACGTGGTGCGCGCCTCGCTGATGGGCAGCTTGTTGCAGGAGAAGATGGGGATGCCACGCCACGCGGGCACCATGTTCCCGTTCAGGTCGACGCTGGTGGGGTAGATGCCGCGCTTGTTGCACTCCTGGCCGAACGCGGCGATGGCGCGCGGGTGGGCCAGGAAGAAGGACGGCTCCTTCCAGACCGTGGCCAACAGCTCGTCCATGTCGTCCGGGGTCGGCGCGCCGGAGCGGGTGTGGATGCGCTGCTTCAGGTCGGCGTTGTGCAGCAAGCCGAACTCGCGGTTGTTGATGAGCTCGTGCTCCTTGCGCTCCTTCAGCGCCTCGACGGTCAGCCGCAGCTGCTGCTGGGTCTGGTTCATCGGGTCGTTGAAGAGGTCCGCGACGCGCGTGTGGATCTGCAGGATGGTCTGCGCGACGGACAGCTCGTACTCGCGGGGGTGCGTCTCGTAGTCCACGTAGGTGCCGGGCAGCATGAGCTCGCCGTGGTGGCCGGCGGCCAGCTCGATGGCCTTCTGGCCAGCGGTGTCCTGCTTCTTCTTCGAGCGGGCCTTGAAGCCCTCGATGTGCTTCTGGAGGGACGGCACCTGCGCCACCACCTCCTCGAAGGCCGCCTGCTGGAGGATGAGCGCGATGACGGGCGTCACGGCCTTGGTGGTGAACTGCCAGAAGTCCTGCGACTCCAGCAGCGCCTGGTAGCTGTAGTGGTCGCCGTCCGCCAGCGTGTCCAGCACCACCGGCTCACCGTACTTGCCGGCGCCGATGCGGTTCACCTTGCCGTGGGCGATGAGGACGATGGAGTCCGCCTCCGTGCCGGCCTCCGTGATGACCTCACCGGCCTTGTACTCCTTCTGAACGAAGCGGTTGGCGAGGGCCGTCAGCACCTCCACGTCCTCGTAGCCGCGCAGGAGCGGCAGCTCGCCAAGCTCCTGCGGGATGACCTGGACCTTGGCGCCGGTGTTGGTGAAGGTGACGCGGCCGTCGCCCACGGCGTAGGTCAGGCGGCGGTTGACGCGGTAGGTACCACCGGACACCTGCACCCACGGCAGCAGCTTGAGCAGCCACCGCGAGGAGATGCCCTGCATCTGCGGCTCGGACTTGGTCGTCGTCGCCAGCTGGCGCGCGGCCTGGGTTCCGAGGCTCAGGCTGTTGTCGTCGAGCTTCTTCGTGTCGTTGGACATGGGTCACCCTTCAGGTTGAGGAATCAGAAGACCCGCGCGGCCCGCGGCGGGTCAGGACCTTCATCTGTTGCGGAACAGCTCGGCGACGCGCGTCGCGGCCATCCCCAGGCCGGAGAGGTTGCCGGTCTTGAACTTGGGCGTCGCCGCGTCGATGAGCTCGAACTCCTTGTAGCGGTCCACCGCCGCGTGCCACCGGGGGATGCCCGCCATCCACTGCTGGAGCTGCTCCACGTACTTGTTCAGCTTCTCCTGCGCCTTCGCGTCCAGCCCGAAGGCGCGGATGACCACCGGCAGCTCCTTGGCCACCAGGTGCTCGAACTGCTTCATGCGCGCGGTCATCAGGTCGTTGACCACCAGCACCGCCGCGTCCTTGTCCACGTCCAGGAACTTCTGGACCACGAGCACGCAGTTGTTGAGCTCGCCCTCGAACTCGATCTCCTTCTGGTAGGAGAAGATGTCGTTGACGAAGCAGGCATAGTCCGCCGCGGAGTTCTCCAGCCCGCGCAGCGTGCGGGTGTTGAAGACGTCCTCCGGCACGGCGTCCCCCTTGGAGAGCCGCGACAGGCTCATCGTGAGGTCGGAGCCGAACGTCTTGCGGCGCATCTCCACGTAGTCCACGGGGTCCGGCACGCGGTTGAGGATCTGGTTGTTCAGCTCCCAGAGCCAGCTCTCCGTCATGTCCTGGATGGCCTTGCGGAACAGCGTGCGGCCGCGCGGGGAGAGCGGGCCGGCCGTGCGCTTCCACAGGTCCGCCAGCCCCATCTCGACCGGGTTCGTGGGCACCGCCGGATTGGGCGCCTCCACGTCGTCCGGCATGAACTGGGCGAGGCGGGCGTTGAACACCTTCGCGCCGGGCATGTCGCGCGTGTAGCCATAGAGCGCCGGGAAGTAGTCGTCCGCGTAGGTGCCCCAGACGAGCCAGCACGCCGTGAGGTCCAGCTGCGCGGCGGTCGCGTCCGGGTGGATGAGCGCACCGCAGAGGGCCACGTCCGCCACGTCGAACTTGTGGTCGTCCCAGATGGACAGCCCCACGCCGGGCAGCACCTCCAGCATGCCCATGCGGCGCGCCCAGTCCTTGGAGTTCCTGCGCGCGCCCTCCAGGTGGGGGCTGAGGTACGTGCTGTACGGCATGTAGAACTCCGGCAGCTTCACCGGGCCCACGCGCTGGCGGGGAACGTGGCTGAAGGACTTCGCGCGAGGGCCCAGCCCCAGCGCGCCAGCCGTCATGGGCAGGCGCAGGGCGGAGGTGCCCAGGCCCCCGGGCAGCGGGAGGGCGAACTCCGCGCGGCGCTCCGCGTTCTTGTTCATGTAGCGGTTGGAGCGCATGTGCCACTCGTGACCGCCGGACTGCCAGTCCTGGAGGCCGCGCAGGTACGTGAGCACCTGGCCCTGCTCCACGGGGTTGAGGCCGTACTCCGCGAACAGCCACGGCAGCTCCGTGGCGGCGGTGGTCTCGAACTGCTGGAGCCGGGACGTCAGCAGGTCGTTGACCAGGTCGGCCGCGCGCTGGGTATCGCAGTCGAGGAACTTCTCCACCACCAGCACGCCGTTGGAGAGCTCGCCCTCCTCCAGGATTTCGCGCTCGTAGGAGAACAGGTCATTGCGCAGGTGGACCGCGTCGGAGAACGTGTCCTTGAAGACGCGCATCGGCCGGCTCTTCACGACGCGGGCGGGAATCTCCGCGCCCACCGCGTGCTCCACCAGGTCCGACGACCAGGGCGCGCCACCGACCTTGCGGCGCATCTCGATGTACTCGATGGGGTTGGCGACGCGGGCCTCGCTGATGTTGACGATCTCCCACATCGACTCGTCGAGCAGATGTTTCGTGTTCTCGAAGAAGCGCCGGCGCCAGTCCATGGACATGGAGGGCACGGTGCGGATCCAGAGGTCCCGCAGCCCGCGCTCCACCGCGTTGGTGGGCTCCGGCGGCGTCTGGGACATGTCTAACGGCATGAACAGCGGCAGCCGATCCAGGTAGGCCTGACCGCCGGAGATGTCACGCGGATGCTTGTAGACCTCGAGGAAGTGGTCGTCGAAGTAGAAAACCCAGACATACCAATCCGTGATGAGGTCCAGCTCCGGGCCCGGCGCCTCCGGGTGCGTGTATGCGCAGAGCAGCGCGTAGTCCATGCCGTCGAAGCGGCGTTCGGACCAGATCTCGCGGTCCGTGCCATCCCGCGGCGGGCCCAGGATGCCCATCTCGTAGGCCCAGGCCTTGGTGTGGACCCGGGCCGCTTCGACGTTCGGATTCAGGCGCGCGGGCCAGGGAACGTAGAACTCCGGAAGCTGGAATGGTTGTTTCTGCCGCGCCTTGGACATGCGTGCCTCTTGCTGGAATGACCGATTGTACTGTCTTATCCAAGTCATTTCCACGGATGACATGCTCAGCAGGCTATGCAACTTAATCCAGCCCATTAGGGATGGCGGAATACGCAGCACGGCGGCCCGCAAGGCCGAGCACGCATCGGACTTTCTTGCATGATGAGACAATACGCGTGCCCGTCGCGACCTCGCGCGCCGCGTCGTGGGCGGGTGCGGGTGCGTCAAGTCACGTTCCGGGCACACCGAGCACCTCGGCGTGAGGACGTGAGGGGCGCGCGTCGTCGGGGCGATGAAGGCGCCGGGAGGCACGGCACCCGCGGGGCCTCCCGGCTCCACGGGGAGGTGCGGGCGACCCAGGCGCGGGCGAGACGACAGCCGGCGCGTGGGACACGCTCGACCGCGCCACCGTGAACACGGAGGTGCGGGAGGTCGTGCCCACGCGCCACGAGCGACTCCAGGCGCGGAGTCCTGGCGGAGGCTACTCGAAGAGCGAGAGCTGCCCCAGCGCGTGCAAGCGCCCCGCCGAATCCCTCGGGACGGCCCGCACGCGAACCTGCGACACCGCTGTCGTCGCGGTGAGGTCCAGCTCCCTGAAGGGCCGCTCGCTGTTCTCGTCGAGCAGGTTGGCCAGGGACACCCACTGCGTCCCGTCGGCGCTTCCCTCCAGCACCAGCTCATTCATGGTGCCCGCCACGCCGAAGTTGCGCAGCACGGCCTTGCGCAGCACCGCGGGCCTCGACAGCTGCACGGTGACCTCCTTGACGCCCTCCTGGAAGAGCACGGCTCCGCCGAGGTCTCCGTTGGTGAGGCGGCAGGGCGTCTCGGCGTTCGGATAGGTGCACGAGGCGCCGCGGCTGACCGGCACCAGGGCGCGGCGCGGGAGGACCACGTCATCGCTCGAATAGGTGAAGCCCACCGTCACGCTCCCCGCCTTCCCATCGCGCTGGGTGATGAGGGAGGCCTCCAGGTCCCGCGCGTCCTCGAGGACGTAGTCACTCAGGTGGACCGGCGAGGAGGCCTTGAGCACCTGCCAGGCCTCCCTGCCGCTCGGCGGGTAGAGGTACAGCACGTGTTCATTGCTGGTGCCGCCGTGCGTGGCGGACAGCGGCCGGAAGCTCACGCTCACCCCTTGCGCCTCCGCGGCCACCGTCAGCGAGCCCGACCACTCCTGGATGGGAGGCAGCGCCACCTCCGACTCCTGGATGAGGAAGGAGGCTGAAACATGCCTTCCCTGGGGCTGCTCGGGCGAGCGGACGATGAAGCACCGCGCGATGCTCCCATTGCGGGTGTCGGCGCCCAGCAGGTCGAACCCGAAGGTGCCATCCGCGCGGGTCTTCACCGACCTCCAGCTCGACGAGAAGGCCGCGAGCGCACACGCGGAGTTCTCGCTGCGGTAGACCTTCAGCAGCGCCTCGGAGAGCGGCGCGCCAGCCTCGTCGAGGAGGCGCCCGCTCAGCGCGATGTCCTGCCCCTCCTCCACCTTGCTCTCGGTACAGCCCCCCGACACCGCCAGCACCCCCAATGTCAACGTGCGCATCCATCGCATAAGGACCTCCTCGACTGGTGAGCCCCGCAGCCAGTGCAAGACTGGTGCAACGCCCTGCTCCCTCGGGAGACGGGAGTCCGCCCCCATCCGGTACTGACAGCCGCGTCGTGGCGCGTCGTCTACGCGGGTGCCACCGCTGCTTCGCAGCAAGGCCCGGCCCACGCGCGGCGGGCCGCGGCGCGCCCGCGCTCGATGGCCACGCCGGCCAGAACAACGGGGTGGGCGCGCACCCCCTTGCGAGGCGCAAGCGACACGAACCACTCCCGGAAGGCACCTGCGCCATCCGCCGAGCCGGAAGACACGAGCCACCGAAGCGGTCAAGGCTTGCTCGGGCGAGGGGTGTGCCGCGGCGCCGAGCACCTCGCACTCGGAGTGTTCGTCGCCCGGCGGCCGCCGGTCATCGTCAAGCGACGCTCCGGGCCGCGCCCGCTCGCCGCAGCGCAGCGCGCCGAGGTCCCGGACGCGCGTGGTCAGCCAGCGCCTCGGCCCGAGGGAGAGGTCCGCGGGTACGCCTCATTGGAGGATGAACCAACCGCCCTTGCTGTCGTACCCGAAGCCGTCGTGCGCGTTCTCGAACTCGAAGATGATCGTGAAGTGGCCGTTGCCCCAATTGTAGAAATAGAGCTTGGACATGGCCTCCTGACCCGACGAGCCCACCGCTCCCCTGAGCGTGCCGGCCAGCACCGACACCTGCTCGTCGCTGCTGGGGAGCTCGTAGGTCGGCAGCGCACTGCCGATGACGTCGGAGAGCGAACCCGTCGCGAGCAGCAACGCCTCGACCGCGAGCGCGCCTTCCTCGTCGCTCATGACGTGGGGGGCGAGGTTCGGCGCCCGCCCCTCGGCCAAGGCCTGGCGGACTTCCGCCGCGCTGGCGCTGCCCGCCGTGTCGAGCAGCACTTCGCCACCCTGCACCGGAATCGACCACACGCAGCTCGGGAAGCCGGACGGCGGCGAGCCCTGCCCCGCGCACACATTCCCCGCGCCAGCTGGGGTGGCGGCGCTCGCCCCCATGGACATCGCCAGGACAGCCCATGTGACAACCAGCGGATTCACCTTCGTATTCATGAGTCCTCGTGAGTCGGGCGCCGCCCCCGCGACGCGCGCGATGGGTCGCTGCAAGCGGGGCAGGCCGTCGACGGACCGCGTCTCCGCTCACGGCGGGCGGATGCGCAAGCAGCCTCGAGCCAGTCACTGAGCCCCCATATTCCAGAAGCTTCAGGAGGGCGAAAGGACCCGCTCAGTAGCCACTGCATCCTGCCCGTAACCCGGTTACCGCGCCCTGAGTGCCTCGGATCCACGTTCGACAGCACGTCGGCCCCGCCTCCTCCAGCGCTCCCGCCCGAGCGAAGGCCCGGCGCGAGCGGGGCGTGGACACTCGGCGGGCCAGGCATGACGGCCCGCCCCAGACGTTCCGGGGCGGGCCGCGCTGGGGACCTGCCAGCCTGCTCAGAGGCAGATTTTGCAGTCCTGGGAAACGATTCCGGCGCTGTACCAGGTGCCATCCGCCTTGCGGCATCGGAGCTCCGTGTAGTTGCCCTTGGAAGGACCACAGGCTCCACAGAGCAAGAAGGTGCGCGAGGTCTCTCCCGGCTGACAGCTCGGGGCCAAGGCGCCTTCTTGGGTATCCATGTTGGATTGCCGCCTCATGCGGCGCTGAAAGGATAGCACGCCCCCTGCACCGCGTCCGTCCGGCGGGGCCGCCTCGATGCACTCCCGGAGAGCGGAGACGAAGGACTTGAAGCGCTCGAAGAACCTCCGGAGCTCGGCCTCACCCCGACAGGTCTCGCCCGTGCAAGGAGACGAATACAGGTCAAGGCCATACTGGCCAGGGCGCTCGACGCCCGAGCACCATCGGCTGGACCTGCCCTGAACGCATCGAGTCAGCCCATGCCGTGCTGTCTTCCATTCGACAGTTGAGTTGTCTTTGAAAGCCACAGACTTCTCGCGGGATGCTGCATTTGGACTGATCGACATCGCGGCAGCCGGCTCCGATGAACGGAGCCTGCGGTGTACGTCCTGACGGAGATTCCACATGCTGAAGAACATGAGGTTCGTCGTGGTTGCGTTGTCGCTCGGTGCTGGTTGTGGCGGCGAGCCGCCGGCGGTGGTCGACAGGGAGGACGCGCTCGGGGAAGCCTTTGGCCACGCGCATTTCCAGGCGACCTATCGGATGCTGGAGGCGCGGGGAGCGTTGCTGGATCTTGCCTCCGCCACCGTGGCGCCATCCGGGGACCTGGGTGGGTTCGTGCTGCGCATTCCGGTGAGCGGCGGGCGGGCCACCGAGCTGCGCTTCGAGACCCGAGGCGGGCAGTCGCCCGAGGTCTCGGTGCGCGAGTCCAGGGAGACAGTGGAAGACCAGGCCGCGCTGGCGCCGTGTGGGCCGTATACGGGGGCGGATTCGTGCAGCCAGGGACCCTGGCCCATGGCGCAGCAATGCGCGAACGGGCCCCTCTATCGGTATGACCTGCACACGCGTCGGATCTTCACCAACGGCTGGGCCGTCACCTTTGAAACGTCCATCTATTCCTGTGAGCCGGCGCAACCCAGTCTCCTCTGCTACTCATCCTGCACGCCCATCGCCATGAATCCTCGGCACGACTGAGCTGTCGCGAGGGTCCTCGCGGAAGGCGCTCGTCGGGACGGCCAGGTGGGTCGCCCCGACGGGCCTGTCGCCGAGACGTCCCTCAGGGGGTCAGGACGATGCGCTCGCTCGCGTGCGCGGCCTCGGTCCACGCTCGCTCCACGCTGGAGAGAGGCATCGCCTTCACATCGAGGTGAAACGTACCGCGCACGAGCTCCTTCACGAGCGCCGGCAGCTCCTTGACGATCTCCCGACCAGGCACCGACCCAAGTCCACTGCCGACGAGCTGGAGACCCGAAGCGCGCAGGAGGGCCGCGGGAATCGCCGCGGTCTGCCCCGCGACGGAGCCAATCTCGACCCAGGCCAGCGGTCGCTCACGCTCCGCGCGCGCTCTGACGACCAGGTCCATGACCCGGGGCGTACTCTCCCCCCAGACGAAGTCGAGCACGACATCCACGTCACGCGCGAGGGGGCCCAGCCGGTCATCCCCCAGCGCCACGACGTCCGTCGCGCCGAGCCCAGGAAGCTTCGCGAGCTTCCGCTCGTCACGGCCCGCCGCGATGACCTGCCGCGCGCCCAGGTGCCGGGCAATCTGCACGGCCATGCTCCCCGCATTCCCCGTGGCCCCCAGGATGAGCACCCGCTGCCCCTTCTTGAAGGGCACGCGACAACGCAGCGCGAGCCAGGCCCCCATCGCGGGGTTCATCGCCGCCGCGACGGTGACGGGGTCGCTGTCGCGCGGGAGCACGATGCTGTGGTCGGCTTCGATCACCGTCTTCTCGGCCATCGTGCCTGTCCGCGTGCCGTCCACCACGAAGTAGCGCAGCTTGCCGTCAGCGCCACGCCCGACCCCGTCGACCCCCGGGATGAGCGGGAGGACGCCCGCACTCGTGTAGTGCGAGCCCTCGGCTCTCGCGCGGGTGAGGTGATGCAGGCCCGCGGCGAGCACGTCGACGAGCAGCTCGTCACGGCCCTTGGGAACCGGGACGGCGAAGTCTTCGTACCGCGGCGGCTGTTCGAACGAACGGATGACGGCGGCTTTCATGGGCTTCCCCTTTTCTGGGCGGGGCGCTTCGCGGCGCCAATAAGTTCGTAACACGAACCATATTTGATTCGCAATACGAACCAAGCCAGGATGGGGCGCCCATGGTGAAGCCCAAGCAATCCCCGGCGCCGGGCGAGGGGCTGGTTGACGCCCTCGTACGCGCCGCGTTCGTCACGACGGCCGTGCTCAACAGGCTCGGCGCCGAGAACGACCTGTCCCTCACCCTGCTCCGGGTCTGCGGCATCCTCCGGGACCGGCGCCTCCGGATGGTCGCGCTCGCCGACTACCTCGGCCTCGAGAAGTCGACGATGACGGGGCTCATCGACCGCGCCGAGAAGCGGGGAATCGT
>Ga0164243_10002784_pt1 | contig 28473 bp, 33 predicted proteins | sample OricompcompostOP_FD_108781 | JGI IMG/M metagenome (GOLD analysis project Ga0164243, IMG submission 108781) | Organic Plus compost microbial communities from Emeryville, California, USA - Original compost - Organic plus compost (OP) | ecosystem: Engineered > Solid waste > Mixed feedstock >... | reverse complement strand
CTCACCGCATGGTCCCGGAATCCCACCGGATCGTTCCGCCATCATCGGCGGAACCGGGCCGACCGTACGGCCCACCTCGGAATCGCACCGACCGTCTGATTAACCCCTCACAGCGGGCCGGTCACGGGTGTGAGCGCTTGGCCACCATCCGCATACATCGGTTCAACGGCGGCGCAACGGCCGGGTGGTGCAGTGGGCGTACGCCGGACGGAAGGGACGCCATGACGGACGCGAGCCTGTACGAGGTGATCGGGGGCGCGGACGCGCTCACGGGAGTGGTCGACGACTTCTATGCGCGGGTGCTCGGGGATCCGCTGCTCGAGCCGTTCTTCGCGGGGATCAACATGGCGCGGCTCAAGGGGCGGCAGGTGGAGTTCTTCACGGTGGCGCTGGGTGGGCCGCCGGTGTACACGGGGCGGCCGATGGCCGACGTGCATGCCGGGCGGGGGATCGGGCGGGAGCACTTCGCGGCGGTCGCGGGGCATCTGTCCGGCGCGCTGCTGGACGCCGGGGTGCCGGCGGAGATCGCCGAGCAGATCATCGGGAAGGTCGCGGCGCTGGAGGGCGACATCGTGTCCGGGGCGACAATGGGGACGTGAGCGACGCACCGCTGCCGGGCGCGACCCGGCTTCCGGACGGGACCTGGGTACGCGGCCGGGGGCTGCGGCGGCCCGCGCCCGCCGGGCCCGCGCCGGAGTACGGGCTGTACCTCGGGTCGGCGCGGCTGCGGCGCAAGCACGAGGCGCGCATCGACTGGCCGTGCGCCTGGATCGACTGGCCGGACTTCGGCCTGCCGCGCGACCCGGAGGACGCCGTGGCGCGCATCCACGACCTGTACGCCCGGGCCCGCGCCGACCAGGCCGCGGAGGTCGCCTGCGGGGGCGGCATAGGCCGTACGGGCACGGTCGTCGCCTGCCTCGCGGTCCTCAGCGGCGTACCGCCGGAGAAGGCCGTCGCATGGACCCGGGAGCACTATCACCGGCGCGCGGTGGAAACACGGCGCCAGAAGGCATGGGTCGCGGAATTCCGGGGCTAGGACCGCGCCCGCAGCCCGTCCACCGCGACCTGGATCAACCGCTCGCGCTGTTCCTCACTCGCGGCCTGCACCCCCGAAATTCCCCCCACCAGCCGGATCACGTCGTCGAACGCGACATCGGACCGCGCCGCCCCCGCCTCCTGCGCCCGCCGGAGCAGCGGCTTGGCCACCGCGTGGATCTTGTCCCGGCCCCCGGCGAACAGCGCGGAGTCATGGTTCAGCGCCTCGGCCAGCGCCCGTTTGGTGGCGAAGTACGCGACGAACGCGCGCAGCCACTCCGCCAGGGCCTCGAACGGCGGGCGGTCGGACAGCTCCTCCGCGGTGCGGCAGAGCTTGTCGACCTCGTCCAGGTAGACGCTCTGGAACAGGTCCTTACGGGTGGGGAAGTGCCGGTACAGCGTGCCGATGCCGACGTGCGCCCGCCGCGCGATCTCCTCAAGCGACGCGGCCACGCCGTCCTCGGCGAACGTCTCCCGGGCGGCGGCGATCAGCTTGTCCCGGTTGCGCCGCGCGTCGGCACGCAGTGGCCGCGCCGTGTCGCCCATGGGTGAACCGTCCTGTTCCGTCGCCTGCCGACCAGGGTGCCACACCCGTACGCAGTCGAGTTGTGCCGAGGGGCCGCCCGAGCGTAGATTCGGAGGGCTACCTCCACTTTATCGGAACGGACGGGTATGGAACTCGGTCTGCACATCCAGAACTTCACCTATCCCGGCGGCGACGCCGAGATCGCCCCGACGGTGGCCCGGATCGCGCGCGCCGCGGAGGACGGCGGGTTCACCCGGCTGACCGTGATGGACCACGTGTTCCAGATCGGCGTGGTCGGCACGGCGGAGCGCGCGATGCTCGAGGCGTACACGACGCTCGGCTTCCTGGCCGCGCACACCGAGCGGGTGCGGCTGCACACCCTGGTCACCGGCGTGACGTACCGCGACCCGGGGCTGCTCGCGAAGATCGTCACCACGCTGGACGTGCTGTCCGGCGGCCGCGCGGGCCTGGGCATCGGCGCGGCGTGGAACGAGGAGGAGGCGCGCGGCCTCGGCCTGTCCTTCCCGCCGCTGGCCGAGCGGTTCGACCGCCTGGAGGAGACGTTGCAGATCTGCCTGCGGATGTGGGCGGACGGCGACGAGCCGTACAAGGGCGCGCACTACACCCTGGAGCGTCCGCTCAACTCCCCGGCGAACCTGACCCGGCCGCACCCGCCGATCATGATCGGCGGCAGCGGCGAGAAGAAGACGCTGCGTCTCGTCGCGAAGTACGCGGACGCCTGCAACGTCTTCAACTCCCCGGACCTCGCCCGGAAGCTGGACGTGCTGCGCGAGCACTGCGCGAACGAGGGGCGCGACTACGACGCGATCGAGAAGACCAGCGTGGTCCGCCTCCAGGCGGGCACCACCGCGGGCGAGCTGCTCGACGACCTGCGCCGGCTGCACGAGCTCGGCATCACCGCGGCGTACGCGACCACGCTGAACGAGGAGCCGCTGGCCGCGATCGAGCTGTTCGCCACCGAGGTCATCCCGGAGATCCAGGGCTGGTAGACGGGTGCCGGGGCACGGCGGGGGGGTGCCCCGGACCTCAGCAGTTCTTCCAGCCCTTGCCCGTGTGGCTCCACGAGCAGACGTCGATCTTCGTCCCGTAGCGCGTACGGAGCGTGGCCGCGTCGCTGGTGTTGTTCCAGACGTACCAGCGCCGGCCCTGGTACACGTGCACCGTGCCGTTCTTGCCGCGGCCGGTGTGCACGTAGATCGTCTTGCCGGCCCGCAGCGACACGTGGCCGAAGCGGTACACGTGGTTGCTGCGGTCCCGGACGGTGTACCCGTACAGGTCCTTGGCCTTGCCGCCGTAGTTGTGCAGCGCCACCCACTCGTGGTTCAGGCTGGAGTTGCTCCCGCGGTCCGGCCCCGGCGAGTCGTAGTACACCTTGGCGATCCGCACCTTCGCGGGCTTCGCCGCCGCCTGCGCCGGCGCCGCGGCCAGACCCCCCACGACGGCCACCGCGCAGGCGACCGCCGCCACTCTTCTGCCGAACATCTGCTCCCCTTTCATCCGGGTTACGGCCCGGAATAATGGGGGCAATTCGACCAGCGGACCCCGGCTACGGAAAGTGACTTTAGTCCCGGATCCTCCGCCCGCCGACCAGTACGGTCGCGACGTCGGCCGCGGTGGCGGTGGCGACGACCGCGGCGATCGGATCGGGCGTCTCGGGGATCCCGTCGAGCACGATGACGTCGGCCTGCTTGCCGGGCCGCAGCGAGCCGATCCGGTCGGCCATCCCCAGGGCGGCGGCACCGTCGAGCGTGGCCATGCGCAGGACGTCGGCCGAGGTCAGCGCCGGGTCGTCCACCCGCCCGAAGGCCAGCACCGAGCGCAGGTGCGCGAACAGATCGCCGGTGACCGTGGTGACCGTGTCGGCGCCCAGGCTGACCGGGATGCCGTACCGGCGCGGGCGGGCGATCTCCGGCGGGCCCATGCCGAGGATCGTCTCGGTGAGCGGGGTGATCGACACGTTGCCGCCGCTGTCGGCCACCGCCCGCAGCTCGTCGTCGCCGGCCCCGTTGGCGTGCACGTACGTGACGTCCGCGCCGAGCAGCCCGGCCTCGGCCAGCTGTGTGATCGGCCCCGTCCCGTGGACGTGCACGCTGATCCGCAGGTCCAGCTCGCGGGCCAGCTTCCAGTCCGCCACGGTCTCGTCCATGGACTCGAGGTGCGGTCCCGCCGCGGCCATGGCCACGCCGATCAGGCCGCCCGTGGCCTTCCGTACCCGCCGTACCTCGTCCGGCCCCCGGTCCGCGCCGAGCCGGCTGTAGCCGAAGACCGCCCGGATCCCGGCGTCGCGCAGCCCGGCCAGCGCCGCGTCGGTGTGCGCCGGCGTGCGCTGGATGTGCGACCAGTCGAGCAGCGTGGTCACGCCGCCGGCCAGGCACTCCCGCGCGCCCGCGAGGTTGCCCGCGTACACGTCGTTGGGGGTCAGCCGAGTGGCGAGCCCGCGCATCACCCGCTCCACGTACGTGGGGAAGTCCAGGTCGTAGGCGACGCCGCGGATCGCGGACTGCCAGGTGTGCCGGTGGGTGTCCACCAGGCCGGGCAGTACGACGCGCCCGGTCGCGTCGATCACCTCGGCGTCCGGCGCGGCCAGGCCGGGGCCGACGGCGGCGATCCGGTCGCCCTCCACGAGGACGTCCACGCCGTCGCGGACGTACGGCGCCGGCTCGGTGTCGATCACCCGGCCGCCGCGAATGAGGATGCTCATCGGAAAACCTTTCGCGATAGCTTTTTTAAAAGCTATCGCGATGGGCGTCTATCCTCAAGCCGTGGATCGGGTGGACGCGCTGCTGGCCGCGTGGCGGGCCGAGCAGCCGGAGATGGCAACGCTGAACCTGGAGATCGTCAAGCGCACCGGGCGGCTGGCCGCGCTGGTCGACGTTGCGACCCAGCGCGCGCTGTCCGGGTTCGACATCACCTACGCCGAGTTCGACGTCCTCGCCACGCTGCGCCGCGCCGGCAAGCCGTACCGGCTCAAGCCCGGGCGGCTCGCCCGCGAGTCGATGCTCACCACCGGCGGCACCGCGAACATCCTCCAGCGCCTCACCGCCGCCGGCCTCGTCGAGCGCGAGCCCGACCCGGACGACCGGCGCAGCTCCTGGGTGCGGCTCACCCGCGACGGCGCCCGTACGGCCACCGCGGTCGCCAAGGCCACCTCCGCCGCGTACGCCGACCTGCTCGGCGGCGTCCCGGAGGAGACCCTGGACGCCCTGAACGCCGCCCTGCGCGCGACCCTCATCGCGCTGGACGACGGGCCGCCCTGATCTTTCCCTGGGCGCCGCGCGGGTTCACGATGGGGAGGTATGTGCCTGCGGACGAGAGGGGAACGTGGTGGGGCTGGCGCCGGATGCCCGCGAGTACCTCGAGACGACGAAGGCGAACGAGCGGCCGCCGCGTAAGACGCTCACCCCCGAGGAGAACCGCGCCGGCCACGCGCGGGGCATCGCCTACCAGGGCGATCCGGAGCCGCTGCCGGTGGTCCGCGACCTCACCCTGCCCGGGCCGGCGGGCGACGTGCCCGTACGGCTGTACCGTCCGGAGGCCGACGGCACACTGCCGGTACTGCTGTACTTCCACGGCGGCGGCTGGGTGCTCGGCAGCGTGGACACCGCCGACCGGCCCTGCCGGAACCTGGCCGCGCTGACCGGCTGCGCGGTCGTGTCGGTGGACTACCGGCGCGCGCCCGAGCACCCGTTCCCCGCCGCGCTCGACGACGCCCGCGCGGCCGTACGGCACGTCGCCGCGGAACCGTCGGCGTACGGCGTGGACCCGGGGCGGATCGCGGTCGGCGGCGACAGCGCGGGCGGCAACCTCGCCGCGGTACTCGCGCAGGAGGCGCGGCGGTCGGGGCCGCGGCTACGGCATCAGCTGCTCGTGTACCCGGTGTGCGACACCGACACCGGTACCGGCAGCTACCGGGAGTTCGCCACCGGGTACTCGATGACCAGCGACGACATGCACTACTACTTCGACTGCTACCTGGACGGCCACGACCCGGAGGACGTCCGGGTGGCCCCCGCCCGCGAGCCGGACCTGACGGGCCTGTGCCCCGCGACGGTGATCACGGCGGAGTGCGACGTCCTGCGAGACGAGGGCGAGGCGTACGCCCGGGCCATGTCGGCGGCCGGAGTCCCGGTGCGGCACCGCCGCTTCCCCGGCATGTTCCACCCGTTCTGGCCCCTGGCCGGCGTCCTCCCCGCCTCCCGAGAAGCCCAGTCCTACGCTGCGGAGGGGCTGCGCGAGGCGTTCGGGTAGGGGGCGGGTCCCGCGCCCCGCGAAAAGGCCTCGCTTCGCGAGACTCATTTCTTTACGCGTGGGGCCGCCGTGCGTGGCGGGGCGCCGTTTGCGAAGTGCGGGCAGGAGCAGAGCGGGGTCCGTGCAGAGTCCTGGCACGGGGGCGTTGTGGTACTTGCAGGGTGCCGAGCCGAAGACCGCGCTACGCGCAACCTCGCGCGGGGGTTGATGCCCGCCCCGTACGCGATCAACAAACGGTTGAACCCGGCTTCATGCCGCCTTGAGGCCCGGATTGAGGATCCGGTGCCCTGAATCGCCCAGGCGGAGCAGAATCGGGGCATGGTGGCTGCTGCGGGTGAGCGGGGCGAGTTGGGGGAGCTGGCGCGGGAGCGGTACTTCCCCGAGTTGGGTGGCCTGGCGTACCTGGATACCGCGACTAAGGCGGTGCCGCCGGCGGAGGCGGTGGCCGCGTTGCGGGAGCAGGTGGCGCAGTGGGCCGAGGGGACGGCGGACCACGATCTGTGGGAGGCGCTCGCCGAGGAGGCGCGCGGGCTGGTGGCGCCGCTGCTCGGGCGGGAGCCGCGGGATGTGGCGCTGGTGTCGTCGCACGTCATGGCGGCGGCGACCGTCGCGCACGCGTTTCCGGACGCCACCGTCGTCGTGCCGGAGCAGGAGTTCCGGTCGAACCTGATGCCGTGGCTGCACGGGCGGGACGACGTGCGGCTCGTGCCGTCGCCGGCCACCACCGAGGCGATCTGCGCGACGGTGGACGCCGTACGGCCGGGGCTTGTGGCGGTGTCCAGCGTGCAGTCGGCCGATGGGCTGCGGGTGGATCTGCCGCGGCTGGTGCGGCATGCGCACGAGCGGGGGGCGCGGGTGTACGTGGACGCCAGCCAGTCGCTGGGCGTGGACGCGGCGCTGGCGGACTGCGGCGCGGACTTCGTCGGGGCGGTCGCGTTCAAGTGGGTACTGGGGGCGCGCGGGGCGGCGTTCCTGGCGGTGGCGCCGGAGTTCCGGGGGCGGTTCGCGCCGGTCACGGCCGGGCCGGATGCGGCCACCGACATCGTGGATGACGTGTACTACGGGGCCGAGTACGCGCTGTGGGACGACGCGCGCCGGTTCGACCAGCCTCAGGCGTGGCTTCCGTGGGTGGCCACGGCGGCCGGGCTGCGGCTGATCACCGGCTACCGTCCCGCCGACCTCGACGCGCACGCCACCGCCCTGGCCGCCCGCTTCCGCGAGTCCGCCGCCAAGCTCGGCCTCACCCCGGCGCCGGTGGACGTACCGTCGGCGATCGCCGCGATCGCGCACGACGACCCGCGCGGCGCGGTGGCCCGGCTCCAAGCGGCGGGCGTACGGGCGGCGGCGCGCAGCACGGGCGTCCGCTTCGCCTTCCACCTGTACAACGGCGAGGCGGACGTGGACCGCGCCCTGGCCGCGCTGCAAGGCATGGGGTGAGAGCGAAGGGCGGGCGCGTGTGGGGGCGGCGGACGTGGACCGCGCTCTGGCCGCGCTGTGAGGCGTGGTATCGCCGTGAAACGCATGGTATGGGTGGTTGATGCGCGTTCTCTTTAGCTTCGAGCAGCTTGCCGTACTGGTAGAGGACATCGACTTTCTGAATCCGGAGATCGCCGACCAGCCCGACGTGCGTGAACGCGGGGCCCGGATCGAGCTGCGGCCGATTCTGACGGCCGACGTGCCGGGCGGGTCCATCTACTCGTCCCAGTCCATCACCGCCGGCCTTGGCCTGTGCCGCCTGGACTTCCTGGAGTCGGCGCCGCACGCGGCGGACCGCATGCACTGGCACCCGGCGATGGTCGACGGCGAGCCGGAGTCGCGGACGTTCGACACCGAGCTCAGCGCGGACCCGCTCGGCTGGCTGCGCGGCCGGCTGAAGGACGGCGCGCGCTTCCTGAGCGACGCGGGCGTCACGGACACCGCCCCGTACGCGACCGACATCCGCATGATGGCCGAGTACGCCGACGACGTCGTGGCGCAGGTGGAACGCGTACTGGCGCGGGCCCGTCAGCCCTGGCCGGAGGTGACCGCGCGCGACGAGCGCGGCATGCCCGTCCCGGCGTGATGATGGCGCGACCCGGGCCGGTCCCGGGTCGCGGTCTCGTCAGCCGTTGCAGCCGCAGCTACAGCCGCGGGGGCAACCGCAGGACGAACCATGGCCGCACGAGCAGTCACGCATGACGGTCCTCCTCCTCATGGACGTACTCGTAACGTACGAACCCGGCGACACCCGGTAAAGGCGTTCGCCGCCACATCTGTCTCCCGGTGTATTGACGCGCCATTCCCCCTGGGTCACTGTCTGCGTGAGGCCGCAGGGGGAGGAGACCGTCCATGTCACTGGCCATCGTCCTCGCGCACGGCGACGGGACGGCGCACGGCATCGGCGGGCCGGTGCTGCTCGGCGCGGTCATGGTCGCGGCAGCGACGCTCGCCGGCGCCTGGCTGGCCCGGCGCGGCCCCGGCGCGCAGGCGGTGTGGTTCGGCGCGGCGGCCGGCGCGCTGCTGGTCATCGCCGGCCTGCACCTGCTGCCGGACGCCTGGTCGGAGGCGGCGGAGGCGGGCCTGTGGCCGTGGCTCACGCTGCTCGTGGCGGCCGCGGCGTTCGTCCTGGCCGCGGCGGTGAGCCGGTACGGCTGCACGTGCGCGGCCGACGAGGAGCACGCGAGCGGCGCCGGTACGGCGGCGGCCCTGGCCGGGCACCGCTTCCTGGAGGGCGCGGCGCTGGCCGTCGGCTCGGTGACGGTGGCGGTGGCGCTCGCGGTGCACGCGCTGGGCGAGGGCCTGGCGGTCGGCGCGCTGCTACGGGGACGGCGGCTGGCGGCCTGGCTCGCGGTGATGTGCCTCGGCCCGCTCGCGGGCGCGCTGGTGACGTCGGCGATCCCGCTGCCCGAGGCGGTCGGCCCGCTGCTGTACGCCTTCGCCGCCGGCATCCTGGCCCAGGCCGCGCGCATCAGCCTGCGCAGCGCGTTCCACAACGCCCGCGGCGTGCGCGCCCTGGCGTCCGGCCCGGCGGCCGCGGTCCTCGTAGCCGCGGGCCTGACCACGATCGCCGTGCACCTGGCGGGCTGACAATTATGGCGAAGTGCCGCGCTACCGGCCGGTGAAGTTCGGGGCGCGGCGTTCCAGGAAGGCGGCGACGCCCTCGGCGTGGTCGGCGGAGGCGAAGCACTCGGCCAGGGCGGTGCGGGTGGCGGCCAGGTGGGCCGGGAGGTCGGCGGTCAGGCCGTCGTAGACCAGGCGCTTGGTGCGGGCGTTGGCGTACGGGGAGCAGGCCGCGGTGGCGCGGGCCAGGTCGAGGGCGGCGGCGGGCAGGTCGTCGGGGTCGACCGCGTCGAGCACGTAGCCGAGCCGCTTGGCCTCCTCCGCGGGCAGCTTCTCGCCGGTGAACAGCAGCCGCAGCGCGGGGGCCAGGCCGATCTGCCGGGGCAGCAGGTACGAGCCGGCGCCGGTGTCCGGCACCAGGCCGCGGCGGCCGAAGTTCCACGCGAACGACGCGCGGGTGGAGGCGATCCGCAGGTCCGCCTGCACGGTCCACTCCGCGCCCATGCCCACCGCCGGGCCGTCCACCGTGGCGATCACCGGCTTGGCGCAGTCCACCAGCAGCAGGCCGCCCGTACGCTGGCCGTCCCGGTCCTCCACGCGGCCGCGCTCGTCGGGGCTGCGGCCCGCCAGGTCGGCCAGGTCGATGCCGGCGCAGAAGCTGCCCGGCACGCCGGTGACCAGCAGCGCCCGTACATCCGGGTCCTCGGAGGCCCGCCGTACGGACGCCTCGAACTCGGCGAGCATCGCGTACGTCATGGCGTTGCGTTTCTCCGGACGATCGATCGTCAGGGTCGCGACGCCGTCGGCCACGTCGTACCGGATCTCGCGCATCTCGCGCCTCCCTTGTCGGGTGATCGGCCCGCACCTAATATAAACGAACATTCGTTTATGGGGAGGTCGGACGTGGAGGACTTCCGGTCGATCGGCCGCCGCCTGAGCAACTGGGGCCGGTGGGACACCGATGGCGCGCGCGACGAACGCGGTACGACGAACCTGCTGACGCCCGAGCGCATCGCCGCCGCGGCCGGGCTCGTCACCGACGGCAAGGTCTTCGACCTCGGCATCCCGTTCGACCGGAACGGCCCGCAGCCCGGCGGCGGCCGGATCAACCCGGTGCTGCTGCTGTCCGAGACCGGCACCGACCAGAACTACCCCGGCGCGTTCCACTACGCCGACGACTACGTCTTCATGCCGCTGCAGAGCGCCTCGCAGTGGGACGGCCTCGCGCACGTCCACTACGACGACCGGCTGTTCAACGGCTTCCCCGCCGACTCGGTCACCCCGCACGGTGCCCGCCACTGCTCCATCGACCGGCAGGCCAAGGGCCTGGTCGGGCGGGGCGTGCTGATCGACGTGGCCGCCGAGAAGGGCGTCGACTGGCTGGACGCCGGGCAGGCCGTCACGCCGGACGACCTCGACGCCGCGCTCGCCCGGCAGGGCACCGAGCTGCGGCCCGGCGACATCGTGGCCGTCCGTACGGGCTGGCGGCGCAAGTTCTTGGCCGACGGCGACGCGCAGGCGTTCATGTCCGGGGAGCCCGGGCTCGGCCTCGCCTGCTGCGACTGGCTGCACGCGCACGACATCGCCGCCGTCTGCTCGGACAACTGGGCCATCGAGGTGCTGCCCGGCGAGGTGGACGGCGAGGTGCTGCCCGTCCACATGGTGCTGATCCGCGACCTGGGCATGACGCTCGGCGAGATCCTCGACTTCGAGGAGCTGGCCGCCGACTGCGCCGCCGACGGCCGGTACGACTTCCTGCTCTGCGCCCCGCCGATCAAGTTCACCGGCGCGGTCGGCTCGCCCATCAACCCGCTGGCGATCAAGTGAGCGGCATGCCGCGCGGCTACCCTCGGTACGACGGGGCGCACGTGCGTACGGGGAGAAGGATCGGAAGTGGCGACACCAGCGAAGGACCGGCCGACGCCGCGGCGACCCGGGCGTCCGACGGCCGCGATGCTGGCCGCGCGCGACACGGGGGTCGCGGGCGACGTGTCGGCGGAGACGCTGATCATCAAGGCGGCGGTCGCGGTGATGTCCGAGCACGGGTACCACGGGACCTCGGTACGGGACATCGCGGACCGCGCGGACCTCAGCCCGGCGTCGCTGTACAACCACTTCGCGTCGAAGCAGCAGATCCTCGTGGCGATCATGGAACGCGGCATCGACGAGCTGCTGCGGCGCACCCGGGAGGCGCTGGACGCCGTACCGGAGGACGACCCGGCCGGGCGGCTGCGGGCGATCGTCGAGGTGCACGTCCTGTACCACCTGGAGGACCAGCGCGGCACGCAGCTGGGCACCAGCGAGCTGCGGGCCCTGGAGGAGCCGGTACGCGAGGCGCACATCGCCAAGCGGCTGCGGCACCAGCGGATCTTCGAGTCCGTGGTGGAGGACGGGGTCGCGCGCGGGGTGTTCGGCACGCCGTACCCGGCGGACGCAGGGCGCGCGATCGTCACGATGTGCACGGCGGTGGCCACCTGGTACCGCGCGGACGGCCCGCTGACCCGCGAGGAGATCTGCACGCGCTACCAGGAGCTGGCGCTGGCGGCCGCGGGGGCCTGACCGGCCCGGGACCGGCTCGGCACCCCGGCCGTACGGCGACGCCCCGTACCAGGTCCCGCCGATGACCGAGGACCTCGCCGCCCGCCTGGAGGCCCGCCTCGGCACCGAGATCCGCGACCTCCGCCGGCTCACCGGCGGCGCCAGCCGCGAGACCTGGGCGTTCACGGCCGGGGACCGCCACCTCGTGCTTCGCCGCGACCCGCCCGGCGCCGGACGCCCGGAGGAGATGGCCCGGGAGGCCGCCGCCATCAGGGCCGCGGCCGAGGCGGGCGTCCCGGAGCCGCCGCTCGTCGACGCCTCCTCCGACCCGGACGTGCTCGGCTCGCCGTACGTGATCACCGGGTTCGTCGAGGGCGAGACCATCGCCCGCCGCATCCTCCGCGAGCCCGCGTACGCCGAGGCCCGTACGCACCTGGCCCGCGACCTCGGCCGCGTCCTCGCCCGCCTGCACACCATCCCGCTCGACGCGGTCCCCGGCCTCACCCGCCCCGATCCCCTTGACACCCTGGTCGCCGCCTACCACCGGCTCGGCGAACCCCTCCCCGCCGTCGAACTCGCCCTGCACCGCCTGCGCCGCGACCGCCCCGAGCCGGTCCCGGACACCGTCGTGCACGGCGACTTCCGCAACGGCAACCTGATCATCGCCCCGGACGGGCTCAAGGCCGTCCTCGACTGGGAGATCGTGCACCGCGGCGACCCCCGCGAGGACCTCGGCTGGCTCTGCGTGAAGTGCTGGCGGTTCGGCGCGCCCGGGACCGTCGGCGGCTTCGGCCCGCTCGACGACCTGCTCGACGGCTACGCCGAGGTCGCTGGCCACCGGCCGGACGCCGACGCGGTCCGCTGGTGGGAGCTGTACGGCACCACCCGCTGGGCGATCGGCTGCCGCGGCCAGGCCGAACGCCACCTCTCCGGGCAGACCCGCTCGGTCGAGCTGGCCGCGATCGGCCGCCGCGTGTGCGAGCAGGAGCACGACATCCTGCTGGCCCTGGGCGTACCGCCGGCGCCCGAGTCCCCCCGTCCGCCCGCGCCGGAACCCGCCGACCTGCACGGACGCCCGTCCGTACGGGAGCTCGTCGAGGCCGTCGAGGAGTTCCTGCGTACGGAGGTCATGCCGCGGACCGAGCCCGGCCTGTCGTTCCACGCGCGGGTGGCGGCGAACGTGCTGGGCATCGTGGGCCGCGAGCTGGACGATCCCACGGCGGACGCCGAGCATCGCAAGGAGCTGGCCCGGCTCGGCGCCGCGGACCGCGCGGCCCTCGCCGAGGGCATCCGGACCGGCCGGCTGCACCCCGAGGACCCCGAGGTCCTGCGCGTCGTGCGGGACGAGGTCACCGCCCGGCTGCGCGTCGCCAACCCCCGTTACCTCTGACGTGAAGGGACCGGCACCATGAAGATCAGTGACCTGCTGCGGTTCTCGGCGGCCCGGGCCCCGGAGACCGACGCGCTGCGGTTCGGGGACCGGACGTTCACGTACCGCGAGCTGTACGCCGACGTGTGCCGGCTGGCCAACGGCCTGCGGCGGATCGCCGCGCCGGGCGACCGTGTCGCGATCCTGGCCGAGAACCATCCCGAGTACGTCATGGCGTACTACGGCGTGCCGCTGGCCGGCATGGCGCTGGTGTTCGTCAACTACCGGCTCGGCGCCCGGGAGATCGCCACGATCCTCGGCGACGCCCGCCCGGCCGTGGTGATCGTCGAGGAGAAGTACCTGGACAAGGTGCCCGACGACGTCACCCGCGTGGTCATCGACGCGGATGTGCCCGGCACCACGCGGTTCGCCGACCTCCTCGACGCCCCCGAGGACGAGCCGGACGCGGACGACGCCGCGCTGGCCTGGCTGATCTACACGTCCGGTACGACCGGCATGCCGAAGGGCGCCATGCTCAGCCACCGCAACGTGGTGGCCGCGGTCGTCAACGCCGGCGTGGCGTGGGAGCGGACCACGGACGAGGCGGTCTCGCTGATGCCGTGGCCGCTGTGCCACATCGCCGGGTACGGCGTGCTGGTCAACCACATGCACGCCGCGACGCTCGTGCTGATGCGCCGGTACGAACCGGAGCAGTTCCTGGCCGACATCGAGCGGCACCGGGTCACCGACATCACCGCGGCGCCCACCATGCTGTCCATGCTGCTGCGCTCGCCGGAGATCGCGAAGCGGGACACCAGCTCGATCCGCCGCGTCGGGTACGGCGCCGCGCCGATGCCCGTCGAGGTGCTGCGCCGGGCGATGAAGCAGTTCCCGAACGCGCGCTTCCAGACCGGCTTCGGCATGACGGAGCTGGCCGGCAACGTCATGTACCACACCGCCGACGACCACATCGCCGCGGTGGAGGGCCGTACGGAGCTGCTGGCGTCGATCGGCAAGCCGATGCCGCTGTCCGCGGTGCGCATCGTCGACCCGGACGGGAACGACGTGCCGGTCGGCGAGGTGGGCGAGTTCGTGATCCGCGGCGAGCAGGTGGCCATGGCGTACTGGGAGCGCCCGGACGCGACCGAGGAGGCGTTCCGCGGCGGCTGGTTCCACAGCGGTGACCTGGCGAAGCGCGATGCCGAGGGCTACTTCTACATCGTCGACCGGCTGAAGGACATGATCCTCACGGGCGGTGAGAACGTGTACTCGCGCGAGGTGGAGGACGTGCTGTACGCGCACCCGTCGGTCGCCGAGGCCGCGGTGATCGGCGAGCCGGACGAGGAGTGGGGCGAGCGGGTGGTCGCGATGATCCAGCCGGTGGCCGGCGAGCGGCCGTCCGAAGAGGAGCTCATCGCGTTCTGCAAGGACCGGCTGGCCGGCTTCAAGCGGCCGCGCCGCGTCGTGTACGTCGACGAGCTGCCCCGCAACGCGGCCGGCAAGATCCTCAAACGCGAGCTGCGCACGCTCCTCGGTCCCGCCTAACGTAGGGCGTGTGTCGGGAGGAGCGAGCGTGAGCGTGGAGGGGCTGCCGGCGGGGCCGGCGACGACGCGGATCGACCGGTGGCTGTGGGCGGTGCGGCTGGTCAAGACCCGGGCCGACGCCGCGCAGGCGTGCCGCGGCGGGCACGTGAAGGTCAACGACCGGGCCGCGAAGCCCGCCACGGCCGTGAAGGTCGGCGACGAGGTCAAGGTGCGGCTGCACGGCCGGGACCGCGAGGTCACCGTCGCGCACGTGCTCGACAAGCGGGTCGGCGCGCCGATCGCGGTCAGGTGCTACGAGGACCACAGCCCGCCGCCGCCCCCGCGGCTGCCCATGCCGACGGTGCCGCGCCGGGACCCCGGCGCGGGCCGGCCGACCAAGCGCGACCGTCGCCAAATGGATCGGCTCCGTAATCGTGGCTGATTAATTCGGCTGTTTGCCTGGATTATCACCGTCTGACGGGTACGGGACCTATGGGTCGTGCCGGGACGGCGGTACCGGCTGCGTTCCTGCCCGGACCGGGACGTTGGTCCTGGGAGGCGGGGACCTGCGCCACCCTGCCGTCGCCCGTGCGCAAACCGACAATTGACCTGTTGGCCGGTCAGGCGACCCCCGGGCCGGGCGGCGCCGAGGAGGTAACGTGCGCGCACTGGTTCTCTACGACCGCGGGACGTCCGAGGCGGGCCGGGTCGCCGTCGCCGTCGCGAACGGACTGCCCAACGGATTCCGCGCCCGTACGCTCTGCATCGACGACGCGACCGGCGCCGACCTCGACGGCGCGGACCTGGTCGTCCTCGGCGGGGCGCGGCGCATGGGGCCGTCCCGCCGGTTGCGCGCCTTCCTCGCCCGTACCGACCGGGCCGCCTGGCGGGACCGCCACGTGGCGGTGTTCGAGACGACCGCCGACCGCAACGCGTGGCCCGCGGGCCCCGGCTCCCGGGTGACCGCGGCCTGGCTGCGCGGATACCGGGTGGCGCGGCCCATTCCGTGCGCGAGCTTCCTGCTGGCCACACCGGACGGTGAGCTGGACGAGGCCGAGTCCGTACGGGCGGCCAGCTGGGGGCTGTCGCTGCCGATCGCGGCGCACATGGGCTATGGAGACGTCCGGAAGTCGGGCCCCGGCCCGGGGAGGAGCACCGATGGCCAGGCAGATCCGGCTGCCGTATCAGGAGCCGCCGAGCGCGCTTGAAGAGCGCGTCCACCACCTGGAGAGACAGGTGGAGCTGCTGACCGAGGCGATCCGGGTCCTCGCCCACGAGCGGGACACCGACGGCGTGGACCTCGAAACCGATGAAGGCGGGCGACGACGGGCGGGCCCGTCATGAGCGGTAGACCCGGCCGGACCGTGGTGGGCGTGTCCAGCAGCCCGGCCGCGCTGGCCGCGCTGGCCCGCGGCGTGGAAGAGGCGCGGCGCCGGAGCGCGGAACTGGTCGTGGTACGCGCGTTCGCCTCGCTCGGCGAGCCGCTGCCGGTGGAGATCGCCGAACCGGCGACGATCCGGGTGCTGCGGCACCGCGCCGCGGCGGCGATCGAGCGGGCCTTCGCCTCCATCGGCGGCGCCCCGTACGACCTGGACGTGATCCGGGAGACGCCGGTCGGCTCGACCGGGTACGCGCTGGTCTCCCTCGCCGACCACCCCGAGGACCTGCTGATCGTGGGCCGCGACCGGCACCGGGCGCTGCACCGGGTGCTGCACGGCTCGGTCTCCGGCTACTGCGTCGCCCACGCGGCCTGCCGGGTCCTCGTCGTGCCCGGCCCCCGCGCCCCCGTGCCGGTGCCCGAACGCCACGCCCTGTCCCGTACGGCCATCCGCCGCTGGGCCTCCTCGACCGAGCCGAGCTGAACAGAGGCCCCGCTTCGCGCCCCCGCACTCCGCGCGTGAAAGGCCTCGCTTCGCGAGACTGGAATCTGCACAGACCTCTCGCCTGGAATCCTGCCCGCACTTCGCGAACGGCGCCCAGCCACAACGGCGGCCGCACGCGCAAAATTGCGTCTCGCGAAGCGGAGCCTTTTCACGCGGAAGCGCGGAAGGCGCTGGGACGCGCCCGCCTACGCCCCAGGCCAGGCGGGATTGCGTCCCGACAACCCGATCAGCCGGTCGATCTGCGGCGCATCCTCCGGTACCGGTACCGGTCGCCCGAACGGCCCGTTTCCGTCGTTCTGTGCCGCTGACGCTTCCAGGAACCGCAGGCACGGTTCAAGCTGGGCCGGGTCGGCGGTGAACGGCTGGCCGCTGGCCATCGCGACGTCCCAGCCGTGGACGACCAGCTCGTTCAGCGCGATCCGGCCCGCCACCTCGCCCGGCAGGTCGAGCCCGGCGATCCGGGTCATTCCGGTCCACGCCTCCGGATCCCGCCACGCCTGCACCAGCCGGTCCAGCTCGCCCGCAATACGCGGCCGCCAGTCCGCGCCCAGCCGCGACGCGTCGCCCGACCCGCCGCCCTCCGACACCGCCGGATCCTTGGCCGCGGCCAGCGCGAACCCGGCGGACAGCCCGCTGACGTGGTCGATGAGGTCGCCGAGCGTGTACTCGGCGCAGGGGGTCGGTTGCGCGAGCTGGTCGTCGCGCACGCCGCTCAGCAGCTCGGTCATCGCCTGCGCGGCGGGGCCCAGGTCGATCGTGTCGGCCATGGCTCTACTCCTGGCTTGGGGGATCCTTCCGATGATCTCCGACCGTACCGGCGTCCGCCGACATTTCGCTCCCGACCGGGCGCCGCTACCCGGCGAACGGCAGCGCGGGCAGCCCCGGTACGCCCACCTCGGCGGCGAACACCGCGCCGGCGAGCGGCTCGGCGCCCGGCTCCTGGCCCTCGCGCGACGTGGTGATGTACAGCGTGCGCAGGTCCGGGCCGCCGAGCGTGCAGGCCGTGATCTGGGAGACCGGCAGCTCGACGCGGTCGTCGAGGGTGCCGTCCGGGCGGTAGCGCAGCACGGCGGAGCCGCCGAACAGCGCAACCCAGATGCCGCCCTCGGCGTCCACGGTCAGGCCGTCCGGGCGGCCGGCCACGTCGGCCAGCGGGCGGCGGCCGGTCAGCCCGGCGTCGGAGTCGTACGTGAAGGCGTCGATACGGCCGGTCGGGGTGTCCACGTAGTACGCGGTGCCGCCGTCCGGGCTGAAGCCGAATCCGTTGGAGATCGTCACGCCGGTCAGCACGGTGCGCCAGGTGCCGTCCGGGTCCAGCCGGTACACCGAACCGGCGCCGTCGCGCTTGTCGTACGCCATCGAGCCGGCGTAGAAGCGCCCGTCCGGGTCGCAGCCGCCCTCGTTCATGCGGACCGTCGGGTCGGTCCAGACGTCGCCGAGGTACCGGGCGTCCTCGGGCGCGGTGCCCGGGTCGATCAGCGCGAACCCGCGCTCCACCGCCACGACGGCGCCGCCGTTGCGCCGCGGCCGTACGACGGCGGCCACCGTCCCCACGTGATGCCGCTTGACCTGGCCGGACGCCGGATCCAGCCGCATGAGGTCGCCGTTCAGCATGTCGACGTACACGAGGCCCCACGCGTCGTGCCACACCGGCCCCTCGCCGTGGTACGCCAGCGGGTCGGTCACCTGAGACGCCTGCACCATGAGGGTCCTTTCATCCGTTCATCGTCAGCCCACCGGAGACGGACAGCACCTGCCCCGTAACGTACGCGGCCCCGGGGGAGGCGAAGTACGCGACCGCGTGCGCGACGTCGGACGGGTCGGCGAGCCGCCGCATCGGGATCGCCTTGACCAGGGCGGTACGGATCTTCTCAGGAAACCCGCCGAACAGGGGCGTGTCGGTCGGCCCGGGGCAGACGACGTTCGCGGTGACACCGTCCCGCGCCGTCTCCCGGGCGAGGGACTTGGTGAACGCGATGACCCCGCCCTTGGCCCCCGCGTACACGGTCTCGCCCATGCTCCCGCCGCGCCCCGCGTCACTGGCGATGTTCACCACGCGCGCGTCGCTCCCGGCCGCGCTCAGATCGGGCAGGAACGCGTGGCACATGCCGACGACGCCGAGGTAGTTGATCGCCACGACCTTCTCCCAGAAGGCCCGGTCGGTCTCGGCGAACATCCCGAACTCGTCCCACCCCGCGCAGTTCACCAGCACGCTGGGCACCCCGACGGTGTCATGCACATCGGTACGCAGCTCGGCGATCGACTCGGAGTCCGTCACATCCACCTGCCGAGGATGCAACGCGACATCCACGGAGTCGGCCACCCGCCCCGCCCGCTCCAGATCAATATCCGCCGCCACGACCCGCATCCCGTCCCGCGCCAGCCGCACGGCAACCGCCGCCCCGATCCCCGACGCCGCCCCGGTAACGACCGCCGTACGATCCACGCAGCCTCCCTCAGCCGAGCCCGCCACGTACGGGACGAGGCGATCAACAAGCCACCATCCCGGTAGTTTGTCTCCCACCCAGCCCCGCACGAATCATGCCGAACCGGGTCGGTTTCGCGGCGGCGGCTCGCCACCGATCCATCTCTGTGCCGGTCGTGCTGTGCGAAACTGGCCGGCGAGCGTCGAAGGAGGTGGCCCGTGACTACTCAGTCCGTCGGCAACGAGGGTGAACCGCTGTTCCCCATGCCGCCGCTGACCGAGCAGGCGCTTCGCGTCGCCGTCATGTCACTGGACCCGGCCGCCGCCGTCCGCTTCGAGAACGAGTTCCACGCCGCCTGGCAGGAGGCCGTGCAGACTGACTGCACGGTCCCGATGCACACCTTCCTCCACCGGTGGGGCGTGTTCGTAGCATTGCGCCGCTACCCCGAACGAGCCGCCCGCCTGGCCGAACTCGAGCGTACGGTCGGCCAAGCGAGCGACGCAGCCGAAGCCCGCGAAGCCGCCACCGAGGTCGCGGCGCTGCTCGACGAAGCGGCCCGCGTGGCCTGCTGATCGTCTGTATCAGGGAGTGGCGCGTTCGGGTCCAGTACTGGCCTCCTGTGGTTTGACGGTGTCCGGCGGGGCGGTGTCGTCGGCGATGAGTTCCAGGGAGCGCCTCGTCGTTCGCTCACCGAACGCGGCCAGCAGGGTGCCGGCGGCGGCCAGGACCACGGCTATGTAGATGAAGACGGCCGCGTAGCCGAATGAGGCGTAGATGACCGGGACCAGGTTGCCGCCGCCGAAGGTGGCCAGGCGGCCGGTGCCGTTGCCGAGGCCGCCGCCTACGGCGCGCAGGCGGGTGGGGTAGATCTCGGGGCCGTAGGTGTACATGAAGACCGTTGTCGTTTGCAGCAGCATCGAGATCAGGAAGCCGCTGACCAGGATGACGGCGACCTGGCCGGCGAAACCGTAGACGAGGGCCAGGACGGCGATGAGCACGTACATGGCGCCGGCGGCGATCTTGCGTTCGATGCGGTCGATGAACGGCCAGGCCAGCAGGGCGCCGGGGATGGCGCCGATGGACACGATCGACGTGTACGTGAGGCTCTCGACGGTCTTGAAACCGTGCTCGACGAGCAGCGTGGGCACCCAGCCGTTGAAGCCGTAGAAGCCGAGCAGCACGAACACGTTGACGACGACCAGCGTGATCGTGCGCTTGCGGTACGTCCGGTCGAACAGCTCGGCCATCCGGCCGTCGCGCGGCGGCGCGGCCTCGATCTCGGGCTCGGGGAGCGGGCCGCCGATGGCCGCGCGGGCCTCCTCCTCCAGGCGGGCGGTCAGCGCCTCCGCATCGGCCGAACGGCCGCGGTCGGCCTGCCAGCGGGCCGACTCCGGCAGCGCCGGGATCATCCACGCGGCGAACACCAGGCCCAAGCCGCCGAACACGAACACCCAGCGCCAGCCGTGCTCGCCCATCGGCACGACGAGCCGCGCGAACCACGACACGATCGGGATGCCGAGCAGCCCGGTCCCGAAGATCACCGCCAGGTACCGTCCGCGCAGGTCACGCGGATACATCTCGGAGATGTACGCGAGCCCGATCATCGTCATCGCGGTCAGCCCGACGCCGGTCAGCACCCGTACGACGCCCATCACGGCGAGGTTCGGGGCGACCGCGCCGAGGATGGAGAACACGGAGAAGAACGCCACCGAGCCGATGAGCGGCCACTTGCGGCCCAGCACGTCGGACACCCGCCCGCCGATGATGGCGCCGAAGAACATGCCGAGGAAGGCCAGCGACGTGACCAGGCCGATGTCCCCGACGGACAGCGACCACTGCTCCTTCAGTTCCGGCGCGACCAGCCCGAACGTCTGGATGTCGGCGAGCTCGAACAGGAAGACGCCGGCGAGCGGCACCGCCCAGCGCTTGTGGGACCGGGTGGCGACGGGCAGCCGGTTCAGCCGCGCGGCGACGTCGCCCGAGGGAATGGGGGAGGCCATGCGATGTCCCTTCCGGGCTACATGCCGATGAGGTCGGCCTGGTCGAGGGTGTTGCGCAGCAGCCGTACGGAGGCGATGTCGACCATCTGGCCGTCCACGGTGACCGCGCCGAGCCCGTTGGCCAGCGCCTCGTCGTACGCCTTCACGACCTTCCGCGCGTGCGCCACCTCATCGGGCGTGGGCGCGAACTCCTCGTTCGCCAGCGCGATCTGGCTGGGGTGGATCGCCCACTTGCCGCAGAAGCCCAGCGTGTGCGCGTAGTTGGCCTCCCGCGTGTACCCCTCGGGGTCGTTGAACGCCGCGAACGGGCCGTCCACCGCCTCGATCTTCGCGGCCTTCGCGGCGACGACGATCTTGTTACGGGCGTAGTGCCACACGTCGCCCGGGTAGGACTCCGTACCGCCGACCGCCTTCGTACGGACGCCCTGCGAGGCCGAGTAGTCGCCGGGCCCGAAGATCAGCGCCTCCAGCCGCGGCGACGCCAGCGCGATCTCCTCGACGTTGATCATCGCCTCGACCTCCTCGATCAGCACCTCGAGCGCGATCTTCTTGGTCAGGCCGAGCGTCTCCTCCAGCTGGGTGAGCAGCACGTCCACCCACCACACGTCGCGCGCCGACTTCACCTTGGGGATGATGATCAGGTCCAGCGCCTCCCGCGCGCCGGTGACGACGTCGATGACGTCGCGGTGCGCGTACTTGGTCTCCAGGTCGTTGATCCGTACCGCCCGCGTGCCGGGCTTCCAGTCGTGGTTCACCAGCGCGTGCACGACCTTGTCCCGGGACGCGGCCTTCTCCGACGGCGCCACGGAGTCCTCAAGGTCGCAGAACACCAGGTCGGCGGCGCTCTCGGCCGCCTTGGCCAGCATCTTCTCGCTGCTGCCGGGGGTGGACAGTTCGCTACGGCGCAACCGCATCAGCGGGGTCCTTTCGTCAGGTGGCGGGGGATTCGGCGGACAGTCCGGCGGTCACCTCGGCGGTGTGCTCGCCGAGCAGCGGGGCGCGGCGGAACGGCTCGGACGGGCCGGTGAACTTGATCGGCTGCCCGGCCACGGTCACCGGCCGCGCCGAACCCGGCTGGTCCAGCTCGACCAGCATGTTCCGGATCCGCGCGTGCGGATCGGCGTAGATCGACGAGGCGGTGTTCACCGGGCCGCACGGCACGCGGTCCGCGATCGCCTCGGTGATCTCCGCGCGGGTACGGGGGAGCGTCCACGCCTCGATCGCCGCGCGGACGTCCTCGCGCGCCGCGACCCGGGCGGCGTTGGTGGCGTACTTCGGGTCGTCGCCCAGCTCCGCGCGGCCCATCGCGGTGGCCAGCGCCGCCCACTGGTGGTCGCGCGGCGCGGCGATGGTGACCCAGCCGTCCGCCGCCCGGTACAGCCCGAACGGGCAGAGCAGCGGATGGTCGTTGCCCTCGCCGGCCGGATCGTCGCCCGCGTACGCGTGCTGGTAGATCGCCCGTTCGCAGAGTGAGACGACCGCGTCGTACATCGAGACGTCGACGAACCGCCCGCGTCCGGTCGACCGCGCCTCGATCACCCCGGACAGCACGCCGACGGCGGTCAGCGCGGCCGGGAAGATGTCCCCGACGCCCGGGCCGATCTTGGTGGGGTGCCCGGGCTCGCCGGTGATCGCCATGATCCCGCCCATGGCCTGCGCGACCACGTCGAACGCGGGCCGGTCCACGTACGGGCTCGCGCCGGTCCGCGGGTCGCCGAACCCGCGCAGCGCGCCGTACACGAGCTTCGGGTTGGCCGCGGACAGCGTCTCGTACGACAGGCCCATCGCGTCCATCACGCCGGCGCGGAAGTTCTCCACCAGCGCGTCGGCGCGCGCGGCCAGCCGCCGTACGGTGGCCACGCCCGCGTCGGAGCGCAGGTCGGCGACGACGCTGCGCTTGTTGCGGTTGACGCTCTGGAAGTAGCCGCCGTACTCGTGCGTCTCGTCGTCCGGCGCGTACGGACCGAGGACGCGCGTGTGGTCGCCGGCCGGCGGCTCGATCTTGATGACGTCCGCGCCGAGGTCGGCCAGCAGCATCGTGCAGTACGGGCCGGCCAGCGCGCGCGTCATGTCGACGACGGTGACCCCGGCCAGCGGGCCGCCGGTCACCGGTCCCCCCAGTGCGCGGCGCGCTTGACCAGCACCCGGCGTACGCCGGTGAACACCGGCACGTCGTCCTGGTTGGCGCCCCAGTGCCGGAACGTCACGATGCCGGCGTCGTCGCGGTCCGCGTCCTCCTTACTCAGCACCTCGGTGTACGCGTACAGCGTGGTGCCGTGCGTGACCGGGTGCATCAGCCGGATCTCGTCCAGGCCCAGCTCGGCCAGCGCGTTCTCGCCGGTGTCCTGGGTGGCCAGGCCGATCACCATGGTGATGGTGACGCCGCCGAACACCAGCTCGTCGCCGATCTTCCCGCCCTTCATGGAGTCGGCGTTGAAGTGCGCCTGCGCGGTGTTCATCACCAGGTTGGTGATCGTCACGCCGTCGGACGCGTGCACGGTCTTGCCGCGCTCGTGCGCGTACACGTCGCCGACCGTGAAGTCCTCGAAGTAGTTCCCGGTGCCGGTGAGGCTCATGAGTTTCCTTAGAAGATGCTCGCCATGTCGCGGCCGCGGACCAGGTTCTTGCGCTCGAAGTCGATGACGACCTCGTCGCCGATGCGCCCCTCGGTGTGCCAGGTGACGATCCCGGCGCCGGGGCGGCTCTTGGACTCGCGCCGGTCGGTGACGGTGCTGCGCGCGGTGATGGTCTCGCCGGCCAGTACGGGGCGGTGGAACGTCAGCTTCTCCACGCCGAGGAACGGGCCGCCGCCCTCGGACAGGTCCTCCACGCTCAGCCCGAACACGGTCAGGAAGACCAGGTTGGGGTGCACGACGAGGCGGTCGTGGCCGAGCTCGCGGGCGTACTCGGCGTTGAAGTACATCGGGTTGTAGCTCAGCGTCAGCGAGGAGAACAGCAGGCTGTCGGACTCGCTGAGCGTGCGGCCCCAGTGGTGGTCGTACACCTGGCCGACCGCGAAGTCCTCGAACCGCTGCCCGTGCGGGATCGTTCGGGCGCGCTCGCGCACCTGGGCGAAATCGTCCACGTCAGGCCTTCCTTCCGGTGATCAGCGCGCCGAGGCGCCGTACGTCGGGCAGCTCGTCGAGCCGGAGGATCGTGCCGGCCAGCTCGCGCGCCTGGTCCGGGCCGATGACCGGCCCGGTCAGGGCGTGGAATTTGCCGAGCAGGTCGTCGGTCTGCTCCGCGGGGTCCTCGCGCCACGGCCGTACGTTCGTGTCGTGCGCGGCCTCCAGCACGCGGCCGTCGGCGAGCTTCACGCGGACCTGGGCGACCGGGCCGACCAGGCGGTCGTCGGGGACGACCGTGACACGTTCGCCCAGCGCCACAAGTGTTCGGTCAGCGACCAGGGCGTCGGTGAAGCGGGACGGGTCGGCGGCGCCGTGCGCGATGGCCAGCGCGGCGGTGTAGCGCAGGCTGAACTTGCCCTCAAGCCCGGTGCGCGGCTCGGGGATCGCGCACACGGACAGGTGGCCGGGCGGGACGGTGATGTCCACGGCCTCGACGTTCTCGGCGGTCAGGCCCTCCGTACGGCGCAGGTGGATGAGCGCGTTGATCGACGCGTGCGTGAGGAAGCAGGCGGCGTGCACCTTGAACCGGACGTTGTCCAGGCGCCACGGGTCGCCGATCGGGGCGGCGGCGACGGCCGGGTCGAACGCGTCGGACTGGGTGGCGGCGAAGCCCTGGGGTGCGCCGAGGACGTCATCGGCGCTGGTGAAGCCGTCGGCGGCCAGCTCCGCGGCGAGGATGCCGGCCATCGCGGCGCGGCCGGCGTGCAGCGGCTTGCACATGGTGCCGAACATCGCCTTGAGCCCGGCGGCCTGGGTGCCCGCGATGCCCAGGGCGGCCGTCGTACGGTCGGGGTCCAGGCCGAGCAGGCGGGTGGCCGCGGCCGCGGCGCCGAACGTGCCGAACGTGGCGGTGGAGTGGAAGCCGCGGGCGTAGTGGCTGGTGCCGATGGCCGCGGCGACGCGGGTCTGCGTCTCGAAACCGGCGACGAACGCGGTCAGCAGGTCCGCGCCGGAGGCGCCGAGGCGTTCGGCGACGGCCAGCGCGGCGGGCAGGGCGGGGGCGGACGGGTGGCCCATCGTGGTGACCACGTCGTCGAAGTCCAGCGCGTGGGCGGCCGTGCCGTTCACCAGCGCGGCGCCGGACGCGGTGGTCCGGGCCGTACGGCCGGCCACCGTGCACGGGCCCGGCCCGTACTCGCGGGCCGCGACGCCGGAGGCGATGCGCGCGGCCGGCTCGGCCGAGCCGGCGATCATCACGCCGGTCAGGTCGAGGACGGCGAGCTTGGCCAGCGTCACGATCGGCGCGGGCAGGTCGGTGAAGCGCAGTGCGGTCAGGTGGCGGGCGAGCGCCGCGGTGGATCCGTCCAACGGGGGCCTCCGTCCCAGGTGGCCACGGCGGTTATGCCGCATGGTGGCATGCCGTGCCATAAACTCGGGGTGCCCTAACGGTGGACCGGTGCGCTCGGATCTGTCAATCCCCGGATGCCCGTACCGTTGGAGCACCGACACGATGGAGGAACGGCCATGCAGAGCGTGCTGCGCAGCCTGGAGGTGCTGGAGGCGGTCGCCGAGCACCAGCCGATCGGCGTCGCCGAGCTGGCACGGAAACTGAACCTGCCGACGTCCACCGTGCAGCGCATCCTCGGCACGCTCGCCCAGGCCGGCTGGCTGCGGCCGACCGACGACGAGCTGACCCGCTGGACGATGACCGGCAAGGCGCTGATCGTCGGGCGCAAGGCGATGCACGAGGTCGGGCTGAAGGAGGCCGCGGCCGGGCCGATGGCCGCCCTGCGCGACGCGACGCAGGAGACCATCCACCTGTCGGTCGTCGACGGCAACGAGCGGATGATCCTCATCGACCGGGTCGACTGCGACCAGCCGGTTCGCACGTACAACAAGCTGGGCGGCACGTCGCCGATCCACGCCACGTCCAGCGGGCGCAGCGTGCTCGCCGCGATGTCCGACGCCGACGTGGAGGAGGTCATCGCGCGCGGCCTGCAGCGGCTGACCGAGACCACGATCACCGACCCCGAGCGGTTGCGCGGCGACATCGCGCAGATCCGCGAGAACGGCTACGCGGTGAACATCAGCGAGAACCGGGCCAACGTGTGCGCGATCGGCGCCGCGATCCGGGACGCCTCCGGCCGTCCGGTCGCCGGCATCTCGATCTCGATGCCGGACATCCGCTTCGACCACCGCCAGGTCCCCCAGTGGGGCGCCCAGGTCGTGAAGACCGCCGCCGAGATCGGCGCCAACCTGGGCTGACGCCCGCCGTCCGCGTCCCGGTCCGTACGGTCCGGTCTTGACACGGGTCTCCCGTAGAGCGATAGTCCGGCATGGCATCCCACGATCCGGCAAGGAGGCGTGCATGACGGACACGACCGAGGTGGTCCCGCCGCCCGTCCCGGAGCTCACCAGCCCGTTCCGTACCGAGCGGCGGGCCGAGATCCAGGCGGAGGCGCGGCGGTTCGCCGTCGAGGAGGTGCTGCCGGTCGCGAACCGGCTCGACCCCCAGAAGGCCGAGATCCCCCGCACGCTGCTGGACAAGCTCGGCAAGCAGGGCTACTTCGGCATCATGATCGGCGAGGAGTACGGCGGCCTCGGGCTCGGCGTGTTCGAGTACTGCATGATCGCCGAGGAGCTGGCGCGCGCCTGGATGAGCGTCGGCAGCATCATCGCCCGCGCCAACGGCATGGGCACCGGCTTCGCCGACGAGGACAAGCGGCGGCGGCTGCTCGAACGGTCCGCGCGCGGCGAGTGGATCGGCGCCGCCGCGCTGTCCGAGCCGACGGCCGGGTCCGACCTGGCGAACGTCTCGACGCGGGCGGTCCTCGACGGCGACGAGTACGTGATCACCGGCGAGAAACGCTGGTGCGGCAACGCCAAGGCCGCGGACTTCATCCAGTTGCTGTGCCGTACGGCCGACCCGGAGCCCGGCCAGCGCCGGTCCGCCGGGCTCGCCACGATCATCATCGAGAAGCCGCGGGACGCCTTCCCGGACGGCCTGTCCGGGTACGCGATCGACAAGATCGGCTACCACGGCTTCCTCACCTGGAACCTGATGTTCGACGGCCTCCGCGTCCCCGCCGCCAACCTCGCCGTGGACACCGGCCGCCGTCGCGCCGGCGACGACGGATCCAAGACCAGCCCGTTCCGCCAGGTCGAGCAGAACCTCAACGTCGCCCGCGTGCACACCGCGGCCCGCGCCGTCGGCCTGGCCCGCGCGGCCGTCGAGGACTGCACCGTCTACCTCCAGGAACGCGTCCAGTTCGAGCACCCCATCGGCGACTTCCAGGCCCTGCGCTTCAAGCTCGCCGAGATGGCCGCCCGCGTGGAGCAGGGCCGCGCCTTCTACCAGCGCGTCGCCCACCTCATCGACGAGGGCGCACCGTGCGAGCGCGAAGCCGCCATGGTCAAGCTCCTGGCCTCGGAAATGGCCGTAGAGGTGACCGGCGACGCCATCCAGCTACACGGCGGCAACGGCTACACCACCGAACGCCAGGTGGAACGCCACTGGCGCGACGCCCGCCTCACCACCATCTTCGAAGGCACCAGCCAAATCCAACAGAAGATCATCTCCGACCGCCTCCTGCCGCGCAGCCCGTACAGCTGACCAAGCCGTCGCAGCCCCCGAACCAAGGCCCAACTCCGCGAGACGCCGCGCCCCGAACCTCGCCGGCGCGAGACCCCGCACGCGAGCTAAAGACGTCGTTCCGCGGGACCTCCGCGCGAGCGAAAGGCATCGTTCTACGAGACCCCGCGCCTGGGCGAAAGGCCTGCTTGGCGCGACCCGCGCCATGCCAAGGGCGTCGCTTCGCGGGACACGCTGCGCGAGTGAAAGGTGTCGTTTCCGAGAGACGCCGCCCGAGCGAAAGACCTCGCTGGCGCGAGACAGACTTTCTCGCGTGGGCGCGCTGCCGGGCTGTGCGCCGTTTGCGGGGTGCCGCCGGGGTGTTTGACGTGGTGCGTGGTTCGCGGGGAGTCTGCGCCGTGTGATCGACCTGTCCGTCAAGCGCGCGCGGATCTATTCGGGGCTGGCCGGCCTCGCCGTCGTCGGGCTGGGTCTCGCCGTCATTCCGGCGTCGGGGCTCGGGTACCTGCGCGTCGGCGTCGGTGTCGCCGCGGTCGTCGGCGCGGTAACGGTCGGGGTGCGGTTCGCCGCGCTGAACCCGCGGCTCGGCCTGGGCCCGGAAGGGCTGGTCGTCCGGCGGGGCGGGAAGACCGTCCTGCTTCCGGCCGAGGCGATCCACAGCGTCGGGGGCGTCGACGACGGGCAGCTGCGGTACCTGGTCCTCTCCTACGACCCCGGCCGGTTCACCGACCCCTCCGGCGTACTCCGGCGTTATCGATGGAGCAGGGAGGACGTCGGCGTACTCCGCCTGGCCCCCGTCGACTACCTGCCGTCCGGCCGGATCGACGAGGTACGTTCGCTCACCGAACGGCACCTCGGCGAATGGCAGGGATAATCGGCATATGGACCAGCGGGCGGAGCTGCTGCGCGCGTTGGAACGCGCGCGGGCCGAGGCGGCGGCACGCGTCGCCGAGTTCGAGGCGACCGTAGCGTCGATCGTCCGATCCCGCGGCGACGACACCGACGACGAACACGACCCGGACGGCACGACCCTGTCCTGGGAACGCGCCCTGCACGCCGGCACCGTCGACGCCGCCCGCGCCCACCTCGCCGAGATCGACGCCGCGATCGCCCGGCTGCGTGATGGCTGGGACGGTACGTGCGAGGTCTGCGGCGAGCCCATCCCACAAGACCGCCTCATGGCCCGGCCGTCGGCGAGCCGGTG
>Ga0164243_10002783_pt1 | contig 28483 bp, 29 predicted proteins | sample OricompcompostOP_FD_108781 | JGI IMG/M metagenome (GOLD analysis project Ga0164243, IMG submission 108781) | Organic Plus compost microbial communities from Emeryville, California, USA - Original compost - Organic plus compost (OP) | ecosystem: Engineered > Solid waste > Mixed feedstock >... | reverse complement strand
TAGGCGAACAGCTTCGACGCCGTGATCAACGTCTGGACCAGGCCGTAGGTGAGGAGGGCGGTTACCAGGAGCCAGCCGATGATGAGGAGGAGGCGCTGGTTGGTCTTCGTCACTGTTCCTCCTGGACCTCGTGGAAGCGGGGGTTGACCGGGCGGATGGCCAGGTTGGCGACGAAGCCGACGGCTAGGAGGCCGACCACGGTGTACAGGGGGGCGTGGTAGGCGGACGCGGTGAGCGTGCCGGGCTTTCCCTCGGCGTCGAGGAAGCCGTTGACGATCAGCGGGCCGGCCACGCCCGCCGCGGACCAGGCGGTGAGCAGCCGGCCGTGGATGGCGCCGACCTGGAACGTGCCGAACAGGTCGCGCAGGTACGCCGGCACGGTGGCGAAACCGCCGCCGTAGAAGGACAGGATCAGGCAGGCGAGCAGCACGAACAGCGCGGTGGCCGCGCCGCCGAACAGGGCCAGCGCGACGTACAGGATGATGCCGCCGCCCAGGAACAGCATGTAGACCGGCTTGCGGCCGATGTGGTCCGACAGCGCCGACCAGCCGAACCGGCCGCCCATGTTGAACACCGACAGCAGCCCGACGAACCCGCCGGCCGCCGCGACCGTCACCGTGGACGTCCCGCCGTCGCGGAAGAAGTCCTGGATCATCGGGCTGGCCTGCTCCAGGATCCCGATGCCCGCGGTGACGTTGCAGAACAGCACCACCCACAGCAGGTAGAACTGCGGCGTACGGATGGCGTTGGCGGCCGACACGTCCCGCGTCGTGATCAGCGGGGCGGAGCGGATCTTCGCGGGGTCGAACCCGGCCGGCTGCCAGCCCTCGGCGGGCACCCGCACCGTGAACACGCCCCACATCATGATCAGGAAGTACACGATGCCGAGCGTGACGAACAGCCCGACGAGCGCGCCGCCGGACGCCACCGAGGCGGGGTCGGCGGCGTTGTACGCCGGGTCGAACGCCGACAGCAGCTGCCGGGACAGCGGGCTGGCGACCAGCGCGCCGCCGCCGAACCCCATGATCGCCAGACCGGTGGCCAGCCCGGGCCGGTCGGGGAACCACTTGATCAGCGTCGACACCGGCGAGATGTAGCCGATGCCGAGCCCGATCCCGCCGATCACGCCGTAGCCCAGGTACAGCAGCCACAGCTGGTGGGCGGCGATGCCGAGCGCGCCGACCAGGAAGCCGGCGCCCCAGAAGCAGGCCGAGGTGAACATGGCCTTGCGCGGTCCGCTGCGTTCCACCCAGGTGCCCATCACGGCCGCGGACAGCCCCAGCATCACGATCGCGATGCTGAAGATCACGCCGATCTGCGTCTGGCTCGCGCCGAAGTGCGCGATCAGCGAGGTCTTGTACACGCTCGTCGCGTACACCTGCCCGATGCACAGGTGCACCGACAGCGCGGCGGGCGGGATGAGCCACCGGCTGTAGCCGGCGGGCGCGACGATGTGCGCGCGATCCAGAACCGACAGTACGGGCATGGGGGCCACCTCTCCGACCGGCCGGATGCCTCCGAAGAGTAAAGAAGTCCGATCACCCGGTAAAGACGCGGAATCTCATTGAGTGAAAAATCAACGATCGAGATCTTCCAGCCGGACGTCGCGGGTCTCGCGGACGAAGAACAGCGAGCCGATCGCGACCACGCCGTAGATCGCGTACGTGACCGGGATGAGGTACCACCGGCTGGTCGCGTGCTGGCCGATCAGCCCGGCCAGCAGCGGCGGCGCGAGCGCCCCGCCGAGCACCGCGGAGATGTTGTAGGAGATGCCGGCGCCGGAGTACCGGTACCGGGTGGGGAACGCCTCGGCGGTGAGCACCGGGGCCAGGCCGTGCAGCAGGCCGACGCCGAACAGCATGGTGAGGAACAGCAGGAACGCGGTCAGCGCGATGTTCTGGTCGAGGATGGCCAGCACCAGCGGGATGGAGAGCAGCGTGGTCAGCACCACCGCGGCGTACGCGACGCCCTTGCGCTTGAGCACCTCCGACAGCGGGCCGCTGACGACGATGCCGAGCACGTCGCCGAGCCGGGCGATCAGCATGACCCCGGCGGTGGCGGCGAGTGCGATGCCCGCCTTGTCCATGAACGACAGGATGTACGTGCCGGCGACGTACCCGTCCATCTGCTGGAACGCGGCGACCAGCGCGAGCAGCGCGATGGGCTTCCAGTGCGTGCGGAACACCGCGAACGTGGGCATCTTGGCCAGCGAGTCCTGCCGCTTGACCTTGTCGAACAGCGGGCTGTCGGCCAGCTTGTAGCGGGCCAGCAGCGCGGGCACCACGATGACCACGGACAGCAGCATGGCGACGCGCCAGCCCCAGGTGTCGAACGAGTCGCTGAAGATCAGCAGCACGCCGCTGCCGGTCATCGCGCCGAGCGGGATGCCGAGGTTGGACAGCGAGATCCAAAACGCCCGGAACCGCCGCTTGGCGCCGAACTCGGCGAGCAGCGACGACGCTCCGCCGAACTCCCCGCCCAGGCCGATGCCCTGGATGACGCGCAGGATGACCAGGATGATCGGCGCGGCGATGCCGAGCGTGGCGTACCCGGGCAGCAGGCCGGTGGCGACCGTGGCCAGGCCGGTGATCAGGATGTTCAGCAGGAACGAGTACTTGCGGCTGACCCGGTCGCCGAAGTGGCCGAAGATGAACGAGCCCAGCACCCGGGCGGGGAACCCGGCGGCGAACGTCAGGAGTGCGAACACCTCGGCGGCGGTGTCGCCGACGCCGGGGAAGAACAGTTTCGGGAACGTGGTGTCGGCCGCGTACCCGTACAGGAAGAAGTCGTAGAACTCCACGAGCACGCCCGCCGTCGCGGAGAACGCCAGGATCCCCATCGTGCGGGCGCTCGCCTGTTCGGTGGACGCCCCCGGGGTATCCGTTTCGACCTCGTTCGCCATTTACGATTCCTCTCGGTGATCGCCCGGTGTTGCTACGCTGCCGGAAACGATCTCTCCTCCGACCCGCCGCCGACAAGGGCCCCATGGACTCCGTCCCGCTCAGCACGAAGTACACCGAGGCGCAGGGCGGCGCCGGCGCGGCGTTCGGGGCGCTGGCCGGCCTGGTCCCGTTCCTGCTGCTCGCCCGCCGCTCGCACGAGTGGGGCCAGTGGACGCTGCTCGCCGGATTCGTGCTGCTGGTCGCGCTGACCGGCGCGTTCGCCGCGCTGTCGGCGGCCCGCGGCAAGGCGCGCCTTGAGGGCAGCGTCCTCGTGCTGAGCTGGCTCCGCACGCAGCGCTGCGACCTGGCCACCGCGGACATCGAGATGGACCACGGCCGGGAGAATCCGCTGAACGGCCCGAACATCCCGCGGCTGATCGCCTGCGACCGGGCCACCGGCCGTACGCTGCGGCTGGAGCTGCGGACCAACGGCGGCGGCCTGCTGCCGCCCGCCGAACTGCGTGCCCTCGCCGACGCGATGACCGCCGCGGACCGCCCCGCCGGCTCCCCGGCGCTGCGGTACGCCGACCGGCTCCGCGCGCTGGCCGACGCCCCGGCGCCCGAGCCCGGCTGACCGCTCAGCGTTCGGCGGCGCGCAGCGCCTCGCTGATCTCCGCGGCGGCCTCGACGACCTGGCGGCGCAGCGTCTCCTGCATCTCGGCGGGCGCCCGGACCAGCGGCGACGGTACGGACAGCGCGGCCACGATGCCGGTACGGTCGCGCACCGCGGCCGCCACCGCCCAGATGCCCCGGTCGATCTCCTCCTCGCTGGACTCCCAGCCGCGCTCGGCCACCGCCGCGACCTCGGCTTCCATGCGGTCGGCCGCCGCGGCGTCGCGGGCGCGCAGGCCGGCCAGGCAGGCGGCGCGGTCCGCGGGGGACAGGGACGCGAGCAGCACGCGGGCGCTGGCGCCGTGCTCCAGGGACAGCGGCTGGCCCGGCTCGTAGGAGGTGCGCAGCCGCTGTGAGGACTCGATGCGGTGCACGCACACCGCGGACCGGCCGAGCAGCCGTACGAGGATGACGGTCTCACCGGTTCGCGCGGACAGCCGGCGCATCACCGGGTCGGCCGGCGCCGCCAGGTTCTCGGCGGCCCGCGCGGCCTCGGCGAGCGGCACGAAGCGCATGGACAGCCGATAGCCGCCCTGCTCGTCGCCGATCAGCCACTGCGCGTCGCGCAGGAACGCCACGTACCGGAACACCGTGGGCAGCGGGATCCCGGTGATCTCCGCCAGCTCACGCGCGGTGATCGTGTGCCGGTCCGTCGAGAACGCGGTCAGCAGGACCAGCGCGCGGCGGGCGCTCTCGACATTGACAGCCGGCCGATCGCCATCTTTACTCATCTCAGTTCACGATAGTAACACTCTCAGTAGGTGATATCGATGAACGAAGCGGATCTGCGGGACCTGCTGGTGGCGGCGCACCGCGTGCTGTACCACCAGGGGCTCGTGGACTACCTCGGGCACGCCAGCGTGCGGCTGCCCGGCACCGACCACGTCCTGATCAAGCCGAAGCACTCGCCCCGCGTCCGCGGCCTCGGCACGCTGACCCCCGCGGACCTGGTGGTCATCGACCTCGACGGGAACCCGGTGGACGGCGACCCGGACGCACCGATCCCTCCCGCCGAGCGCTTCATCCACACCGAGATCTACCGGGCGCGGCCCGACGTCAGCGCGGTCGTGCACACCCACCAGCCGGCCGTCACGCTGATCGGCGTCATGAACGCGGAGCTGCACCCGGTCCTGCACGTGCCGTCCGTGCTGGCCGACGGCGGCCGGCTCGCCATGTGGCCGTACCCGCTGCTCGTCACCACCCCCGGCCTGGGCCGGGACGTGGCCTCGGCGCTCGGCGACCACCGGCTGTGCCACCTGCAGGGGCACGGCCTGGTCTCCGTCGGCGGCGACCTGCGTACGGCCACCCTCGCCGCGCTGGCCGCCGAGCAGCTCGCCACGGCCAACCTCGACATCCTCCGCTGCGGCCGTGCGCCGCGGGTCATCACCTCGGACGAGCTCGCCGAGCTCCAGGGCACGGTGGCCGGCGTCGACGGCCGCTGGGCCTACTACCTGGAGCTGGCGCAATGAAGATCGACGCGTTCTGCCACATCATGCCCCGGCCCTACTACGACCGCTTCTTCGAGCTCGACCCCGCGCCGCACGCGGTGAACCTGCGCAAGCGGGTGTCCAACATTCCCTGCTTGTACGACATGGACGTCCGGTTCGCGCAGATGGACGAGTTCGGGGCGTACCGGCAGATCATCAACATCGCCGCGCCGCCGGTGGAGAACCTGGGCTCGCCGGCCATCTCCAAGGAGATGGCCCGGATCGGCAACGAGTCGATGGCCGAGCTGGTGCGCGACCACCCGGACCGGTTCGCCGGGTTCTGCGCGTGCGTGCCGATGGACGACCCGGACGCCGCGGCCGCCGAGTACGACTACGCGGTACGGGAGCTGGGCGCGCTCGGCGCGCAGATCTACACGCACGTGCACGGCGAGGCGATGGACGCCGAGCGGTTCGACGCGTTCTACGCGCAGGTCGCCGCGTCCGGGAAGATCCTCCAGGTGCACCCCTGCCGGGACGCCTCCTGGCCGGACTATCCCACCGAGGAGCGGTCCCGGTATGAGATCTGGTGGACGTTCGGCTGGGAGTACGACCTGTCGGCGTTCATGGCCCGGCTGGTCTTCGCCGGCGTCCTGGAGCGGTACCCGGACCTGCGGCTGGTGATCCACCACGGCGGCAGCATGGTGCCGCACTTCTCCGGGCGGGTCGGCCCCGGCTGGGACCAGCTCGGCGCGCGTACGCCGGAGGACCAGAAGGCCGACATCGAGGGCTACCCGCTCACCAAGCGGCCCATCGAGTACTTCCGGCAGATGTACGTGGACACCGCCATGTTCGGCGCCGCGCACGCGCTGCGCTGCTCGATCGACTTCTACGGCGTGGACCACGTGCTGTTCGGCTCGGACAGTCCGTACGACCCGGAGCGCGGGCCCGGCTACATCCGCGCGACGATCAGGAACCTCCAGGAGATCGGGCTGAGCGCGGCCGAGCAGGAGGCGATCTTCGCGGGCAACGTGACCCGCATGCTCGGCCTGGACGGCGCCGCGTGACTGACGTGGACGTGCTGATCGTCGGCGGCGGCCCGGTCGGGCTGACGCTGGCGATCGAGCTCGGCGCCAAGGGCGTGCGCTGCGCGCTGGCCGACCGGCGGGACGCGCCGGGGCGGCTGCCGAAGATGGAGCGCTGCAACGCGCGCACCATGGAGAACTTCCGGCGGCTCGGCATCGCCGACCGGATCCGCGCCGCCGGGCTGCCCGCCGACGTGCCGATGGACGTGTTCGTGTGCGCCGGTACGCTGACCCGGCCGCCGCTGGTGCACCACCGGTACCCGTCGGTCGCGGAGTTCCGCCGCCGTGCCCGTACGGTCAACGACGGGTCGCTGCCGCTTGAGCCGTACCAGCTGATCTCGCAGTACACGCTGGAACCGGTGCTGCGCTCGGTCGCCGAGGCCACGCCGGGGGTGTCCGTACGGTTCGGGCGGGAGCTGGTGTCGTTCACCCAGGACGAGGGCGGGGTGACCGCGCGGCTGCGGGCCGGTGCGGACGGGCCGGACCGGGAGGTGCGGGCGCGGTACCTGGTCGGCTGCGACGGCGGCGGCAGCACCGTACGCGGGCTGCTCGGCATCGAGCTGCGCGGCGAGTCGCTGCTGGAGATGCGGCAGGCGCTGTTCCACTGCCCGGACCTGTTCGCGCGCATCCCCATCGGCCGGGGCCGGCACTACCACGTCGCCGACGACCGGTCCTCGTTCCTCATCGTGCAGGACGACACCCGGCACTTCTCGCTGCACGCCACCGTGGACGACGACGCGGAGATGCCGAAGCTGTTCGAGGCCATCGCCGGGATGCCGGTGACGTACGAGACGCTGTACGTCGGCACGTGGCGGCAGCGGCTGATGCTGGCCGACCGGTACCGCGACGGCCGGGTGTTCCTCGCCGGGGACGCCGCGCACCTGGTCATCCCGACCGGCGGGCTCGGCATGAACACCGGCGCGGGCGACGCGGTGGACCTGGCGTGGAAGCTGGCCGGGACGCTCCAGGGCTGGGGCGGTCCCGGGCTGCTCGACGCGTACGAGGCCGAGCGGCGGCCGGTCGGGGCGCGCGCCGTGGCCGCGTCGCGGAAGGCGTCGGCCGGGCGGCGCGCGTGGCGGGCGATGTGGCGCCCGGAGATCACCGAGGACTCACCGGCCGGGGAACGGGCGCGCGCGGACCTGGCCGCGGTCGCCGACCGGGAGCAGCGCTGGAGCAACGACCTGCTCGGCATCGAGCTCGGCTACCGGTACGACGGCTCACCGCTGATCCCCGACCCCGGCGGCGCCGGCCCCGACCCGGACGCCTTCGCCTACACCCCCACCACGTGGCCCGGCGCCCGCCTCCCGCACCTGTGGCTGGACGACGGCACCGCGCTGCACGACGAGCTAGGCCCCGCCTACACGCTGCTGTACCACCCCGGCCACGAGCCCGCCGTGGCCCCACTACGCGCGGCGTTCGCCCGGTACGGCGCCCCGTTCACCCCGTACGAACTCCGCGCCTCCGCCGCCGCCCAGGTGTACGAGGACCACCCCCTGATCCTCCTGCGCCCCGACCTGCACATCGCCTGGCGCGGCACCGACCTCCCCGCCCCCGCCCCCCTGGCCGCCCAGGTAACCGGCCACGCCCACCCCTGAAGCCCCGCTTCGCGAGCCTGCCCCGGCCTGGATAAAGGCCTCGCTTCGCGAGACTGAGTTTTTGGCGCGTGGGGTCGTCGTGGGTGGCTGTGGCCTTGATGCGAGGTGCGGCCAGGTGCGGGGTTCGCGGGGTCTGTGCAGATTGTTGGCGCGGTGCGTTGTGGTGCTTCCAGGGTTCCGAGCGTCGCGTGCGGCGGGCTTCCCTGGCGCGGGTTTGATGCTCGCCGCAGGCGACGTCTTGAATCCTGGCTGTGCCGCGACGGCGTGGCCAAGTATCTGCAACGCACCGCGTAAAGGCCTCGCTTCGCGCGACACGGGCCCCGCCTGGGATAAGGCCTCGCTTCGCGAGACTGATTTTTTGGCGCGTGGGGTCGTCGTGGGTGGTTGCGGCCTTGATGCGAGGTGCGGCCAGGGGCGGGGGTCGTGAAGCCTGCGGCGGGGCTGAGAGTCGGGCTTGGTGATTATGCGAGGTTGAGCATCGCTTCCGCGAGGTCGTCGATCGTCGTGGCCGGGATCGTGGTGGATGCCTGCTTGAGGATGAGTAGTTGGGCGCCGGGGATCTCGCGGGCGAGGGCCTCGGCGTTGCCGACCGGGACGAACGGGTCGTGGTGGCCGTGGGCTACGAGGGTGGGGAGGGTGAGGCCGGGGAGGCGTTCGCGCCAGCGGGGGGTGCAGTCGAGGCGGGAGAAGACCATGCCCAGCTGGTTGGCCAGGTGGAGTGGGGGTGCGGTGCCGGGGGTGCGGTCCCAGATGCGGGCGGCTACCGCGCGGGCCGCGGCGGGGTCGTTGCCGAGGACCTCTGCGCCGGACGCGGCGAAGTCGGCGACCGCTTCGCGGTCGGTCCAGTCGGGCATTGGGCGGGCGAACAGGCGGCTCATCGTGGCCTGGTCGTGGTCGGGGAGGTCGGCGTCGACCGGGCCGGGGGCTACCGGGCGGGTGCCGACCAGGGTGAGGGCCGAGAAGGCGTACGGATGGTCGAGGGCGGCTACCTGGGCGACCATGCCGCCGACGCCGATCCCGGCGAGGTGTGCGGGACGTCCGCCGAGCGCGCCGGCGAGGGCCGCGGCGTCGGCGGCGAGGTCGCGCAGGGTGTAGGCGGGGGAGTCCGGGTCGGCCGTCGTCGACTCGCCGCTGTCGCGCAGGTCGTAGCGCACCACGCGGCGGCCGCCGGCGGCGAGGCGTTCGCACAGGGCGTCGGGCCAGGAGAGCATCGTGGTTCCGCCCGCGAGCAGGACGAGCGGCGCGTCGTCGGCACCGTACGACTCGATGCCCAGCGCGATCCCGTTGACGTTGATCGTGGTCATGCCAGGTCAGACCCGATCCGCCGCGCGAACTCATCGCTCGCGGGGCGCGGCGTCGTCGCGATGCGTCCCGAATCGGTTCTGGTGTAGGGACGAGCGCCGCGATCTGTCGTCGATCGGCCGTCGATCGTTGCGGGGGGCGTCGTCGCCACGCGGCAGGAGCGGGTTGTGATGAACGCCGCCATCTGTCATCGGACGGCCGCCGTTCGTGGCCTATCGGTACGATGTCCGCGGTCGTGAGGGGCGGTGGTTCGTGTCGCCCGAAGATGCTAGGAGTGCCGATGCAGCCGGAGCCGTCGCCGCCCGGGTCTTCGCTGGGTGGATCCGCGCCGCCCAAGGCGAGGGCGAATCTCGTGGCGGCGATGATCGCCGGGGGGCTGGCGGTGCTGACCGCCTGCATGCTCATCTGGTTCGTGCTCTACAACGTCGTCTTCGCCATGGCCGCGACCGGTGGTGGCCTGGCGCCCGTGGTGGTGGTGAACCTGATCGCCGGCGTCCTGGCCATCGGGGCGCTGGTGGTCACGGCGGCGTTCACGTTCGCGCGCAGGATCCCCGGCGCGTGGACGCTGTGCGGGGTCAGCGCGTTCTACGTGGTGGCGATGCTCCTGGGAGCGCCGCTGGTGTTCGGCACGCCCGTCGTTGACCAGTTCAGGTGGATCTTCAGCTTTGAGAAGTCCAACGGGGTCGCCATCGCGCTCGCGGTGCTCTTCTGCGCCCTGACGGCGATCGCCGCGGCGGTGGCCGCGAGCGTGAAGTCGTACGGACGGGTCAGCCGGTAAGGCCGCCTCGGGCGGCGGCGCGGGTGAAGGCGGTCCAGGCGGTGTGGCCGACGGTGAAGTACCCGGCGGCGCGGTTCTTGGTGTCGCGGACGCCGACGACGGTTTCGAGCGGGGCGACCTCGACGCACTGCGATTCGCCGCCGGCGCTGTAGCTGGACTTACGCCAGGGGGCGACCTCGACGCAGTCGCTCTGGCCACCGGCGCTGTAGCTGGACTTACGCCAGGGGGCGACCTCGATGCACTCGCTCTGGCCGCCCGCGCTGTAGCTGGACTTACGCCAGGGGGCGATGCTGGGGTCGAAGTTCACTGGAGCTCCTCCGTGATGGCCGCAATGAACTCGGCCGACTGCTCTTCGGACATTGCTGCCGCAACGAGGGCATTGTAGGCACGTTCGGCGCGCTGGATCTCCTGCGGATTGTCGAGGATTTCTGTCGGATTGCGAGCCTCGGCGCGGACGAGCGTGCGGCTGGCGTCGAAGCTCAGGATCGTCAGCGGTCCGGCGAGGCCGGTGTGCAGCCCTGCCATGGTCGGCATTACTTGAACGGCCACGTTCTTCGGGAGGGTGAGCAGCCGTGCGAGCTGTTCGAAGTGGATCTCCAGGTCGCCGATGACACGTTCGATCACCGACTGCTCGATGACTGCGCGCACCTCGGCACGCTGGAGAACGCACTGGCGGCTCAGGCGAAGCACGACCTCCTCCTCGACCTCGAGCCACGGCGTCAGCTTCTGGATCACGGCGCGGGCGTACTCCTCGGTCTGGAACAGACCGGGGATCAGGCGCATGTCGTATAGGCGGATGTCGGATGCGCTCTGCTCCCATCTCACCCAGTCGGGGAAACCCGTGGAGTCTTTGCGGGCGTTCGCTCCAAGTTCGATGAGAACGCCTTGCATCCCGTAATGCTCGTCGTAGAACTCCGCCAGCGACTCCGACGGCGCGCGCAGCCCCTGTTCGAGCATTCCGATCGCCCGGTCGCTGTACCGGGCCAGCTTCCCGACCTCCTCCTGCGTCTCCCCGTGCCTCTCCCGTAGCTTCCGTACGATGTTCCCGAACGCTATTCGGAAATTCATTCGCCTTACCCCGCCCACCCTCCGGCAATTACGGATCGAAACAGTACAACTACTGGGATGCGGGCGAGCGCGGAATCATGGTCGAGCGGCCGGAGACGAAGCAGTACGGGAACCAGCGGCATCCGGGCGGGGGTCCGGGTGTCGCGGCGCCCGGACCAGCGCGGCGACCAGCACCGCCGCCGCGCACCCGCCGATCCCGGCGGCCACGTACACGGTGTTCAGGCCGGACGCGTACGCCGTCGCGGACAGCCGCCCGCCGCCGGGCACCTGCCCGGCCCGCGCCTGGAAGACCGCCCCGAACACGGCCACGCCGAGTGCGAACCCGAACTGCCGCGCCGTGTTGACCGCGCCGCCCGCCATCCCGGCCCGCCGCGCGGGCACGGCACCCAGCGCCGCGGACACCAGCACCGGCGTGGCCAGCCCGACGCCGACCCCGGCGATCACCAGGCCCGGCAGCAGCGTGAGCGCCGTCGCGTGCGCGGACAGGTGGGCCTGCGCGAACGCGCCCGCGCCGATCAGCAGCGCCCCGGCCGCGACCACGAGACGCGGCGGCCGCCCGTGTAGGAACCGGCCGGCGACCGCGGACACCGTGAACGACGTCGCGGCCAGCGGCACCAGCGCGAGCCCGGCCCGTACCGGCCCCAGGCCCAGCACGGTCTGCGCCCACAGCGACGTGTACGCCAGGTACCCGAACGCCGCGCCCTGCGTGAGCAGCGCGGCCAGCATGATCCCGGTGAACGCCGGGCTGCGGAACAGCCGCAGGTCCAGCATCGCGTGCCGCGACCGCCACTCGACGAGCGCGAACACCGCCAGCAGCGCCGCACCGCCGAGCAGCGCGGCGAGGATCCGCGGCGACGTCCAGCCGTCGGCCTCCGCGCGGATCAGCCCGTACACCACCGCCGACGCCCCGGCGGTGAACGCGGCCATGCCCGGCAGGTCGACGCGCGCGGCGCCGGGATCGCGCGACTCCCGTACGGCCAGCACCGTCACGACCACCGCGACCACGCTGACCGGCAGGTTCACCCAGAAGATCGACCGCCAGCCCACGTGCTCGACCAGCACGCCGCCCAGCAGCGGCCCGGCCGCGGCCGCGCCGCCGTTGACCGCGCCCCACACGCCGAACGCGACGCCCCGGTCCCGGCCCTGATACCCGGCGCTGATCAGCGCCACCGTCGTGGCGAACATCGCCGCGCCCCCGACGCCCTGCACCACCCGCGCCGCGATCAGCACCCCGGGCGACGGCGCCAGCGCGCACGCCAGCGACGCCGCCGCGAACACGCCGAGCCCGGCCAGGTACACCGCCCGGCGCCCGAGCCGGTCGGCCAGCGCGCCCGTGCCGAGCAGCAGCGCGGCGAGCGCCAGCGCGTACCCGTCCAGCACCCATTGCAGGTCCGCGAACGACGCCGCCAGGTCGCCGGCCATCTTCGGCAGTGCGACCGTCACGATCGTCACGTCCACCAGCAGCATGAACGTGCCCAGACAAACGCCCACCAGGGGCCACCATTTCCGCATGCCCCCAACGGTCGCCGGACCGGGCCGGAATCCACGACCCATGGACGGATCGGCGGCGGATTCCGACAACGGCTACCGTATGCGCGTGGAACTCGACAAGCTCGACCGGCGCATCGTCCACGCCCTGCACCTCGCCGGCCGCGCTCCGTTCAGCCGCATCGCCGAGGTCCTCGGCGTCTCCGACCAGACCGTGGCCCGCCGCTACCGGCGGCTGCGCGCGGCCGGCCTCGTACGGGTGGTCGCCTCGCCGTCGGCCCACGCGTTCGGCCAGGACTCCTGGCTGCTCCGGCTGCGCTGCACCCCTGACGCCGCCATCGGCATCGCCGACGCGCTGGCCCGCCAGCCCAACACGTCCTGGATCACGCTGGTCTCCGGTGGCACCGAGATCCACTGCGTGATCCGCACCCGCGGCCGCGGCGAGACCGAGTCGCTGCTGCTGCGCCGCCTGCCGCGTACGCCGCGCGTCCTGTCCGTCAGCGCGCACAAGCTGCTGCACACCTTTTACGGCGGACCGCGCAGCTGGAGCGGCAAGGCGCAGGCGCTCACCAAGGCCGAGGCCGCGGAACTGGCCCCGCCCGCGCCGGACGCCGCGCGGCGGGTCGAGCCGCTGCCGGGCGACGAGGAGCTGTTCGCCGCCCTGGCCGAGGACGGCCGCGCCGGGTTCGCCGAGCTGGCCGCGGCGACCGGCTGGTCGGAGACGACCGTACGCCGGCGCCTGGACGAGCTGCTCCGCTCCGGCGCGATGCACTTCGAGGCGGACGTGGACAACGTCGCCCTCGGCGGCGTCGAGCACGCCCGGTTGTGGGTGTCGGTGGCCCCGGCGCACCTGGCCGCGGTCGGCGAGGCGGTGGCCCGCCACCCGGAGACGGCGTTCGCGGGGGCGATGACCGGCAACACGAACCTGGTCACCAGCGTCGTCTGCGCCGACGCCCAGGAGCTGTACGCGTACCTGACGACGCGGATCGCCGCGCTCGACGGCATCACGAGCATCGAGACGTCCCCGGTCATCCGCACCGTCAAGCGCGAGGGCGCGCTCCTGCCGCCCGGCGCCGTACGGACCGGGCGGCAGGACCGCGGACGTCAGCCGGTGTAGTCGGGCTGCCGGTGGATCGGCGACGGCGCGGGCCCCGGGGACTTCCACGACGTCGGCCGCGGCTCGGCGGACGTCGTCGGCCGCGGCGCCGGGGCGGCGGACTTCGTCGCCGTCGGCTCGGCGGGGGCCGGCTCGCTCGGCCGCGCCGTCGGCTTCGGGTCGTGGGACTGGTCGGCGAGTGCCGTCCCGGCCACGCCGCCCACGACGGCCGCCGCCGCGACCCCGCTCAGCACGATGTTCCTGATGCGCATCTGCATACCTTCCTCTCGGTTACCTCGGTCATTTCTGGACGGTCACCGGCGTGCCGAGCGCCAGTGACCGGGCCATCCACGTGATGTCGGAGTTCCGCACCCGGATACAGCCGTGGCTCACCCGGTGGCCGAGCAGCGCGGGCCGGTTCGTGCCGTGCACCGCGAGCTGCCCGGGCCCGGTGCCGAACCGCTTCAGCGTCGGGGAGTGGCCGCTCAGGCCGTACGCGTACGGGCCGTAGTCGCCGTGCGGGTCGGGGGAGCGCAGCAGCTCGGTGAGGTAGTACCGGCCGGGCGGCGTGGGATTGTCGCCGGTGCCGACCGCGATCCGGCCGGAGCGGACCACCCGGCCGCCGTCGTACACGGCGAACCGCAGCGCGCCGAGCCGGATCACCACGCGGTCGGTGGTGGAGGTGAGCGTCACCTCCGACGCGCGCACCCAGCCCTGCGCGCCGTTCGGGCGCGTGGGCAGCAGCACCCGCAGCCAGCCGCCGGACCGCTGGGTGACCAGCAGTACCCGTGGCGCGCCGTACGCGTTCGGGCTGGTCAGCGTCTTCTGCCGGTGTGCGGCGCCGGGTTCGGCGTACACACCGACGCGGTCGCCGCGGACCCGGGCGATCTCCGCCGCCGGCGCCCCCGCGGCCCGCGACGGAGTGGACGGCGTTGACGTGGCCTCCGTGGTACCGGAGGCCGCCGGGCCGCAGCCCGTGAGCGCGGCGCCCGCCGCCAGCGCGACGGCGGTCGTCTTGATCGGGAACATGATCCGGAATGCTGTCGGCCAGATGTGAAGAAGCTGTTCGATCCCCATGATGATCCGGTCAGCCCGGGCGATCCGGCCGTACCCTCGGAGGTCATGAGCGCGCACATCCTGGTCGCCGAGGACGACCCGAAGCAGGCCGAGCTGGTCCGCCGCTATCTGGAGCGGGAGGGCCACAGCACCGAGGTGGTGCACGACGGGCGGGCCGCGCTGGACCAGGCCCGGATCCGGCGGCCCGACCTGGTCGTGCTGGACGTGATGATGCCGAAGGTCGACGGCCTGGACGTGTGCCGCGTGCTGCGCGCGGAGTCCGACGTGGCCGTGCTCATGCTCACCGCGCGCACCACCGAGGACGACCTGCTGCTGGGGCTGGACCTCGGCGCCGACGACTACGTGACCAAGCCGTACAGCCCGCGCGAGCTGATGGCCCGGGTGCGGACGCTGCTGCGCCGCGTGGGGCGCGGGCAGGAGGACACCGGCGAGTACGTGGTGGGGCCGGTGCGAGTGAACTCCGTACGGCACACCGTGCACGTCGACGGGCGTCCGGTGGACTGCACGCCCGCCGAGTTCCGCGTCCTGCGCGCGCTGGCCGCCGAGCCCGAGCGGGTGTTCACCCGCGAGCAGCTGCTGGAGGAGGTCAACGGCTTCGGCCGCTTCATCACCGAGCGCACCGTCGACGTCCACGTGATGAACCTCCGCAAGAAGATCGAACCCGACCCGCGCCACCCCGCGCACCTGGTCACCGTTTACGGCGTGGGCTACAAGCTGACCGGCCCCGATGCCTCCTAGCCCGCCGCCCGCCCCGGCCGGGCGGCCGCCGTTCCGGCAGCGGCTGCTCGTACGGCTGATCGCGGGGTTCGCGCTGGTGGCGGTCGCCTCGATCGGGGCGACCGCGTGGCTGGCCGCGCAGAACACGTCCGGGGCGATCCGCAACCGGCAGGGCGAGGTGCTGGCCGGGGACACGCACATCAACGACACACTGATCGGGTACGCGGCCCGGCACCCGAGCTGGAACGGCGTCGGCCCGACGCTGCGCGAGCTGTCCGGCCGGACCGGCCGGCGCATCGCGCTCACCACCGAGTCGCATGCCCGCATCGCCGACTCCGAGCCCGCCACCCCGCTGCCCGGCCGCGCCTCCGCCGTGGTCGACCCCCTGGCGGTCGACGTGGCGCTGGCCCGCCGCGCCGGCAGCGACCGCATCGACCCGCGCGCCGCCGGGCCGTTCACCCTGTCTGCCCGCGACCAGGCCCGGCTCGGCGCGGCGGCCGAGCGCACCGCCGGCTGCCTGCGGAACATGCGCCAGACGCGGGTCACCGCGAAGACCGGCCCCAGCGGCCGCCCGTACCTGAGCGACGGCGGCCCCGCCCCGTCGCCCACGTTCGCCACGCCGATGCCGGCCCCGTCCCCGACGTCCGGCGCCGCCCCGTCCTTCTGCCCGGCCACCACCTGGAGCGCCCCGACCGCCACCGAACGCGCCGCGCTGGCCAAGCTCCAGTCCCTCACCAACGCCTGCCTGAAGCGCCACGGCCCGGCCCCTGCCGCCCGCGTACGCCTCGCCGGCCCGTGGACCGACCGCAGCACCTCATCCGGCCTGAAGCTGACCACCACCGGCGACCGCTCCACCGCCGCCGACTGCCTGGCCTCGGCCCGCCGGCAGCAGCTCGGCCCGTACACCGCGCCCGCCGCCCTGCTGTACATCGGCGACCCGTCCGGCGACGCGAACGGCCTGGACCTGTCCGGCGGCGGCATCACCCGGCTGGCCCTGATCACCGCCGGCATCGTCGTCCTGACCGTCGGCCTGAGCGTCCTGCTGGCCACCCGCATGGTCCGGCCCGTGCGCGCGCTCACCGACGCGGCGCAGCGGATGCGCGGCGGCGACACGGCCGCGCGCGTCGCGGTGCGCGGCGGCGGCGAGGTCGGCCAGCTGGCCGCCGCGTTCAACGAGATGGCCGCGCACCTGGACCGCATGGAGCGGCAGCGCAAGGACATGGTCAGCGACGTGTCGCACGAGCTGCGCACCCCGCTGAGCAACGTGCGCGGCTGGCTGGAGGCGGCCGAGGACGGCGTCGTCGACCTGGACCCGAAGCTGACCGCGTCCCTGGTCGAGGAGACCATGACGCTCCAGCGGGTGGTCGACGACCTGCAGGAGCTGGCGCTCGCCGACGCCGGCAAGCTGCGCCTGCACCCGGAGCCGGTCGACCTCGCCGACCTGCTGGACCAGCTCGCCACCGCGCACCGCGGCCGGGCCGAGGCGGCCGGCGTACGGCTGACCGTGACGGCCGACGGCGACCTGGAGACGGTCGCCGACCCCGTACGGCTGCGCCAGGCGCTCGGCAACCTGGTCGCCAACGCCGTCCGCTACACCCCCGAGGGCGGCGCGGTCGCACTGCGCGCGTACCGGGAGGGCGCGTCGGTCGTCGCGGAGGTGGCGGACACCGGCGTGGGCATCGACGCCGAGCAGCTCCCGTACGTGTTCGACCGGTTCTGGCGGGTGGAGAAGTCCCGCAGCCGCAGCACCGGCGGCAGCGGCCTGGGCCTGCCGATCGCCCGCAACCTGGTCGAGGCGCACGGCGGGACGCTGACCGCGGCCAGCACGCCCGGTCAGGGCAGCACGTTCACCGTACGGCTGCCGGCTCAGTCCGCGGCGAACTCGCCGTGACCCTCGCGCGGCCGTACCAGCGCGGCCAGCGCCACTGCCGCGAGCGCCAGCGCGACCAGCATGATCACCGCCATCGGCAGCGAGCTGGTCGCGCCGAACAGCCCGACCAGCGGCGAGGCCGCCGCCCCGAACGTGAACTGCAGCCCGCCGAGCAGCGCCGACGCCGCCCCGGACGCGCCGCGGCCGAGGCTCTGCCCCAGGCTCATCGCGGCCGGGGTGATCATGCCGATGCTCCAGGTGAACACGAACAGGCAGATCCACGTCACCGCGAAGACCTCGCCGAACAGCGCGGTGGCCACGACCTGGGCCAGCACGCCGGTGCCGGAGACGGCGACGGCCGCGGTCAGCAGCGTGTTCAGCCGGTACCGGCGGGACAGCCGGGAGAACACCGCGCCGGAGGCGATGATGCCGACCGAGTTGACCGCGAAGATCAGCGAGAACACGCTCGGCGAGACGCCGTGGATGCGCTCGAAGACGAAGCTGGACCCGGAGATGTAGGTGAACAGCGCGGCCGAGGACAGGCCGAGGACCAGCACGAAGCCCACGAACGGCCGGTCGCGCGCCAGCCGGCCCATCGCCCGGAAGGTACCGCTCAGGCCGCCCTGGTGCCGGCGCTCGCGCGGCAGCGACTCCGGCACCTTCGCCAGTACGCCGATCAGCAGCAGCACGCCGACCGCGGACAGCACGCCGAAGATCGTCCGCCAGGTGGCGAACGACAGGATCGCGCCGCCCAGGACGGGGGCGACGACCGGCGCGACGCCCAGGATCTGGGAGAGCAGCGCGAAGTACCGCGGGATGTCCGGGCCGTCGAAGTGGTCGGTGATCACCGCGCGGGCCAGCACCATGCCGGCGGCCGCGGCGACGCCCTGCAGGAAGCGGGCGCCGATCAGCACGCCGACGTCCGGGGCGAACGCGCAGACGAGCGCCAGCGCGATGTAGCCGGCCGCGCCGCCGATCATCAGCCCGCGCCGGCCGATGCCGTCGCTGAGCGGGCCGATGACCACCTGCCCGGCGACCAGCCCGGCCAGGAAGGCCGTCATGGTGAGCTGGACGGCCGCGCCGCTGGTGTGCAGCGCGGTGCTCATGGCCGGGAAGCCCGGCACGTACATGTCAATGGTCAGCGGGGTGACCGCGGTCAGACAGCCCAGTACGAGGATGAGGACGGCCGGGCGGCTCCGGATGCGAGAGGGTGTCGCTACCACTTGGCCTACGATAAACGAGTAGTTCGCTGGCTTACTAAAGGGGTGATCGCCATGCTCCCCAGCGCGTCGACCGTCCGCGCACAGTGGTCGGACCATCACCCGGAGATGGACACCGCCGCCATGGAGGTCATCGGGCTGCTCAAGCGGATAACCGGCGAGCTGGCCCGCGCCGTCGAGCCGCTGTACGACGGCGCGCCGCTGACCGCCCCCGAGGTCGACCTCCTGGTCCCGCTCCGCCACCTCGATCAGCCGGTGATCGCCCGCCGCATCGCCGACGACCGCAAGATGTCCCGCGCCGGCATCAGCAAGGCCCTGGCCAAGCTGGAGAAACGCGGCTTCATCGAACGCCGCCCCAGCGCGGCCGACCGCCGCGCGTCCCTCATCTCGATCACCGAGGAGGGCAAGGCCGCCCTCGACGCGCTGTTCCCCAAACAGGTCGAGGTGGAGTCCCGCCTGCTGGCCGGCCTCGGCGACGACCGCGAGCGGGTCGTCGAGGCGCTCACCCTCCTCGCCCGGACGTTCGAACGCGGCGCCCACGCCTGACCGCGGCGCGGGTCACCCGCCCGCGTCGTACGCCGCGACCAGGCGCTTCGGCGCGCGGTTGCGCCACGCGTGCGCGACGAGCTCCCGTACGCGGTCCTCCGTTACGCGGGTCAGGTCGGTGCGCAGGCCGACCCAGCTTCCGTCGGGGCGGCGGACCTCCTCGTAGACGTCCGGCTCGGCGGCGATCGCGGCGGCGGCCTCCTGCTCGGACACCGAGAAGACGGCCGTGCGCGCGCCCTTCTCCAGGCCGGCGAAGGAGTTCTTGCGCACCTTGAAGCCCGGCTGCTTGTGCAGATGGTGGGTGAACTCCGTGACCTCGGGGAACGCGGTCGCGAGGCGGCGCAGATCGGCGGCGGTGATCATGGCCGGAGTATACGGTCACCTATACTGACCGGTATGGCGACCTCGCTCCCTGACCACCGGGTCCTGACCTTCGACGTGGTGGGCACGCTGATCGACTTCGAGACCGGCATCGCGGACTGCCTGGAGGACGTCGCGCGGCGCGGCGGGGTGACGCCGCCGGGGCGCGACGTCCTGCTGGCCGCGTTCGGGCGGGCCGAGGCGCGGCAGCAGCGGGCACACCCCGAGCGGCCGTTCACGCAGATGCTGCCGCCGATCCACGCCGAGATCGCGGCCGAGCTGGGGATACCGGACGATCCGGCCGCGCTGCGCGACTCGATCCCGCGCTGGCCGGCGTTCCCCGACGCTGTGGAGACCCTGGCGTGGCTGGGGGAGCGGTTCCGGCTGGTGGCGCTGACCAATGCCGACAACTGGGCGCTGGGGAAGATGGCCGCCACGCTCGGCGACCCGTTCCACGACTCCGTCACCGTCGAGGACGTGGGCGTCAACAAGCCCAGCCCGCGGATCTTCGAGTACTGCCGCGGCCGGCAGAGCGTGCACGGCTACCGGCTCCCGGACTTCCTGCACGTCGCGCAGAGCCAGTACCACGACATCGCCGCGGCCACCGCGCTCGGCTTCACCACCTGCTGGATCGAGCGCCGCCACGGCGCCGGCGGCTGGGGCGCCACCCCGCCGCCCGCCCGGGTCACCGAGCCCGACCACCACTTCACGTCGCTGGCCGGACTCCGCCGGGCCATCTCCGGTATGCCCTAGAGTGCCCCGGTGCTCTTCTTCGTCCTGCTCGTCGTGGTCGGCGTCGTCCTCATCGTGAACGGGGTCAAGCGGCACCGGCGGCTGTCCGTCCTGCGCCGGACGCCGACCACGCCCATCGCCGACCTCCGGAGCCTGCCCGCGGACGCCGGCCGGTCGTACGAGGTCAGCGGTACGGCACAGCCCGGCCCGGACGGCCCGCTGCGCGCCCCGCTGTCCGGCGTCGCGTGCGTGTGGTTCCGGGTGCGCATCGTCGACCGCAGCCGCCGGGTGTTCCGGTGGGGCCGCCGGTCGCGGAGCGCGGTCCGCGACGCGCGCACCGGCACGCCGTTCGTGCTGGACGACGGTACGGGCCGGGTCCGCGTGGACGTCCGCGGCGCCGACGTCCTGCCCGGGCCGGCCAAGGTCGAGCGGCACGAGCTCGCCGCCGGGGGACCGGCCGGCTTCCACCCGGGGTCGCTCGCCGCCCGCGTCACGTCCGGCGCACTGCCGCACGCTCCCGGCGCTGCGCCCCGGCGGCGAGTACGCGTACGAGGAATGGGTGCTGGAGGCGGGCGCCCCCGTGTACGCCCTGGGCGCCGTCCAGGGCTTCGCCGACGACCTCACCCTCACCGGCGGCGCCCGCCTGGTCGGCGCCGGCACCGAGGAGGAGATCGGCGCCGGCCTGCGCCGCAGCGTACGGATCGGCTACGGCGTGGGCGTGCCGATGGTGCTGGTCAGCGCGACCATCGTCGTCCTCAACGCGGTCGCGCTGATCAGGGGCTGACCGCTCAGGCGACGGCCGGCGTGTAGTGCGCGGCGTCGTCGCCGCTGACGATGTGGCTCTGCTTGCCGTCCACGCCGACCGGGACCGTGCCCGCGACCGTCACCCGGTGCAGCTCGCGGGGCAGGTCGCCGTAGTCGTCCGGGGCGTAGTGCTGGGTGATGCGGTTGTCGAAGACGACCAGGTCGCCGGGCGACCACTGCACGCGCAGGATGTTCTCCGGTCGGGTCACGTACGCCTGGAGGATGCGCAGGACGTCGCGCGACTCGCCGCCGGACAGGCCGTCGATCCGTCCGGCGAAGCCGCCGATGAACAGCCCGCGCTCGCCGGACTCGGGGTGCACGCGCACCACCGGGTGGGCGGTCGCGTAACGGGTGGAGGTGAACACCTCGCGGTACGCGAGCGCCTTGTCGGTGTTCACGCGCGGCACGGAGTAGTCGTAGTCGTTGCTGTGCACCGCCCACAGCCGGTCGGCGAACGCGCGCAGCTCGGCGGGCAGGTCCTGGTACGCGGCGGCAGCGTTGGCGATCAGCGTGTTGCCCCCGTACGGCGGCACGGTCAGCGCCCGCAGCGTGCTGACCGCGGGCGGCGCGTGCACGAACGTCACGTCGGTGTGCCAGCGGTTGGACCGGATGCCCTCCTCGCCGCGCACCGGCAGCACGTCCGGCTGCCCCGCCACCGACGGCACGGTCGGATGCGCCCGGGTCAGCGGCCCGAACCGTCCGGCGAACGCGGTCTGCCCGTCGTCATCCAGGTGCTGCCCGCGAAAGACGAGCGCCTTGTGCACGAGCAGCGCCGCCCGCAGCTCCCCGAACGTAGCGTCGTCCAGCGCGCTCAGGTCCACACCCGTGACCTCGGCACCAATGCGCCCGCCGATCCTACGGATCTCCGGCATGACCATCCCTTCTGTCGCGACTGTCGAGGAATAGTCTAGTTAGTCGGTAGGAATTATCTAGAGTGACGCCGGTCGCCGTCACCGCGAGCCGCCCCCGCCTGGAAAAGGCCTCGCTCCGCGAGACTGATTTATTTGCGCGGTGGGTCGCCGTTGCTGGCGGGTCGCCGTTTGCGCGGCACAGCTTGGGTGCCCGCCGTAGGTGACGCTTTGATTCTTGGCGGTACCGCGACGGCGTGGCCAAGTATCTGCACAGACCTCGCCCTGCTCCTGCCCGCACTTCGCAAACGGCGCCCAGCCTTGACGGCGGCCGCACGCGCTAATAAATCTGTCTCGCGAAGCGAGGCCTTTTGCGCGGGGAGCGCGGGATGAGTGGCGCCGGGCATGTGCCGCCGAGGCCCGGCGCGTGACGGGTTGGCCGTCATCGGTCAGGGGATGGCGTGGTGGGTGGGGATCTGGCATTAATCGGCTCACCAGGTGGTACATCGGCGTACCGGGGAGGGGTGATGAGTCCGAGGCAGCGCTTGGCGTCCGTCGTTCGGGGGCGTCGGAACGGGGAGGTGGCCGCCTGGGTGGCGGGCGGGTATTTCGGGGTGGTCGTGGTCCTCGTCGCGGGGACGTGGTACGTGCTGGAGACGCGGGACGCGTCGGGGCTCTCCTCGATGTGGGTGATGCTCGCGACGGCGCCGACGTCGCTGGTGCTGGCCCCGGTGACGCCGTCGTTCATCTACGGATCCCCGGCCCTGCTGATCGAGCTCGCCGCGGGCGGGTTCCAGGCGTGGGTGCTCTGGCTGCTGCTGCGCGGGCGGCGGGTGCCGACGCCGGCCGGGACGTGACCGGCCGGCCGGCACATCACTCCGTAACGGCGTACCGGGCCCAGTCGAAGTCCGCGTACGCGCCGTCCGCGCCGATGTCCTGCACCCACAGGCCGAGGAACGCGCCGGTGAAGCCCCACACCTCCGGAACGCCGTCGCCCTCCTCGATGCGGGCGTTCTCGTCGGACAGGATCGTGGCGTCAAGCTCGACGGGCAGCGGGTGCCAGCCGTCGCCGGCGTCGTAGCGGAAGCGCAGCGCGGGGCCGTCCAGGTCGGCGGCCAGCGTGACCGGTGCGGTGCCGGGCACCGGCACGCGCGCCCCGGGATGCGGGATCAGCGTGCCGCGGTCGCTGGAGAGGACGTCCAGCACGCGCGTGCCGGCGTCGTCGGCGGTCAGGTACGCGAAGTGCCAGTTCCGCGTGTTGTAGTACGCGGTCACCCCGGCGAGCTGGCGGTACGTGCGCGGCGCGAACGCGACCCGCGCCTCCAGCGTGCACGCCCGCGCGGTGGCCCGGCACGCGACCAGGCTCGGGCGCTGCGTGCCGCGCGGCGACTGCCCGCCGTGAATGCGCAGGTGGGACGGGCGCTCGGTGAGCGACACCCACTCCGGCGACGCCGGCCGGCGCAGCGTGCTCCAGCGCGGGCCGAGCACCGGCCCGTCGAAGTCGTCGGTCTCCGGCCCCGCGGGGAACGGATGCGGCGCGAGATCCGGCGCGGGCGCCTCCAGCGCCGGCACGCCGCCGGGGACGCGCGGCCAGCCGTCCGCGCTCCACTCCACCGCCTGGATGGCCGTCTCCCGGCCCAGCACGCAGCGGCCGAGCGGCGTGTACGGACGGCCGACCAGGTGCGCCAGGTACCAGCGGCCGCCGGGCGTCTGGACCAGCGACCCGTGCCCGGCCTTCTGCAACGGCAGCTCCGGACGGCCGTAGGAGGTCAGCATCGGCCCGGCCGGGTCCGCCTCGTACGGGCCGAGCAGCGACCGCGACCGCGCCACCGTCACCTGGTGCTCGTAGCTCGTGCCGCCCTCCGCGGTGACCAGGTAGTACCAGCCGTCCTTGCGGTACAGGTGCGGCGCCTCCGTCACCCCGGCCGCCGTGCCGCCGAAGATCATGAACGCGTCGCCGACCAGCCGCCCGGCCGAACGGTCGTACCGCTGCGCCTGGATCCCGGCGAAGTTGTCCCGCCCGGGCCGCCAGTCCGCGGTCATCGACAGCATCCAGCTGCTGCCGTCGGCGTCGTGGAACAGCGACGGGTCGAACCCGCGCGCGTGCAGCGTCACCGGATCGGACCACGGCCCGTCGATGGAGGCCGCGGTCGTCAGGTAGTTCTGCGCGTCCCAGTACCCGCCGCCGTGGCTGTTGACGTCGGTGTACACGATGTGGAACCGGCCGTCGGCGTAGGACAGGTCCGGCGCCCACACTCCGCCGGAGTCCGGCGTGCCGCGCAGGTCGAGGAGCCGTTGCTCGGTGAGCGCGCCGGGCAGCGCGCGCCAGTTCACCAGGTCGCGGGAGTGGTGCAGCCGCACGCCGGGGAACCACTCGAACGTGGACGTGGCGATGTAGTAGTCGTCGCCGACGCGCAGGATCGCCGGGTCGGGGTGGAAGCCCGGCAGGACCGGGTTGCGGATGACGGCGGTGTGAAGATCGGTGGCCATCGCGTCCTTTCTCACTTTCCGAAGCCCGCGGTCAGGCCGCCCAGCAGGTGCCGGCGGCCGAACAGGTACAGCACCAGCAGCGGCAGCAGCGACAGCGTGACCGCGGCCAGCACCGCCGGGACGTTCTGCGTGCCCTGGGTGCCCTGGAAGTCCCACAGCCCGAGGGTGACCGTGCGCACCGCCGGGTCCTGGGTGAGCACGAGCGGGAAGATGAAGCCGTTCCAGGCGTTCAGCGCGGTGTAGATGCCGATGGTGACCAGGCCGGGGCGGCTCAGCGGCAGCACCAGCCGCCACAGGACCAGGCCCGGGCCGGCGCCGTCGAGGCTCATCGACTCGTACAGCTCGGCCGGGATGTCGCGCATCTGGCTGGTCAGCACGAGGATCGCCATCGGCAGCACGAACGCGGCCGTGGGCAGGATGATCGCCAGCAGCGAGTCGTACAGGTGCAGCCGGGTGATGAGCAGGTACAGCGGGATGATGGTGGCCTGCGCGGGGATGGCCAGGCCCAGCAGCATCACGGAGAACGACGTGCGCACCAGGCGGCTGCGGCTGCGCACGATCGCGTACCCGGCGGGCGCGGCCAGCACCAGCACGATCGCGACCGTCCCCGCGGTGACGACCACGTTGTTGACCAGGTACGTCACGAACCCCTCGCCGAGCACCTCGCCGTAGTTGCCGACGTGCGTGCCCGGCGCGGACAGCGGGCCGGCGTCCAGGTACGCGTCGCGCGAGCGCAGGCTGGACGCGACCAGGTAGTACAGCGGCAGCCCGACGATCACCAGCCAGATCGCCGCGCCGATCCCGGCGGGCACGTTCGCGCGCGGCCGGTACCGCCGGTGCGGCGGCCGCGGCACGGGGGCGGCGCGCACCTCGGCGCGCGGCGCCGATCGTACGGTCACAGCCCCTCCCTCTGGCTGGTCATCCGCCGGTACCCGGTAACGCGGACGATCAGCAGGGACAGCGCCGTGCCGACGGCCAGCAGCAGCACGCTGAGCACGCTGGCGTAGCCCATCTGGAAGGCGCTGAAGCCGGTCAGGTACATGTCGAGCGGCAGGATGCGGGTGGCCGCGCCGGGGCCGCCGCCGGTGATGATCAGCACGACCTCGAAGTACGTCAGCGAGCCGACGATCATCAGCACCGAGGACGTGATGATCGTGTGCCGCAGCTGCGGCAGGGTGATCGCGCGGAACTGCTGGAACCGGCCGGCGCCGTCCACGGTGGCCGCCTCGTACAGCACGGACGGAATCTGCCGGGTGGCCGACTGGTACAGCAGCGTGTGGAACGGGATGAACTGCCAGGAGATCACCGCCATGATCGTCCACAGCGCGAGCGACGGGCGGCCGATGAAGTTGCCGTCGTCCACGCCCACCCATGGGCCGAAGATCGTGGCGAGGCCGAAGTTCGGGTCGAGCAGCGCCTTCCACAGCACGGCGATGCCGGAGCTCGAGATCAGCAGCGGGGTGAAGAAGACCGCGCTGAGCACCGCGCGGCCGCGCTGCGGCCCGGCCGCCCACACGCCGAGCGGCAGGCTGACCGCGGTCTGGAACGCCCAGGTGACCGCGGTGAGGATCCCCGACAGTTTCAGCGACTGGATCACCTGCGGGTCGCGCAGCAGGTACGACCAGTTCGCCAGGCCCGTCCAGTGCGGGCTGCCGAGGCCGTTCCAGCGGGTGAAGCTCAGGTAGACGACGAGCGCCATGGGCAGCAGCGCGAACACGGCGAAGTACACGAGGGCGGGCGCGGCCCAGATCGCTCCGGGCCGCGCCGACCGGTCGGCGACGGCGGCCATGGTCAGCCGGCCATCGCCGCGACGAACTGCTCCGGCGTCTGCTGCCGGTTGAACACCTTCTGCAGGTTGGTCAGCATCTTCTCCGAGGTGGCCGGGTCCAGCGCCTGGTCCCAGGACTGCTGGAACGACGGGGCCTTGGCGACCAGGTCGTAGATGTAGGTGGTGAAGTCCGCGTGCGGCGCCGCCTGCAGCTTGGCCTTCACGCCGGTGAGCGGCGGCACCTGGCCGATCTTGACCAGGTCGTTCACGTACGCCGGGTCGGTGAGGGACGTCTTGATGAAGTCCTGGGCGGCCTGCTTCTTCTTCGACTTGGTGGTGACGGAGAAGAAGTTCGACGGGTTGCCGACGATGTTCGCCGCGTCGCCCTTGCCGCCGGGCACCGTCGGGAACGCCGTCCAGCCGAGCTTGCCGCCGTTCACGAACTTCGGCGCGGCGGCGAGCTGCGCGGAGTACTCCCAGGAGCCCATCAGCTCCATCGCCGCCTTGCCGTGCGACAGCAGCGCGTCGGCCGCGCCGTTGTCCTGGCCGACCGAGCCGTAGTTGGTGCCGAACGCGCCCCGCTTGACCAGGTCGACGATCATGTTCAGCGCCGTCTTGACCGCGGGCGCCTGCCACGCGCCCGGCTCGCCCTTCTCGATGGCGGCGAACGCCTCGGGCCCGCCGACGCGGTCGAGCAGGTACTCCATCCACATCAGCTCGGTCCACGACTGCGAGCCGGCCAGCGCGATCGGCTGGACGTTCTTGGCCTTCAGCTTGTCGATCGCGCCGAGCAGGTCGTCCCAGGTGGCCGGGGGCTTGGCGATGCCGGCCTTGGCGAAGACGTCCTTGTTGAAGTAGAGCGAGACCGGCTGCATGCCCTGCAGCGGGAGTCCGTAGTACTTGCCGTCCAGCCGTGCGCCGTTCAGCACGATCGGCAGGAACGCCTTCTTCAGGCTCGGGTCGGACTTCAGCATCGGGCTGAGGTCCACGACGTTGCCGGCCTTCACGTACGTGCGCAGGTTGCCGCCGCCCCAGTTGCTGAACACGTCCGGGGCGTTCGGCGAGCCGAGCGCGGTCTGCAGCTTCTGCTTGTACGGGTCGTTGACGAAGGTCTGGAGCCGGACCTCCGGGTGGTCGCCCTTCGCGTTGTACGCCTTGATCGCCTTCTGCTGTACCGGGTTCAGCGCGGTGTCCTGCAGGCCCCACACGGTCACCGTGTCGCCGGTGCCGGGGCCGCTCGTCCCGCACGCGGCCGTGGCCAGCACGGCGGCCGCGGCGAGCGCGAGGATGCTGCTGGGGGATCGGAGCTTCATCGCCGTCCACCTCGAAAGTTGCCGATAGTTTCGAGTACGGTGAACGTAAGATTTCGGATGACGGTCGTCAACGGGCGGGTCGGTAACAAGTGCGCATCAGGAACGCGGCGCGAGAATCGGGGTGGCACGGAAAGTTTCGGCGCCTTTAGGCTGTGGCCGTGCGGGAAAAGCGGATCACGATCGCGGACATCGCGCGCGAGGCCGGGGTGTCCGTACCGACGGTCTCCAAGGTGCTGAACGGGCACGCGCAGGTCTCCGAGCGCACCCGGGACCGGGTGGAGCGGCTGCTCGACGAGCACGCGTACCTGCGCCGCCGGGCGCGTCCGGCGCGCGGTGCGCGGCTCATCGACCTGGTGATCAACGAGCTGGACAGCGCCTGGGGCCTGGAGATCATCCGCGGCGTGGAGGCGGCCGCGCACCGGTCCGGGGTCGGCGTCGTGGTGTCGGCCGTGCACAACCGGGCCGCGGACGCCCGGCGCTGGCTGGACAACCTGACGGCGCGCGGCTCGGACGGCGTGATCCTGGCCGTCACCGAGCTGGACGCCCGGCGCCGCCGGGAGTTCGACACGCTCGGCGTGCCGCTGGTGGTGGTCGACCCGGTCGGGAACCCCGAGCCGTCGGTGCCATCGGTCGGGGCGACGAACTGGGCCGGCGGCATGGCCGCGACCGAGCATCTGCTGGAGCTGGGGCACCGCCGGATCGGCATGCTGGCCGGGCCGCCGCGGGTGCTGTGCAGCCGGGCGCGGCTCGACGGGTACCGGGCGGCGCTGGAGCGGTACGGTGTGCCGCCCGACGAGACGCTCGTGCGGTACGGCGATTTCCTGTACGAGACCGGCTTCACCGGCGCCGGCGAGCTGCTTGACCTCGACGACCCGCCCACGGCGCTGTTCGCGGCCAGCGACCTGGAGGCGCTGGGCGCGTACGAGGCGGTCCGCCGCCGCGGCCTGTGGGTCGGCCGGGACGTCAGCATCGTCGGCTTCGATGACGTCTCCACGTCGGCGTGGTCCTCGCCGCCGCTGACCACCATCCACCAGCCACTGGCCGAGATGGCCGGGCTGGCGGCAAAGGCGCTGATCAACGGCCCCGACACGGTCATGCCATCCAGCATGCGCGTGGAACTGGCCACGGAACTGGTGGTCCGCGAGAGCACGGCACCGCCACGGGGGGACTAGGGGGGCGCACGTCGGGCGGGAGGCCCGGCCCCGCGCGCCTCGCCCCGCGCCCTCGCGCTCTGTGCGCTCCCGCGCTCCCGCGCTCTGTGCGCTCCCGCGCTCCCGCGCTCTGTGCGCTCCCGCGCTCCCGCGCTCTGTGCGCTCCCGCGCTCCCGCGCTCTGTGCGCTCCCGCGCT
>Ga0164243_10002782_pt1 | contig 28490 bp, 28 predicted proteins | sample OricompcompostOP_FD_108781 | JGI IMG/M metagenome (GOLD analysis project Ga0164243, IMG submission 108781) | Organic Plus compost microbial communities from Emeryville, California, USA - Original compost - Organic plus compost (OP) | ecosystem: Engineered > Solid waste > Mixed feedstock >... | reverse complement strand
TCGGAGCGCTGCTGCTCGGGTCGGCGTCGACGCTCATCTTCGCCTTCGTCGCGCTCCTGGGCATGCGAGGGGCGCTGACCGGCACGTTGCTCGTGGTGCTGCTGGTGGCGGTGCGCGGCATCCTGTTCGGCACGGCCCTGTCGGCGATCGGACCGACGGCGCAGGCCTACGTCGCCGATGCCACCGACACCGAGTCCGAGCGGGTCTCCGGCATGGCCGGCATCGGCGCGGCGCAGGGCGTGGCCACGATCGGCGGGTCGGCGATCGGCGGGCTGCTCGGCGGCATCGGCCTGCTCGTGCCGATGTTCGCCGTCCCGGTGGTGCTGCTGCTCGGCGCGCTGCTGCTGTGGAAGCTGCTGCCGAAGCAGGACGCCAGCGAGCTGGTGGCGTCGCCGATGCGCCTGTCGGTGCGCGACCGCCGTGTGCGCCCGTACCTCCTGGTGGGGTTCGGGACGCTGTCGTCGCTGGCGTTCGTGCAGATCCTCGTCGGCTTCCTGGTGCAGGACAGGGGTGGGCTCGGCACCAAGGCGACTGCGACGGTCGGCGGGCTGGCGATGCTCTCGGCCGGCGTGGCGATGCTGATCGCCCAGCTCATCGTGGTGCCCCGCACCCGCTGGCCCGTCGCCACGTTGCTGCGGGTCGGCTCGCTCGTGGCCATCGTGGGGCTGTCGCTCATGGTGGTCGACGGCCCGCTCGCGCTCCTGTTCGCGGGGGTCATCGTGTCGTCCTTCGGCATCGCGATGATCATGCCGGCATACAACGTGGGGCCCACGCTCCTCGTCGAGAAGGAGGCACTTGGTGCCGTGGCGGGCCTCATCTCGGCGACCAACGGGCTCACCTACATCATCGCGCCGTTGACCGCGACGGTGCTCTACAGCATCTGGCCGCTGGCGCCCATGCTCGTGGCCGTCGCGGCCATGGTGTTCGTGGCCGTCTTCGTCCACGTGCACCCGCAGTTCCGGCGGGCGGTCGTCGTGGCCGAGCCTGAACCGGCTTCGCGACCGTCCTGAGGTCAGCCCGTCCTGAGTTCAGCCATCGGGCCCGGGTGACGGTAGCGTGATCGCCCATGACATCAGTGACGGTCGTCGGCATCGGCGCCGACGGGCTCGAGGGGCTCGGCTCGGCCGCGCGGACGTTGATCCGCGAGGCAGACGTCGTGCTCGGAGCCGACCGCCAGCTCGCCCTGCTCCCTGACGACCTCGTGCAGCACCGCGAGGCCTGGCCCTCGCCCCTGCGTGAGAACCTCGTGGCCTTCCTCGAGAAGTTCGCCGGCCAACGCATCGTCGCCGTCGCCTCGGGCGACCCGCTGCTGGCCGGCATCGGCACGACGCTCATCGAGCTGCTCGGACCCGAGTCCGTCGTGATCGTCCCGACAGTGTCGTCCGTAGCCCTCGTCCGGGCCCGGCTGCGCTGGTCGGCGGAGTCGGTCGAGGTCGTGCGGCTCGTCGGGCCGGACGTCCGGCCGGTGCTGCGTGAGGTCCACCCGGGTCGTCGCCTGCTGGTGCTGTCGGCCGACGGCACCTCGCCGGCGGCCGTGGCGACGCTGCTCACCGACGCGGGCTTCGGCACCAGCACCATGAGCGTCTTCGGCAACCTCGGTGCGGCCTCCGAGACGCGCGACGATGCCCTCGCCGCGTCCTGGGGCGAGCGAGCGGTGCCCCCGCTCAACGTCATCGCCATCCAGTGCGAGAGCGCCGGCGCGCCGCCGCACGGCCTGACGACCGGCCTGCCCGACGGTGCCTTCGACCACGACGGCCAGATCACCAAACGCGACGTCCGTGCGTCCGCCCTCGCCCGTCTGACGCCGCTGCCGGGGCAGCTCCTGTGGGACGTCGGCGCCGGCGCCGGATCGGTCGGCATCGAGTGGATGCGCGCCCACACGACCTGCCGTGCGATCGCCATCGAGGAGCGTGACGACCGGGCCGAGCGTATTGCGGGCAACGCCGCGCGACTCTCCGTCCCCGATCTCGCGGTGGTCGTCGGTCACGCGCCGGACGTGCTGGCCGACCTCGAGCGTCCTGATGCGGTGTTCGTCGGCGGCGGGGCGACCGAGCCCGGACTGCTCGACGCGTGCTGGGAGGCGCTCCTGCCGGGCGGGCGCCTGGTGGTGCACGGCGTCACCCTCGAGACGGAGGCGCTGCTCATCGCCCGCCATGCCAAACAGGGCGGCGAGCTGACCCGTCTGCACGTCGAGTACGCCGCCCCCATCGGCTCGTTCACCGGCTGGAGACCGTCGCGAGCCATCATGCAGTGGGCGCTGACCAAGGCGAACGACCTCGTATGACCGTGCACTTCGTCGGCGCGGGCCCGGGCGCGGCCGACCTGCTGACGTTGCGCGCGGTGGCACTGCTGCAGACGGCCGACGTCTGTGTCTATGCCGGCACCTACCTCGACGAGGCGGTGCTGTCGCACTGCCGTGAGGGCGTGCGGCTCGTCGACACCCAGGACCTCGACCTCGACCGCATCACCGCGGCGATGGTCGACGCCCACGCCGAGGGCCTCGACGTCGTGCGGCTCTGCTCGGGCGACCCGTCGATCTACTCCGCGCTGCACGAGCAGGGGCGACGCCTCGACGCCCATGGCGTCCCGTGGGACGTCACGCCGGGTGTGCCCGCCTACGCGGCGGCGGCGGCGCTCCTCGGCGCCGAGCTGACGGTGCCCGAGCTCGTCCAGTCGGTCGTGCTCACCCGCACGCAGGCGCGCTCGACCGCGATGCCCGACACCGAGTCGCTGGCGGCCTTCGCCGCGACCCGGGCGACCTTGGCCCTGCACCTCGCCGTCACCCGTACCCGCGAGCTGGCCAAGGAGTTGGCGCTCGAGTACGGAGCCGACTGCCCGGTCGCGGTCGTCGCGAGCGCCTCGCAGCCCTCGCAGGTCGTCCTGCGGGGCACGCTCGCCGACATCGCCGACCAGGTCGAGGCCGCGGGCCTGCGTCAGGCGGCCGTCATCCTCGTCGGCCCCGCGCTGGCCCCCGACGTCCGCGGCTCTGAGTCGTACCTCTACGCCCCCACGCGCGACCGCTCCCTCAAGCGCCCCTGACCCCCCGCTCGCGAGAGACTTCTGCCCCCCTCGCGAGAGAGTTGTGTCTGGTTCGCGAGAGAGAGATGCGGCACAAGTCTCTCGCCACCGGTGCACAACTCTCTCGCGAGGGGGGCGGATCAGGGGGCGAGGATGGCGCGGCCGGCGGCGAGCACGGAGGCGGCGACCGACTCGGGGGTGCCGCCGAGGGCTCCGGCGACCATGGCGCCGTCGCGCAGCATCATCAGTTGCTCGGCGCGCCCCGCTGCCTCGGCGACGCCCATCTCGTCCAGGAGCTCGGTGACCTGGGCGATCAGCCATGCTCGGTGGGTGTCGACTGCCTGCCGTGCCGGATGTGACGGGTCGGGATACTCGGCGGCGGCGTTGATGAAGGCGCAGCCGCGGAACCCGGGGGAGCAGCTGACGTCGCCGATGCCGGCCGCGTACCACCGCAGCACCGTCGCGGGGTCGCCCCCGTGCTCGGCACGCGCCGCTGCCACCTGCGCGCGCTCGGTGGCCGACGTCCGCTCGAGGTAGGCGACGACGAGATCGTCCTTGGTGCGGAAGTGTCGGTAGAAGGTCACCTTCGAGACGCCGGCGGCGGCCAGGACGCGGTCGGCGCTGACGGCACGGATGCCCTCGGCGTAGAAGAGCGCCATGGCGGCGCCGAGGATGCGCTCGCGCACCGGGCTCTCGACGATGGTGGACGTCATGCGGGTGCTCCTTGTGAATGTTGTCCGTGCGTGCTTTGATCGATGTAGACGTACTAGTTACTCTACATCCTCATGAAGGAGCACGCCATGCCCGAGAAGATCGTCTACACCGCCGTCGCCACGTCCACGGGTGAGGGCCGCAACGGCCACATCCGCTCGAGTGACGGACTGCTGGACGCCGAGGTCCGCACCCCCGCGGAGATGGGCGGCGAGGGTGGCGCGACCAACCCCGAGCAGCTCTTCGCTGCGGGCTACGCGGCCTGCTTCCACTCCGCGCTCAAGGGCGTCAGCAAGAGCCAAGGACTCGAGATCAGGGACTCGGCCGTCACCGCCGAGGTCGGCATCGGCTCGAACGGCGAGGGTGGCTACGGCCTCGCCATCACGCTGCGCGTCGAGCTCGGTGGCGCGACGCAGGAGGAGGCCGAGAAGGCCGTCGCCACGGCGCACCAGGTGTGCCCCTACTCCAACGCCACCCGCGGCAACGTCGAGGTGACGCTCGAGGTCGAGGTCGAATGACCACCGCCAACTTTTGGACACTTGCGGGTGACTTTCTTTCGAGAAATGCCCCGCAAGTGTCCAAAAGTTGGGGGCTAGCGCCCCGGGGGCGCTAGCGGAGGTCGGGGACGAGGCCGGAGGCCTTGATGGCCTCGCTGATGGCGGTGAGCTGCGGCATCACCGTGATGGTGCGTGCCGTGGCCTCGCGGTCGATGCCCACGTTGGCCGCGCGGTCGGTGGCGTCCTCGAGGCGCGCGCGGGCAGCCCGGCCCGTGTCGGTCGGAGCGCCCTCGGCATCGACCCAGCCGAGCAGCCGCAGTCGCCCGAAGGCGGCCTGCCACTCCTCGTCGGTCCAGCCGCGCGACTGCTGGGTCTCGGGCGCCGTGAGGCCCATGACGACGGCGAGCGCGTTGGCCGCCGCGCCGTCGAGACCCGCTGACGTCAGCACGGCGATGTGGCAGTCGCCGCGATACTCGCGCAGGACGCTGGCAGCATGCCAGAGCCGGCCGAGGGCGTCATCGGGCATCGGCAGACCGGCGTGCGCAGCGCCCAGCGGCTTGCCCGCCAGGTCGAGTCCGTCGACGATGGCCGCCATCTCGCGCGAAACCTGCTCGACGTCGCGGTCGCCGAGCATCGCCGCAAGCGTGTCGCGCGCCAGCTGCAGCCGTGCCGTGAGCACGTCGTCGCGCGAGGCGAAGCCCCAGGCGTCCGGGATCGCACGGTGGATGGCGCGCGGCGCGAAGCCGTGGAACGTCGCGATGACGAGCTCGGGCGAGGGAGTGCCGAGCGCGGCGGCACGCGAGGCGATGTATCCCATCCAGAAGCCCTTGAGGCCCGTGGCCTGGTAGCGGGCCTTGGTCTCGGGGGCGTAGTACACGACCGAGTGGATGGACTCGGCCGCGCGCCAGAACTCAGTTGTCGTCACGCCGCCACCGTAGCGGCGACCCGCGACGGGAGGAGCCTCAGTCGGCCGAGCGGGGCGTCCAGACCTGCCCCGACGCCGTGGCGCGGGTGCTGCTGGCCCCGATGATGAGCAGGCACTTCATGTCGATGCTGTCGGCCTCGAGGGCCGCGAGCGTCGTGACGGTGAGCGACTCCTCGGCCCGCCCCACATCGCGTCCGACGACCACGAGGGTGTCGGGCGAACGGTGCTCGAGCAGCAGCTTCTGGGCATCGGCGACCTGGGTCGTGCGCGAGCGCGACGCCGGGTTGTAGATCGCGAGCACGAGATCGGCCTCGGCCACGGCACGCAGCCGGCGCTCGATGAGCGACCACGGCTTGAGCCGGTCGCTCAGGCTCATGACCGCGAAGTCGCCGCCGACGGGCGCGCCGGCACGGGCCGCCACGGCCTGCACGGCGCTGACGCCCGGGAGCACTCGCACCGTGACGTCGGCGTAGGCCGGGTCGTCGGCGGCCTCGAACACTGCGGATGCCATGCCGAACACGCCCGCGTCGCCGCCGGACACGACGGCCACGCGGTCGCCGGCCTTCGCGAGGTCGAGCGCGAGCCGAGCCCGGTCGACCTCCACGGTGTTGCCGGAGGCGTGCCGCTGCAGCCCCGCTCGCTGGGGGACGCGGTCGACGTACGGGGCATAGCCGACGACGTGGTCGACCGTCGCCAGCGCCTCGGCGACCTCGGGCGTCAGCCAGCGGTCGGGGCCCGGGCCGAGCCCCACCACGAGCAGCTCGGCCGTCGCCACGGGGCGCGTCTCGGGCAGCAGCGCTACGGGCTTCGTGTCGCCGGGGACGACGACGAGCGAAAAGTACGGCACGCTCGCCGGGTCGACGTCGCGCACCGGCATCCAGCGCTGCTCGGGCATCGAGGCGCGCTCGACGTACAGGGCGCCGTCGAGTCGTCCGGCCTGAGTCAGCGCGGAGACGACGGCCGGGAAGGTGCGGCCGAGCTTCATGATGATGGCGCCGTCGGTGTCGGCCAGGCGCCGGGCGAGCTCGGGCTCGGGCAGCGTGCCCGGCAGGATCGTCAGGACGTCGGTCTGGCGCACCAGGGGGGACGCGGTGGCGGCCGTGGCGGCGGCGAACGCCGGGACGCCGGGCACGACCTCGGTCTCGAATCGCTCCGAGAGCCGGTCGTGCATGTACATGAAGGAGCCGTAGAACAAGGGGTCGCCCTCGGCCAGGACGACGACGGTGCGGCCCGCCTCGAGGTGCGTGGCCAGCCGCGCTGCGCACTCCTCGTAGAAGTCGGCCATGGCGCCGGCGTAGCCGCCGGGATGCTCGGTGGTGCCGGTCGTGACCGGGTAGCGCAGCTCTTCCTCGACGACGCCGTCGGGCACGAGGGCGTCGGCGATGCGCCGTGCGTTCGACTGCTTGCCGACGCCGGCGTGGTAGGCGATGACATCGGCCTCGGCGATGAGACGAGCGGCTTTAAGGGTGATGAGCTCGGGGTCGCCGGGCCCCAAGCCGACCCCGTACAGGCGGCCGCTCACTCCTGCTCCTGGGCGAGGGCGTTGATCGCCGACGCCGCCATCGCCGAGCCGCCGCGGCGTCCGTGCACGGTCAGGAACGGGATGTCGATCTCGGGGTGGTCGCGGCCGAAGTCGGCGAGTGCCCGCTTCGACTCGGCCGCCCCGATGAAGCCGACCGGGATGCCGATGATGGCGGCGGGACGCGGCGCGCCGTCGAGCAGCATCTCGAGCAGGTGGAACAGGGCGGTGGGGGCGTTGCCGATGGCGACGACCGAGCCCTCCATGCGGTGATCGGGCCACAGGGACACCGCGGCGGCCGACCGGGTCGTGCCCCACTCGGCGGCGAGGGCCGGCACCCGCTCGTCGCGCAGGAAGCACTGCACCTGGTTGTCCTTCGGCAGCCTGGCCCGGGTGATGCCCGAGGCGACCATGTTCGCGTCGGTCAGGATGGGCGCGCCGGCCTGCAGCGCCGCCCGAGCGGCCGCGACGAGGCCGGGGTGCACCTCGAGGTCGTCGGTGAGGTCGGTCTGGCCGCAGGCGTGCACCATGCGCACGGCGACCTTCTCGGCGTCCGCCGGCAGGTGGTCGAGGCGGCTCTCGGCGCGGATCGTCGCGAAGGAGTCGACGTAGATCGCCGGACCGTCGTCGATGTAGCGGTAGTGCCGAGGCGGGCGTCTCAGGGTCATGCGGTCTCCAGGTCGGGCAGCAGCAGACTGCGCCAGGGGGTCACGACGAACTCGTGGCCGGCTCGGTCCAGCAGCGTCGCCGCGAGCTCGGGCGTCAGGACGCCGTCTGGCACGGGGACGTGCTCGGCCGTACGGCCGTCGTCCTGGGCAAGGATGCCGAACGGCGGCGGGTCGGACGACACGAGGGTGCGGGGGTCGCGGTCGCGCGGCGCGTCGAGCAGCGTGGCAGTCGCTTCCGACAGCTCGTCGACGTGCCACAGCGCCGTCTCGCCACGGCCGTGGACGGCCAGGAACCGGCGGGCGAGGTCGAGCAGCGCGGAGGGCGCGTCGGCCAGAGGGACGACCGGTCCCCAGCCCTGCGAGCCGACTCGCAGCTGGGCGCTCGACGCGTCGAGGGCGACGAGGCCGAGGTCGAGCGAGCGGCCGGCCACGTCGCCGCGGCCGTCGTCGAGCACGAACAGGAACCGGCCGGCCAGCGCCGCGAACGAGGGGTCGGCGCACAGCAGCAGGTCGAGGCTCTCGGCGACTGGACGCAGATCTGCCCGGCCCCCGAGACGTCCGCTCAGGGGCGACACCATGACGTTGCGCACGAGCTCGTGCGACGGTGACGGCAGCAGCCCGGCGTCCGTCAGGGCCGTGACGAGCTCGGCGGGCACGCACCCGTCGGCGTGCGCGATGCCACGCAGCTGCAGGTTGGTGCGCTTCGTCAGGTGGATCGTTCCGTCGGCGTGCCGCGCAGCGACGTCGACGAGCGCGCGCAGCGACGTCGCGGGCAGGCGTCCACCGATCAGTCGCAGCCGCACCAGCGCGCCGTCGTCGGCGATCCAGGGCCTCAGCACGCCGGGGCAGCGGTCGGCGTGCGTGCGTGCGGGCATGGCTTCATGGTGCCACGCGCCCTGACCGGCGCAGGTGCGCTGCTCTTGTCCGGCGGCTGTCGAGGAGCCTAAGGTCGTGGACGCGGTGTCAGCAGCTGGAAGGGTTGCGTCGAGCATGGTCACTCCACGTGAAGCACTCGAGGTCGAGAGGGTCGGCGACGACCGTTTTGCTGCGGTGAACGCACCCGAAGGCACCGGTCGACCGGTGTTCGGCGGTCAGCTGCTCGGGCAGCTGGTGATGGTCGGCAGCGAGGTCGATCCAGCGAAGTTCGTGCGTTCGATGAGCGTGGTGTTTCCTCGCACGGGCGATCCCGGCAAGCCCTTGAGGTTCGACGTGGAGACGGTCCATGCCGGTCGCACCATGTCGACGCTGGGCATCGATGTGACCCAGGACGAGGGCTCTCGCATCATCTGCCGCGGAACGGTCCTGCTCGACAGTGACGACAAGGACGTGATGCGTCACGCAGCCGCGCTTCCCGATGAGGCGGGCAAGCCCTCGGACTGGGATGTCGATGAGACCTACTCCTCAGAGGGGGCAGAGGTGCGAGTCGTCGGCGACGCCACGACGGATGCCTCGCAGGGGGAGCACTCGATGCTCGCCTGGGTCAGGTGGCCCGAGGCCCCGCGTGCCGACCGTGCCCGCAACCACGCGATCTCGAGCTGGTTCACCGACTCCCAGCTCGTGGGCGCGGCCATGCGCTCGCACCCGGAGGTCACGATTGAGATGGCTCACGTCAGCGTCTCGACGGGTGTGCTGTCGCACTCCATGACCTTCCACGAGCAGTCCGACGCCGCCGAGTGGCATCTGCTTGTCAACGACTCGACCTTCGCCGGCGGAGGCAGGGTCTATGGCAACGGCGCTCTCCTCTGTGAGGACGGCCGTCACATCGCGTCGTTCGCGCAGGACGGGATGGTTCGCTGGTTCCCCGAGTCTCAGAACCGAGACGCCGGCATCGTGATGTAGGACCGCGTCGGCCTCCGACCGGGTGGTGAGGGTGTGGCGTGAGCCGCTGCTAGGGTGCGATTGCCAGTCAACTCAGCATTGAGCCAGGGAACCCGGTGTGAATCCGGGACTGACGCGCAGCGGTGAGGGTGACGGGCGGGGCAACGAGCCACTGGACCGAAAGGTCTGGGAAGGCGCTCCGTCCGGCTGATCCCGAGTCCGAAGACCTGCTGGCCGTAGACACCCGTCTGCGTCATCCGCCCACCAGGCTCCGCGCACGAGCCTCCGGACACGAGAGAGTCGTCATGACCCGTCGTTCCCGCATCCTCCCTGCCCTCCTGCTGGCCTCGGCCCTCACGCTCGGCGCCTGCGCCGGCGCTCCCGAGGACGATGCCCCCGATGCCGCCACCGGCGGCGACTACCCCGTCAAGGCCGCGAGCTGCGGCTTCACCTCGACGATCGAGGCCAAGCCCACCCGGGCCATCACGATGAACCAGGGCGCCACCGAGGTGGCCCTCGCCCTCGGCGTCGAGGACCAGCTCGCCGGCACCGCCTACCTCGACGACTCGGTTCCCGAGAAGTGGAAGGCCGCCTACGACTCGGTCGACGTGCTCTCGGCCGAGTACCCCGACCACGAGACGGTGCTCGCCGCGAAGCCCGACTTCGTCTACGGCTCCTACGCCAGTGCCTTCGGTGACGAGGCCGCCGGCTCGCAGCCCGAGCTCGAGAGGCTCGGCATCGGCTCCTTCACCTCGCTCTTCGGCTGCGGTGAGAACAACCCGAGCGCCGACGTCTCCTTCGACGCCGTGTGGGACGAGATCGAGATCGTCGCGGACGTCTTCGGCGTCCCCGAGCGGGCCGAGAAGATCAAGGACGACCAGGAGAGGCTGCTCGACCAGCTGGCCAGCGAGAAGTCCGGCGTCGGCATGGACGTCTTCTGGTTCGACTCCGGCGACAAGACGGCCTTCGCCGGGGCCGGTGAGGGAGGCCCGCAGCTCATCCTGGACGCCGTCGGCGCCACCAACGTGTTCGCCGACCTCGACGGCGGCTGGGCCGACGTCAGCTGGGAGAAGGTCGTCGCGGCCGATCCCGACGTCATCGTGCTCGCCGACGCCGGCTGGTCGACCGCGGCGGACAAGATCGCCTTCCTTGAGGCCGACCCGGTGCTGAGCGAGCTCGAGGCCGTCAAGGACAAGCGCTTCGTGACGCTGCCCTTCTCCGAGAGCACCCCCGGGGTGCGTCTCGCCGACGGGGCAGCGGCCGTGGCCGAGCAGCTGGCGACGCTCGCGACCAGCTGATGCATGGCAGCCGGGGCATCGCCCTCTGGGCGCTCGTCCTGACGGTCGTGCTCGCCGTGTCGATGGTCGTCGCGCTCGGCATCGGTGCGGTCGCCATCCCGTTCGGCTCGGTGATCGAGGTCATCGGCCGGAGGATGGGGCTCGGCGGCCTCGACGTCAGCCTGCTGGACGACCAGATCGTCTGGCAGCTGAGGCTGCCGCGGGTTCTCGGTGCGGCGGCCACCGGCGCTGGGCTCGCGATCGCCGGCGCCGTCCTGCAGTCGCTCACCCGCAACGACCTGGCCGATCCCTACCTGCTGGGCATCTCCGGCGGTGCGACGGTCGGGGCGGTCAGCGTCATCGTGCTGGGTGCTGGCGTCGCCGGCATCGTCGCGACGACGATGCTGACGCTCGGGGCGTTCGCCGGCGCGATGCTCGCCCTGGTGCTCGTCCTGGCGCTGGCCACCGGGCGGTCGGGCACGCTCCCGCCGACCCGCACGGTGCTCGCGGGGGTGGCGATCGGGCAGATCTGTGCCGCGTACACGTCGTTCGTCGTCATCATGAGCGGCGACCACGACGCCGCCCGGCGAGTGCTGAGCTGGACCCTCGGCTCGCTCGCCGGGCTGCGGTGGCACTCTTCGCTCTTCCTCGTGGTGGTCGCCCTCGTGGCGGTGCTGCTGGTGATGGCGTTCCGTCACGACCTTGACGCCTTCGCCTTCGGAGAGGCCGCGGCCTCGTCGCTCGGGGTCTCGATCACCCGTGTCCGTTGGACGCTGCTCGTCGGCACGGCGCTCCTCACCGCGTGCCTGGTGGCGTTCACCGGGGCGATCGGCTTCGTCGGGCTGGTGGTGCCGCACGTCGTCCGGCTCGTCGTGGGCCCACTGCACCATCGGCTGCTGCCGCTGAGCGCGCTGGCGGGGGCGGTGCTGCTCGTGTGGGCCGACACCGTGGCGCGGTCGCTCGTCGAGGGCCAGGAGATCCCGATCGGCATCGTGACCGCGGTGCTCGGTGCTCCCGTGTTCGCCTGGCTGCTGCGGCGAGAGGGGAGGGACGCATGAGGGTCGAGGCCACCGGCGTCGCCTGGGCGGTGTCGGGCACCACCATCATCGAAGGCGTCGAGGTGACCTTCGAAGCCGGCCGGTTCACCGGTCTGCTCGGCCCGAACGGCTCGGGCAAGACGACGTTGCTGCACGTCGTCGCGGGCCTGCGGCGCCCTTCGACCGGTCGCGTCATGGCCGATGGCGACGACGTCCACCGGCTGCCCGGCCGGGAACGGGCCCGACGGCTCGCCCTGCTCGAGCAGCACGCGACCACCGGGCTCGACCTCACGGTGCGCCAGGTCGTCGAGCTCGGCCGGGTGCCGTTCCGCGGCCGCTGGCCGGGGCAGGGCGAGGAAGGACGTGAGCAGGTCGACGAGGCGATGCGGCTCGCCCGCATCGGCGATCTCGCCGAGCGGCGCTGGCAGACGCTCTCCGGCGGCGAGCGCCAACGGGCCCAGCTGGCCCGTGCCCTCGCGCAGGAGCCGTCCGTGCTGATGCTCGACGAGCCGACGAACCATCTCGACCTGGGCCACCAGATCGACTTCCTGGGCACTGTCCGCGACCTCGGCGTGACGACGATCGCGGCGCTGCACGACCTCGACCTCGCAGCGGCGTTCTGCGAGCGGCTCGTGGTGCTGAAGGCCGGCCGTGTGGTCGCGCAGGGCACCGTCGAGGAGGTGCTGACGGCCGAGCTGGTGGCTGACGTCTATGGCGTCGACGTCACGGTCGGGCGCCACCAGGAGTCAGGACGCATCCATGTCGTCTGGCACGGGACCCGTCATGGATGACGTCGTCGTGCTGGTCGGGACGGGGCCGGAGGCCTCTGGGCGCGACCGGGAGCTCTGCGAGCTCGCGGAGGCTGTGGGGGCGGGTGTCGCGTACCTGCAGGGCGGCGATCCCGCCCTGGTCGACGAGCTGACCCGGCTGCACGAGGCAGGGGCCGAGCGCATCACCCTGGTGCCCACGGCCCTGGGCGGGCGGGTGCCGGACCGCTCGTGGGTGCGGCGCGTCGCCGGGCACTGGGTCAGGGCCAGGTCAGACGCTCCGACGGTGGTCGTCACTGGACGTGAGGTCACGGGTGACGAGGCGCCGTTGTCGTCATCGGCCTGGGAGGACGTCCCGGGTCACCGCCACCATGTGCTGGTGTGTCGGGGACCTCGCTGCTCGGCCCGGGGTGCGGCGGCCGCGTCGACGGCGCTCGACGCGACGTTGCGCGAGCGCGGGCTCGGTGACGACGACGTGCTCGTCGCGCAGACCGGCTGCCTGTTCCCGTGCAACCACGGGCCGGTGATGGTCGTGCACCCGGACGACACTTGGTACGGCGGGATGGATGCGGCGGCCGTGGTCCGTCTCGTCGACGAGCACCTCGTCGGCGGCGAGCCCTTGGCCGCCCGCCGGCTTCCGCGTCAGCCGCGGGGGTAGCCGCGGCGCACGGTGCGGTCGAGGATGCCGAGCGTCGCCTTGAGCGCGGCCTCGGAGATCACCGGAAAGCCTCCGCGCTCGTGCCACCGGGCCGGGATGTTCTCCCAGTCGCAGATCGAGGTGACGGCCGTCGTGCCGTGCTCGTCGGACGGCTCGAGGCGGTACCCGAAGAAGTGGCCGATCGGCGAGCGTCCGTTCGAGGAGATCACCCAGGTGATGAGGCGATCCTGCTCGAAGTCGCGGATCGTGACGTCGACGTCGTACTTGCCCATGTCGGGGATGTCGCCGAGCGGCTCGCGGTCCATGTGCACCACGAAGGTGTCGCCCACTGCCGAGACCGGCTCACCCTCGGCGTCCTGCAGCATGCCGGAGGCGTCGATCGCGACGTGCCCCTGTGGATCGCAGAGCACGGCGAAGATGTCAGCGGCGTCGGCGTCGATCAGGCGGGTCGTCTCGATACGGAAGTCCATCCTCGGATCCTGTCAGAACCCACCGGGCAGAACCATCCGGCGTGAGTCGGTAGGCTGGCCGCTACTCCCGCACCACAGGAATCCGGTGAGAATCCGGAGCGGTTCCGCCACTGTGACGCCGCCAGGCAAGCCAGACACTGGGTGTGGGAACACCGACCAGACGGGGCGAGAACCCCCAGGAGGAACATGACGCGCATCGCGCTGCTCTCGACGTCCGACACCGACCTGCTGTCGGCCCGGGCCTCGGGCACCGACTACACGTTGGCCAACCCGTCCCGCCTCGACGTCGTGGACGCGCTGCCGGCGACCCTCGAGGGCGCCGACCTGGTGGTCGTGCGCATCCTCGGCACGGCGAGCTCGTGGCGCGAGGGCCTCGACGTCGTGCTGGGCTCGGGTGTGCCCGTCGTGGTGCTGGGCGGTGAGCAGACGCCCGACGCCGAGCTCATGAGCCATTCCACCGTGCCGGTCGGCACGGCGGCCGAGGCGCACCGCTACCTCGCCGAGGGCGGGCCGGCCAACCTCGCCCAGCTGCACGCCTTCCTCTCCGACACCGTCCTGCTCACCGGCGTGGGCTTCGACGCACCTGCGGTCGTCCCCGAGTGGGGCCTCTCCGAGCGCACGCTGCCCGACGCGGAGCTGCCGCGCATCGGCGTCCTGTTCTACCGGGCGCACGAGACGAGCGGCAACAACGGCTTCGCGCACGCCCTCGCCGACGCGATCGACGCGACGGGCGAGGCCGTCGGCGTCCCGATCTTCAGCTCGTCCTTGCGCGCCGCCCCCGACTCGCTCTTCGAGGCACTCGCCTCACTCGACGCGCTCGTCGTCACCGTGCTCGCCGCCGGCGGCACCAAGCCGGGCACTGCGAGCGCCGGCGGCGACGACGAGGCCTGGGACGTCGAGCGCATGAAGGCCCTCGACATCCCGATCCTGCAGGGTCTGTGCCTGACGTCGAGCCGTGACGACTGGGAGGCGTCCGACGAGGGTGTCACCCCGCTCGACTCGGCCAACCAGATCGCCATCCCGGAGTTCGACGGCCGGATCATCACGGTGCCGTTCTCGTTCAAGGAGATCGACGCCGACGGCCTGCCGCGGTACGTCGCGGACGCCGAGCGGAGCGCCCGGGTGGCCGGCATCGCCGTCGCCCACGCGCGTCTGCGACACGTCCCGCCGTCCGAGCGCAAGGTCGCGCTCGTGCTGTCGGCCTACCCCACGAAGCACAGCCGCATCGGCAACGCCGTCGGCCTCGACACCCCCGTCTCGACGATTCGGCTGCTGCGCGCGATGCGCGACCAGGGCTACGACCTCGGCGAGCCCGGCGACATCCCAGGCCTCGACCCGCTGCCGCTCGTCGAGGGCGAGGAGCCCGACACCACGAGCGGCAACGCGCTCATCCACGCCCTCATCGCGGCCGGGGGCCAGGACGAGGAGTGGCTGACCGATGCCCAGCTGACGGACAGCCACGTGCGCATCCCCGCCGCCGACTACCGCCGCTGGACGGCGCACCTGCCCGCCGAGCTCACCGAGGCGATGACGCAGACCTGGGGCGAGGCGCCAGGGTCGCTCTTCGTCAACGCGGCCGACGAGCTCGTGCTCGCCACGATCCAGGCCGGCAACGTCGTCATCCTCATCCAGCCGCCGCGTGGCTTCGGTGAGAACCCGGTCGCGATCTACCACGATCCCGACATGGCTCCCTCGCACCACTACCTGGGCGCCTACCGCTGGCTCGAGAAGGGCTTCGGAGCCCACGCCGTCGTCCACCTTGGCAAGCACGGCTCGATGGAGTGGCTGCCGGGCAAGAACGCGGCGCTGTCCGCCGCCTGCGCCACCGACGCCGCCATCGGCGACATGCCCTTGATCTATCCCTTCCTGATCAACGACCCGGGCGAGGGTGCGCAGGCCAAGCGCCGGGCGCACGCGACGATCATCGACCACCTCATCCCGCCGATGGCCCGCGCCGAGTCGTACGGCGACATCGCGCGCCTCGAGCAGCTGCTCGATGAGTACGCGAACATCGCGGCCATGGACCCGGCGAAGCTGCCGGCCATCCGGGCCCAGATCTGGACGCTCATGCACGCGGCCCAGATGCACCAGGACCTCGGCCTCGACGAACGCCCCGACGACGAGGCCTTCGACGAGTTCATCCTGCACGTCGACGGCTGGCTCTGCGAGGTCAAGGACGCCCAGATCCGTGACGGACTGCACATCCTCGGCCAGGCGCCAGAGGGCGAGGCCCGGGTCAACCTGGTGCTGGCGATCCTGCGCGCCACGCAGATCTGGGGCGGCGACGCCGGCTCGCTCCCCGGGCTGCGGGCCGCACTCGGCCTCAAGGAGGGGGCGGCGGTCAAGGACGTCGACATCGTCGAGGCGCAGGCCCGCGCCCTCGTGCTGGCGATGGAACAGCTCGGCTGGGACGCCGGGCAGGCCCGTCAGGTGGTGCGCGACCAGCTGCACGACGACAGCGAGGCCGTCGTCAGCATCCTGGAGTTCGCCGCCGAGCAGGTTGTGCCCCGCCTGGCCGGCACGGGCGACGAGATCGCCGCCGTGCTGCACGCCCTCGACGGCGGCTTCATTCCCGCCGGGCCCTCGGGCTCACCGCTGCGGGGCCTCGTCAACGTCCTGCCGACCGGCCGCAACTTCTACACGGTCGACCCGAAGGCGGTGCCGTCGCGGCTGGCCTGGGAGACCGGCGTCGCGATGGCCGACTCGCTCGTCCAGCGCTATCTCGACGACACCGGCGAGTACCCCGAGTCGGTGGGCCTCTCGGTGTGGGGAACCTCGGCCATGCGGACGTCCGGCGACGACATCGCCGAGGCGCTCGCCCTGCTCGGCGTCGTGCCCGAGTGGGACGAGGCCTCGCGACGGGTCAACGGCCTGAGCGTGGTTCCGCTCGACGAGCTCGGACGTCCCCGCATCGACGTGACGGTGCGCATCTCGGGGTTCTTCCGCGACGCCTTCCCCCACGTCATCGGCATTCTCGACGATGCGGTGCGTATGGTCGCCGAGCTCGACGAGCCGCTCGACCGCAACTTCGTGCGGGCCCACGCCCAGGCCGATCTCGCCGAGCACGGCGACGAGCGCCGGGCCACGACCCGCATCTTCGGCTCGAAGCCCGGCTCGTACGGCGCCGGCATCCTGCAGGTCGTCGAGGCCGGCAACTGGCGCGACGACCAGGACCTCGCCGAGGTGTACACGGCTTGGGGCGGATTCGCCTACGGTCGCGACCTCGAGGGACGTCCCGCGGCCGACGACATGCGCACGAACTACCGGCGCATCAACGTCGCGGCCAAGAACGTCGACACCCGCGAGCACGACATCGCCGACTCCGACGACTACTTCCAGTACCACGGCGGCATGGTGGCCACGGTGCGTGCGCTGACGGGATCGGACCCGAAGGCGTATGTCGGCGACTCCACCTCGCCCGACGCCGTGCGCACCCGCACCTTGCAGGAGGAGACCACCCGCGTCTTCCGGGCCCGCGTGGTCAACCCGCGCTGGATCGGCGCGATGCAGCGCCACGGCTACAAGGGCGCCTTCGAGCTCGCCGCGACCGTCGACTATCTCTTCGGCTTCGACGTCACGACCGGCGTGGTGCACGACTGGATGTACGACACGCTCGCCAAGACCTACGTGCTCGACGAGGACAATCAGGCCTTCATGCGGCGTGCCAACCCCTGGGCGCTGCGGGGCATCGTCGAGCGCCTCGACGAGGCGGCCGAGCGCGGTCTGTGGGCCGAGCCCGACCCCGAGGTGCTCGCGCAGATGCGTCAGGTCTACCTCGACGTCGAGGGCGACCTGGAGGACGACGAGTCGTGAGGCGCATCCGGGTCATCGGCATCGGCTCGGGCGACCCCGAGCAGGTCACCCTCGAGGCGATCCGCGCGATGCGGGAGGTCGACGTCTTCGTGGTGGCCGACAAGGGCGCCGACGACCCGCTGCTGGCCACACGCCAGGCCCTGCTCGCCCGGCACGTCGAAGGGGACGCTCGGGTGGTCGCGGTCCGCGACCCCGAGCGCGACCGTGGGGCGGAGTCGACCAGGGAGGCGGCCGGCTACGACCGGGCAGTCACCGACTGGCACGAGGCCCGGGCCGCGGCGTACGAGAAGGCGATCCTGGACAACCCCGGCGACGTCGGCTTCCTGGTGTGGGGCGACCCGGCGTTCTACGACTCCACCATCCGCGTCGTCGAGCGCATCCTCGCCCGCGGCGTCGTCGAGGCCGAGTTCGACGTGATCCCCGGCATCTCCAGCCTGCAGCTGCTCGCCGCCCGTCACCGCATCGTGTTGCACGAGATCGGTCAGCCGATCGCCGTCACCACCGGACGCAGGCTCGCCGAGGCGGTCGCGTCCGGTGCCGACAACATCGTCGTCATGCTCAACGCCCGGCTCGACCTCGAGGACCTGGGCGACTGGCGCATCTGGTGGGGCGCCAACCTCGGCACCCCCGACGAGCGGCTCGTCAGCGGTCTGGTCGCCGAGGTCCTGCCCACGATCCGTGCCGAGCGCGACGCGGCCAAGCAGGCGGCCGGCTGGGTGATGGACGTCTATCTTCTGCGCAGGGTCTGAGATGCCCACGAGCCGTGTCGTCGAGATCGTGCCCGATCGCGAGCATCCCGGGGCCTTCACCCTGCGGGTCGACGGCACCGACCAGTCCTATGTCGACGTCGCCGACCCCACCCGGCTCGAGTTCGACTACGTGCAGCGCATCGCCGACGTCATCGACACCTGGGCGACCGCCGGCGAGCCGCTGCGTGTCGTCCACGTCGGCGGAGCCGGAATGACCGTCGCCCGCTACGTCGCGGCTACGCGTCCGAGGTCGGCCCAGGTCGTGCTCGAGCCTGACGAGGCGCTCACCGCGATGGTGCGCGCCCAGATGCCGCTCCCGCCCCGCAGCGGCATCAAGGTGCGGCCCGTCGACGGACGCGCCGGGGTGGCCGCGATGCGCGACGACTTCGCCGAGGTGCTGGTGCTCGACGCCTTCGACGGCGCGCGCATCCCGGCCGACCTGACGACGGCCGAGTTCATCACCGACGTCGCGCGGGTCGTCGGCGACGGGCTGTTCGTGCTCAACCTGGCCGACCGGGCGCCGTTCGCGTACGTGCGGCGGGTGATGCGCGGGGTGCTCGGCGTCTTTCCCGAGGTCATGCTGAGCGCCGAGCCGGCGACGCTCAAGGGGCGCCGCTTCGGCAACGTCCTCGTCACGGCGTCCCGTGGCCCGATCCCGGTCGTGCCTCTGACGCGCCGTGCGGCCAGCTCACCGCTTCCGTACCGCGTCCTGTCGCATCACGAGGCGCTCGAGCGCTTCGCCGGCGGGACCCCGTTCACCGACGCCGACGCCGAGCGCTCACCCGCCCCGCCCGGTGGCGCCACCTTCTTCGCCTGACCCGCGTCCGCGCTGGCTTGCCTACGTAACCTGGTAAACCAACCAGCGACAGAACCAACTTGACCCGTCGCGGCGGGGACGTGCGTCAGTGGACGGTGGTCTTCTTCAGCTCGCCCTCGCGGTCGTAGACCTTCCACTCGCCGACCCGGCGGCCCTCTTCGGTGTACTCGCCGATGTCCCAGAGCCGGCCGTTGTCGAAGAACCGCTCCCAGTGGCCGACCTGCACGTGTTGCTCGAACGCGCCCTTCTGGAGCAGCTCGCCGTTGGTGCGCCACCAGGTCCAGAAGCCTTGCATCTTGTCGTGCTCGAAGACTCCCCGCGCCTTCTCCTGGCCGTTCTTGTGGAAGAACACCCACGGGCCGTGGCGCCTGCCGTCCGTGTCGTAGTCACCGACGCCGCTCAGAGTGCCGTCGGTGAAGGTCTCCTCTGCCATGCGTCGAGGGTAGACCCACGGTGCCCGACTTGACCTGGAGTGCGCTCCAGGGTGAATCCTGAGGCCATGACGACGACCGAGGCACCGGCAGCGGGCCTGACCATCAGCGCCGCGGCCGAGGCGAGCGGGCTGAGCGTCGACACGCTGCGCTACTACGAGCGGGCAGGGCTCACCCTGGACCCACCCGGGCGCTCGTCGTCCGGGCAGCGGCGCTACAGCGAGTCGGACGTGCGGTGGCTCGGCTCGCTCGTGATGCTGCGACGTACCGGGATGCCCATTCGCGACGTCAAGCGGTTCGTCGACCTCTACCGGGTCGAGGGCAGCGAGCCCGACCGGCTGCGCATCCTGACCGCCCACCGCGAGAGGGTGCTCGCCGATCTCACCGAGATCGAGGGGCACCTCGCCGCCATCGACCGCAAGATCGACTTCTACCAGGAAACGGTGATGAACGGATGACCAGCAACGTGGCATGGGGCTCCCAGGGGCTCGAGGCGACCCGCGAGGGCCTCGGGGCGATGGGCATGAGCGCCTTCTACGGCGGACGCGACGACACCGAGTCGGCCGCCACTCTGAACCGCGCGCTCGATCTCGGGGTGACGATGATCGACACCGCCGAGATCTACGGCCCCTTCCTCAACGAGCGGCTCATCGGCGCGTCGATCGGCTCGCGGCGCGGCGAGTTCGCCCTCGCCACCAAGTTCGGCTCGCATGTCGGCGACGACGGAACCCGCGGACCGGTCGACGGCAGCCCGGCCTACGCCCGCAAGGCGCTCGAGCGCTCGCTGACCAACCTGGGCATGGAGACGATCGACCTCTACTACCTGCACCGCGTCGACCCGAACGTCCCGATCGAGGAGACGATCGGGGCGATGGCCGAGTTCGTCCAAGAGGGCAAGGTCCGCTACCTCGGAGTCTCGGAGGCCGCCCCGGAGACCATCCGCCGCGCCCACGCCACCCATCCGCTCTCGGCCGTGCAGACCGAGTACTCGCTCTTCGAGCGGGGTCCGGAGGTCAACGGCGTGCTCGAGGCGACCCGCGAGCTCGGCATCGCCTTCGTGGCGTACTCGCCGCTCGGGCGCGGTGTCCTGACCGGCGCCATCGCCTCGCCGGACGATCTCGCGGCGGACGACTTCCGGCGCAACAGCCCGCGCTTCCAGCCCGACAACCTGACGAGCAACCTGACGGTGGTCGACGCCGTGCGGGCGCTGGCCGGAGTCAAGGGCATCACCCCCGGGCAGCTCGCCCTCGCCTGGGTGATGCACCAGGACGGCGTGGTCACGATCCCGGGCACGAAGCGCCGCACCTACCTCGAGGAGAACCTCGCGGCGATGGACGTCGAGCTCACCGCCGACGAACTCGCCGCCCTCGAGACCGCCGCCCCGGTGGGCGTCACCGCGGGTGAGCGGTACGACGAGGCAGGGATGCGCGGCGTCCACCGCTGAGCGGTGCCGTCAGCGCACGGTGAGGACGAGCTTGCCGATGGCGCGACGCTCGTCGAGGTCGGTCATGGCCTGACCGGCCTCGGCGAGCGGTCGCACCGAGCCCACGAGCGGTGACAGCGCACCGCTCTCGACGTGCGGCAGCAGCGCCTTCCAGCTGTCCTGCGAGTGGTGGGGGCGCTTCGCGTTGTAGCCGCCGAGGCTGACACCGACCACGTCGATGTTGTTGAGCAGCAGGCGGTTGACCTGCACGCTCGGGATCGTGCCGGCGGTGAATCCGATGACAAGCAGGCGGCCGTCGGGCACGAGGCAGCGCAGCGAGTCGGTGAAGCGGTCGCCACCCACCGGGTCGACGACGATGTCGACACCGCCGGAGGCCTTGACGACGTCCTTGAAGCCCTCGAGCAGGACGTACTCGTCGGCGCCGGCCTCGAGCGCGGCGGCGCCCTTCTCGTCGGTCGAGGTCACGGCGATCACCCGGCTCGCGCCGAAGGCCTTGGCCACCTGGATCGACGCGGTGCCCACGCCTCCGGCGGCACCCTGCACCAGGACGGACTCGCCGGGCGTGAAGCGCCCGCGGTCGAGGAGGGCGAAATGGGCCGTGGTGTAGTTCAGGACGATCGAGGCGCCCTGCTCCCAGGTCAGCCGGTCAGGCAGTGCGTAGACGCTCTCGACCGGCACTGCCGCCTTCTCGGCGAAGCCGCCGATCATCATCATCCCCGCGACCCGGTCACCGGGCGCGAAGCCGCAGCCCGCTGGAGCCTCGAGCACGATGCCGGCCACTTCGCCGCCGGGGGCGAAGGGCAATGGCGGCTTGGCCTGGTAGAGGCCTCGCGTCTGCAGCACGTCGGGGAAGGCGACACCCGCGGCGTGCACCTCGATGAGGACCTGTCCCTCGCCGGGCTCGGGGTCGGGGACCTCCTGGAGCTCGACCGCTTCGGGACCGTCGAGTCGTGTGACCTGGATCGCTCGCATGGCCGCGAGTCTAACCACGCCCCTGGGCGACTGCAGGCTCGCGCGAGCGGCGCCACTCGTAGGCCGCGGGGTCGACCTTACGGGTCTCCCACCAGTACTGGAACGTGAACTTGGGCCAGATCGTCCGGTTGCGGCCCTGCGAGTCCAGGTACCAGCTCGTGCACCCGCCCTGGGTCCAGACGCCTTTCTCGACCAGGCGCTGGACCTCCTCGTTGAACGCGTCCTGGGCCGGTCTCGTCACCTCGGCCGACACGGCGCCGCGACGGTCCATCTCGTCGAGCAGGTGCAGCACGTACTTCGTCTGCTGCTCGATCATGAACACGACGGAGTTGTGACCGAGGGCGGTGTTGGGCCCGAGCATGAAGAACAGGTTCGGGAACCGGTGCGCCGCCACGCCGAGGTAGGTCTCGACCCCGTGCTCGCGGAACCGGGTGGCCAGGTCGGTGCCGTCGCGGCCGCGGACGTCGAGATGGTCGAAGGCGTCGATGACGTGGAACCCGGTGGCGTAGACGATGACGTCGGCCTCGACCAGGCGTCCCGTCGTGTCGATGACGCCGCCGGGCACGATCTGCGCGACGGCCTCGGCGACGAGCTCGACGTCGTCGCGCAGGAAGGTCCGGTAGTAGGTGTTCGACTGCAGCACGCGCTTGCAGCCGAGTCGATAGCTCGGCGTCAGCTTCGCACGCAGCTCGGGGTCGGGGATCACCCTCGCCAGGTGGCGCGTGACGACCCTCTCGGCGAGCGGCAGCAGGTCGAGATGGCCGTTGAAGGCGATCGCGCGGGCCTCGAGCTTCCAGTAGAGGGTGTTGCGCCACATCCGCTGGGCGCCGGGCACGTGCTCGAAGACCCGCTTGCGCCAGGCGGGGATCGGCCGGTCGTCCTTGGGCAGCACCCAGGCCGGTGAGCGCTGGAAGACGGTGAGGTGCCCGGCCTGCTCGGCGACGATGGGCACGAGCTGGACGGCGCTGGCGCCGGTGCCGATGACGACGACCCGCTTGCCCGTCAGGTCGACCGAGTGGTCCCACTCGGCGGTGTGGAAGATTGGCCCGGCGAACGTCTCGGCTCCCGGGAGCTCGGGGATGCGGGGGATGTGCAGCCCGCCGATGCCGGACACCAGCACTCGCGCCCGGTAGTCGTCGCCACCCCGCGTCCGGACGGTCCAGCGCTGGGTGTCCTCGTCCCAGGTCGCCCCGGTCATCTCCACACCGAACCGGATGAGCGGACGCAGCCCCTGCTCGTCGGCGACGCGGCGCAGGTATGCCCAGATCTCGGGCTGGCCGGAGTAGCTCCGGCTCCAGTCGCTGTTGAGCTCGTAGGAGAAGGAGTACAGGTCGCTCGGGACGTCGCACTCGCAGCCGGGGTAGGTGTTGTCGCGCCAGGTTCCGCCGATGTCGGCGGCCTTCTCCAGGAGGACGAAGTCGTCGCGCCCGGCGTCGCGAAGCTTCATGGCCATGCCGAGCCCGGAGAAGCCGGTGCCGACGATGACGATGTCCTTCTCGATCACTTTTCAGATACTATCGGTATCCAGAATCGACACCAGGACGAACGGGCGGAAGGAGCGGTGGATGGCTGCCGACAGCGTTCCCACGACCCGCGCCGAACGTCAGGCGCAGACCCGCGCCCGGCTCATCGAGGTCGCCCGCGGGCTGTTCTTGCACGACGGCTACGCCGCCACGTCGCTCGACCGGGTGGCAGTGGAGGCGGGCTACTCCAAGGGAGCGGTGTACTCGAACTTCAGCGGCAAGGAAGAGCTGTGCCTGGCGGTCCTTGACAGCATCCATGAGCAGCAGATCGCCGGTGTGGTCGAGGCGTTCACTGGCGAGGGCGACCTCGACACCCGCATCGACGCCTTCGCCGCGTGGTCGCGGGTGGGCATCGGACGTCCCCGGGCCATGGCCCTCGAGGTCGAGTTCGCCGCGATCGCGCGGCACAGCAGCTACGTGGCGACCGAGCTGCGCAAGCGCCATCGTGAGATCCGTCAGACGACGGCCGACCTGATCAGGCTCGTCGCCGAGCAGGAGGGCTTCGAGCTCGAGCAGACGGCGGAGGAGGCCGCGACGGTGCTGCTCAGCCTCGGCATCGGACTGGGCGCGCTGCGCTCACTCGACCATGACGTCGACGTCGGCGTCTTCGCCGACACGATGCACGTGCTGCTGAGGGGCTCGCGCCGCGCCTGAGGCGCGGCGCGAGAGGGGCTCAGTAGCCGCCGTTGGCCTTGAAGCGGTCGTAGCTGGCCTGGATCTCGGCCTCGGCCTCGACACGGCCCGTCCAGTTGGAGCCCTCGACCGACTTGCCCGGCTCGAGGTCCTTGTAGACGGTGAAGAAGTGCTCGATCTCGAGACGGTCGAACTCGGGCACGTGGTGGATGTCGCGCAGGTGCTCGTGACGCGGGTCGGTGGCCGGGACCACGAGGACCTTGTCGTCGCCGCCGGCCTCGTCGGTCATGCGGAACATGCCGATCGCGCGGCAGGTGATGAGGCAGCCTGGGAAGGTCGGCACGTCGAGGAGCACGAGGGCGTCGAGCGGGTCGCCGTCCTGGCCCAGGGTGTTGTCGATGAAGCCGTAATCGGCGGGGTACTGCGTCGCAGTGAACAGCGTGCGGTCGAGACGAATACGGTTCGAGTGGTGGTCGACCTCGTACTTGTTGCGGTTCCCCTTGGGAATCTCCACGGTGACGTCGAAGATCACGGTGCCTCCGGCTCAAAGATCTATGGTTGTGAGCGCCAGCAACGGCGCATCAGGGCCTCTATAGTCTGGCGCATGTGAACGGGCGACGCGCACGCAGGGTAGGGCCCCGACTCGGGGCGGTTCTCCTGCCTGTCGTCACGCTCTTGGTGGTGGCCCTCGCCGGAGGCCTCGCCTGGCAGGCGGGGGCGCTCAATCGTTACGTCTGCGACGGCGAGTGCGGCCCCTCGTCCATCATCGCTCCCGAGGGTCTCGTGCCGCTCGCGGAGGGCGCCGATGCCGCCGTCTCCGGCCCCTCAGCGGGGTCGCTCGACGCCGCTGCCGTCCAGGCCGCCGTCGACAGCGCGCTCGGCAAGGCCGCCCTCGGCGAGCGGGTCGGTGTGGTGGCGCTCGATCCCGTCACCGGCGACCAGCTCGCGGCCCGTGGCGACGGCCCCTTCGTCCCGGCCTCGACCGCCAAGCTGCTCACGAGCTTCGCCGCCCTCTCGGTGATCGGGCCCCAGACGCGGTTCGCGACGCGGGTCGTGCGCGACGGCGACCGGCTGGTGCTCGTGGGTGGTGGCGATCCCTACCTGGTGAGCAAGCTGCCCGCGCGCCGTTCGTACGCCGTGCGCGCCGACCTCGAGACGCTCGCCGACCGCACGGCCACGGCACTGGCCGCGACCCGCACGACCTCGGTCTCGCTCGACTGGGACGCCTCGCTCTTCGAGGGGCCGGCCGCGAGCCCCGCGTGGGAGCCCGACTACGTCTCGGGAGGCGTCGTCTCCCCCGTCAGCGCGCTCTGGATCTCCGAGGGCAGGCTCGACGGCGGAGGCCGCTCGTCAGATCCGGCGCGCGACGCCACCGCGGCGTTCGCCACGGCGCTGGAGGAGCGTGGCATCGACGTCACCGGCACTCCGTCGTCGGCGCCGGCGGCCGCCGCCGCTCCCGAGGTCGCGCGGGTCACTGGCAGCACCGTCGCACAGGTGGTGGAGGCGCTCGTGCAGTCGAGCGACAACGAGGCCGCCGAGGTCATGCTGCGGCAGGTCGCCGTCGCCGGAGGCGCGCCCGCCAGCTTCGACGGAGGCGTCGCCGAGACGGTGAAGGCGCTGAGGGCGGCCGGGGTTCCGGTCGACGGGCTCGAGCTGCACGACGGCAGCGGGCTCTCCCGCCACAACAGGGTGAGCCCACAGACACTCGCCCACACGCTCCTGGCCGCCGGTGAGGATCCCCGCACGGGTGGGCTGCTGGACGACCTGCCGGTGGCCGGTTTCAGCGGCTCCCTCGCCGACCGCTTCGTCCTCTCATCGGACGCACTGGGCCTCGCCAGGGCCAAGACGGGCACCCTCACGGGGGTGAACGCACTGGCCGGCGTCGTCACCGATGCCGGAGGTAGGCCGATCGTGTTCGCCCTCGTCGCCGATCGCACGCAGGCCATCGGCCCGTTGGCGACCCAGGCGGCGCTCGATGCGGTCGTCGCCGCGTTGGCGTCCTGCACGTGCGGAACCTGATCGTGACGCCGACGGTTGACCGCCCGCGTACCGTGATCCCATGATCGACTGGACCTTCGCGCGCTCCACCGCCGCGCGGCTCGTGCCGCCCGGACCCCAGGTCAGCGCCGCCGAGGTGGCCGAGGCCGTCGCCGAGCTGCGCGAGGGCGCCGCCCGCTCCGAGGCGCCGGTACGGGAGTTCACCGACCTGACCGCCACCTCGGCGACCGCGCCGGTCCTCGTCGTCGACCGGCTGCGCTGGGTCGAGGCCAACCTGGGCACCTTCCGGGAGCTGATGGACCCTGTCGTCGCGCGCATCGAGTCGGCCGGCAACGGTCCCTCGGCCCTCACCCGCACGGTCGGCGGCAAGGTCAGCGGTGCCGAGCTCGGCGCGCTGATGTCGTTCCTGTCCACCAAGGTGCTCGGGCAGTTCGACCCGTTCTGGACAGGCCCGGCCGGCGAGGGCGGACGCCTGCTCCTCGTCGCGCCCAACATCGTCCAGGCCGAGCGGCAGCTCGGTGTCGACCCCCACGACTTCCGGCTCTGGGTGTGCCTCCACGAGGAGACGCACCGGGTGCAGTTCACCGCGGTGCCCTGGCTGCGCGACCACCTGCGAGGGCTGCTCGACGAGTTCGTCGACGCCACCGAGCTCGACTCCGCGTCCTTGTCGACGTTCGTCAGCGAGGCCGCGCGCATCGTGCGGGGCGACTCCGAGACGTCGCTCGCCGACCTCTTCCAGAACGAGCGTCAACGCGCCATCGTCGATTCGATGACCGGCATCATGTCGTTGCTCGAGGGCCACGCTGACGTCGTCATGGACGGGGTGGGCCCCGAGGTCATCCCCTCCGTCGCCGCCATCCGCCGCCAGTTCAACCGCCGCCGCCAGGGCGCGGGCAGCATCGACAAGATGCTGCGCCGCCTGCTGGGCTTTGAGAACAAGATGCGCCAGTACCGCGACGGCGCCGTGTTCGTGCGCGAGGTCAACGAGAAGGTCGGCCTGCGAGGCTTCAACGCGGTCTGGGAGTCGGCGGCGAACCTCCCGACCCGCGCCGAGATCCTCGAGCCAGCCTCCTGGGTCACCCGCGTCCACGGCTGATGGGCGGGGCCCTCGACCCGACGGTCGCCACCGCGCGTCGGGCCGTGCGTGTCACCCTCGCCGACCTCGAGCCGGGTGCCCGAGTCGTCGTCGGCGTCTCCGGGGGAGCGGACTCCCTCGCCCTCGCCGCGGTCACGGCCTTCGTCGCCGACCGTGCTGCGTGGGAGCTCGCCGCCGTCGTGGTCGACCACGGGCTCCAGGCAGGCTCTGACGAGGTCGCCTCGAGGGCTGTCCGTCAGCTGACCGGTCTGGGAGTGCGCGCGAGCGTCGTGACCGTCGAGGTCGGGCGGCAGGGCGGCATGGAGGCCGCGGCCCGTGACGCGCGCCGCGCGGCCCTCGCCGCCACGGGCGCCGAGGCCGTGCTCCTCGCCCACACGCTCGACGACCAGGCGGAGACCGTGCTGCTGGGGCTCGGCCGTGGCTCGGGACCGCGCTCGATCTCGGGCATGGCGGCCGTCGACGGACGCTGGCGCCGCCCGTTCCTGGGCCTGCGCCGTGAGCAGACCGAGCAGATCTGCCGTGCCTCGGGGCTCGACTGGTGGAGCGACCCCCACAACCAGGACCCCTCCTTTCGTCGCTCGCGCCTGCGCCATGAGGTCATGCCGTTGCTCGAGGACGTCCTGGGTGGTGGCGTCGCCGAGGCGCTGGCCCGCACGGCCGACCTCGTCCGGGCCGACTCGGCGTGGCTCGACGCCCAGGTCGCGGCCCCTGCGCATCCCGTCGACATCGCGGCGCTGCTGGCCATGCCGGCGCCGCTGCGCACCCGCGCGCTGAGGCTCGCCGCGCTCGCGGCCGGCGCCTCGGAGCTGTCGGCCAGGCACGTCCTCGCGCTCGACGCGCTGGTGACCGACTGGCGCGGCCAGACGCGCGTGGAGCTGCCCGGGGGAGTCTGCGCCACCCGCGAGGGGGCTTCCCTGAGGTTCGCAGCCACCCCTGTGGCAGGCTGACCCCGTGGATCTGACGCACGTCGAGGGCGACCTCGACATCGACCAGACGTTGTACACCGAAGAGCAGATCCTTGCCCGCCTGCGTGAGATGGCGGCAGAGATCGAGGTCGACTACGAGGGCAAGGACATCCTTCTCGTGGGCGTGCTCAAGGGAGCCGTCATGGTGATGGCCGATCTCGCGCGCAGCCTCGACCGCCACGTCGAGATGGACTGGATGGCCGTCTCGTCCTACGGATCGGGCACCAAGTCCTCCGGGGTCGTGCGCATTCTCAAGGATCTCGACACCGATCTGACCGGCCGGCACGTCCTGATCGTCGAGGACATCATCGACACCGGACTGACGTTGTCGTGGCTGATCACCAACCTGAAGTCCCGTGGTCCGGCCTCGGTCGAGATCGCGACGTTGCTGCGCAAGCCCGACGCCCTCCAGATGGATGTCGACGTCCGCTACGTCGGCTTCGACATCCCGAACGCCTTCGTCGTCGGCTACGGCCTCGACTATGCGGAGAAGTACCGCAATCTGCGCGACGTGGCGATCCTCTCGCCCCACGTCTACACCGACTGACCCCCGGCCTGTCGCACCGTCGCCCTTTTTCGGGGAACCGGAGCACGAGCCCCTCGGGGAGGGGACGGGTCGGAGGGTCCGGGCGGGGGCGGACGGGCTCAGCTGAGGACGATGCCGCGCTGCGCCATGAACGGCTG
>Ga0164243_10002781_pt1 | contig 28491 bp, 31 predicted proteins | sample OricompcompostOP_FD_108781 | JGI IMG/M metagenome (GOLD analysis project Ga0164243, IMG submission 108781) | Organic Plus compost microbial communities from Emeryville, California, USA - Original compost - Organic plus compost (OP) | ecosystem: Engineered > Solid waste > Mixed feedstock >... | reverse complement strand
GCCCTCCATGATCGTTCCCCCGTTCCTGCTGGTCGGCCCAGGCACCGACCTACGAATGAAAGCGCATTCACCCTAGGGGTGGGGTGGGGTGTGAAGCAACCGCGGACGGTCGGCACCCTCGCCGGTCCGAAGTGGGACGATCCATCGGTGACCCGACTCGTGAACCGCCACCGTTCCCTCGAAGAGCTGGAGCACGACCGCTGGCCGGTCTCCCCGGACGGTGAGACCCGGCTGATGGCGACCGTGCGCGAGCTGCGCCGAAAACCGCTCGGCGACCTGACGGTCGAGGACCTTCGGCTGTTGATCAGGCAGGACATTGGTCTTCCTCATTTCCTGCCGCTGGCGGTGGAGGTCCTCCGGGTCGATCCGCTGGCGGAGGGCGACTTCTATGAGGGCGATCTGCTGGCCGCTGTGCTCACCAGGAGGGCGGAGTTCTGGAGCGAACTCCCCCAAGTCCAGCGGGAGCTCCGTCTGATCGTGGCGGAGCTGGCTGAGGTGCCGCCTGCTCTGAAGCACGAGGTCCGGCAGTGGCTGACCCTGTAGGACTGGGGTGTGGATCCCGCGAAGCTGTTCGCATGGGCCGGCGCCACGGCCGGCTGGCCCATGCGCACGGATCCCGAAAGGCAGCCGTGGCCTCGACGACTACCTGACGCGCGACTACGCACGCGACATCGGTGCCGAGATCATGGGCCGCAACAAGTTCGGCCCCCAGCGCGGTGCTTGGGAGAACCACGAGTGGCGCGGCTGGTGGGGCTCCGAACCCCCGTTCAGCACGCCGGTGTTCGTCATGACCCACCACGCGCGCCCATCGTTCACACTCTCCGACACCACGTTCCACTTCGTCTCCGGCGATCCGGCCACGGTGCTGGAACAGGCACGTGAGGCGGCTCAGGGCAAGGACGTCCGGCTCGGCGGCGGGGTCACCACCGTCCGGCAGTTCCTCGAAGCCGACCTCGTCGACACCCTGCATGTGGCGGTCTCACCGGTGAAGCTCGGATCCGGACTGCGCCTCTGGGACTCCCCCGACGAGCTGCTGGACCGGTTCCACCTCGACGTCGTGCCCAGCCCGAGTGGCGTGACGCACCACTTGTTCTGGCGGAAGTGACGCGACGCCTCCCTGGGATCAGTGCTTCGGCTGCGGCGTCCACCCCGGTGGGCCTAAGGCGTAACCCGCGCGGTCGCGCCAGCGGGTGGCCGTTCGGATGTCCCGCCAGGTCGCCGCGTACTCGTGGAAGGCGACGCGCAGCGGGTTGTACGTGTCGATGTTCTTCGTCAGGCCGTACACGACACGTTCGCCCTCCGGCTGGAACGTGCCGAAGAGGCGGTCCCAGACGATGAGGATGCCGCCGTAGTTGCGGTCCAGGTAGACGTTGTTGGAGCCGTGGTGGACGCGGTGGTGGGAGGGCGTGTTGAAGACGAACTCGATGGGCCGCCACAGGCGGTCCACGCGCTCCGTGTGCAGGAAGAACTGGTAGATGAGGCTGACCGACTGCTGGAGCAGGATCATCCAGGGCGGGATGCCGAGCAGGGCGAGCGGCATCCAGAACGGCAGGCCGCTCATCGGCGTCCAGCTCTGCCGCAACGCCGTCGACAGGTTGAACCGCACGCTGGAGTGGTGCACCACGTGGCTCGCCCACAGCAGCCGCACCCGGTGGTGTGCCCGGTGGTAGGCGTAGTAGGCCAGGTCCTCGGCGAAGAACAGCAGCACCCAGGTCCACACCGATCCGGGGGACAGCTGCCAGGGCGACACGGTGTAGAGGGCCGCGTAGGCGACGATCACCACCGCCTTCCACGGCAGCGCGATGACCTGGCTGCCCGCGCCCATCGACATGCTCGTCGCGGTGTCGCGGGCCTCGTAGCCGCGTTCGTCGTCGTCCGGCAGGAAGCGGTACGACAGCGCCTCCACGGCGACCAGCAGGACGAACGCGGGGATGGCGTAGACGACGGCGGGTATCACGCCGTACCTCCTTCGGATTCCCGGGTGGTGGGGCGGGCGGCGCGGACACTGCGCGCCAGCAGGGCGCGGGCGGCGGCCTCGGCGCCCTTCTCGTCGCGGGAGGCGATCAGCGCGGCGAGCTTCATGTGGCCCGCGACGTCCAGCAGTTCGGTCGTGCGCAGGGCGACCGGGACCTCGCCGGCGGTGAAGCGGTCCTCGACCAGCGTGTTGAAGGCCAGCAGATAGGCGATGTTCCCGGAGCCCTCGACGATGAGCCGCCACCACGCGACGTCCGCCGCCGCCAGGTCGGCGAGGTCGGGGCCGTGGTGGGCGTAGGCCGCCGCGGCTCCGACGATCTCGGACGCGGTCTCCTCCGGGCAGCGCGCGGCGCACAGCCTCGCCGCGTCCGCCCCGATGGACGCCCGCATCTCCAGGATGTCGCGGCTGAGGTCGTGGGACGCGGACAGACCGCCGGTGTGCGCGAGTTGGAGGGCGAGGTCGAGTCCGGCGGTGCGTCGCCAGTCGAGCACGCGGGTGCGTCCGCCGTGGCTCACCTCGACGAGCCTCGCCTGCTGGAGCCGCTTCACCGCCTCCCGTACCGCGTGCCGGTTGACTCCGAACTCCGCGGCCAGGTCGCGCTCGGCGGTCAGGGCTGTGCCGGGGGCGAGGGCGCCGCTGAGGACACGGTCCCTGAGCAGCGTGAACAACTGGTCCGAGATCGCCTCGCGACGGATGCGCTGCTCTGTCATGCACACAGCCTGACGGTGTCGGTGGTGACTGGTCAACTGGTTGGACCAGACTGTTGTGGTGGCTGGAATCAGTTCACCGGGGGACCGGATACCGGGACGCGGACCGCCGTCGTCCGGCCAGGAAACCGCGCCGTGGATCTGTGCGTTGGCAATCGATGAACGTCGGACGGCGGTCGGGCCAGCGTTTCAGCCGTTAGATTCTGCATACGTGCGGACCTGGTGTCCGCGACAGGGACACGTAGAGAGAGGTGCCACGCGTCATGTCCGGAAACAGCACCACGGTCACGGAGTTGACCTCGCAGTACAGCGCCCAGGTGACCGCCGACCTGGAACGCAACCGCAAGGAACAGGACCGTATCGCCGGTGAGATCGAGGCGATGCAGGCCCAGTTGACGGCACTGCGGCACGACCAGAGCGTGCTGGAGAACATCCAGCGGGCCCTCGGAGCGGCCCAGGAGCCCATCGTGGCGCCGGAACAGCCGGAAGAGGACGAGCCCGTCGCGGTCGTACCCGCCCCGCGCACCCAGGAAGCACGCGCCCAGGAGCCACGCACCACCCGGCGTACGAAGGCGGCGGGCGCGGGCAAGCGGGGCAAGGGGACCCGCCCGGCCAACCGGACCAAGGGCAAGGGGACCGGAACAGGCACCGGCACCGGCGGCGCGAGCCGCCGTCGCGCCGCCGCGAAGAGCGCCTCCACGAGCACCGGCAAGAGCCCTGCCGAGGGCGCCGTCAGGACCCGCAAGACCGCCCCTTCGTCCAGCGCGCCCTCACCCTCACTCGTCGAACTCGTGCGCGGTCATCTGACCGAGAGCAACGAGCCCCGTTCCGCCGCCGAGGTCGCCTCGGCGCTGGCCGAGCGGTACCCCGAGCGCGGCGTGAAGGCGACGGTGGTGCGCAGCACGCTCGAAGGGCTCGTGGCCAGGAACCAGGCGCACCGCAGCAAGCAGGGCCGGTCCGTCTTCTACACCGTCCCGGACGCGGCCGCCCCGTCCGCGCCCTCCGCCGAGCGGGACCCGGAGGAATCCGGCTGACCCATGAGACGCGGCGAGCACCCGTGAGACCCGGCCAGACCGCCCGAGCCCCTGCGCACTGCCGGCTGCCACCCCCGATCGGCCCAGCGCCCGGCGCCTTTCCGGTGATTTACGCCTGCCCGGGCCCGTCGCCCGGGCGGCGGCGGGTACGGCGTCTGCGGACCGGCTCACGATCTGGAGGAGAGTGGCCATGTACGCAGTGGTGCGGCGGTACGAAGGCGAGACCGCTCCGGCGGAGGCGGGTCGCCGGGTGAAGGACGAGTTCGTGCCGCTCCTGCGTCAGGTCCCCGGGTTCGTGGCCTACCACCGGGTCGACGCGTCGGACGGCGTGATGCTCTCGACCGGTGTCTTCGAGGGCCGGGCGGGTGCCGAGGAGTCGACGCGGCGGGCCGGTGACTTCGTACGGGAGCGACTGGCGGAGCTGCTGCCCCAGCCGCCCCTGGTGACGGCCGGAGAGGTCGTGGCCCATTCGTAGCGGGCGCCGGCGCCGTACGGCCCCCTTCCCCGCATCCGCGGCCCCGGCCGGGACCACGACACTCTGGAGGAGACGGTGACGGTCAATCGCCTGGGACTGGTGGTGCACGGCGGGCGCCCGGACGCCGTGGACGCGGCCGCCGCGGTGCGCGCCTGGTGCGCCGAGCAGGGTGTGCCGTGCGCCGACATCGACGTGTGGCACGAGGGCGGGCGGCACAACGCCCGCGACGAGGTCGAGGCCGCCGGTGATCCGGACCTCATCGTGACGCTGGGCGGGGACGGCACGTTCCTGCGCGGCGCCCGGCTGGCCGCCGAGAACGACGCCCTCGTCCTCGGGGTGGATCTGGGGCGGGTGGGTTTCCTGACGGAGGTGTCGGCGACCTCCATGCGGGCCGCGCTGGACGCGGTGCGGGAGGAGCGCTTCGACATAGACAGCCGGATGCTGCTCGCCCTGCGCGCCTCCCGTCTGCTGGAGGTGCCGCCCGGCATGGAGGCGCTGATGGAGTACGGGCGCGGCCCGCTGCTGCCGCCTCCCCGGGTGCGTACGGACTGCCGGATCGACGAGGACTGGGGTGTGCCGCTGGACGTGACGGCGCTCAACGACGTGGTGCTGGAGAAGCTGGTCCGCGACCGGCAGGTGTCGGTGGGCGTCTATGTGTCGGGCAGGCTGCTGGCGTCGTACTCGGCGGACGCCCTGCTGGTGGCGACGCCGACGGGGTCGACCGCCTACAGTTTCGCGGCCGGCGGGCCGGTCGTCTCGCCGCGCGCGGAGGCGCTCGTCTTCACGCCGGTCGCCCCGCACATGGCGTTCGACCGGTCGGTGGTCACCGCGCCCGACGAGCCGGTCGGGCTGCGCATCCTGGAGCGGTCCGGGCAGGCGGCGGTCAGCATCGACGGGCAGCTGCGCGGCGTGCTGGAGCCCGGTGACTGGATCGGGGTGTACGCCGCGCCGCGCCGGCTGCGGGCCGTACGGCTGGGGCCGATGGACTTCTACGGACGGCTGCGGGAGCGGATGAACCTGACCGACGCGCCCGCGGCCGTCGCCGACGGTTCGCCCGCACCGCTGTGGTCGGTGACCACGCCACCGCCGGGCGACATCGCGCACCTCGCCCTGCTGACGGCACCGGAGGGCCCGCCGCGCGCGCCCCGGTAGACCCTCTGCCGCAGCGCCCACGGGCGGCCGGCCGCCGGCGCGCCCGCCCCGGTCACCGCTCGGCGGTGACGTCCGCGGGCGTCCACTCGAAGGCGTCCGGGTCGGTGAACGGTCCCGCGCTGCTGCCGATCGTCAGACGGTGGGAGCCGGTGCCCTCCGGGGAGACGCCGGCGACCTTGGCGAGGCCGCGGCGCTTGTAGAGGGCCAGCTTCACGGGGCCGGTGCCGGTCTCGAACTCGGCGTACTTGCCGCCGAAGCTCTTGCCCACCGCGAGGCCGTGGTCGACGTAGAACTGCTTGCTGGCCTTGACGTCCTCGACGCCGAGCAGCAGCACGATCTCCTGGAACGCGCGGGTGGCCGGGCCGGTGTTCTTCTTGGACGAGGAGGCCAGCTGCCAGATCGTCCCGTCGGGTGCCTGGACGACACCCCCGTAGCCCCACAGCGACTTCGCGGCGGGCTTCAGCGTGGTGGCTCCGGCGTCGGCCGCCGCGCCGGCGAGGGCGTCGACGTCGGCGGGCTGGGCCACCACCAGGGACAGGGTGAAGCCGCGGAACCCGGTGCTGGGTGCCTCGGAGGCCCGGAAGCGGATCTGGCCTTCCAGCCCGAAGGCGGTCGTGCAGAAGCGTTCGGCGGCGGCCGGGTCGGCCACTTCGAGGGTGAGGAAGTCGATGGAGGTCATGGGGAAGACGCTAGAAGGGCGGCGGACGCCACGCTTCTCGATTCCTGACCGGTCCCCGGCGCCGGTCCGCCCTGCCCGTCAAAAGCGTCCGGCAGCCACTGTCCAGGACCACTGTCCAGGGGCCCCTGGCATGTTCACCGGATCGAGGGAGAAAGCGTTTGTGCCGCGCGTGTCGCGGTCCGTGGTCCTCTAGCCTCGCGCTCCTGTTCCCGACTCCCTCGTCCGGTGGCGGCACCGCCCCCGCGAGGCGGTTCCCGTGCAGCGCCGGAGCCGTCAGGTCGCCCCGGGGACAGCACCACCCTTCACGACCATGGGAGCACAGTGCCGGGCACCAGCCTTCCCGAAGACCGCTACAGCCGCACGGAGGCCACCCGGCTGCTGTGCGCCGGCGTCTACCAGGACGCAACCTTCCGACGCCAGGTCGTCGACGAGCTCGTCGGCCACCGGGAGCGGCCCGTCGCCCCCTCCCTCGGCGTGGACGTGCTGCCGGTGCTGGCGCACGCCGTCCGCGTCGCCCGCCAGGAGGTCCGGACGGCGCTGATGATGCTCGCGGCCTGGGCCGGGTTCATCGTCTCCGACTTCCTGATGGCGTGGGACGGCCTGTCCGACCGCTGGGGCTCCGACGCCGAGATCGGCTTCGGAGACGTGTTCACCTCGCTGTACGACGGCACACTGAACGTCTCGGGTGAGCTGTGGCTGCCCTGGTCCCAGCTGTACGCCGTCGTGACGCTCGCCCTGTGGTTCGCGGGCGCGCTCAACGAACGGGGGCCGTCCGTCAAGGAGCTGGGGCTGCCCGCCCCGGTGGCGCGCGCCGCCGACGGCATGAGCAGCCTCGCCACCGCGGGCAGTCTGCTGTTCGTCGCCCTGTACTGGTACTGGTACGTGACCGGACTGGTGGACGGCACCGCGCAGACGCCGTACCCGGCGATCTTCCCCCTCCTGATCGCGCTCATCGGCTGGCGGCACCAGGCCGCGTACCGCAAGGCGCTGTGCCAGTGGCTGTCGAAGCCGACGTTCCGCACCGCGACGCAGCCGGGTCTGCCCGCTGGTCCTCCGTACGACGACCTGGTCCGCGACATCCGCCGGGAGCAGCACGCCCCGGTCACGCTGTACGACGTGGAGCGGCCGTTCGTCGGGCTGGGCACCCGCAAGCGCAGCTGGTCGTTCGCCATGGAGCTGCGCAAGCTGCCGGACGGCCGCCGCGACCGTATCCCCGCGCAGGTCGACGGCGGGGACCGCGGCGCCTTCGACGGGCAGTCGGCCGGTGGCCCGCCGCGTGCCAAGGAGCGGCTGACGGCCCGTGCGGCGCTGGACCTGATCGAGCCGCAGCTGAGGGAGCTGCGGGCGTCCGCGGCGCGCACCGGGCGCGACCGGCTGCGGGAGCTGGAGATCGAGCGGTTCCTGTTCCTGCCGGGCGGCGTCGGGCGTTCGGAGCGGGTGGAGCTCGGGGGTGTCGACGACGCGAGCGCCCACGCCGTCTCCGACCGGGCTCGCGGCACGGCCGAGTACGCCGTGTACGACCCGCGGCAGATCGCCGCGCACCTGGACGAGGCGATCGACGAGGGCGGCGAGGCCCGGCGTGTCTTCCTGCGCGTCCGTGTCGGCGGCTGGCACGAACAGCTCGTGGTGACGGTGCTGGTGCGGGTGCACACCCAGGGCGGGATGCTCGTCCTGGAGGCCGAGTCCTATGTGCTGGGCCCGATCCGCAAGGAGTTCCGCGGCGTGGACGCGCTGGTGGAGCGGCTGCCGGAGAAGTGGCACAGCGCGGCGCTGCGCGCCCTGCGGCACGCCCCCGCGATCGGCCTGGACTGCGCGATCGGAGCGATCGGCACTCTGCGCCGGGAGGTAGCCTCCCGCTGGTTCGACGCGGCACAACCGCCGGACGTGCCCCGTGTGTCGCTGCGGGCGCTCGCCTCGCAGCAGAAGCTCTCGCGCTTCCAGGACATGGACGCCGAGCGGTACATCAAGACGGTCGAGGAGCGGATCGTGGGCGGCGTCCGCACGGCGCTGCGTGAACACGGCTATCGGACCGAGGAGTTCGAGCAGCACATCTACCAGGTCAGCGGTGGAGGCGTCTTCATTCAGGACATGTCGGGCGGCTCCATCGCCACCGGCAGTCACGGACAGGCGACCTCGCACACCGCTCCCCCGCCCGGCAACGGCCGTGCGCGTCAGGAAGGGAACCCCGCATGAGCCAGAACAGCACCTCCCCGCAGCCCTCCGGGAGCGACGGCCAGGACGCGGCCGGCGGCGGCGTCGTCATCGGGTCCATGTCCGGCGGCTCCATCGCCACCGGCCGGGAGGGCCGGGCCGTCTCGTACAACACCACGGGCGGTGCCGCGCTCGACACCACCCATCAGGAACTGCTCACCGCCGTACGGGAGTTACTGGCGCAGCTGCCCGAGGGGGCCGGGCGCGGAACGGACGAGGCGGCGCTGCGCGACGAACTCGTGGGCCTGCGGGACGAGATCACCGGCTCGGGCACGGCCGAGCAGGGGCGGCTCACCCGGGTGCTGGGCGGCGTCCGGCGCTGGCTCGGCTCGCAGGCGGCAGCGGCGGGCGCGGTGGCGTCGGCGACCGCCGTGGTGCAGGGCATCGCCCAGTTGCTCGGCTGACGGCCGACCGGACGACGCAGACGGCCGGCAGCCTGGAGGGACGACGGCGATGAAGGTGTACGACAGGGAACGGCAGGACTGGGCGGACGAGCACCGCGAACGTCTCCACCAGCCGGACCGGGACCTGGATCTGCCGCGCCAGCAGCTCGTGGTGCGGCGCGGCGGTATGGTGCTGGCCGCGGTGGGGATGTGCTTCGGTGTGTGGGCCTTCGGCTGGAAGGACGAGCCGGAACCGCCTCCGCCGCCCCCGTCCCCCACCGCGCAGGAGCAGGAGGGGACCGAGCCCTCCGATCCGGTGACGGAGACGGCGGAGGAGACGGAGACCGCGGAGGCGACGGACGGCACGGCCACGGCGTCCGGGGTGCTGCCCGACGGGTACGCGCAGGTGCAGGACGAGGAGGGGTTCCGTATCGCGGTCCCCTCCGGCTGGACGCCCAAGTACGGTGAATCCAAGTACGGCATCAGAATCGTCGACTATCGCAGCCCGGACGGTCTGCGCCGCCTGCAGATCTTCGAGCTGGAGGAGTTCGCGCCGTACGACTCGCTCGTCATCGCCCAGGAGGCCGCCGCCCGGCTGGACGGGTACGAGCGGATCGCGATGGGCCAGGTCCCGTCGGCGCCGGACGAGGCGGCCGAACACGAGTACCGGGCCACCGAGATCGCCGGTGAGTCGGGCTCCGGGGCGCTACGGCATGTCATCGACCACCGGTTCCGGGCCTCCGACGGCAACCGCTACGCGCTGGTCGCCTACGGTCCCGACAACGACGACTCCGCCGAACGCGAGCTGATCGACACGGCGGCCGCCTGGTTCTGCCCGCCCGGGAAGACCTGCCCCGCGCCCGGCGGCGGGTGAGCCGTCCGGACGCGCACGGGTGGCCGCGCCGTCCGGCCGGAGTGATCCTTGGACAGGCGTGTCGTTCGGGGGTCCGGTGGTGCAGGAGGTCCGGTGGGAAAGCTCGTGGTCGCCGGTGTGGACGGTTCGTCGTCGTGCCGGGCGGCGGTGGAGACGGCCGCGCACGAGGCCGCGCGGCGCGGTGCCGGGCTGCGGGTGGTGCATGCCTTCGGTCCCCTGACCCGGCCGATGTACTCGCCGCCGGACACCGCCCCGGTGGAGGAGCTGATGCGGGAGGCGGCGGACCACGCCCACGCGCTGGCCCCCGAGGTGGAGATCACCCATGAGGTGGTGCATGGCGGCGCGGTGGAGGTGCTGACCGCCGAGTCGCGGACCGCTGACCTGCTGGTCGTGGGCGCCCGGGGGGTCGGCGGCTTCGTCGGGATGCTGCTGGGGTCGACGGCCGTCTCCCTCGCCGCGCACGCCCTGTGCCCGGTGCTGGTGATCCGGGGCGAGCCGCACGAGGGCGGGCCGGTCGTGGTGGCGGTCGACGGGTCCCCGCAGGGCGAGCGCGCCCTGGAGTTCGCCGTCGCCGAGGCGGAGCTGCGCGGGGCCGAACTGCTCGCCGTGCATGTGTGGCAGCCGGACTACGCGCCGGCCGGTACGGGCGTGGAGGCCGCCGAGCGGCTGCTGGCGCTGGCGCTGGCCGGGTTCGCCGAGCGGTACCCGGACGTGGTGGTCCGACAGCAGGTGCTGAGCGGTGAGCCCCGCGAGATGCTGATCGAGTCCAGCAGGAACGCCCAGCTCGTCGTGGTGGGCGCGCGGGGGCGCGGCGGTTTCGCCGGGCTGCTGCTCGGCTCGGTCAGCCAGGCCGTGCTGCACCACGCGCACTGCCCGGTGACCGTCGTCCGCGGCAGGGACTGACCACCCCGGACGCGTCCGCCTCAGGGGCGTACGTCCACGTGGTCGCCGGTGGCCTTCGTCGCGCCCGTGGTGGCGGTGCCGGCGAAGTTCCAGCGCCAGGAGCCGTCCTTGGCGGCCTTGACCATGATGTGCAGGTCTCCGGTGCCGTTGGTCCTGGCGGTCGCCACGGTGGTGTAGGTGCCGGAGCCCTCGGGCCGGAACTGGAGCTTGACCGTCTGGCCCGCGTATCCGGTGTACCGGTAGGTGTCCCAGTCGGCCCGTACGAGCCGGCCGGTGACGATGAAGCGGGCGCCCTTGGCCACCGGTTCCGGTGAGGCGTCCACCGTGAGCCGCGCGGCCCGCTTGAGGGAGAACGACCCGACGTCCCGGGCGAAGACGGACGTGCCGTCCTCGGTGCCGGCGAGCGCGTCGACGGTCCAGGTGCCCGCCTGCGCGTCGGTCAGGTCCACCGGGTCTTCGGTGCCCGGCGCGAGATGGGCGTTGACGGTGAACGTCGTCGTGCAGGCCGTGGCCGTCTCGCAGAACGCGTCCGTGGTGTAGAAGCCGCCGTGCGGCCCCTTCAGGTCGACGTCGACGAACGTCAGGGCGGGGTCGCCCGAGCCGGTGACCGCGACCGGGAAGGTGACGTCCTGCGTGGTGCCCACGACGACGTCACGCCCCTGGTTGACGACGGCCTGCCCGACCACGGGCCCGGTTGCCCGGCCCGCGGGGGCGGCCCCGGCCGGGACACCGGCTCCCGCCAGCAGCACCACGGCGGTTCCCACGACGACACCGCGACGACTCATCGTTCCTCCAAGGGGGCGCCTTCCGCTGCCGTGTCCGGCACTGCGTACGACTGCCGAAGGAGCCAGACCGTTGCCCACCGCGCAGACATGAGTCGCCCGGATGGGGGCATTCGGGCAAGGCAGCCAACAGTGAGGAGAGCGCGGGGCGTTCGGCACCGCGCGTGGCAACAGGGAGTGTGCAATGGCGAGTTACGGTGGTTCCTCGACCGCGTCGGGGTCGCGCACCAACGGCATGGCGATCGCGAGCCTCGTGTGCGGCATCGTGGGGCTGTTCATCCTGAACATCATCCTCGGCCCCCTGGCCATCGTCTTCGGTGCCCTCGCCCGGCGTCAGGCCGGAGGCAGGAACGGCGCGGGCATGGCGAAGGCGGGCATCATCCTCGGCGTGGTCGACGTGGTCCTGTGGATCCTGTTCGTCTCGCTCGCCGCGAGCAACGGCGGCTTCAGCTGGTACGTCGGCGGCTGACCGCCGCGGGGACACCCGTACGGCCGCGGGGCGTGAGCGCGCGCCGACGGGGCATCCGCTCAGGGGGCCGCTCCCGCGGCCCCCTGACGTACGCCTTTCTCGCCCTGTGGGAGACCCGACGTGATACTCGACGGCATACCGGCACCCAGTCCCGGCCAGGACAGACCGGCCGTGGCGGAGGAACGCAAGCAGCGGCTGCGCCGCCGTCTGGAGCGGCTCATCGGGGTGGCGGCGACGGAGGGCAACGCGCTGGTCCCGCTGCGCAACGGCGACGAGATCTTCCCGGCGATGCTCGGCGCGATCCGCGGGGCCGAGCACACCATCGACATGATGACCTTCGTCTACTGGAAGGGTCAGATCGCCCGTGACTTCGCCGTCGCCCTCGCCGACCGCGCCCGCGCGGGCGTACGGGTGCGGCTGCTGCTGGACGGGTTCGGCGCGAAGGAGATCGAGGGCCGGCTGCTCGAGCTGATGAGCTCGGCCGGCGTGGAGATCGCCTGGTTCCGCAAGCCCGTGTGGCTGTCCCCGTTCAAGCAGAACCACCGCTGTCACCGCAAAGCGCTCGTCGTCGACGAGCACACCGCGTTCACCGGTGGTGTGGGGATCGCCGAGGAATGGTGCGGCGACGCCCGCGATCCGTCGGAGTGGCGGGACACGCACGTGCAGGTCCGTGGCCCGGCGGTCGACGGGATCGCCGCCGCGTTCGCGCAGAACTGGGCGGAGTGCCACGAGGAGCTCTTCGACGAGCGCGACCGTTTCACCCCGCACCCGCAGGAGGGGTCGTCGGTGGTGCAGGTGGTGCGCGGGTCCGCCAGCATCGGCTGGCAGGACATGCAGACCCTCATCCGGGTCATGCTCACCTCGGCGGAGGAACGCTTCCGGCTGGCCACCGCCTACTTCGCGCCCGACGACTACTTCGTCGGACTGCTGTGCCGGACCGCCGAACGCGGGGTGCGGGTCGAGATCCTGCTGCCCGGTCCGCACACCGACCAGCGGGCCTGCCAGCTCGCCGGCCAGCAGCACTACACGCGGCTGCTCGAGGCGGGTGTGCACATCCGGCAGTACCAGCCGACGATGATGCACGCCAAGATCATCACCGTGGACTCGGTGGCCGCGCTCATCGGCTCCACCAACTTCAACCGGCGGTCCATGGACCACGACGAGGAGGTCATGCTCGCCGTGCTGGACGAGGACTTCACCGCCGCCCTGGACCGGGACTTCGAGGCCGATCTCGAGAAGACCGTGGAGATCGACCTGCGCCGGTGGCGCAGGCGCGCCGCGGTGCAGCGCCTGAAGGAGGCCGCGGTCACGCCCATCCGGCGCTTCCTCTGAGCGGGGCGCTCAGTCGAGGCAGAACTCGTTGCCCTCGATGTCCCGCATCACGATGCAGGCGTCGTCCCCGCCGTCGTACAGCAGGCGCTCGCGGACCGCGCCGAGCGGGAGGAGACGCGCGCACTCGGCCTCCAGCGCCGCGAGGCGTTCCTCGCCGCGGAGGCCGGTGCCGACCCGCACGTCGAGGTGGACCCGGTTCTTGACGACCTTGCCCTCGGGAACGCGCTGGAAGTACAGCCGCGGTCCGGCCCCGGTGGGGTCCTGGCAGGCGGACCAGGCGCCGCGCTCCTCCTCCGGCTGGGCGGCGTGGTAGGCGTCCCAGGTGGCGAAGCCCTTCGGGGGCGACGGCATCTCGTATCCGAGCACCTCGCACCAGAAGCGGGCGAGACGCTCCGGGTCGGCGCAGTCGAATGTGACCTGGAATTCCCTGATCGTCAGCACGGGGGCACCTTAACAACGGGCGTCCGGAGGCTCATCCGCTTTTCGTTTCACGCCTACGGGCGTTCGGGGATACGGGCGTTCAGGGGTACGGGCGTTCACGGGTGCTCGCCGGGAATGGCCTCGGAGCCGCCCGGGTTTCCCGAGCATGACGACGAACGCGCAGCCCGAGGTCCTCCGGTACACCGCCTTCTCCACCTCCCCCGAGGGAGGCAACCGCGCCGGTGTGGTCCTGGACGCCACCGGTCTCGGCGACGACGACATGCTGGCGATCGCCGCGGACCTCGGCTATTCGGAGTCCGCGTTCCTCACGGCACCTCCCGCGGGCGGCGGGGGCCCGCAGGGGCGGGCGTACACCATCCGCTACTTCAGCCCCAAGGCGGAGGTGCCGTTCTGCGGGCACGCCACCGTCGCGGCGGCGATCGCCCTGTCCGAGCGGATCGGGCCCGGCGAGCTGGTCTTCACGACGCCCGCCGGTGTCGTACCGGTGGAGGTGACGGACGACGGGGGGACGGTCCGGGCCACGCTCACCAGTGTGGAGCCGCGTCTGGAGGAGGTCCCGGACGCCGATCTCGACGAGGCGCTGGCCGCGCTCGGCTGGCCGGCCACGGATCTCGACCCGGCCTTCCCGCCCCGTATCGCCTTCGCGGGCGCCCGTCATCTCGTCCTCGCGGCGGCGACCCGCGCCCGCCTCGCCGACCTGTCGTACGACTTCGCGCGCCTGGAAGCGCTGATGCACCGACTCGACCTCACGACGGTCCAGTTGGTGTGGCGCGAGTCCCCGACGGTCTTCCATGTGCGGGACCCCTTCCCGGTCGGCGGGGTCGTCGAGGACGCGGCGACCGGCGCCGCCGCGGCCGCGTTCGGCGCCTACGCCCGGGAGCTGGGCCTGGTTGCGGAGGACGCCGTGCTGACCCTGTTCCAGGGCCAGGACATGGGCCGCCCGGGCGAGTTGACGGTGACGCTGCGCGCGGGCGACCCGCGCGTCCGGGTGAGCGGGGCGGGGACCCGCGTCGGCTGACCCGGTGGGGTGGGCGAGGGGGTTCTAGGCGCCGTCGCGGCGGCAGCGCAGGAAGAGGTGCGGCTCGGGGCCGGCGTCCGGGTGGTCGGGGGTGAAGAGCGCGCTCTCCGTGGACAGCACCGTCAGCCCCGCGTCCCGGGCCAGGGCGAGCACGCCTTCCTCGGGGAAGCTGGTCGCGCGGATCGCCCGGCCCATGAAGACCACCTCGACGTCCTCCACGTCGGCGGGCACCGTGGCCAGCACGAGGTGCCCGCCCGGCTTCAGCGCGGCTCCCAGCCGCCGCATGAGCGCCGCCTGGTCGGCGCGGGACATCTGGAGCAGCGAGAAGAACACGCACACCGCGTCGAAGGAGCGGTCCTCCAGCGGGAGTTCGCGGATGTCGGCGCGGCGGAACTCGGCGCCGGGCACCTGCCGCGCGGCCAGGTCGACCATCACCGGGGAGACGTCGACACCGAGCACGGAGTGGCCCGCGGCCACGAGTACCGCGGCCGTGGGCCGTCCGGTGCCGCTTCCGACGTCGAGGACGCGTCCGCCCTCCGGCGGCAGCTGTCCGGTCAGCCACTCCAGCGCGGACAGGTGCGCGGGGGCGTGCGCGAACGCCTTCTCGTAGTCGGCGCCCAGCGCGTCGAACAGCACCGCCGCGGGCGGCCGTCGGTCGTCGTGGCTCACGTCGTGGTCCCCTTCCGTCGCCGGAGTGCATGGTCGCACCGGCCGGGTACACGCCACAACGGGCGCCCGGTGCGCGTCCCGCCGCGTGCCGCGGGGGACAATGGGGGCGTACCCAACGGACGACGTGTGCGTAAGGAGCGGGATATGCAGGACGCGCGTGCGGGGCAGGTCGCGGGGCCCGAGGACCTGGTCGATGTGGCCCGGCTGGTGACGGCCTACTACGCCCTGCGCCCCGACCCGGCGGAGCCCGGGCAGCGGGTGGCGTTCGGCACCTCCGGGCACCGCGGCTCGTCCCTCGCGGTGGCCTTCAACGACGACCACATCGCCGCGACCAGCCAGGCCATCTGCGAGTACCGGGCCGCGCAGGGCACGGACGGCCCCCTGTACCTGGGCGCCGACACCCACGCCCTGTCCGAGCCGGCGCGGGTCACGGCCCTGGAGGTGTTCGCCGCCAACGACGTGACCGTCCTGATCGACCAGAACGACGGGTACACGCCGACCCCGGCGGTGTCGCACGCGATCCTCACGCACAACCGGGGCCGTACGTCCGCGCTCGCGGACGGTGTGGTGGTCACGCCGTCGCACAACCCGCCCGCCGACGGCGGTTTCAAGTACAACCCGCCCAGCGGCGGCCCCGCGGGCTCCGAGGCGACCCGCTGGATCCAGGACCGCGCGAACGAGATCATCACGGGCGGTCTGAAGGACGTACGGCGCATCCCCTACAGCCGTGCCCTGGCCGCGCCCGGCACGGGCCGCCACGACTTCCTCGGCGCGTACGTCGCCGACCTGCCCCGGGTGCTGGACCTGGACGCGATCAGGTCGGCCGGGGTGCGCATCGGCGCCGACCCGCTCGGCGGCGCGTCCGTCGCCTACTGGGGCCGTATCGCCGAGGAGCACCGCCTCGACCTGACGGTGGTCAATCCGCTCACCGACCCCACGTGGCGCTTCATGACGCTCGACTGGGACGGCAAGATCCGTATGGACTGCTCGTCGCCGTACGCGATGGCCTCGCTGATCGAGCGGCGCGACCGGTTCGACATCGCCACCGGCAACGACGCCGACGCCGACCGGCACGGCATCGTCACCCCGGACGGCGGTCTGATGAACCCCAACCACTATCTGGCCGTGGCGATTTCGTACCTGTTCTCGCACCGGGAGCAGTGGCCGGCGGGCGCGGGGATCGGCAAGACCCTGGTGTCGTCCGGGATGATCGACCGGGTGGCGGCGGACGTCGGCCGGGAACTCGTCGAAGTGCCGGTCGGTTTCAAGTGGTTCGTCGACGGCCTGTCCGACGGCTCGCTCGGCTTCGGCGGCGAGGAGTCGGCGGGCGCGTCCTTCCTGCGCCGGGACGGCTCGGTGTGGACCACGGACAAGGACGGCATCATCCTGGCGCTGCTCGCCTCCGAGATCACGGCCGTCACCGGCCGGACGCCGTCCCAGCACTACGCGGCGCTCACCGAGCGCTTCGGCTCCCCCGCCTACGCCCGGATCGACGCGCCCGCCACCCGCGAGGAGAAGGCGCTGCTGGCGAAGTTGTCCCCGCGCCAGGTCACCGCCGACACCCTCGCCGGTGAGCCGGTCACCTCGGTGCTCACCGAGGCCCCCGGCAACGGGGCGGCCCTCGGCGGCATCAAGGTCGCCACGGACAGCGCCTGGTTCGCGGCCCGCCCGTCGGGCACCGAGGACGTGTACAAGATCTACGCCGAGTCCTTCCAGGGCGCCGAGCATCTGCGGCGGGTCCAGGAGGAGGCCAAGTCCGTGGTCCTCGCGGCGCTGGGCGGCTGACGGGCGGGGGCTGCCGTATCGGCGCGGGTCCGGGGGGTGCAGCGGATGCGGACGGGTCAGGATCCGGCGAAGTGTCTAAAATGGGGACACATCGTCTCCAGCCCCAGGAGCATGCATGTCCAGCCAACCCGCGCCGACCCGCAGCGCCGCTCGCCAGGCACTGGAGCAGGAGCTGTCACGGCTGCGCACGGAGCGCGACACCGTCGCCTCGACCCTCAAGGACTCGGACGCCTCGGTCGGCGACCTCGCCGACGCGGCCGACGAGTTGCAGCGCGCCAACGACCTGCGCCGGATCGACGCCCGGATCACCGAACTCACGGCGCGACTGGACACCGCCGACACGGCGGGCCCGCCGCGCGACGACCGGGTGGGCGTGGGCAGCACGGTCACGGTCCGGTTCACGGACGGCTCGCAGGAGACGTTCCAGGTCGGGGAGACGACCGTGGGTTCCGACGGTTCGCTGGTCACCGTCGACAGCCCGCTCGGCCGTGCCCTGCTGGGCCATGAGCCCGGCGACACCGTGCACTACCACACACCGGGCGGCTCGGAGAGCGCGGTCGTGGTCTCCCTGGGGCGGGCCGACTGAGCGCTCCGCCCCCCCCAACTGGCCTGTCTCCGGGCGTGATCGTCCGCTCACAGCAGCCGTGCCGCCGCGTCGGCGAGCTCCTCGGGCGGGGGCGTCACGTCGAGCCGTACGCCCTCCTCGTCGGGCTCCAGGGGTTCGAGCGTCCGCAGTTGCGAGGCGAGCAGTCCGGCCGGCATGAAGTGGCCGCCGCGCCGGCCGACGCGTTCGGCGAGCAGCCGCGGGTCACCGGTGAGGTGCACGAAGAAGACGCTCGGGCAGGCCGCGCGCAGGACGTCCCGGTAGCGGCGCCTGAGCGCGGAGCAGGTGACCACGACGCCGGTGCCCGCGGACTCGCGCGTGCGCAGCAGCCGGCCGACGCTCTCCAGCCAGGGCAGGCGGTCCGTGTCGTCGAGGGGGACGCCCGCCGTCATCTTGGCGATGTTGGCCGGTGGATGCAGGTCGTCGGCGTCCGCGAAGGGGACGTGCAGACGCGCGGCCAGCAGCCGGCCGACCGTGGACTTGCCCGTCCCGGACACCCCCATGACCACGACGCAGGGGTGCCGGGCGTCGCGCGGTGTCACCGGGCGGGCGGCCCGTCGGAGCCGGCCGGGTACTCCTCCAGCGGCACGAGGTCCTTGCGCCACGCGGACAGCACGGGTTCGACGACGCGCCACGCCTCCTCGGCCTCGTCCGCGCGGATCGACAGGGCCGGGTCGCCCGTGAGCACGTCCAGCAGGACTCTGCCGTAGGCGGGCAGGGGCGGCGCGTCCATCCGGGCGGTGAGGGTGAGCGGGGTGAACTCGTGGGCGGGCGAGCCGGTGCCCGTGAGGTCCAGGGTGAGTCCTTCGGGCTGGAGCTGGAAGCGGAGCACGTTCGGCAGGGCCGTCTGCCCGTGGCCGAACGGCAGATGGGGCACGGAACGGAAGCGCACGGCCACCTCCTTGCGGTTCGTGCCGAGCGCCTTGCCGCTGCGCAGCCGGAAGACGCATCCGGTCCAGCGCCAGTTGTCGATCTCCAGTTCCACCTCGGCGAAGGTCTCGGTGCGGCGTTCCGGGTCGACGCCCTCCTCGTCGGCGTAGGCGGGGATGTCCCGGTCGCCGATCCGGCCCGGCAGATAGCGGGCGCGGCGGGTGCGGCGCACGGCGTCCTCCTCGGTCAGCGGCCGCACCGAGCGCAGCACGTCGACCTTGCGGTCCCGCAGGTCGCGCTCGCCGAGGGTGATCGGCGGTTCCATGGCCACCAGGCACAGCAGTTGCAGCAGATGGTTCTGGATCATGTCCTTGAGGGCGCCGACGTGGTCGTAGTAGCCGGCCCGGCCCTCCAGGGCGAGGGACTCGTCCCAGACGATCTCGACCTCGGCGATGTGCGTGCTGTTCCACAGCGGTTCCAGCACCCGGTTGGTCAGCCGGCTGCCGAGGACGTTCTGCACGGTCGTCATGGCCAGGAAGTGGTCGACGCGGAACACCGCCTCCTCCGGCACCAGCCCGGCGAGCAGCCTGTTCAGTTCCCGCGCTCCGGCCAGGTCCTCGCCGAACGGCTTCTCCAGGACGATCCGGCTGCCCTCCGGCAGTCCGGCCTCGTGCAGTGCGACGACCGCGGCGGGGAACACCGCCGGGGGCAGCGCCAGATAGACGGCGACGGGCCCGTCCCCGTCGAGGACGGCGGCGACCTCGGCGGGATCGGTGACGTCGCACCGCACGTAGCGGGCCGACGCCACCACCGCCTCCGCGTCCGCGGACCGCGCGGGGCCGAGCCGGTCCGCCGCCCACTCCCGGTAGCGGGCGGTGCTCCAGTCCTGGCGTCCGGCGCAGACCAGGTCGAGTCCGTCGCCGAGGTGGCCCGCGCCCCGCAGTGCGGCCAGCGCGGGCAGCAGGAAGCGCGCGGTGAGGTCGCCCGTCGCGCCGAGGACTGCCAGCCGTGTGATCATCGCCGGGCTCCCGCCCTCGCCCGGGCCAGGTTCACACCGCTCGCGACGACCCCGATGTGGCTGAACGCCTGCGGGAAGTTCCCCATGAACTCTCCTGTCGTGGGATCGATCTGTTCCGACAGCAGTCCCAGCGGGCTCGCCCGGGCGCACAGCGAGGCGTACAGGTCCTCCGCCTCCTCGATCCTGCCCTGCGCGACGAGGTTGTCCACCAGCCAGAAGCCGCACAGCACGAACGCGCCCTCGGCGCCGGCGAGCCCGTCGGGCGACTCGTCGTGCAGATAGCGGTACAGCAGTCCGCCGCCGGCCGACAGGCGCTCGGCGATCGCGGCCGTGGTCGCCGTCATCCGGGGGTGCCCGGCCGGAACGACCTCGCGCAGCGGGAGGGCGAGGAGACTGGCGTCGAGGACGCCGCCGCCGTCCAGGTGCGCGCTGAGGGTCCGCGCGGCGGGGTCCCAGGAGTCCAGGACGAGCCCGCGCAGCCGTTCCGCGGCGTCCCGCCAGGCGGTGACGCGGCCGGGCAGTCCGTGCCGCTCGCCGATCCGCGCGGCCCGGTCCAGGGCGACCTGGCAGAGCCCGGCCGAGTAGGTGAACACACGGCCCTCGCTGCGCACCTCCCAGATCCCCTGGTCGGGATGGCGCCACGCCTGCTCGGCGGTGTCGGCGAGGCCCGCGAGGCTCGCCCACAGCGCCGGCTGGATCTCACCGCCGGCGCGCAGCCACTGGTGGGCGCAGTCCAGGATCTCGCCGTACACGTCGTGCTGGCGCTGGTCGGCGGCGCCGTTGCCCCAGCGCACCGGGGCGGACCGCCGGTATCCCTCCAGGGCGCCGTCCACGGCCTCGTCGGGCACCGGTCCGCCCCGCAGGTCGTACATGATGCGGGGCCGTCCGCTGTCCTCGAAGGCGTCGAGGACCCAACCGAGGAACGCGTCGGCCTCGCCGCCGAAGCCGATGCGGCGCAGGGCGAACACGGCGTAGGCGGCGTCACGGATCCAGGCGTAGCGGTAGTCCCAGTTCCGGATGCCGCCGATCGGGGCGGGCAGGGAGGACGTGGGGGCGGCGACGAGTGAGCCGTGCGCCCAGTCGTCGCAGAGTTTCAGCGTGATCGCGGAGCGGCGGACGAGGGGTTCCTCGGGGCCGTCGTAGTCGAGGTGTGCCATCCAGCGGTGCCAGGCGCCGGTGGTGGCCCGCAGCATCGCCTCCGCGTCGAACCGGTGGTGCCGGTGGAAGCGCCCCCAGGACAGGACGACGTCGAGCCGGTCGCCCTGCCGCAGCTCGTGGACGGTGCGCAGGCCGTCGAGCGGGCGGGTGGAGCGCAGGTGCAGCCGCAGGCCGGGGCGCCCGGCGGGCAGCACCTCGAGCCCGCTGAACACCGCCCGGGTGCCTGCGCCGCCGCGGGGTGCCAGTTCGGCGCGCAGCCGGACGTGCCCGTCCAGCACCCGTGCCGAGCGTACGAGCTCGCCGCGGCCGGCCGGCACGTCGTCGGTGAGGTCGGCGCCGGACCGCAGGGACAGCGCGTCGGTGACCTGGACGAGCCCGGTGGGGCCGCGCAGTTCGGTGACCAGGACGCCGGTGTCCGGCACGTAGTACTGGCGTGCCTCGACGAGGTCTTCGGGTACGAGGGTGAAGTGGCCGCCGCGGGCGTGGTCCAGCAGGCCGCACAGGACGGGTTCCGAGTCGAAGCGGGGCAGGCACAGCCAGGGGATGGAGCCGTCGACGCCGACCAGGGCGGCGGTCGTGCCGTCACCGATGAGGCCGAGGTCCTCCAGCGGCAGACAGCCGTCGCGCCTGCGGACCGGCCGGAACGGCGGGTCGGGGTCGTGCATGCGGTCTCGCCTCCACGGCGTCGGCGTCGAGGACCCGGGGCCCCTCATGCCGATCGTGCCGGGTCCGGCGGCGGCCGGGCGGCCGGTGCCGCCTTTCCGGTGACGTCCGGGGGCCGTCCGGCGCAAGGCGCGTTTCGCCCGGCCGGGTGCGATGAGTTCCCGGCGCGGCGCCGGTCTGCCCTGGTGACGCCGTGCCGCACGGCACCCTGCCCACGCACCGACCCCGGAGGCCATGATGACCACCGCTCCCCGTGACCCGGACACCTCGCGGCCCGGCCGCCCGCCCGTCGTCGACATGGCCACCTGGCAGAAGGCCCGGGACGAGCTCCTGGTGCGGGAGAAGGCGCACACCCGTGCGGGTGACGCCCTCGCCGCCGACCGGCGCCGGCTGCCGATGGTCGAGTTCGACGGCACGGCCGAGGTCGTCGGACCCGGCGGCCCGGTCCCGTTCCTCGACCTGTTCGAGGGCCGCGACGAACTCCTCGTCTACAAGCACATGTGGTACGACGGTGCCCCGCACCAGGGCCAGTGCGAGGGGTGCACGACGGCCGCCTGGCACATGAGGGACGCCGTGTACCTGAACGCGCGGGGCGTCTCCTTCGCCGTCGTGACCACGGGCCCCTGGGACGAGGTGGCCGCCTTCACGGAGTTCATGGGGTACACGCAGCCCTGGTACTCGGTACGCGGGCTGGACGAGCCCGTCGGCGGGGCGATGGGCTACCTCACGGCCTATCTGCGCGACGGGGACCGCGCGTTCCTGACCTACCGGACGACGGGCCGCGGCAACGAGCCCGCCAACAACTCGCTCGCCCTGCTCGACATGACGCCCCACGGGCGGGGTGAGGCGTGGGAGGAGCACCCCGAGGGCGGCTCCCCCGCCCATGACGCCTGCTGGTACTGGCGTTCGGACGCCGACGGCAACGCCACCTGGGGCCCGGACAGCCGGCCCGTGGCGCAGTGGACACGGCCCGGTGTCACCCGCGAGACGACGCTCGGCCGCCGCGGACCCCACCACTGACGCCAGGCCGCCGCGGCCCTCACCTGTGACGTCAGGCCGCCGTCATCCCCACCAGTGACGTCAGGCCGCCGCTATCCCTCGTCCGCCCGCACGACGACGACCGGGCAGGCGGCGTGCTGCACACAGTGCTGGGCCACCGATCCGAGGAGCAGCCCGGCGAACCCGCCGCGGCCCCGGCTGCCGACCACGAGCAGGGACGCCTCGCGGGACGCGTCGACCAGGATCCCGGCCGGGGCGCCGTAGCGCACCTCGGTGCGGACCTCCACCGGCGGCCGGGGTCCCAGGGTGTCCTGGACCGCCTCGGTCAGCTCGTCGCGGGCGCGTCCCTCCAGGGCCGCCTCGTCGCCGCTCTCCGGCGGCAGCCAGCCGAGCGCCCCGTGGTACGCCGGCATGACCCAGGCGCCGACGACCCGTACCTCGCCGCCGGTGAGCCGCGCCTGCCGTACGGCCCAGCGCAGGGCCTGCCGGGACGCGTCCGAGCCGTCCACCCCCACCACGACCCGGTCCGCTGTCTCGTCCTGCTCGGCCATGCTTCCTCCTCGGCTCGACGGCCCGGCTCCAGCCTCGTCCCGACGGCGGCCCGCCGCAGTCCCACAGGGCCGGCCGGGGGCCGTCAGAGGCGGACGACGATCAGAGCGATGTCGTCGGAGGAGCCGCCCGCGACGTCGAGCCGGGCGAGCAGCGCGTCCGCCAGCCGGTCCGCGCCCGACGCGCCGTCCTGTGCGAGGGCGGTGGTCAGCCGGGCCAGACCGACGTCGATGTCCTCCCCGCGGCGCTCGATGAGGCCGTCGGTGTAGAGCACGAGCGTGTCGCCCGGCTGGTAGGAGACACCGGCCTGGGGGCGGGGCACATGGTGCTCGCGGGTGCCCAGGGGCGGGTCGGTCGCCTTGTCCAGCAGTTCGAACGAGCCGTCGGTGTGGAGCAGGACGGGCGGCGGATGACCGGCGCTGCTGTAGATGATCAGCCGGCTGCGGGTGTCGACGAGGACCTTGACGGCGGTCGCCGCCGTGGCGCCCTCCATGGAGCGGGCGTACAGGCCGAGCACCTCCAGCGCCTGGGCGGGGCTGGGGATGGCCCGGATCACCGCGCTGAGGGCGCTGCGGAGCATGCCCATGACGGCGGCGGCGTGCAGGCCGTGGCCGACGACGTCCCCGACGGCGGCGGCGTAGCGGTCGGGCGGCAGATCGACGACGTCGTACCAGTCGCCGCAGACGTTGAGGGAGGAGGCCGCGGGCAGATAGCGCACGGCGATGTTGTCGTGGTGCCGTTCGAGGTCGGGGGCGGAGAGCATGGCCTCCTGGAGCGCCACGCCGATCTGGCGTTCCCGGGCGTGGGCCTGGCGCAGCTCCTGGTTCAGCCGGTGCACCTCGCGGGCGCGGACGTACAGCTCGGCGGCCATGCCCTTCTCCAGGTCGGTCAGTTCACCGGCCGGCTCCTGGGCACGCTGGGAGCGGACGAACCCGGTGACGTCGTCGGCGCGCTGGACGATCCACCGCACCGCGCCGTCCGGTCCGGTGATCGGGGTGTGGATCTCGGACCACCAGCGCTCCTCGAAGCCGCCCGGCACGCCGGGGGCGGGGATGTCGTAGCGCTGGAGCACCAGGGTCTCCGGTTTACCGCTGTTCAGGACGCGCGTGAGGGAGGCTCTGAGAGTGTCCCCGGCGTGTTCGACACGCGCGCCGGGGTTCTCGGGCAGGGCGTCGAAGAAGGGCTTGCCGACGAGTTCGCCGGAGGTGCGGCCGGTGGCCGTCAGGTAGGCCGGGTTGACGTAGCGGATCACCAGGTCCGCGTCCAGGACGAGGTACGGGCTCGGTGTGGCGTCGAAGAAGGCCGTGAATTCGATGTCCGCCGTCATGCGCGCTCTCCGCACCCCCGAGCGCCTTCGCCGTCAGTACCAATCTACGGGGGGTGCGGCCGCCCGGCTCCTCCGGCGGCGGGGTCGACGGGGTCCGTGGCTCTGGCTCTGTCGCGGCGGCGGGGTCGACGGGGTCCGTGGCTCTGGCTCTGTCGCGGCGGCGGTGCTCGGTGGAGGGCTCGGCCCGGGGGGAAACTGGGCCGAGGGGGAACGGTGCGGGGGGCCGGTGGCTTGAGGCGGGCGACGCGGCCGAGGGTGCGCTGCCAGTTCAGGCCGGGCGACGCGGCCGGGAGTGAGCCGCCCGTTCAGGCCGGGCGACGCGGCCGGGAGTACGCCGCCCGCTTAGGCCGGGCGACGCGACGGGGAGTACGCCGCCCGGCCGACGACGGCGGTCCCGGAGGGTCGCGCGCCAGCCTGCGGGGGCCGGTTCCGGTCGCGGGCCGGCCCGCGGGACGGTCCCGGCCGCGGGCCAGCCCGCCGGGGGTCAGTCACGGTCGCAAGCCGACCCGCCGGGGGCAGTCCCGGTCGCGAGCCGGCCGGCCCGCAGGGGCCGGTCCCGGCAGCGCGCCAACCCGCCGGGGGTCAGTCCCGACCACGCGCCGGTCCACCCGGGGCCAGTCCGGTCACGCGCCGCCCCGCCGGAGGCAGTCACCCCCGGCAGCGCGCCGACCCGCCGGGGGTCAGTCCCAGTCGCGTGCCGGACCACCGGGAGCAGTCACTCCCGGCCGCGCGCGGCCCCTCCGGGTTCAGTCCTTGCCGTGGCGCATCAGCCACACGCAGACGCCGAGCGCCGCGGCCGCCACCAGCAGGCCACGGTGCTCCCGGGCCATGCGGGCGCCCTGGGCGGCCTTGTCCTGGACGGGCCGGGGAGCCTTCTCCTGCCACAGGTGCCCGGCGTGCTCCACCGTGTCCTTGACCTGGTCCGGCATCTTGGCCTGCACACGCGCCGTCGCGTCGGACGCCTTGGCCTTCACCTCTTCGGCCTTGTGGGCGGCCTGCTCCTTGAGGGCGCCGGCCCGGTCGGCCGCCTGGACCTTCACCTCGGCGGCCTTCTCCTGGGCGCGGCTCTTGACGTCGGCCTTGGCCGCCAGGGCCTCCACCGTGGTGCCGAGTTCGTGCCGGGTGTGCTCCACCTGCGCCCGCAGTTCCTCGGGGGTCTCGGCGGTGGGCTTGTCGTGGGGGGCCTGAGTCATCGGTGCGCACTCTCCTTGATCTCGGCCACGTCGGCCTTGACGTTCTCGATCGCCTGCTGGGGCTTGGGCGGGGCCGCCCGCGACACCTGCTTCTTTCCGGTCAGCGCCATCACGGCGGCGATCACGCCGAGCACCGCCGTCACGATGAGGGCCGCGGCCCACACGGGCAGCGGTACTGCCAGCGCCGCGATCGCCGTGGCCACGAGCGCCTGGAGCATCAGGAACCCGACCAGGCCCGCGCCGCCGAAGAGCCCGCCTCCCTTGCCGTACCGCTTGCCCTTCTCCTTCATCTCCGCCTGTGCCAGGCGCAGTTCGGCCCGCACCAGCTCCGTCAGCTGCTGCGACGCGCGCTGCACGAGTTCCCCGACCGGCTCCGACCTCGTCGTCTGGTGGTCGGAGAGGGGGCGCGTCTGAGTGTCCGACGCCATGGCGATCACCTCCCGTCTCTCGGTTCTGGCAGGAAGGCGCCGGGGCGCCGTCCGCTGAACGGGCGAGTACCCCGAAAGTCCCGTTCACGACAAGCGGATGCGAGCCGAAGCCGAAGGCGTCCGGGAGGCACGGCGGACCTTCACGGCACCTCCACGCCGCTGCGGGCGCCCAGGCGTGCGAGCAGGGCACCCGGGCGGCAGTGGAGTCGAGGAAGGGACCCGTCGTGATCGTCACCGCCGTCCTGCTGCTGCCCGGTATCGGCGTGCTGCTGCTGGTGATGAGCCGTGTCGAGGACTGGCTGGCCGCGGCGCCCGGCGCCGCGCGGCACGCCCGGGGCGGACGCCGTCATCTGAGGCTGGTCCGGGGTGGTGCGGCGGACGCTCCCGCCCGTCCGGCGGCGAAGCCGTCCCCGCGCCGCGCGCACGCGGCTTGAGCGCACCCGGCACGGACGAGGGCCGGACCCCCGCGGTCAAGCGGAGGTCCGGCCCTCGTCGGATGTGTGAGCCGCGGTCTACGCGGTGCGGCCGCCGCCGCGCCGGTCCGCCGTACGGCCCGCCGCTCCCCCACCGGAAGGGGACCTGCGCGGGCCCCCGCGTCGCGATCCGCCGGCGGCGGTGCCCGTGGCGCCGGTGGCGCCGGTTCCGGACCGGCGCGGGGAACCGCCACCGGTCTTCCGGGCGCCGGCCTCGGGTGCCGCCTTGGTTGCCGCCTTGGTTGCCGCCTTGGGCGCGCCCTCGCCACGGCGCCGCCGCCCGCCGCGCGTGGACGGCTTGGCGGTGCCGGTCTTGCGGGCCGGGCGGGACGCCGCCGGCTGCGGCTGCTCCGGCACCGGGATGGTCACGGCCACACCGGACGGTTCACGGGCACCGGTGATCGTGGCCAGCGCGGTGTCGCCCGAGGTGATCCGGGACGTCCGCGGGCGGATGCCCGCCTCCGACATCAGCCGGGTGACGTCCCGCTTCTGCTCGGGCAGGACGAGCGTGACGACGCTGCCTGAGCCGCCTGCGCGGGCCGTGCGGCCGCCCCGGTGGAGGTAGTCCTTGTGGTCGGTCGGCGGATCGACGTTCACGACGAGGTCGAGGTCGTCGACGTGTATACCGCGTGCCGCGACGTTGGTGGCGACCAGCGCGGTGACGTCGCCGTTCTTGAACTGCTCCAGCGTGCGGTTGCGCTGCGGCTGGGAGCGGCCCCCGTGCAGTGCGGCGGCGCGGACGCCGACGGCAAGCAGGCGCTTGGCGAGCCGGTCCGCGGACCTCTTGGTGTCCAGGAAGAGGATGACGCGGCCGTCACGGGCGGCGATCCGCGTGGTGACGGCCTTCTTGTCGGTCTCGTCGAGGAGGTGGAGCACGTGGTGCTCCATGGTGCTCACGGCTCCGGCGGACGGGTCCACGGAGTGGACCACCGGGTCGGTGAGGAACCGCTGGACGAGCCGGTCGATGTTCGCGTCAAGGGTGGCGGAGAACAGCAGCCGCTGTCCATCGGGCCGCACCTGCTGGATCAGCTTGGTGATCTGCGGCAGGAAGCCCATGTCCGTCATCTGGTCGGCCTCGTCCAGCACCGTGATGCGGACCTGGTCGAGGACGCAGTCGCCGCGCTCGACGAGGTCGTTCAGCCGGCCGGGGGTGGCCACCAGGACCTCGGCCCCGCGCCGCAGCGCACCGGCCTGCTTGGTGATCGACAGCCCGCCGACGACGGTGGTCAGGCGCAGGTTCACGGACGTCGCGTACGGCGTCAGCGCGTCCGTCACCTGCTGGGCGAGCTCGCGGGTGGGGACCAGCACCAGGGCGAGCGGCGCCTTGGCCTGCGCGCGCAGCCCCGCGGTGCGGGCCAGCAGGGCCAGGCCGAAGGCGAGCGTCTTGCCGGAGCCGGTACGGCCCCGGCCCAGCAGGTCGCGCCCCGCGAGCGAGTTCGGCAGGGTGGCGGCCTGGATGGGGAAGGGGGTGGTCACGCCCTGCGCGGCGAGGGTCTTCAGCAACGCTTCGGGCATGTCCAGACCGGCGAAGTCCTCGACGGCGGGAAGTGCGGGCGTCGTGCTTTCCGGCAACCGGAATTCCCTGTGCGACGGCGTGGGTGATGCGGGTGCCGTGCCGCGTCGATTCGACTTCTGGGGTCTGCGGGCCATGCGGTTCTCTCTGCCTTCCTGGAAACAGCACAAACCGGGGTCCGCATCACAAGGATGCGGACCCCGGTGAGCGGAATACGTCCGGCGATCAGGCGGGGACGATGTTCTCCGCCTGCGGGCCCTTCTGGCCCTGCGTGACGTCGAAGGAGACCCGCTGGCCCTCCTGGAGCTCGCGGAAGCCCTGCGTCGCGATGTTCGAGTAGTGGGCGAAGACGTCAGGGCCGCCGCCGTCCTGCTCGATGAATCCGAAACCCTTTTCGGAGTTGAACCACTTCACGGTTCCCTGTGCCATGACGTTCTCCTTCTGATAGGCAACGGGCCCCATCCGGAGAAGCCGGTAAAAACGAATAATGCGCCTGATGGATGAACATTCCCGTCAGGCGCACATAGGTTCATGGGTACCACAACTGCAACTCGATAACCGTAGCACAGATCGGCCGCCGATGCCGGGCGATCTGTGCGCGGGTCGGGAACGGAAGCGGGGCCGGAAGCGGGGTCGGGAAGCAGGGCGGTAATGCCGCCGCGGCGGGGTAAGCGGTGGGCGTTCAGCCCCCGTTATCTTCTTCGCGGTCCTGCAAGAGGGCCGCTGGCCTCCGGGCCCGGTATGACTGTGTCCCCCTGTCCGAGATGACCTGGGGGGTGGTGTCGCCGGGTCCGAGGGGTGCCGATG
>Ga0164243_10002780_pt1 | contig 28502 bp, 18 predicted proteins | sample OricompcompostOP_FD_108781 | JGI IMG/M metagenome (GOLD analysis project Ga0164243, IMG submission 108781) | Organic Plus compost microbial communities from Emeryville, California, USA - Original compost - Organic plus compost (OP) | ecosystem: Engineered > Solid waste > Mixed feedstock >... | reverse complement strand
TTCAACCATGGAAGAGCCGTCGCTCGCATCCTGTGATTCAAGGGCACCGGCCGACTCTCTGGTACCGGCACCTACGCCGACTCCAAGACTGGGGGGAGCACCGTCCGGTGAGCATTTTGTCGCTTGGCTACGCCGGCGCATCGAAGAGCGCAAGCTAATCATCAATGACGCCAAGGCGCTGGTGCATACGGTTACCGACACCGTCTATCTGGTCAGTCCCGGGATATTCCAGCGCTACGCTCAGGAACATCCCGAGACCGCCGTCCTTGCCAAGCAGGACCAGATGGCCGACTGGCAGTGGGTGCAGAAACGGTTCGAAAAGCTGTAACTCCACCGCAAGCAGCAGAACGGTCTGAACATCTGGACCTGCACAGTCACGGGGCCGCGGAAGTCGCGGCGTCTCCACGGCTACCTGCTGGAAGATCCGCGTGTTCTGTTCATCGATTTACCGCCGAATAACCCGTACTTATCTCTATCGCTCTCTACGGACTCCGTGCCCCAGCCTTCGTAGAAGGGCGTGGTTGAGGTGGTCGCCGACCGTGCCAGTCGGCCTGTGTCTTGAACTGCTCCGCAGTCCCTTTGGCCCAGGACTGCAGCCGCGCTGACACTTGCGTCAGCTCCGCTTTCGCCTGCTCGGTCGGCATGGGCATGCAATCCGCGAGCCCGCCGGGACGCATGCAATGTTGTCAGCAGGAAGTTGAAATGCAGTGCCGACCATCAACCACACTCAACTTTCTTGATCGTCGGGATACGCCGCTTGGGGAATCGGTACCCAGCCATCGCGGGTGATGCCTGCCCCGATGCGTATGTTCTTGCTTTCGGTGGCAGCCCAGTGCCCACCACGGTGCAATACAGCGCGAATCACCGACTTCCGTGGATGATCCTCATCCGCCTTGGCAGAACTGCATATGGCATTCCAAGTATGCTTGTCCGGCATGCTGTCCAACCGTGGACCAACCAGTTGATCAAGAATTTCAGTCGAGACATTGTGCCGCCCGCCATGGTGTGGCACTTGGAAATACCGAATGCCTGGCAACGCGAGTCCCGTAAAAGGTGCGTAGTCGATTGCCTCCTGCAGCGCTTCACGCCCGGCATCGCCAGTAAGCATGATGCGATGGCCGTTTAAGACGGCCGACTGCACCACACTCATTTCATTTTCACGACTGGTCGGCTCAGGTGGAAAATACTCCTCGCCCCACAGGGACTTGATGTAGGCGGTCGCGGCCTTCACCACCCGGAATATGCTGCTCAGCGCGCTATCCAAAGCACCCTCTTCAACAGCCTCCGGTGTCTTCGCGGAGTCCACGATCAGGTCGAAGTAGCGGCCTAGAGTCGGTGCCATCACCATGAAGGGACCGATGCTCTGCCCCTGAAGAGGGGCATGGATTGGAATTCCCTTTTCTACCGCCAGATCCTCAAGAATTGCCGTGGCGTCGTAGATGGAGCGCAACTTCCGCCTCAGCGCTTCAACTGATTCATAGTTCTCGAATCGATCGATCAACTGGTCCGCGTATATCCACGGCCTGTTGATCCAAAGATTCCTGACCGTGCATTGCTCCAGGACTTTTCGCAGCCCATTGGCGTGGTCGCGGTCAGGGTGCGTGAGGATCACATGGTCGATGACAGTTGTTCCATAGTAGGTCTTCAGGTGCTCGACAATCTGATCTCCAGTATCCAGATATCCACCGTCAACGACATGCACGCCCGCAGTGCCATTCACCGAATAGCGCAGCGTTATCGCATCCCCGCTTTTCGCAGTTTCGACGCCAAGAAAGTCGATCTCGAAGTAGTCAGCCATACATCCATCCCGTTTTATGCCAAGAAAGTGCCGGTGGCTTTGCCCCTACCAACGATCCACTGCACATGTGAGTCCTGTCGGAGTCCATACCAACGACACGGCGGGAAGGCCGCCTGCATGCTCGGCAATGCCGCGCAATGTATTTCGGTCGATACCCGAATGCGGGCCGCCTTTCGGGTGGCTGTGCCACGTTCCGATGAAGGCGAGATACCCCAAAGAGGCCGCGTTTGTAGTGCGCAAATTTTGAACAAGCCCATTGGTTCCGAGGACGAAGCGGGCGGCCTCTCGAACACTGTCAGGCGGTGCGTCAACAAGGCCCGCAATGGTGATGGTTCGATTTTCAAACGAGATGCGGCCAACCAAGGCTCCGCCTGTTTCCAGCGTGCCCCAGCGCAGTGCATCAGCATGGATCGCTTGCGCAACTGGGTGCAGAATCCGAATGTTCCAGCCAGCATCGTCTGCTACTTCGAGCGCAGTGGTCGGGCCAAGGCTGGCGCGGGTCCATGCCATACCGAGGCCTTCGGCATCCGAGATTCCGGTGCAAAGCGTCGCTTCCTTCGGAAGCCCGCCAACGAGCCAACGTTCCAGTTGCAGGCCGGCCAGTGACGCAGACCGCGAAACAGCGGCATCAGACATTGGCGTCGTGAGTGAACGGCAGTTGTCGCCCACAAAAATGCGTGTCGGCTCAGACGTATCACCGGCAATCGACGCACGCAGTTCCGGCATAAACCGGCAGCACTCGAACAGGAATGCCGTGAGATCGTCAACCCGACCGGCGCGACCAGGTCCTTCGAGCAAAACCGCGACACAGCGGCCCTGACCATACATCGCGATCCGTACCAAGCGGGCAGGAGACTGGTTCAGTGCTGCTGATTGTGTTTCTGCGGCCAGCACCTGAAGTGAGGCCGTCGCATCCACGATGAGGGCCGCATTCTGCGGAACGGCCGCAGCAAACTGCTCCGGATCGACCAAAAGAGTCACTGCGTCGGCGTCGAACGCGCGTGATTGGAGATGCGACAGCGACTCAAAGGCCGTCTTCATCAGCGCCGACTTCCGAGGTGGGACCAGCGCCGATGCCCGCTCAATGAGTGCATGCCGCGCCGCGTTGTGAGGTGACATGGATTCGTTATCGACGAAAGTCATTGAGCCGAAACCAGCTCGCCCTAGTTGCATCGCGATTTTCGAGCCCAAGCTTCCGCAGCCAAGTATGACCAACGGCTGCGATATGGCCACTGATGGAATGCCGGACGTTCTTGCCAGCAAATCAGGTGACAACGAATGCGCGTGAAAGGCTGGGTGCACCGTAGCGTTTCGCTCAAAAAGCGATTGCGGGTTGAGCTCATAGCGCACCACGTAGGGCAATACCTCAACACTTCTTCCAGGTGAGCCAACAAGCGACGCTGGTCTTTGTACAGTCAGAATCACAATCGCGTACAAACCATGCGCCCAACCACGCGAGTCCTGCTGCATATCTAGGATGGAGCGTCCATAGTAGGCGTCCAAGCCTTGGGCCAAAGCGTCACGATCGATGCCCAGTTCCGCTGCTCGATTGAGCAGCGTCGCGAGATCGACAACCGTCTCCGGTTGATAGTGTCCGACCACATGCGGGTGGCCTCCGGTCATTCGAGCGCGCACAATGAAGACTGCGGTATGGCCATTTCCCCATGTGCCCAATTGATCGTTGTGGGCCTCCTGGTAGAACACAGGATCGACTTGCGCACTGAGCTCGGTATTGATGATGGCGTATAGCCCGCCATCAATCGTCACGTAGCCTGCGGGAACTATCAAAATCGTGCCGTCAGCAGGAGCGGCGGTCGCAACCTCCTCGGCACTAAACACAATAGTCGAAGGACAACTGTCTCGACGCGTCGGCTCCCACCCCTGCTCCAGGTCCAGTAACGTCCCGGCCGCGGCCTTGTGTAGCCAATCGATTAACTGATCGATAATGGCGTCCAGGCCAAACCGATGCAGCAGCTCGTCCAAAGATCCCTCGAACAGGCACGGCGAGACCAACTCACCTTTGCGATGAGGATTGATGTGCGGCAAGTTGAGCGGAAAGTCCGCACGCAAGAAAGGCTTGGGTGCGGACAGGGGCCAGTCACTGCCGAATACCAGAACGCATGTCTCGACAGCGCGCACTCCGGTTCCGGAGACGCCGTTGCGCCGAGACCTGTTCGGCAGTTGGACAGCAACATCGACGTCAATCTGCGTCGATTCACCACTTGCTCTTGGCTCGCCAACGCGGATCAGGCCCCTATGGCGCTGAAGTTGATGCAGTGCGTCTGCGATGGTGCCCGTCATGATGCGCCATGCGGCATGGGAGTGCGCGCAGAGGTCACCACGGCAGCGGCCTTCGATCCGGACTCCTTCTTCGAGGGAGGCTGCACACCCTGAGCGGTGATGGTGAAAACGAGTGGCTCTACGGATTTTTCGCTCGGGTATTCGCCGGTGCAGTAGAACTCGCCTTTCGCTTCATCCACGATCGCCACGTACTCACGCTTCGCACGGATGCAGGGCGGATCGCTGTCGTCGTCTGCAATCGGGTTGCAACTGGCGACGATGACGGCGCCCTCACGGGTCTGCGAAAGCGCCTTGCGGGCGTCGGCATCGAGCTTGGCCTTTTCGCGGTGGGTGGACCAACTGTCTTCGGACAGCGAATGCCAGGAACAGTGATGCGGTGCCTGCATGATGTCGTACTCAAGCACTTCGGCTTCGTCCTTGTGGCGTTGCCACTGGCGGTTCCAGATGAACACCTCAGCATCGCCACCAGTAAGGAATTTTGCGCCATCCGGCGTCTGTGCATCGGCGGCCAGCGTGATGTTCAGGATCACGCTGGACTGGTTCTTGACCAGGCTCTCTTCCTCTTCTTCGTCATCTTGGGCATTCAGAGGGGATAAAAGAAATGCGGAGAAGAATGCGGAACTCTTGCCATTGATCGTCGAGAAGCGCGTGTCCACCTTCCGCACAATAGAGGTGAGATCATCGGTCTTGCCGTCGATGTCCTCGCCCATAATCTGAATGCGGTCACCGTTCCCGACGGCGAAATTCTTGTCACGGTTCAGTTGTACGCGCCGACGGGCCTCCGTATTGAACGCCTTGGCGTCGTCACACAATGTATGCGTCTTGCTGGCGCGTCGAAACACGATCGGGGACGACCACATCTCGCGGATCACGATCTTCTTGTCCTTGTGGTTTTTTTTGTCATCCGTGTACTTGTCCAACGGCCCCAGGTGGAAGTGCCGCGTCAGGCCTCGGCAATGGTCTTGGTCCGGGTGGCTCAGCAGGAACGCATCGACATACGGCCGGCCGTTCTCATCCTTCTTCAGGCATTCGCGCAGATCCTTGGCTACATCGCGCGCCTCCCCGTCAGGGTCGTCGGCGTCTTGCCTGATGTTTACGTCGATCAGCAGGGTCGTTGCGTCGAGATCGCCAAACTTGATGAGGGTCATGTCCCCGTTGCTGACGGGAAAAAATGTGATGGTTGTGGGCATTGATGTCTCCGGGTAGACGACCGAAGGATGATCGCGTATAGTTAATGTACGACTATTTTCTATATCCGTCTACTTTTTAGGCGCAACTAATGCAAGATTCCCCTGTCACTGCCGCCGATCCTGCTGAGCCCAAGGGACTAAGTTGGGGGTTGGAGAGCAGACTTCAATTCATTGATTTCCGTCTGCGCTGGGAGCGACGCATCAATCGGATGGATCTCATCGAGCACTTTGGCATATCGGTCCCTCAGGCATCGCTGGACATTGCCAGGTACATGGAGTTGGCGCCGAGCAACCTCACTTACGACCGCAGTTCCAGGACCTACACGGCAGCGCCGTGTTTTCGCCCGCTTTACCAACGAAGCTCGGCGCAACGCTATCTAGCGGAGCTGCTGGCGACCAAGATGGGAGTTGTCGAGCCGGCGGCCAGCTTTATCGGCTCTGCACCAGAGACAGATTGGGCGCCTTCCCCCTGGCGCACGATCAATGAACATACCGTCGAAGCAGTGGTCCGGGCAATTCGGCAGCAGGAAGCCATTCGGGTGAGCTACCAGTCCATGACATCCTTGGACGAATCGATTCGCCTGCTGTCTCCACACGCCCTTGGCAACGATGGTTTTCGCTGGCACGTGCGCGCGTTTTGCCACAAGCGCCAGCGCTTCAGCGATTTCGTCCTCGCCCGAATCCTGCGCATCGAGGGCTTCGAACCAAGCCAAGTGGACTCCAGCCAGGATGTACATTGGCATACTGTGCTGATGCTGGTGCTTGCACCGCACCCCGATTTGCCCGCAGCCAAGAAACGAGTCTTGGAGCTGGACTACGGCATGGAAGATGGACAAGTCGAACTTCCGTGCCGTCAAGCGTTTCTGTACTACACGCTAAGGCGTTTGGGCTTGCATACTAAGGAAGCGCCAGACCCTCTCGCGCAACAGATCACGCTGAAAAATCGCGATGAAATCCAACCCTATATCGACGCTTTGACAGTACAGGCTTGACTTCCATGGCAACTATTTTCGAACTGGTTAAGGACCCGTACGAGCGCAAGGCACGTGTGGTTCCAGGGCTTCTCGTGGCTTTGCCATTGCTCGTCCCCTTGCTATGCGTCTACGGAGCAAAGCATCCTGTGCTTACAGGTGTAATCGGCTTGCTTGGCGGCTGTGGCGCCATTTATGCGCTTGCAAGTGTGGCTCGTGGTCGCGGGAAAAAACTAGAAGAGATTCTTGTTGCAAAGTGGGGCGGCATGCCCACAACCATCGCTCTACGCCATCGTGACAAGTTTCTCGATAGTGTCAGCAAGCAGCGCTACCACACGGCAATCACGGCGAAGCTGGGTATTGCCATGCCGACGGCAGAGGAAGAGTCAGCAAGCCCCGATAAGGCAGACGACATATACATCGGTGCAACCAAACGGCTTCGCGAACTCACGCGATCTAACAAGCAGCTCTTGCTGAAAGAGAACATTGCCTATGGATTTCACCGCAATATGTTGGCGATGAAGCCCGTCGGCATCGTGTCGTGCCTCCTGGGTATCCTATACGGATTGCTGATTGCAAAGGTTCTCCAGGTAACGCCTCCCCATTTTGATCCTGTGCACTTTGCCGATCCGGGGCTCGCCGCAGGCTTGACGCTGCTAATTTCGCTGGCGCTACTTGCCGCTTGGCTGCTGTATTTTGATCAGAGCGCGGTGAGGCGTATGGGTTTCGTCTATGCGGAACGCCTATTTGAGTGCTTGCCGTCGTTACCTTCTTCAGCCTCACGGAAAAAGCCACAGGTCGCACAGGGCGCTTGAACGCACGACGCCGGATGCTGTTCTACTTCGCCAATCTGCCCGCGCTGCAGGAAGCGGCGTAGACACGAGCAATTGCTACCTTTATCGCAAAGAGACGAACTGGTTACTCGGCCCTTCCGATCGAAGGCTCAGGTTCGTACTGTTCGACACGACGTAGCCTAATGGCCGCGTCAGGGTGAACGGGAACAGCACAGGCAGCGACTGCAGGCTGGGCACCGAAACGGGCTTGCCCGCGTAGCGCACCGCCGCCTCGATCAACCAAGCCGTGAGTTCCTCGTTATCGATCGCCGTTGGTGCTAGCCGGATGACCCGCTTGCCTTTCTCGACGCGCTCGACGGCGCCCCAGCTAGCCTGGCTCTGAATGACCATGTTGGTCATTCGCCGTGTGCCTTCGCGCTCTCCATAGGTTTCACTCATACGCCGATGCACCTCCGCGGATGCGCAGTCGCCTTGGATGGCAGACAGACGCCCCACGAGTTCTGCCACCTTGCCAAAGAACGGGTACGTCGCAATGGTCATGCCCCAGCAAAGCGCGGCGGCCGGAATGTCCGGATACGTATTAAGGATGGTCACGCCGCGATCCGCGTAAGCGACAAGTTCTGCGCGCGGCTCCAGCCACATCCGGTTCAGTACGGTACGGGTTTTCTTCTTGGCTTCCACGCCAAGCTCAGCTGCATCAAGCAGTGCATTCAGATCATCCAGCCCAGCCACCCCAGCACGAATATTCAGTGCGGTAGCCGCCCAATCAAGCTGAATAAACCGATCGAACCCAATCTTTGGAGCTGATGAATTCATTCGGCACTATTCCCATAGCTGACTTTCACAAAGGGCACGATCAATTCTTCGACCGATACCCCGCCATGGACCACCACCTGCTCCCCTTCCGGCACGAAGGCGGTTCGTCCGCCGGCGAATAGGGGCATGAAGTTCGTGGGTAATCCAGCGATGTCCAACCTCACTGTGTTGGGGCAGGCCGCTGCGGAATCGGCCAGTAACGGTTCGCTCCGATAAACCCGCACACGCTCGCCCCGCGTCTCGGCAATGACGCCCTGGTTGGGTCTACCGACGCCAGTGGACTCCACATTCCCGTGGTCCGCCGTGAGATAGATGTGGTATCCATTGTCCAGCAGCAGCGAGAACAGCCGGTCGACGAAACCGGTCGTCAACCAGTTCCCGATCCACATCGCCACGTCTTTCTTGGACCGCTCCTTGTGGAGCCGATCGTCCACCTCATCTATGACCAGGCCAACCACCTTCGGACCCCGGTCGATCAAATCCGCTTCCAGTGCGTCGAGCTGATTGGTATGTCGCAGCGCGCGTCGATACATCACATCATTCGAATTGACGCCTTCGTTCTGCCAGAACGTCTTCCACAAGGATTCTTCTTTATCCGTCCGGTCAATTGAGTCTTCAAACTCACGTGGCTTCAGGCCGGAGAACAGCGCTTGGCGTGAAACTGATGTCACTGTAGGTAGCCAAGCGAACGAGGTCCCTTCGTCAAACGCAAAACGCTTCTCGCTGGTAATCAGCCGCTCTCTGATCTGTACCCACTGATCGAACGCAAGGCCGTCGAATACCAGTAGGGCTACTTTTTCTTCGCCCGACGCACGCCGATGCCGCAAAAAACGCGGGATGTGATGCACCATCACGGGTCCCTTCGTCGCCGGTTGAAGGATCAGGTCGGCATAGTGCTTGGCTGCTACCCATGCTTGCAGCCGCGCATCCGATTCGTCTTGGATTGCTCTTAGTCGATTCCGAACTGCGTGTTGTTCACCATAGCTTGTCTCCGCGACAAGTCCATGAGCCCGAGATAATATTTCGCCGAAGCTCTTGGCAAACTCGCTCCAGTCTTTGTGCGAAGACGAAGCACTGGGCAACGCATTGAATAAACCATCAATGCCTTTGAGCACCAGGGCCTGCAGTGCCGCCGGGTCCTGGACAATGCCGGCCTTGATCCAACTCGGCATCCCCGCAGGAACGCTGTGCACCGCCAGCGGATGCAAGCTGCCGTCGAGGAACATGGAATCGACCAGCACCTGCACATCGGAGTGGTCGAACGGAATCTCGATCTTGGCGACGTAGTCTGGTGGTGGCGGCTCCCCGGTACGCGTGCCATCAAGGCCCAGGGTCGTTAGGTAGCGATACCACGCATCCTGGACCACGCGCAGCAGCGCACTCTTGGAGGCCAGCCATGTGGCGACGGGCAGGTCCGTGAATAATCCCTTGCCCTGAATGATGCTTGCCGCGTGCTGGGCGAACAGCGGTGGCAGCGAGCGGTTGGCGAAGTGCATTCGCAGCAGCTCATGCCAGAAATCGACCGGGTTGCGAATGGATCTCGGCGTCAGTTGATAGACGTGTTCGAGAATGAAGTCCTTGGACTCGTTCTCGCCACGCGCTGACTGTAATTCGGTCTGGTGGGCATGAAACAGCCCGGAAAAATGCTCCGGCTCGACTTGCTGTACCGCGCTGTATGCCAGCCTGGGAAAGAGCTCCGCAAGGCTCAATCGAACCACACGTCCGTGGTGCACGATGTCCCAAGGCAGCTCATTCGCATCGGCGCTGCGCAGATGCAGAACCAGCGAGGTCGCTGGCCCCGGCTCACCGCGATCCCAGGCTGCGCGATAGCGTTCCTCGTATTCCGCCCGAAAGGCGAACGGGTCTTCGTACAGCATGACCTCGGACCCCCGGCTGCGCAGCTCGGACAACAGCTTTTCGTCCAGCAGCACATCGTCGGGATCGCACGCCACCCACAGCCGGGTGAGATCGGCCGTGAAGTGGCTGAGAATGCGTTCTGACCACTGGCTCATCCCACTTGTCCTCCAGGCATCACATCGCCGGAGACGCGCACCATCATCACGGCATTCAAATCCGGCACGCTGGCCTCCATGTCGTCCAGGGCGGCCATGCGTGCATCATGTTCTTGTTGCAGCCGCTTGCGCCGGTGCTCACGCACGGCGGGCAGGCCGATTCGTCCAATGGCCTGGCCTCGTGCCTCGAACGCATACACCGCACGCTCGCGTTCTTCCTTCAGCCGGGCGCGGTGTTCGGTCAGCAGTTCGGTGAAGATCCGCTCGCCCTGGGTACTGGCAGCCGCATGCGATGCCTCGAACCACTTCGCCGACTCCTCGGCACCCGTCGCGGCATGCACGTCTACTGTTTCAGTCAGCAGCAGGTCCCATACGCGTTTCGCTGTCGGTACGAAGGGGCGGCCTTCCTCGTTGATGAACACTGGGAGGAAGCGCTTCCGGCTCAAGCCTTCAGCCGCCAGGCTGATTTCCCACAGCGACCAGATGCCGCGTACAGAATCTGGCAAACCGGTCACGCGGATCACCGGCAGCGGCTGGCCGGCGACAAAGCGCGGCAGTTCGCTGATCACAGCCCGAGCGCGTGGGTCTTCCATCGTGACCCATTCCAACTCCGGGTTTTTATCCGCCGTGCGGGCGTCAAAGCAGGCCTGTGCCGACTCGCTGCCGTCTACCCACTTCACCCGCCACGCCTTGCCAACCTTCGCTGCCGAGCCGCCGTGCGCAGCCAACCCACTGGTAATGGCGCGCTCCAGCCAGAACTGCGCCGGGTGGTCGCGCCACTTGCGGGCATCGTCGGTATCCAGATCGTGCTCTGTGGTGAGCAGATCGCTGTTCTTCTTCGACTCCGCCAGGGTGGATCGCAGCTGCGACACTACCGCGTCGCACTCCTGTTCGATGGCATCCGGGTTCTGCAGACCATGCACGAACAGCTCGTCGAAGATCGGGTCGGCCTCGACTGAATCCATCACGTCGGCCGCCTTGTCGACGCCAAATTCCTGCGCGATGACCTCGAGCTTTGCCTCCAACACCTGGCGCACGCGGTGTTCCACCGTGTCTTCGAGCACAAAGTTGATGGCGCGAACCACATGCTTCTGCCCAATGCGGTCCACCCGGCCAATGCGCTGCTCGATCCGCATCGGGTTCCACGGCATGTCGAAGTTGACGATGACGTGGCAAAACTGCAGGTTCAGACCTTCACCGCCGGCATCCGTCGAAATCAGCACGCGCACATCCTTGGAGAACGCCTGTTGTGCACGGGTGCGCGCTTCCAGGTCCATGCTGCCGTTGAGCGTCGCCACCGAGAAGCCCCGGCTTTCCAGGTAGTCGACCAGCATCGCTTGAGTGGGCACGAACTCGGTGAAGATCAGCACCTTCAGTGCCGGATCGCCTTCCTCTTGCTGCAGCTTATAGATCAGCTCCAGCAGCGCCTCCGCCTTGGCATCAGTGCCGGCGGCCTCCGTTTCCCGCGCCAGCTCCAGCAGCATCTCGACTTCTGACTTCTCCAGTTCCCAGCCGCTGGACTGCATGGCCAGATCCACCTGGGACTGGCCGTCGAGGTCTGCCCACTCGTCGGGACTGGTGTTCTCGAACAAGTTGGCCTGTGGTTGAGGCGCATCGAGCAGCGCTTGGCGCTTTTCCAGCGTGGTGCGGATGGCTGCCGTGCTGGATGTCACCAGCCGCTGCATCAGAATCATCAGAAAGCCGATGTGACGCTGCTTGGCCGCCATAGCCTGGTTGTAGCCGTGGCGCACATAGTCGGTCACTGCCTCGTACAGACGCTGCTGCGACCCGTGTCGAGCCTGCCAGGCCACGGCCTGCAACCGGGTAATACGTGGCTTGAACAGCGGCTGGCCTTCCGCATTGATCGCCGCGCGCTTTTCGGTGCGGATCACGAAGGGGCGCACCCGGTCGCGGCTGACGCTGCTCTCGTCCGGGAATGCTTCCCTGTCCAGCAACTGCATCAAGCGCATGAACTGGTCAGTCTTGCCTTGGTGGGGCGTGGCCGACAGCAGCAAGAGATAGGGTGAGGCTTCGGCCAGCGCCGCGCCCAGCTTGTAGCGGGCCACCTGCTCGGTGCTGCCGCCCATGCGGTGGGCTTCATCGATGATGACCAGATCCCACGACGCCGAGATCAGGTCTTCGAAGCGCTCGCGGTTGTAGGTGTTGAGTTGCTCCAGACTCCAGCCGCGCCGGCCTTCCAGCGGCTTCACCGAATCCAGCGAGCAGATCACCTGGTCGTGCATGCGCCACAGGTTCTCTTCCTCGCCCGCCTCGCCGCTGCGCCACTGCCGGAAGGCCGCCAGCTCGGACGGCTCAATGAACTGGAACTTTTCACCGAAGTGCATGCGCATCTCGGCTTGCCACTGACGTACCAGTCCCTTGGGCGCCACCACCAGAATGCGCTTCACCCGGCCACGCAACTTCAATTCGCGCAGCACCAAGCCAGCCTCGATGGTTTTGCCGAGGCCCACCTCATCGGCCAGCAGGTAGCGGATACGGTCGCGGCTGATGGCGCGGTTCAATGCATAAAGCTGATGCGGCAGCGGCACCACGCTGGACTGGATCGGCGCCAACAGCAGGTTGTCTTCCAGCGCGTCCAGGAGCTTGGCCGCCGCTGTGGTGTGCAGGATCTGCTCCACGCTCGGGCGCACGCTTTCCAGCGATGCCAGGTCAACCGCCCGGGCACGCACAACAGCGTCCTTGGCTGGCAGCCACACGCGATAGGCGACCTCGCCCCACACGTCTTGCCGCTCGATCACGCGACAGGGGGATGCCTGCCGGGTGAACCAGCACCAGTCGCCAATGGTGAAACTACGCTCGGGCCGAGTCATTCACTGACCCCGTTGCACAGCGCTTTGCCTTGTTCAGTCAACCGGTAGCGTTGTTTACTGCTGTTAGGCTTTTCAGGAATGGTCATTGCAACAAGTTCCATCGCCAGCAGTGGCGCCAACACTGCCTCACGAAACTTGCTGCGATTGCTGCGCCCGACCCACTGCATCAAGGTGGCGATGTCGTGCTCATCGGACATCTGAGTCAATACGATGCGTTGCTCGGCACTCAGTCCCGGCTTGGTCCCGACTTGGTCCCGACTTGGTCCCGACTTGGTCCCAACTTGGTCCTTGGGCTGGGCTTCCGCCTCCTGGGCAAATCGCTGCCGAATCGCATCTCGCGCCTGAAACTGTGTATCGCTGAGCTGATCGAGCAATTGTTGTCGAACCAGATGGTCGGCGACTGCCCGGGCTTGCTGGATGGTACTGATGCCGAGGCTGCGGATCGCCGTGAGCGTCAGGTGCTCGCCCTCCGGCCGCGACAGTGCCAGAGCAAGCGCATCTGCCTGCTCGGGCGTCAAGTTGGCCCCCAGGGCTTGACGAAAACGGCGCATGGCATCGGTGACCAACGGTTTGTTGATCAGCACCAATTCAAACTCCTTACGCGCCTTGTCGTTCTTCAACTGAGGTGGTGTGCGGCCCAACTTGTGCCAATTGCTGAAAATGGCGCGAATACCGGTACCGGCCTGGTCTGATAGGCCAATGCGGCGAAACGCCTTCACGATGGCCGGGTTACGTACCTCCTTCTCGGTGGGGTCCAGCAGCTCGGCCTCCGTGGCAAAGGCATCACCCGGGTTCCAGAACACCGTGCGATCAGTGAACAGCTTGATCGAAGCCTTACGCCCATGATCGCCGTAATCCTGATGGATCAGCAGGTTGATGGCCGCCTCACGAAAAGCCACATAGTCGGGCGGATCATCGTTGCGGCGCAGGGTGGCCGGGTCCAGCGAGAACGGATGCTCTGCAACACGCATGTAGCGAGACACCAATCCCTGCCAGGTCTGGAAAATGTTCTCTTCAAACACATAGCGGTCGTGCCAGCGCTGCTCGGCAGACCAATGGTCAAAAGCGGCATCAATGCGCTGATAGTCCAGCACCGGACGGGGCAAGATCTGGCGCACGTAGCGACCGGTTCCAAACAGCAACACCCCGGCCCGGGTAGGCAGCGCCTTGCCACCCCTTTCGACCACAAAATTCCAGTTCAGCAAAAAGTCGATCGGATCAGCGATGTCGACATGCTCAGGGTTGCGCCGTGCGAACTGCGCCTGATACCACTTGACTGTTGACTCATCGAAGCACTGGTCCACCGGAATATTGTCCAGCGTGACGCCGTCATACCGATCCTGTGCAGCATCGCGCAGAAAGCGCTCCAACTCACTTTGGGTAAATTGCTCGTCGCCCGCGCCACGGCGAAGGAAACCCTGCCGAGGGTCACCCTTGAGGTAGACCGGCTTCTCTGAGCGAGGCGACTCCGGCACGTGGAAGGCAAACACATGCTTGCCGTCGATCTCAAACCGATGCGCTTCAACCGCAATGATCCGGTTGAGCTTCTGCCCGCCACGCAGCACTGCCAGAAAATCATTCTGAATCTTGTCCGGTTCTTCAACGCCCGTCACGTCCAGCCGACCATTCACATCACTGACACCAAACACCAGCCAGCCACCCGCGGTGTTGGCAAAGGCGGAGACTGTTTTGTAGGCGTCCTCGGGCACACCTCGCTGTGCACGCTTGCACTCGAAATCGTTCCATTCGATGCCGTTCAGCCTTGCCAGTAATTCTTCAAGATTCATCGACACACCGAGGCTCAAGGGTTTGACGGCTGGCTCACCGATAGCGCTGCTTTGGCCGCATCAAAGTCATGGTTCCAGTCGCCCATCTGCTTGCGTTTGGCGGGTGGCAATGCCTTATCAACCTTGGCACGAAACTCCGGGTTCTTCGTTTGCTCGTAGGTCACGTCCTTGAACACGAGCTTCACCTCAGGCACCTCATCTTTGGTCCGATCCAGGCTTTTCTGAATACTGTCCAGCAGTTGTTTCTCATCCAGCCTGGACCCCGTCCGAGCTGCGCGCTCGGCGATCAGCTTGGCAGCTTCATCGATGATCTTGCCCGCCTGCTCGTCCAGCTTCTGCCGAATCGCCTCAGAATAGGCTTTCAGCTGCACGCGGTAGGCGGCGACCAAGCGCTCCAGGTCCGGCTTGTCATCCTTGGCGATCAGTCGGCCGAAGCCCGGTACATTGAACAGGTAACGGCGCTCCAGCTCATTACGCTGCCTTTGCAGGGACGCTTCGCTGACCTTTTCCATCAACCGTTCCCGGTTGCTATCGAACACTTCATTGCCATTGTTGAACGCCGGTACTTCGACTTCCTCATCCCGAAAGTCGCCAAAAGCGCGCAATCTGGATTCCACCAGCCCCTTCAGCTCGCCCTGGATATCCGCATTCATGTAGTCGTTGGATACCTTCAGCTCGCGCTTGGAAAACTTCGCTCCCTTAACCGTGAACTCGGCGAACTGCAGCTTGGTGCTGAATACACGGGTAATGCGCGCCAGATCCACCGGAATCGGTGGATTCTTGGCCAGACCATCCAGCGTCTTTTGCACCCTGTCTTTGGTGACCACCTCTACGCCGATCTCCGCATCGAATGGGAGCGTATCGGTACCGGCGGCAGACACAGCATGCGCCAATTGCTCCCCAGGATTCGCGCCCAGCAACAGGCCGTTGGGCGATCGTTCGGTTGGGGACGCAGCGTTTCCGAGAGGGGCCGATTCCACCGAGCGCGGTGTCGGCGACCATACCAAGGTGACGTCATCCACCAAGAGCACGCCAACCCGAAGCCCCGGCTGCGCCATCAACGCGAAGCTCTGGCGCTCGGCGTAACTGCTCAACAATTTAAGCCCCTTGGCATCGCCGTAGCCAATGCGGCACACATCCTCATCCGGATCGATCACGACCGTGACCTGAAGTCGATCGATCTCGGCCAGTCGCTGCCCAAGCGCCTCCGTAACGGCCTGATGCACGCCTGGCGCGACAAACACCACACGTTGCTGCGCCTTGCCGATGAGTTTGATCAGCGATGCATCATTGACCTCCTGGAAGGTGCTCATGCCCCATCCTCGGTCCGGGTCAGCGCGAGGTCATAAAGGGTGAGCAGCTTCTCGTCCTCTTGGAGCGCCTCGTCGGGCACTTTCTTCGCGATATCGATGATCGTCTGGTAGTCCTTATTGCCCCATGCCGCTTTGAAGCCAGCGCGCAGCGCCTCCAGCCGGAACTCCTTCAGACGGCGACCCGTGAACGCCCGATAGTGGTCAAACTCCTTAAGCAGCGCCTTCTCGCGCTTCTTCTCCAGGTCCTGTGCTTTGTTCGGATCGGGTACGTACCAGCGATCCTTGGCCTTGGCCACCAGTGCTGGATTATTCTTCTCCAGCCCGCGCAGATCCTTGTGGTTAGTCGAGAGATAACTGTGAATTTGGCTCGGAACCTCACCCGTGCCGTCGTACTTCAGAAAATTGTCTTCCAGTAATGCCGAAAGCTCGGGTTTGGCTTCGTGCTTTTTCCACCCTGCGCCAAGTTGCCCCATGAACTCAGGGCTGACCTCTTGGTAAGTCGATGGGCGACGCTTCAAGAAATCGGTCAACCAATCAATCGCGCTGCGCTCATCGGAAACGAACATCTCCATCTGAGGAGCAATAGCAACTTGCATACGCTTCTTGTCGTACTCGGTGACCTGGTCCGGCAAAAAGACCATTCCATCTCGTTCAATAAAGCGCTGGCTAAGACCGGCCTGAAACTCCTGAGTGGACATTGGAACCTGCACGTTATGCCGGAAAAACCATGCCACCATCCGATCGAAAATAATGCGAGGATCACGCTCCGAAATAAACTCCAGCTCGCCATTCCTCACCTTTACTGAAGGTAGGTACTGCAGATGTGTTCGAACAAAATCCCATACCGAATCTTCACTTCCACCCGTTCGTGCAAACCTATCTTCCAGCCCACCATTGGGCTTGTATGCCGATATAACAAGGTCTTGCTTCACTGAGGTTTTGTTGTTTACAGCGTTGAAGCTACCTTGCTTCTTGTTCAGCGCCGAGACGTTTGCAACAACGAATCCTGCCTCTTGAAGTGCAGTTTGAATAGCATTCCACACCGCCGCCTGACTGTTTGAGAATTCCACGGTCATCCAGCGTCCAGGCTTAAGAACCCGAAATGCTTCTTCGAAACACCCTGTCATAAGTTTTCGATATGCATCTAAAGATTTCGTCTGGCTTTTGTTTTCAATCGCTTCTGGTTTCGAATTTGTTCTTACGCCAAGCCATCCTTCGGCGAGGAAATTTAATTCCGAATACATCAAGTTCCCTCCAAAAGGAGGATCAACGAAGATGTAGTCTAGCGAGGCGTCCTTGACACTGTAGAGCTTTCCCATGGACCCTGTTGACACGACGTTCTCGCCGCGAGACGAAATAAGTCTCTTCATGCGGAACGTCTTTTCAATGTGCTCTTTCAGTAGCTTTGTGGCTGGAATTTCCTTGATGAGCGACGGCACATAAAGTGTTCCATTCATAGGGCCACCGCCCGCACCAAGGCTCCCGTTCTGTGAACGGAATCGATACATTAACGACGCTACTTGTGCGGTAGATGTGAGGTTGAATGCGTAACTCAATGGGCGCGTAAAATCTCTGTACGCAGCCAATACCTCAAGATTTCTCCTGGTGTAGAAATGATGCTGCCTTGTGATGCCAACACTTAATGGATCACTTGTCTTGTCGCCCTTTGGAATGCTCTCACTAGGAACATAGCGAGTAACAGGCAGTGCTTCGATCTTCTCGATCAGTGCAAGATCGGCTGCGTCTGGACGTTTTGTGAAATATGACTTTCCGACTGAGTAATGAATGAGCGCAGGCCGACGCTTAACAGAACGCCGCTCCTCACCGGTTACTGGGTCTATCTGCGTTACGAAAAGTCGATCTAGAGACTTCTTGCCCAGATGCTTCCCACAAGAAGGGCAATCAAAGTCCTCTTTGACTTGGTAATCGCCCTTATCTACCGCCGTATCCCAATAAATAATTTCAGATGCGCACTCAGGGCAAGAGAAAGCATCCGACCATACGGTGTAGTTGATGCGCCCAATGCGACCAGTCAGATGGGGGCGACTTGAAGCCTCTATCTCACTTAGGGCTGAATTAATTTGATCATCGGTGGGCTGATGGAGCGTTTGAAACATCCACCCGAACTCAGTTTCTATCCGTCGAATGACGTCATGAGCCCGTGCATCTTGCGCATCAACATCGATTGGCGAGTTGTAGTTGTGGGATATATAGGTGGCTGCGGTTGATAGATCATTTAAGATTGCGTGACGCTCACCCAGCTTAGAGAATATGGCCCACGCGGCACCTTTACTGTCACCGGTTGGCGCGAGAATGTTTTTGTTCTGGTCAACTCTGTACCCGAGGGATTCAACTACTGCTTTATCCCCGCAAAGCCTTGCAGCTACACCAGTCATTCCAGTACCGGCAAATCCATCCAGGACAAAATCACCCGGCATCGTGTAGTGCAGGATGTACCGCATGATCGCCTTGTGTGGCACCTTTGTGTGATAACTATGTGCTGTGTAAATTGGGTCGTTTTTTCCCTCACTTACATCAGATGTAAATGGTTCCTTGCTGTATTTCTCAGCGGATTCGTATGGCCTGCCATGAGTTTTGACGAAATCCTCGATGAAGGGATTCGGGCAAGCCGTGTAGTACGGAGGATCAGATAGCGCCAGGATGTCTTCGTCCGAGCCAATAGGAAAACCTTCGACCGTCCGGAACGCTGGATCTTTGAGTTTTTCGGCAAGCAGCCTCAGGTAGTGCTCGCGGCGAGCCTCATCACTCGGGAACGTCTGCCCGAGGCATTCAACCGGGCCTGACTTGCCCGCGTGGTTCTGGAAAAGATCACTCATCAGTCGTTCCTCAAATTCTTCTTGTCATGGTCGAGCGTTCACCGTGTCACTCGATCACGAAACGCAGCTTGGTGGCATCCTTACCCTTGCAGCGCTCGTTCATGAAGGTGTCGAAGCGCTTACGTAGATCGTCCGGCGTCGCTGGCGAGCCGCCTTGCAGCAGCGCCTGCTTGATCTCGTCGCCCTTGACCGCGATCTTCTCCAGCCCTGACAGTGCTTCCTGCACGGCATTGGCGAACTCGCTGGTCATCGGGTCCGGCAGCTTGCGTGATGCCAGGAAGGCATCGATCAGCTTCTTGGACGCTGGCGGCAATAGGCCCAGGCTGTCCTGCGTGAACGGATCTTCCAGGTTCTCCAGCAGGGTCTGCTGCCAGTTGGCCACCAACTGATCCAGGTCGTCGTCCAGCTTGTGCAGGCGGTTGGCCGCCGGGATCAGCTCCAACTGCTCGGCAGAGGGACGGAACTGGCAGTGCGGGCAGACGGCGGTCGTGAGCAGGGTCGGCTCATCGAGCGAGGAGCAGCTCTTCAGGCCGTTGAGCGACTCCTCGAACGCGGTGAGCTGGCTGGTGGGCATCAGCGACACGCCAGCCAATACGCGCAGTGCCAGCAGGCGGTCGTCCTTGCGCAGGGCGTTGCGGGTCTTGTCGTCGGCCACGCCCAGCCGCGCCTTGCTGTGGCTGGCGATGTAGGCGGTGATGTAGTCCTTCTTGAGCTGGTTGAGCGTCTGCCGGTATTCGGCGGCGTGCTCGGCTGTGCGGTCCTGGCTCAGCTTTTCCTGCAGCGCCTTGCGGGCGGCTTCGGCCTGCTTCACCCACGGGTGCTCGGCGGGCAACACCATCTCAGCCTGGGAGAGGTAGGAGGCCGTGCCGCCCAGCTCCACCACCAGTTCGAGCAGACGCTCGACGGCGGCCAGGATCTCCAGATTCTTCTTCTGGCCGTCCAGGTCTTCCTGAGTGACGCGCAGGTTCTTGAGCTTGCCGACGGTGTTGTAGGGCGCCAGCGACTCGGTGAACTTCTTCAGCGAATCCAGCCGGGCGTGCCAGTCTTTGGCTTCTTCTTCGCGCAGCAGGTTCTGGCCCCAGAAGCCGAGCTTGCCTTGCTGCAGGTCGGAGCCGGCCTTGAGCACGCGCGGCACCAGGACGCTGACTTTCTCCTGCAGCTTGATGACCGGCTCGGCATCACCCTGGCTGGCCTTCTGCGCCAAGCCGGACGGCAGGTCGAACAATTCGAACAGGGCGCGCAGCACCGCGAGGTTGATCTCCTTGGGCGCTTCAACGTGCTTGAATTGCTTGAGTTCCTCCAGCGAGCGTTCTGCAAGCTGGGTCAGTTTGCCGGAGTCGATTTTGTCGCCGGGGATCGACAGCAGGATGTCGCCGGAGTAGACCAGGCCGCCCAGCACGGTGACCAGCAGATCGGGCTCCAGTCGGTATTTTCCATCTACGAAGTACTCAACATCTGATGTGCCAAACAGCAGCTCGCTGCGGTTGAGCACCTGGCCGTGGCCCTTGGCCTTGAGCCGGTTTAGCACTTCCTGCGCGTAGCGGGAGTTGGCCGGATCGACGCGATCGCCATCGAGCAGCTCCAGCGCATCGAGCACGGCGAGCGCATCCTTGGTGCGAGTACCGCCAGCCAGTGCGCGTAGCGCGTTGCCGATCAGTTGCTTGCGGTTGGCCTCGGTGACCAGCACAGAGAAGGTGGGGTATTCCGGCGAAAGGTCGACGAAGCGCTGGCCCAGTACTAGGCCCGAAATGACGTTCACCACGTCGCGGAAGTTGATGCGCTCGTCCGCGCCCAGCCGTGCCCGGTCGCGCAGGGACACACCCTTGGACCAGTCCTGCAAGCTCTTCTTTTTACCTTGATAAGTGACCTCGAAAGCGGAGCTGTACTTTTCCTGGAACCACTTATTCATGGCCTTCAGCGTGTCCCGGGCCTTCGATTCGTAGATTGCCTTGGCCCCGCCACTTGCTGTCGAGGCCAAATCTAACGCTGCGGCATAGGAAGCAATATGACGCTTAATCTCGTCATCCAACCCCGTAAGCCGGAAGAACACCTCGTCCGCTAGGTTATTGTCGGTGAACTTCGGCTTGTCGAAGGGCTGGATGAAGTAGATGTAGAAGTCGCGCTCGGGCTGGGCCGTGGGCCGGTCATTGGGAGCACCAAAGAACAGATAGCCCATGCGCTCAACACGGCGTTCCTGCCACTCGATCTGGTACTGCCAGATCTGGAAACCGGGGTAACGTAGGTCGTCGCTGCATTCCATCAGCGTCTTGATGGCGCTGTAGTAGGCGCGGTCCAGCGCATCGTCGGACAGGGCTTCGGCGCGCTTTTCGATCTGCGCGTCGTAGTCGATGTCCTTCTTGAGGTCGAGGTAGTACTGCTCGGTGTCCGGCGCCTTGGAGATGAACTGGCCGTTGACGGTCTTCAGCACTTCGCGCATGACAGTCTGGACCATCGACAGCAGGTTCTCGGCCGGATCGCCCGGCATGTCCGCCACGCCCGGCTGGAACAGGCACAAGGCGTCGCGCAGCTCGGCAGCTGTGGGGCCAATGGGCACATGAATGTCGCCGCCTGTGGTTAAACGATGGACGGCCAATGCATTGATGACTCGAAGCGCCATGGCTTTGTAGGCCGGGCGTGTGAAGGCTTGCTGGACCCGCGACTCCAGAACCTCGGAGACGCGCATGACTTCCTTGATGTTGGGGTCGGCGCGCAAGACCGAGTTGGCCTTGATGGTGTTCCAGAAGCTTTCGTAGCTGATGAACAGGGGCTTGTCGGTAGGTACTTCCTGGTCGAGGATGGCCAGCATGGCTGCCTCGATGGTCTTGAGCGCGCCGCGCTTCTCGGTGAAGTGGATCTGTTCGAAGGTCTTCAGGTAGTCCGGGTGAACCGGGAACAACCGCACGTACTCGTCCATGCGCTCGTTCATGGAGCCGTAGAACTTCGCGAATGGCGTGAGGTACTCGCGGATCTTGTTCTGCTGGTCGGTTGTTTTCTTGAGCAGGCGCGCGGAGACGACGAAGCTGACGTCTTGACGGTCGATCAGGATCTGCGTGAAGCGCTCGTTGACGCGGCGCATGCTGTCCGCAACGTGCTGGAAGCGTACGCTGTCGAAGATGGCCTCCTGGACACCGGCCACGAAGCGGAACCTCAGATGCTTGGTGACTTCGCCGATCTGCCGCAGGATGGCCAGATCCTGCACCAGCTCGTGGTCGCGACGGGACTGCAGGTACTCAAGGAACTCGTCGACAACCAGCAGCACACCCTGGTCCGGGAATTTCTCGCCGAACGCGGCCATCATCTCTTCGAAGGAGTCCTTGTTGTTGAGCTCCTTGTCGGCGGTCGGGAATGTGTAGTCGACGCCGAGCTTTTCGAGGAAACGTTCAAGCTGCAGGGTGATGATCTGGCGCAGCGGCATCTGCAGCCCACCCACTTCGATGCGCAGCACCTTGAAGCGACCAGCGATCGGGGCAACCGCTTCGGCGACCTTGGGGTGGCGGATCATCGGCGCGTAGGCGGCGTCTTCAGCCACCAACGACAGCACCGACATCAAGTGCGACTTACCGGTGCCGTAGTTGCCGACGATCAGTACGCCCTTGTGATCGACCGACTCATCAAAACTGAGCTGGGGAACCATGAGCTTGGAGATTCGCTCGGCCATATCGTCGGAGATGACGTAGGTCGCGACCAGCTTCTTGGCCTCGTCCGGGCGCCCGGCATCGAGCAGCTGAATGACTGACTCGATCTGCTCGAATTGGATTAGGTCTCCGTATTTCATATTCTTGGCCATATGGTTTTCTCTTCCCTTGTTTTTCGAGTCTCGCGTCAAATTTCGAGTGCGACCACGCCGTCACGGCTGTAGTCTCGATGCTCTGGATGGCTCATGTCGGCGTACACCAAGCGATCACCGCGCAGCTCGCCAGGCCAGACGGCCACGACGCGCTTGGAATGAGCCAGCCGCTTGACGAGGTCAAGCGGGTTGATCTGCAAGCTGGGCTCGAACAACAACTCCAGGTTGTCGAGCAGTAGCGGGGCGTCAGTACGTTCCTTGTCCGCGATCTCCCGCAGCAGTTCGCCTGCCGAGAAACCGCGCTTGTTGTTCGGCGTGGCAGCCAAACGGCGCCCCAGCTCCAGGCCGACGTTGAGCGGCTCGATGTTGAGCTTGGCGGCCAGCTGTCGAAGCAGCTGGGTTTTGCCGCCTCGGCTGGGGCCAACCAGCAGGATCAACTTGCTGTTGATGTCGCCGATTTCGCCGATGAGTCGTTCGAGTTTTGTGAGCATGCCCATTCGCTCAGTCCATCTCGGCTTCAATTCGTTGTTGATCGGGGGAGCGGTAACCCGGTGCCAGCACAGCATTGCGCACACCGTAGATGGCGAGGTGGTCTTTCAACCAGAGCCGGTATTCATGGCCGCGCAGACTGTGGTCGGGGGAACAGTCCACACTCCACTTGCGCAGGATGTACCCGGCCGTGGCGGCCCGCAGCTTCATCCTCAGCACGCCGTCTCGCATGCCGTAATCCATTTCGGTGATCTCCGGCCGGGGCTGATCCGGGTGCGGCACTAACTCCAGTTCGACGATCCGCGTCCACTGAATGTCCTGGTCGCTCATCTCGTGGGGCGCCACTGGCTGGCCCTTGAGCACCACGGAGCGCTTGATCCGGGTGATGACGAAATCCCGGAATTCCTGGGACTTCCGGTCGAAGGCGCGGACGTGCCAACGGAGGCCGTTGTCAATCAGCGCGAAGGGGACGATCTCCCGCTCGGTGCGGCCACTGGAGATGGAGTGGTACTCGATGCTGAGCGGACACTCCTGGTGGATCGCCCGGGTCACGCTCGCCAGCACATCCAGATCCGGGTGCGTAAGTCGTAACGGGCTCTCGCTTGCCACCCATGCCTTGAGCCGCATTGGTTCGCCGTCGCCGAAGCCTTGGGTTAGCCACGACAGCACCCGCTCCGGTGGGAAATCGAATACGGGCTGGAAATCCGGCCCCAAGATGTAGGACTTGCCCTTGGAGTCGTAGTCGATGTTGCCGGGAACCAGCTCCTTGTAAAGCGCAAGATCCCTGGATGCGGCGGCGGCCTGGATGCCGAAGCGCGTCACCAAGTCCTGGCGACGTATCTCCCCGATGAAGCGCACGCGCAACTCCACGAACGCGAGCCGATCGCGTTGTGGCTGGGTTAGATCTGCAAGCTGTTCGTTCGACATCCTCGTTGACTTGTTCGGTTTAGGAAAAATGCTTGTGTGAATTATTGCGGAAAGTATATGGTCCGCCCTAAAATCTGTCCATGATGCTTTGTTGATATTGTTATGCGTCGCATTGTGATAACCATTTTGGCGCGGCGAGGAGAGGGCGCCTATTACGCGAGCTTGCGCAACGCGCGCCGTCGCTGAGTGGAACATGACGAAATCTCAATGCGTGCGTTCGCTGGAAGTTATGGGGTGCCTCTGTAGTCTCGGGGGACATAAGTCCAATCGTTTACCCGCGAAATAAGAGGCAAGAATCGATGTTATCGACAGGAAATGGTGTCTCGTGGGAGGGCAAGGTTTGGAATTGCGCCATCTTCGCTGCTTCGTTGTCCTCGCGGAGGAGTTGCACTTCACTCGTGCCGCCGAACGATTGCATATCGAGCAGTCCCCACTGTCCCGCACCATCAAGGAACTCGAAGATGAACTTGGCGTGCTGCTATTTGACCGTGATCGGCGTGGTACACGGCTGACACAGGCTGGCGAAATCTTCCGCCAGGATGTGCATCGGGTATTCGCGACGCTGGAACTGGCACGTGAAAATGTAAAGGCACTGTCTTCCGGCTACCTGGGCATTCTTCGCATTGCCGTCCCCAGTGGATGTATTGGTCCGCGCCTCTCAACCTTCCTCGCACGCTGCCGCGAGGAAGATCCGGCAGTCGAGATACGTCTAACCGAGGCCTCGCTGGCCGATCAATTGCGCGGACTCCGTTCAGGGAGCTTCAATTTGGGGTTTGCGTATACCGCCGAGGTCGGGGATGGCATCATCGCCGAACCGATCTGGGTTGACTCGGTAGTCGTAGCGGTGGCGGCGCGGCATCCGCTGCTCGTTCACAAGCAAATACCTTTGGAAGACTTGGTGCGTTATCCGCTCGTAGTGGCCGATCGCCGGCTATTCGGCAACTGGGATTGCGAGGTGGGTCAATTGCTGCGAGATGCAGCGGTCAAGCTCGATGTCGAGTACGTTGCCTCGGTGGACATGATGCTGACGTTGGTCGCAGCAGGCTACGGTGTTGGATTTGCGAGCGCTGCACGCATAGGGGTTTTAAATCGTCCCGACATCGTAATTCGTCCCCTTGCAACGCCAAACGTCATTCACACGACCTACTTGTTACGACCGGAAAGCGTTACTGACACGCCTGCTGCCATATCCCTGGACCGATTCATAGCGCGTTTGCACGAGCAGATCGACGAGTGATGGGCAAACCCCGTTCCTTTTCGCTGGCTAAGTTCTCGGCCCCGTACGCAGGTTTTCCTCTGTTACGGCGATCAGCTCTGCTGCACTCCTGTTCAGTGCCATGGCGATTCTGAGGATCAGCGCCAGCGTGGGCATGTGTTCTCCGCGCTCTATCTTGCCCATGTGGGAGCGCTCGATTGCTGCCAGGGCTGCCAGTTCTTCTTGAGCCATTCCCTGTTCCATCCGGGCCGCACGAACGGCTTGACCAAAGGCCGCAGGTTCGGGTTCATAGGTTGTCGATCCGACAGGGCGGCCTCGCTGGACAGTGCGCTTTTGCATTGGCAAAAGCGTCGAATACAGCGATGCTTTTAACCACGTTAAATTTAACTCTTGCTATGATTGGAAGGATCTACGTGGCCAGATTTCCATCATTAAGCGACTCCCTTGAGTGCTTCCGCCCAATCATCCATTCTGAAGCTCGCCGTTTCGGCCGACACACTGTCGCCCAGGCTCGCGAGTCTGCTTGCCCTGCAACGCGCAGAGGAGCCGGAGACCATCATCTTGCTGCAGGAAGTTGCAGCTAAGGATTTGGTCCGCGGACTTGAGGACGGAGCCTACGACGCCGCTATAGCACGGGTAGCCACAACAACTGTTCTCGCCATGAAAGCGCAGCCGCTTTGGGCAGACGAACTGGCCTTGGCGGTCCCGTTGCGGTCGCCGTTGCTTGCGTACCCTGAAGTTCCGTTGGATGCTTTGCTGCACTATCCGCTGCTTCAATGGTGCTTGCGGGCATGTGAAGTGAAGCATTGAGCCAGCAGGTGGATGCGCGTTTTGGACCTGAAAAGCATTCTGCCCAGGAGGTCACGTCCTTTGACCTCTTGGCGGTACTCGTGGCGGCAGGCTTCGCTGTCGGCATTGCGCCCCGCTCACAAATCACACAGGTGCGTGGCTGGGGCGTGGCCATGCGTCCTCTGGCCGACGGCTCCTATGTCGTCAGAACCCAGTTACTGCAACCATTGCGAGAGTGTCTGCCGGCCGTCGAGAGGTTTGCCGAACGGGCGGCGAAGGTGGCGGCGACAGATGCAGGCTGACCCCGGTGTCCATCGCCCAGATATTTCCCGGTAGTGCTACCGGTCGGCTATCTACCCTTCAATCGTTCCCCATAGGTAGCGCCGCATCAGCCGCGTTAGCGTTTTGAATCACTCGCTGCACGCTTTGCCGCACCTCGATCGGATATGGCGTCGGAGCTCCCGGTTCATCGGGCTGTGAACTCTGCTCCACGACCACGCGCACGGCGATCTTCATGTTCTCAGATGTTACCGCATCGATAGGCGACCGATTGCCCAGGGCGTTATGCGGTCGAAGCAGTGCGTGATAGATGTCCCAGGTGTCAATCCCACGCGGCGTCTGCCTGAGGATGGCCTGGACCAGTTGGCGCTTGAGTGGATCGAGCTGCCACACCGGAACACGCTGGCCCTTGTTCCCCAACTGAATCGACAGCAGGTTGCCGGCCTGAATCTCGTAGGTGATCCAACGGCGCGACTTGCCAGCCAGCTTGGCGTAGTCAGCCACCACGAGGTTGTCCGGCCCCTCAAAGATTTCCAGCAGCTTCAGGCGTTCGCGCTGCAGGTCGGAGAGCTTTGGCTGCGCGTACCCGGGCATTTCCACGGCCGACAGGCGCTGTGTCGGAAGTGGCGCCGCCGGCATGCTCTTCTCGGTGGGTGCTACCAGCAGGATGGGTGCATGCTGCCCAGGTGTTGGCAGCGGGGTGGTCTGCTGCCCGGCGATCGTCGGCAAGCCCTGCAGATGGATGGTCAGGTGCATGCTGGCGACCTGTACCTGATTCTGTTCGAAGAGATCCAGGCGGTCCGCCCAGTCCTGCATCATCACCCGGCGCTGTTCGACGTATTCGGCATGGTTGTAGGTGGCGCTGATGCGGTTGGGGTCGGCGTGCGATAGCTGGGCATCCACCCAGACCTTCGGATAACCCAGTTCGTTGAGCGCGGTCGAGATCGTCGCGCGAATGCCGTGACCGGTCAGCCGGTCCCCGTAACCCATGCGCTTGAGTGCAGCGTTGAGCGTGTTCTCGCTCATGCGGTCGGTGAGGCGCTTGGCCCCGGCGAACAGGTATTTCTGTACGGGTTTGAAGTCGTCGAGCATGTGGCGGACGATCTCCATCGCCTGGACAGACAGCGGGACGATGTATGGCGGGATGTCGGTAGGGCGCTTGCGCTTCTTGCGGGTGAGCATCTTGCGCTGCTTGAGCGACATGACCGGGATGATCCACAACCCACGGTCCAGATCGAACTGATCTGGCGTGGCCAGCCGCAGCTCGCCCGTACGCACTCCAGTCAGGAGCAGCAGGCGGATTGCCAGTTGCGTCTTCAGCATGCCGGGGTATTTGCGCAGCATCTGCAGGAACTCGGGGAGCTCGGCCATGCGCAGAAATGGGTTGTGTTCGACCGGCGGCAGCGGCACCGCGACCACGTGCAGGTCGGTGGCCGGGTTGGTTTCCATGGCCGGGATGACGACCATCGCATAGTCGAACAACTGCTTGAGCCAGGTGCGTACCTTCTCGGCCACCGACAGCGAATTGCGCTTTTCGATGCGGCCGATGACTTCCAGCAGATGGGGGCGGGTGACCTCGTAGATGGTCAGCCGCTTCAGGGAAGGGAAGACGTCCTTCTTGAAGACGCGGGGGATCTGTTCTAGCGAACTCTGGCGTCCTTCCTCAAGAGTGAGTTGGCGGTGCTCCATCCATTGCTCGTAGACCGTCATGAAGGTGTTCTCGCCGGCGAGCTTGATGGCTTGGCGCTTTTGCTTGCGCTCGGTACGCGGATTGATGCCTTTGGCAACCAGGGAGCGCGCCTCGTCGCGCAGTTCCCGTGCATCGCGCAGCGACAGCTCGGGATAGCAGCCTAAGGAAATACGGGCACGCTGACCAATCCAGGTATAGCGGAAGTGCCAAGCCTTGCCGCCAACGGCTGAAATATGGAGGTAGAGACCATCGAAATCTGCGATGGCGTATGGCTTGCCGGTGGCCTTGGCCTGCCGGATCGTCATGTCGGTGAGCATGTGCCCAACTCCTGAAAAACGAGTTGGATGCCATGTTCGTTACCGGAGCCCGGCTCCTCCAGCAACAATGCGGAACGAGGGCTCTCCGCATTTTGTACCACTTTTTGTACCGTTTTGTACCGGCTGTCAGTGGATTTCGCTGGATGTCACTGGATCGAGAAAAGGATCAAAACCTTAACTGGATCAGCGACTTACAACGCTCCTTGGATTTCGGTGGAAGTCCTTGGAAAGTCGCAGTGGAGCGGGTGAAGGGAATCGAACCCTCGTCGTAAGCTTGGGAAGCTTCTGCTCTACCATTGAGCTACACCCGCGGAAGGCGGCAATTATACCGTACCGCTCCTGTCCATTAAGTTTCCCC